>Ga0070727_10005083_pt1 | contig 10888 bp, 7 predicted proteins | sample tdAd472_FD_66722 | JGI IMG/M metagenome (GOLD analysis project Ga0070727, IMG submission 66722) | Marine sediment microbial communities from the Atlantic coast under amendment with organic carbon and nitrate - tdAd47.2 | ecosystem: Environmental > Aquatic > Marine > Coastal > Sediment | place... | reverse complement strand
ATTGTCGCAGTGCTGACACATCATGGGAAGAAACGTTATGTTTTCTATGTTTTCTGGATCATGATACCGTTCCACCCGTATCCAGGACATCTCACGGCCCTCGATCATCCGTTCAATCCCCACCACGCCGAGGTTGTTTTCCGCATAACAGGCCGCGGCACAGGCACTGCATCCGATGCATTTGTCCAGATCAACGACCATTGACCACCGATAATCCTTGTGATCGTGGGGCGGATAGAAATCCCGCTTGGGATCGTAGCCTTCCGGCAAGGGGAGCGTCAACGGAAAGTCGTTCATGGTCAACCCGTGTTTTTCATGGGGTTTAGCGTGCTTGAGCTCATCCTGCGAAACAGACAGCGCGATTTTCCGGCCATGCTGGATTCGGCTGCCGTCGGTATGCGCCAGTTTTATGGTCCCGCCGGTTTTTTTAATGGAAACCGGATGCGCTGAAAACTCCGGCCCGTTCAACGGGTGTTTTATTTCAGAAGAAAGAAGAACATTCGGATTGAGCCCTATACCTGAGGCGTAACGGCCGAATTCAGTGTGTCCCTGTCCCATACTCATCAACAGGACATTGGACCGGACCCCTTGGCTTTCGTAAACCGGTGCCTCCAGTTGTCCCCATTGGGATCGAATTTGGACAACATCTCCCTGGGACAATCCGTTTTTGACCATGGTTTTCGGATGCACCAGAACCGGTGTGTGCCAAGCGACTTTTGTCAACGGATCCGGAATTTCACACAACCAGGGCAGATATGCGCCGCGGCCGTCATAAAAACGGATGGAGGGTGCAGCCATGAACACCAACTCCGAATCCAAAGACGCCTTACTTTTATTAAAGACATCGGCAACGGAATGCGATACCGTTCCATACCATCGGCCGGAAGGTTTTGGGTTGTACGTTCCGCCCTGTCGGAAAAGTTGAAGCCGGTCTTTTTGATCCCGGATGCCGCCTTTTTGAATCAGGTGTTTAAAAAGATAGGTTTTAAAGGTGTCGGTCAGGGAGGCATTTTCGCTTGCGGTTTTAAGGAATACATCCCCGATATCAGGCGCGTGGGTCAGTCTGCCCATGGCCGGCTGCAGGGTGCCGCCGATGCCGGGTTTGCCTTCGTATTCACCCCATGTTTCAAGGGGAAGGGCTACCGGAAATACAAGGTCGGCATACTGAGCCGTCTCATCCATAACGTTCGTAAAACTGACAACAAAAAGCGATTTCGCTTTCAGAGCGTCTTTGACGCCGCTTCCGGGCGGCAGGGAAAAAGCAGGATTGGTGTTGTTGAGGAGCAACATTTCCACAGGCTCTTCTTTCAATTCCTTGAAAAAATCGATGACCTCGGACCGTTTCGCGGCAATTTCCACACGGTGCCGATTTCCAAAATCGAAAAGGGTTAATTTTGGATCCAGAATGAGATTTAATAGATTTACAGCCACATTGGTCTGGAGATCGTTTCCTCCCGATGAACCGGTGCCGGTGCCAAGGATCAATGGCATTGGCGATTCCATGAGCCGGGACAAGAGCATCTGAAAATGTTCGGCTGATATACCTGAATATCGGGTGACATCTATTCCGGTATACGTGGAAACCGTTCGAACCAAGAGCGAACGAAACGATTCCGGCAGATGTTGCCCCCGGCCGAGCTGAAGAACTTCGTTTATGAGTGCAAAAACAATGGCGGTTTCGCCCCCGGGAGCACATGGCATCCACTGGTCCGCATTGGCGGCGGTTAGAGATTGATATGGGCTGATATGGAAAAACAGATTTTTTCCCCCTTTTTTCAGAGCATGCATGTTCTTGAACTTTTGAGCATACTCCACCGGAGACAGCCAGGTTTCCAGAAAATCCGCACCGAATGAGACCAGCATGTCGGCGTCTTGAAGATTGTATGAAACCAGCCCGTTAAGGCCGAAGACCTTTTCATTAGCAGATTTTAGGGATTCATAGGCAAAGGGCTCAAACACCAGAGGGCCTGATGATCGCCATTTTTCAAGGGATTGTGCAAACAGCTTCAAAAGGCTTTCACCTTCGATTTCCGTCAGCATCCGTACCCGATTCGGTCCTTTTTTTGCAGCTCCGGCAGCCTTATCTTTTAACAGCGCCAAGGCCTTTGAAAACGAAATCGGCAGCCATGTCTCTTTGGCTTTTATCAGGGGGGTTTTGATTCTGTCCGGGTGATATATTCTTTGCAAGGCGGATTGACCCCGCATGCAAAGTTTGCCGCAGTTGATGGGATGAAGCGGGTTCCCTTCGATTTTGATGACCCGCCCTTCCCTGTTTTTGGCTATAATTCCGCAGCCCGCCGGGCACTCCCTGCAAGTTGTGGCATACCAGGCAGCTTTCCCGGTCACCATATCGTCTGGAGCATGAACCAGAGAGAAAAGAGTCTTATCTGCTTCAGAGGTGCAGCCTGCAGTAATGGCGACACTCCCCATCCCGGCAATTTTAAGAAATGTTCGCCGATCCATTTGCAGAAGCTTCTCCTTGAAAATCAGAACGCAAAAACAATACAGGTGAAATGAGAAAAAAGGCTTGGCCACAATAAAATCCTCCTAAAAACAGTGGATGCCTTTTTGAGGTATCTTGCATTATATCGGCATGAAACAATTTTTGTCAAGCAGTGAAACAGGGCAAACCAGGGCAAATGCTTTTGATTTCAGTACAGCGAAGCGACGGCGTGTTTCTCTTGAAAACCGAATGATTGTTTGAAGGGCTTTAGCACGCGTTATCCCGAACCGAATAAAATCATAGCTCAAATAATCAATGGGTTAATTCAGGGATAAATTATTCTAAATAACTCAGGCACGGTTCGGGCTTACGGGTGCTTAAGCACAAGTTTCATTCGGTTGGAAAGAGATATACGCCGTCGTGGAGCGTTCTTACTATATGGGTATCCCCGGAAATATCATTGGTCACTTGAAATCCTTTTAAGCCCAAAACCCATCCAGATATAAGAACTTTCTGGTATAAGCGCTGCCGTCGTGCCATACATCTTCACCTGCTCTACAACGATAAATCCCCTTTGGACGAGTTCCTTCTCTATAGACGCAGCATGGGCGTCGTCGAAACCGGAGACCACCAGCAAGTCTCCCTTTAGGGGCAAAAGGCGACGGTAGTGATCGAACATTTCCATATGCGTGGGTGCCTGGAGGTTCGCCAGGATCAAGTTGAATTTACCTGAAACAGCATCTATCGATCCAAGAAAGAATTTGACCCGATCTTCCATCTGATTCAAGGCTGAGTTATGCTTGGAAGCCCGTATGGCCTCGATCCAAATGTCGCAACATAGTGCGGTCCCGCCGTTTTTTAAAGCCGCCGCAAGCCCTAATATTCCTGAGCCACAGCCGATGTCCAGGATTCGGGCGTCTTTTTTAATCTCTAATCGATGCAGGAGGGTCAGCGCTGCTTTTGTCGAGGGATGGGCCGGGGGAAATGAACGGGAGGCCTTCAGAACCAGGCAGTCTTCTCCCGTTTTAGGTTTTCTGATACTGTAGGGGGACCGGATGACTAAATTTCCTATGCGGTAGAACATGTATTATGACCAATTTTGCAATTTAATCATTCAATGAGGGCTCAAAAAGAGCAAAAGTGTCTACTCTTCTTCCATTTGGGCAATACAGTCCATAAAATCATCGGAAAATTTGGACTGGAGCCTCTCCTCCTGTCCAAATTCTGAGACATCTGTGGCCACATTTCGTTTAGCGCCGTATTCAACATCCCAGCCCTTGGCTTTGAGCATCTCGATCAGTTTTTCAGCCTGTTCTTTTGTGGCATCGCCGCCAATGTTTTGTTCCACAATAAAAAATTTCATTGGATAATCCTTTTTTCCGGCTTCGTTAAATAATTCAGGGATCGGAGTGTTTTTTATTTGTTAAATATCTACCAGCAATAGATTAAAAGATCAATCATTGATATTTGCAACCCCGATTGATGGGATACAAAATTGGAAAAATATTTAGGGATGATAAATTTCTTTTCGTTTTTTTCTGATTCTACCGGTGATATGTCTTGAAAACTCCCTTACAAACTGATTGTATTGATTGTAAAAAGGAGAGTGAAAATGAAAGACCGTTATTATATTTTTCCGGTGGGCGTTATCAAAAAAGAGAATGAAAATGTCCGGATTGAAGTTTATAAAGAATACCGTAAGGCGCTTTTGGGATTGGATGATTTCTCTCACATTACCGTCTGTTACTGGTTTCATGAAAATGATACCCCTGAAAAAAGAAAAACCATGCAGGTGCATCCAAGAAAAAACAAACAAAACCCGTTAAGTGGCGTGTTTGCTACCCATTCACCCTTAAGACCCAATCTGATCGCTTTATCCGTCTGTAAAATACTGTCCATAATGGATACCACCATTTTTATCGAAAAGATCGATGCGCTCGACGGCTCTCCGGTCATCGACATCAAATGTTTCATTCCCAGCCGTGCGTTGAAAGCCGATATAAGATTACCCGAGTGGGTTTAAACCGAATTTCTCATGAAGAATATCAAACGGAAAAGCGAAATAATGCTGACAGAGCTTTCAGGACAAATTGAGAGAATTACTTATACCAATGAAGAAAACGGTTATACCATTGCCAGGGTTAAGGTCTACGGGCAGAGGGATCTAATAACCGTTGTGGGCTATTTGATGGCACCCGCCCCCGGCGAAGTTCTGAACTTGAAAGGTGAATGGATCAATCATCCCAAGTTCGGGGAGCAGTTCAAGGTGGCGGAATACAAAACCGAAGTTCCGGCAACGGTTTTTGGAATTAAAAAATATCTGGGTTCCGGACTCATCAAGGGGCTGGGACCGGTTATCGCCGGCCGAATCGTCAAAGAATTCGGGGAAAAAACACTGGACATTATTGAAAATGACATCGAAAAACTGGCCATGGTTGAAGGTATTGGCGAGAAACGCATCGCCATGATTCAAGATGCATGGGACGAACAAAAAGAGATTCGTGATGTCATGATGTTTCTCCAATCCCACGGAGTCAGTTCCGGATATGCAACAAAAATATTTAAACAGTACAAAAATCGATCCATCGCCGTCGTCACCCAAAACCCCTATCGCCTGGCAATGGATATTTTCGGTATCGGGTTTGTGATTGCCGACAGCATTGCAGATAAACTCGGATTTCCCAAAAACTCACCTTTGAGGGTTGAAGCCGGCATTCTCTATGTCCTCCACCAGCTTTCAGATGAGGGCCATGTTTTTTACCCGTATGAATATCTTGTGAAGAAGAGCCAGGAGACACTGGGTGTTGATAGAGATACCGTGACGGAGGCCCTCGGCAATCTCGCAATTGATAAAAAAATCGTTCTTGAAGATTTAAATGAAAGCATCGACGAATTTAAAGAAAATAACAAAAGTGTTTATCTGGCCAAGTTTCATCTCTGTGAAACCAGCATCGCAACGCGATTGAAGATATTGTCCGCCACACCCAAATTCATTCGCAGTATCAATGTGGGAAACGAACTCGAATGGGTCCAGGGACAACTGGATATCCGCCTGGCGGAAAATCAGACCAAGGCAATACGATGTGCCCTTGAAAATAAGATCATGGTCATTACCGGTGGACCGGGCACCGGTAAAACCACCATCATCAATGCGATTTTAAAAATCTTTTCCAAACTCAAGGTGAAAACATTTCTAGCCGCGCCAACAGGAAGAGCTGCAAAACGAATGAGTGAGACCACGGGTCATGAGGCTAAAACCATCCATCGTCTTTTGGAGTACAGTTTTACCAAAGGGGGGTTTCAAAAAAACGAGGACAAGCCGCTCAGTTGTGACCTGCTCATCCTGGACGAAGCTTCCATGATCGACACCATACTGATTCACCATTTAATAAAGGCTGTCCCTGCCATTGCTACAGTTATTCTGGTGGGTGATGTCAATCAGCTGCCGTCTGTCGGGGCGGGCAACGTTCTCAATGATATTATTGCATCAGGCGCCATTTCTGTGGTGGAGCTGAACGAAATCTTCCGCCAGGCCAGAGAAAGCCGGATTATTGTCAATGCCCATAAAATCAATAACGGAATTCTGCCGACATTTGAAGACGATGTGCCGGGTAACGATTTTTTTTTCATCCACCAGGAAGATCCTGAAAAAGTTCTGGGGATCATTCTTGAACTGACCAAAGAACGTATCCCCAAACGTTTCGGTTTGGATCCGGTGGACGATATTCAGGTGTTGACACCCATGCACAAAGGCGTGGTCGGGGCCGGGAATCTCAACACGGAACTTCAAAAAAGCCTCAATCCTTTTCAGCAGGAAATCACTCGGGGAAACCGCAATTTCAGGGTAAACGATAAAGTCATGCAGATACGAAACAACTATGACAAGGAAGTGTTCAACGGTGACATCGGCAGGATTACCCGTATACAACAGGATGATGATGAGATTACGGTAATGTTTGACGGCCGGGAAGTCCCTTATGCGTTTTACGAACTGGATGAATTGGTACTGGCGTATGCCGTTTCCATTCACAAATCACAGGGTTCGGAATATCCGGCCGTGGTGGTTCCTGTTCTCGCCCAGCATTATATCCTTCTCCAGCGCAACCTGATCTATACCGCCGTTACAAGAGGTCGTAACTTGGTGGTCATGGTCGGTACGAAAAAAGCACTCGCCATGGGCGTACACAACGATAAGACGAAAAAACGGTTTACAAATCTGAGATACAGATTGAATTAGCTCTTGCTGGAAGTAATCGTTTGAAAAGAAGTAATTTGCTGTTTCACCTTACGGCTTTTACATTTCGGGCATTGAAACTTTTTCTTTTCATACTCTGAAATTTTCATAATCAGGGCAAAGGGCTTTTTACATTTTTCGCAAATAAACTCATATGTCGGCATAATTTCCTCCTTTTGAAAGAAAGTCCTTTAGCGCTGAAGATTCTAGAACCTATCTCAAAAACAATCTAAGCGCCCATGGCTGTGTTGTTAAACGGTTCAAAATGCTCACATACTACGTGTATGCTCCGCTTTTTAACCGTTTAACGCCTTGCCCTGAACTCTAATCTTATTTTTGAGATAGGTTCTAAATGTTTCTTGTTTTTATAGTGAGGGAAAACATTTAACTTTTCTCTTATTTTATACCTGCTAAGGAACATCGTATCAACCTTTTTTCTTAATTACTAAAAAAAATCTCCAACACGACATTTCTAAACACTCATCATATCTTTCCTTTTAAATACTTTTGTCTTTTGGGTTCGGGGAACTTTTCGATGGCATACCGCAACATGGTGCGCGGCATCTCTTTGTAATGTTGTTTTAAAAACATCTCTTCGAATATCATGTCCCTTTTCCCTATTTCACGGAGCATCCATCCCACAGCTTTGTGAATCAGATCCTCTTTATCGGTGAGCAGGATCTTTGCAATTTTCAGAGTTTCTTCATATTTTCCGTGTTTGATAAAATAAAAGGTTGCCAGAATGGCAATCCGTCGTTCCCATAAATCTTCTGATTTTGCCAGTCTGTAGAGGGGGGCTTTGTTTTTGTCCATGAGATAGTCACCGACAATGTGGTGGGCGGTAACATCCACAAGATCCCAGTTGTTTATGAATTTTGTTTTTTTAAGGTATAGCCTGTAAATTCTTTTTTTGGCGGTTTCATTTCCTTTTACATATTTACGAACCAGTATCAAAAGTGCGAGCAGTCTTTCTTCATGAATGGCAGACTCGAGCAGAACGATGACGTCTTCAGTAGCTATGTCCTGGAAGTCTTTCGCCACCTTCCGCAAATCAGGGACTTTGACACCGATAAACACATCTCCCTCACCATATTCGCCGGGACCGGTCTTGAAAAATCGTTGAAGAACCTCGGCCTTTTCTTTATTTGCGAGCTGTTTTAATCTCTTTTTTATCTTTTGATTGGTCATTATATAAAATCAAGAAGCTGATCTCCTATAATTTTTTTTAGCATTACCACATATTTTTTCCAACAGTCGTTCTTTAAAGCCGTCTATATGTTCCTCCCAATGGGAAACAGGGGTATTGGCTTCTTTTGTTTAAAATGGATTATCAGCATTCCGGCAACAATCAACAGCATGGCGATAAGGATGTTTATGGTTATCGGTTCTCCTAAAATCAGTCCGCCCAGCAAGACACCGGTGATGGGCATAATAAAGATAAAAGAATGCAATGCCACAGCGCCGTATCTTTGCAGCAGACTGTTCCAGACCACAAAGCCAAAGGATGCCGTAACCAGACTCTGATACACCATGGCACCGATAATTTTAGAATCGATAAAAGTGATCATATGATGATCCCACAGAACACCTTCCAAAAAAAAGAAAGGGACCGAAAATATCATTGGAAATAGCGCTATTTGGAACGGCTTATACGCGGAAATAATCCGTTTGGTATAGACTGCATTACAGGACCAGAGAAAGGCAGCCGCAAGGATCATCACATCCCCGACTTCAAAATCGCTCGTGACCCCTTTTTTCTCCAAAAACACAAACGCAACCCCGGCAAATCCCAGTAGGATACCCATGATTTTTCGTTTGGTAATCCGATCACCGGGAATAAAAAAATGTGCAAGGAACAGTGTAAAAAAAGGTTGAAAATTGACGAGCAAAGTTCCACGGGAAGCATTACTTTTGCTGAGCCCGAGGTAGAAAAGAGACAACTGGATTGTAAAAACAATTGAGATCACAAGAAGTTGAAGGATCTGATCCTTATTAATTTTAAAAGATCGTCCGGTGATTTTTGCCCATAAAAAAATTGCCACCGAGGCGATGGCGAATCTGATGCCTGCCGTGGTAAAGACACCTATACCTTCAAGACTGATTTTAATGGCTACGGCATTGGCGCCGAAGAGCATGCATATAAACACCGTAAAGGAGGCAGCTAAAAAGGAGAAGTCTTTATTTTGTGGCGTAGCGTCGATCATCAATCTGCTTCTATTCTAATCGTTTCACCCGGATGGGGTACAATTGCCGGAAAGCCTTCATGCTGCAAATGATTTGCAAATGCAAGGGACTGATCCTCCTCGCCGTGAACAACGGCGATCTTTTTGATTTTTAAATTCGATTCTTTGAGAAAACGAAGCATTTCGTTCTTATCGCCATGTGCGGAAAAACCGTCCAGTTTTTCGACATGGGCCTTTAGCGGATATGTTTTGTTTAAAAATTTTAACAAAGGTGGTGAACCTTTTCGCCCTGATTTTTCATATTCGAGGCCCTGTTCGAGAATGCGGCGACCTAGCGTGTTTTGAGCCATATAACCGACAATGAGGATCGTATGACGGGGGTTGTGGATTTTATGGCGCAAATGATGCAGGACACGGCCGGCTTCGCACATCCCTGATGCCGAAATGACGATATGCGGTTTTTCTTCACGGTTCAGGGCCATGGATTCTTCCACTGAACCCACAAAATGGACTTGATTAAAAAAAAACGGATTTTGGCCTTTTTCTAAAAAGGTTTCATGGGTTTCGTTATCATATACTTCCGGATGTTCTCCAAAGACCCGGGTAATATTGGTGGCCAGCGGACTGTCCACAAATACCGGAACTCGACGGACTTCACCTTCATTATACAATTCGTGAATGAGATATAACAACTCCTGGGTGCGCCCATAGGCAAAGGCCGGTATAATCACCGTTCCATTTCGCTGGAAAGTTTCAGAAAAAATCTTTTTTAGCCTAGGCTTTAAATCCTCCAATGGTTCGTGCAGGCGGTCGCCGTAAGTACTTTCCATAATCATCAAATCCACATCAAGATCATCGTTTGAGAAAGAAAGGGCAGGATTTTTTATGATCGGCTTGTTAAACCTGCCGATATCACCGGTATAACAGATGGTATATGGCCGGTCGTTTTCATTGAATTTAAGGATGGATATGGCTGATCCCAGAATATGACCGGCCTCGTAAAATGTGCAGGTGGCGTCGTTTCCGATGTTTGCCGTGGAACGATAAGGATATCCTTCAAAAGCGTCAAGAGCATATTCTGCGTCTTCCATGCTGTAAAGCGGTGTCACCGCTTCCAAATCATATTTCCCAATAAGTTCATCTATTTTTTCTATGTCAAGCTGATGGCCCCTCTTTTTCAAAAGTTTTCTTATGTCGTTGAGTTCTCTTTTCGAAATATTTTTCTTGGAACCAGAAGTTTTCCTCTCTGACAAAAAAGATCGAACGGTTTTATAATTCAGGTAACTTGCATCAGATTCCTGGATATGTGCTGAATCCCGCAAGAGGTATTCACATGCATCAGCTGTCACCCGCGTACAGATGATTCGGCCGGCGAAGTTGTTTTTTGTCAAAATGGGAATTCGACCCGAGTGGTCAATGTGAGCATGTGAAAGCACGACATTTGTAAGGGTCGCCGGATCAATCTGAAGGGTTCGGTTTTTTTCACTGGTCTCTTTCCGACGGCCCTGAAACATCCCACAATCGAGTAAAATACGATTGTCTCCGGTCTCGATAAGATGCATGGAACCCGTAACTTCCCGCACCGCGCCATAGAAGGTGATTTGCATGTCAAGGTTATCCTTTCTGGTTAATAAATATAGTTCTTCTCCAATTGAATTGGAGAAGAGGGTTCGAGGATTCAAGGAGTCAAGGGTCCAAGTGTTTGTTCTTCACCAATTTTACAAGCTCTTTAAGCATCCTTTCAACTTCATCTTTATCATCCTTGAGAGTCTTTAAATATTCTTTATTTGCATAATTTAAATCACCTGAAAACAGGACCCGGGTCTCCAATTCGCAAACAGAGTCTATACGACTTTTGCCAAACTACCAGATCTCTGTAATTCTTAAGCATTTCACTCGAATCCTTGAATCCTTTCAAAATCATCAACTCTTTTGGAGATGATCCAAAATTATTAATTCAAATCCCGCATTTCTTTTTGCTCTTTTGATTGTTGAACGATTTTTGGAAGGGGTTTTTTCCCTGCCGGT
>Ga0070727_10005082_pt1 | contig 10889 bp, 6 predicted proteins | sample tdAd472_FD_66722 | JGI IMG/M metagenome (GOLD analysis project Ga0070727, IMG submission 66722) | Marine sediment microbial communities from the Atlantic coast under amendment with organic carbon and nitrate - tdAd47.2 | ecosystem: Environmental > Aquatic > Marine > Coastal > Sediment | place... | reverse complement strand
AAGTGACCGAGGTCCGCGTACATCGCCTCGGCGCCCGTCACGGCCAGGAAGACCGCGCCCAGGATGAGGGTGCCGTGTAGTCCGTGGCTGGTGAAGAACCAGACCGCGTGCCGTGGATCGAGCCCGCCCAACACCATCGGGTGTTCGACGATCCGCCACAGCCCGAGGCCGCCGATGACCGAGAACCAGATCAGCATCACCGGCCCGAACAGCCTGCCGACCTGTCCGGTCCCGAAGCGCTGGATGCCGAACAGGCCGACGAGGATGGCTATGGTCAGGGGGACGACCACCGGCTGGAGGGCAGGGGTCGCCACCGCCAGGCCTTCCACCGCGCTCAACACGGACAGCGCAGGCGTAATAATCCCGTCGCCGAAGAGCAGGGCCGCGCCGAGCAGACCAATCCCGACGAGTGCCCAGTGGATGCGGGTCCAGTCGTTGATCTCGTCGGGCACGACCAGGTGCGCCAGGGCCAGGAGGCCGCCTTCGCCCTGATTGTCGGCGCGCAGCACCAGCCCGACGAACTGCACCGCCACGACCATCACGAGCGACCAGGTGATCAGCGAGAGGATGCCGAAGACATTGGCGTGGTCGACGGGGAAGCCGGAGACGCCGACGAAGCACTCGCGCATCGCATAGAGCGGGCTGGTGCCGATGTCGCCGAAGACCACGCCCAGCGCGCCGAGCGTGAGCGCACCTCGGCCCCTCGTCGACCCGTCGTTGTCCGTCATGGCTCTCCCAACGGGACGACTTCTGCGCGCTCGATGCCCACGATGCCTATTCCCTCGAAGCGAAGCGCGACGGTTCCTTCCTCGTGCGCGGGGGCGTGCCCGTGGACCACAGTCTGGCCGTCCACGAGACCCTTCAGGTGGAACCCGGCCGCGCTGATAGCGAACGCGTGGCGTCCAGTGAACGGGAACTCGGCGACGTCGAGCTCGGAGCGCCCGGGCGAGCGGTCGACCAAGCTCGCCTCTCCGCTTGTCGTGAAGACGAACGCACCCTCCTGCCCACCCGACTGGTGATGCACCAGCTCGGCGTGGCCGTCGAACGCGCTCAGATCGAGCCACGCGTTGACCTGAACGTCACCAAACGCGCCCTCGAAGATCACTTCCTCGGAACCCGACACGGCGAGTGCAATCCCGCGTTCCGGCCAGCGTTGGGCCCTCAGCTCCCGGAGATCGCCCTCGGTTGGGCTCCAAGCGTACACGCCGTCCTGCTCGCGCAACAGCGGTCGCCTGTGTGGCACCTGGGAAGCACCAGCTGCTGGCAGCGTTGCCTCGCTGGCCGGGCACTCGGGGACGGTCACGGCGACGGCGTGACGGTAAACCAGTGCACCCCCTTTGTCCGCGGTGATGAAAAGGACAGCCCCCGCAACCGAGCCGAGGAGTGCTCCCGCGATGTGGACCACCCGGCCCCATGCAGCCTGGGGTCGCACCTCCGCAAGGCCACGGAGGATCGCTACCCCGACCAGCAGAGCGAGCGTCGCCGTGGCCCAGTCCGAGTGCTCCCCGATGCGCGGTTGGACCTGGGCAGGCACGTCGATCAGCCCATCCGCCGCCCGGCGTCCGGCGAAAAAGACGGTGGTTGTGCTGACCGCGGCGAGCGCCCAGATTCCCGCGGCCAGGCGTCGAAGGCCTGTGTCTCGGAACAGAGCCCCCACCTCGAACAACAGCGCCAGGGGAACCAACGCGAGGGGAAAGTGCACGAGCGCAGGGTGGAGGTTGGGGAGGGCAAGATCCACAGCTCAGTGCCCATGGTCGTCGGTGGGCCCGTCATGCTCACCGTGATCGTGACTACTGTGGTCGTGTTCCTTCTGTTCAACCAGGGCCATGCCGCACTTGGAGCACTCACCTGGCTCGTCGGCAGAGATGTCGGGGTGCATCGGGCAGGCGTACACCGCCGGGCCAGCCTTCATCTCGCCGTCATGAGGCATGGCGTCTCCATGGGTCGTGGCGTCGTCCTGCTTCATGTCTGCGTGTGGCGCTACCTTGCTGGTCTGAGGCTCGGGCTCGGGCTCGGCGGTGCGGCCGCAGGCCGCCAAGAGCAGCGTGATGAAAAGGGAGAGGTGAATCATGGCAACTCCTGGGGTGTTGGAGTGGTCTGGAGGCCCTCCTGGAGATCCCGGCGCAACCAAAAGCCCTTCCAGAGCAGATAGATTGCGGGGATCAGGACCAAGGTGAGCAGGGTGGAGGAGATCAGGCCCCCGACCATGGGCGCGGCGATCCGCTTCATCACGCGGGTTCCGGTCTCGGTGCCGTACATGATGGGTAGCAAGCCAATCATGGTGGTGGACACGGTCATCAGCTTCGGTCGGACGCGGTCCACCGCACCCTCGAGGATGGCCTCCTTCAGATCCGCCACCGACCGCATTCGCCCGTCGCGCTGGAATCGTTCGTAGGCCTCATCGAGGTAGACGATCATCACCACCCCGGTCTCCGCGGCGAGGCCGGACAGCGCGATGAAGCCCACGCCGGCGGCCACGGACATGTTGAATCCCGCGATGTAGAGCAGCCAGATCCCGCCGATGGGCGCGAACACGATGGTCCCGACCATCACCATTAGGGTCTCGCCGATCTGGCGGAAGTGCGCGTAGAGCAGGATGAAGATGATCGCGATGGTGATGGGCACCACGATGGTCAGGCGCTCGTTGGCCCGCTGCAAGTACTCGTACTGGCCCGACCACACGATGGACACGCCCTCGGGAAGCGCCACCTGCTGGTCGACGACCTCCTTCGCGTGCTCGACGTAGCCTCCGACATCCGACGTCGTGAGGTCGACGTAGATCCACGCCGTCCGTCGCGCGTTCTCGCTCTTGATCGCTGGCGGACCCTTGGTCACCGCGATGTCGGCGACCTGGCCGAGCGGGACCGCGTGGCCCATGGGCGTCTGCACGGCGACCTCGCGAAGGGCCTCGAGGTCGTCGCGGAGCTCTCGTGGGTAGCGCACGTTGACTGGGTAGCGCTCGAGTCCCTCCACGGTCTCGGTGACGTTCATGCCCCCGATGGCGGACATGATCACCTCCTGGACCTGGCGCACGTTCAGCCCGTAGCGGGCGGCATCGGCACGGCGGACCCGGATGTCGACGAAGTTCCCTCCGACCACGCGCTCCGAGTACACCGAGGCGGTGCCCTCCACCCCTTGGAGCACGCCCTCGATCTCGGTTCCCACCCGCGAGAGCTCGGTCAGGTCGTCCCCCAACAGCTTGATGCCCACAGGCGTCTTGATCCCGGTGGCCAACATGTCGATGCGCGTCTTGATCGGCATCGTCCACGCGTTAGTGACGCCAGGGATCTGCACCATCGCGTCGAGCTCCCCGATGACGTCCTCGATGCTCTTGCCCGCGGGCCACTCGTCGTCCGGGGTGAGCAGGATGGTCGTCTCGATCATCGTCAGTGGCGCGGGGTCCGTGGCCGTGTCGGCCCGGCCAATCTTGCCGAGCACGTGCTTCACCTGCGGGTGCTGGGCGATGATCCGATCGGTCTCCTGGAGCAGGTCCCGGGCCGCGGTGATCGAGATCCCGGGCGGCGTGGTCGGCATGTACAGCAGGTCGCCTTCGTTCAGGGGCGGCATGAACTCGTTGCCGAGCTTCGACAGCGGCCACAGAGTCGCGAGCGCGATGACGAGCCCGGCGGCGATCACCGGGAGCGGAAAGCGCAGCACGCCGTGGATGAGTGGCCGATAGACCCAGATGAAGAAGCGCGACAGCGGGTTCTTCGATTCCGACCGGATGTTGCCGCGCACCAGGTAGTACATCAGTACGGGAATCACGGTGACCGCGAGGATGGCCGAGAAGCCCATCGCAAAGGTCTTGGTGTAGGCGAGCGGGCCGAAGAGCCTCCCCTCCTGTTGCTCGAGCGTGAACACGGGCAGGAAGGAGACGGTCACGATCAGCAGGGAGAAGAACAGTGCCGGGCCTACCTCCTTGCTCGCCTCGATCACCAGGGTGGCCTGGTCCTTGTCGGGGTCGCGCTCCCGGTGTTTGTGCATGTTCTCGACCATCACCACGCTGGCGTCGACCATCACGCCGACCGCGATGGCGATGCCGCCGAGGCTCATGATGTTGGCGTTCAGGCCCAGCAGGTGCATCGCCACGAACGAAAGGAGCACGCCGACTGGAAGGGTGAAGATCGCCACGAGCGAACTGCGCAGGTGGAGCAGGAAGACCACGCAGATCAGCGCGACGACGAGCATCTCTTCGAGCAGCTTGTGCCAGAGGGTGTCCACGGCCCGGTCGATGAGGCCGGAGCGGTCGTAGGACACGTGGACCTCGACGCCCTCGGGCAGGCCTCGCTTGAGCTCGTCGAGCCGCCCCTCGACCTTCTGGATCACCTCCCGCGCGTTCTCGCCGAACCGGAGGATGACCACCCCGGTGACCACCTCACCCTCGCCATTCATGTCGACCAGACCGCGACGGACCTCGGGCCCCAGGTGCACCCGCGCGACCTGGGAGAGCAGGATGGGGGCGTGTTGGCTCGCATCGAGGCCGATGGGTACGGTCTCGAGGTCTTCGATCGAGCGGATGTAGCCCTGCCCGCGAACCATGTACTCGGTTTCGGCCATCTCGATGAGCCGACCACCCACGTCGAGGTTCGCGTCCTGGATCGCCTTCTTCACAGCACCCAGCGACACGCGGAAGGCGCGCAGCTTCTCGGGGTCGACCTCGACCTGGTACTGGCGCACGAAGCCGCCGACACTCGCCACCTCGGCGACCCCGTCGATGCCCATCAGGTCATAGCGTAGGTACCAGTCCTGGACCGAGCGGAGCTTGTCGAGGCTCACCCCGCGAAAGTTTGCCGCCCGGCTGAGCTCATTGCGGGAGATCCGCTTGTCCCCGTCCCGGTCGAAGGCCTCGACCAAGTACTTCAGGGACTCCTCGGTCCAGGCCTCGGCAGAGCGGGCCTTGGTCGGCGGCGCGTCGACCGTGAACAACTCACGCAGCCGCGCCTCGGTGAACAGGTGCGGGTCGTCGGGGTCGTCCCCGAAGGGCAGCTCGGCGTCGTCGACGGTGTGGTTTCCGTCGCTGTCCAGCTTCGCCCGCAGGACCTCCGAGCGCGGCGTGAAGTCCGCCAGCGTGTACTCGTAGACCCAGCCCACACCGGTGGCGTCCGGGCCGAGCTGCGGCGTGGCGCCGGCGGGGAGCTGCCCCTGGACCACATTGAGGTACTCGAGCACGCGAGAGCGAGCCCAGTACAGGTCGGTGCCGTCCTCGAAGATGATGTAGGTCATCGAGAAGCCGAAGAAGGAGTAGCCGCGCACGTCCTTGGCGTAGGGCACCGCGAGCATCGCGGTCGACATCGGGTAGGTGACCTGGTCCTCGACGACCTGGGGCGCCTGGCCCGGGTACTCGGTGTATACGATCACCTGGACGTCGGAGAGGTCGGGGATCGCGTCGACGGGGGTCTCCAGGAGCGCCCACCAGCCCACCAGCGCAGCCATCGCCGCGATGAGCAGGACGAACACCCGGTTCTTGACGCTGGCCTCGATGATGCGGTCGATCATTCGGGCGCCCCGTGGTCCATGTCCTTGCCATCGGGCATCGGCTCTGCGTCGCCCTCCACCTGTTCGAGGAACATCCCGCACTTCGGGCAGCGCCCCGGCTCGTCCGAGACCACTTCTGGATGCATCGGGCAGGTGTACTGGCCGGGCTCTACTTTCGGCGCATAGACCTGGTGCCGCTCCGCCGGCGTCCCCACGCGCTCCTCGAGGAACATCCCGCACTCGGGGCAGCGGCCCTCGCCGTCGGAGAGCACCTCGGGGTGCATCGGACAGGACCACACGGTCTCGGGGTGGTCGTGGTCGATCTTCGGGGCGGTGTCTCCGCCCTTCTTGGACGCGAGGATCTTCTTCAGCGCCTCCTGGAGTTGGCTCTCGGAGTCGATCAGGAACTGGCCACTGGTGACGACGAGATCGCCTTCGATGAGCCCGCTCGTGATCTCGGTCATGCGGTGATCGCCCTGGAGGCCGGTCGCGACGTCGCGTGGCTCGAAGCGACCCTCACCGTGTGCGACAAACACCAGCTTTCGCCGGCCCGAGTGCAGGATGGCCTCGGTGGGCACCGCCAGCGTCTCGGCCTTCTTGCGGTACTCGATGTAGACCGTGGCGAACATGCCCGGCTTCAGCTTCACACCGGGGTTGTCGAACTCCAGGCGGACGGTGAGCGTCCGGCTCTTCTCGTTGAGCGTCGGGTAGATGTAGGAGACCTTGCCCTCGACGGTCTGGTCGATGAGGTTGGTCAGCTCGAGCTGGGCAGGCTGCCCGACGTCGATCCACGGCGCGTCGTGCTCGTAAACCTCGGCGGTGACCCAGATCCGCTGCAGGTTCCCGATGCGGTACAGGTCGCTGCCGGCCATCACTCGGGCGCCTTCAACTACGTTCTTGTGGAGCACGAAGCCCGCCTGCGGAGCGCGGATGGTCATCGTCCGGGCGGCCTCGCCGGCCGCTTCGAGCTTGCGGATGTCGTAGTCCGCGATGTCCCACAGCTCGAGCTTGCGGCGTGCTGACCGGGCTAGCGGCGCGTCCGCGCCCTGGGCGCGCAGCGCCAGCAGGTATTCCTCCTGCGCTGCCACGAGCTCCGGCGAGTAGATGGCCAACAGCGCCTGGCCGGCCTTGACCTCATCGCCAGTCTTGTCGACGTAGATCCGCTCGACCCAACCCGAGAAGCGCAGGTTGACGACCGACAGCTCGTCCTCGCCAACCTCGACCTCGCCAATGGTCCGGATGTGGCGGAACACGGTGGTGCGCTCGACCGGTGCTGTCTCGACCCCGATCTGCTGGATCACGCCAGGACTGATCTCGACGACGTTGCCTTCAGCCTTAACTTCATCCTCGTACACCGGGACCAGGTCCATGCCCATGGGCGACTTGCCGGGCGTGTCGCGGACGTAGGTCGGGTCCATGGGCGACTGCCAGTACGCGATCTTCCGCTCGCCATCTGGCGCTGCGCTCGCCTTCACCTCGGAGCCGCCACCATCCATCGGCGTGAGGTCCATGCCACAGATCGGACAGGTTCCCGGCCCGTCCTGGACCACCTGGGGGTGCATGCCGCAGGTGTAGAGCTGCCCGGCCTGTTCGGCGGCATGCTGCTCGGAGGAGCCGCCACAGCCGGCGAGTCCGGTGAGGAGCAGGAGCAGGATCACGAGGATTCGCGACATCATGGGGTGCCTCCGGGGGGCTGGGTGCCGAGCACGGCGGTGGCTTCGGCTCGCTGGATGTGGGTGTCGACAGCGGCGACGATTCGGGCGCGCTCGAGGTCGAGCAGGGCGACCTCGGCTTCGAACAAGGATGCGAAGTCCGCTCGGCCCACCGAAAAGTCGGAGCGCGTCGTCTCGAGCGCCGCGCGGGCGCCCGGGATGAGGGCCTCGTCGTAGGTGGCCGCCTTGTCCCAGGAGCGGCTCCAGCGAGCCTGCACCGTGGCGATGTCCGCCGCGATGGCATCGAGGGCGGACTCCCGCATCGCTCTGGCTGCGCTGGCCTCCTCCAGCGCCGCCGCTCGGCCTCCGCGAGACCGACGCCCGCTCCCAGTGGGGATCGGGACGCCGACGCCCACCGAGACCAGGTCTGTGCCCGGGTCAGTGTCGGTCTGAATCGTTCGGACGCGGTAGCCGGCCCACACACTCGGGTCGGGCAGTGCCTCCAGTCGAGCGGCTCGGGCTGCCTCTTCGGAGGCACTCTGCTCCGAGAGGAGCTTGGCGAGTAGGGGGCGGTGTCGCTCGGCCAGAGCGATCCAGTCCGTCTCGTCGGGAGGCGCAACGGGCGAGACGGTCGCGGGTGTCTCGAAGGAGCGCGAGTTGTCTGCTGCCAACGCCCGCCCTAGCGCGGCTGTCAGCTCGGTGTCCAGTCGTTCGAAGTCGCCGAGCTCGTCGCCGAGTCGGCCGCGGAGGACCTCCAGCCTCAGCACCGCGTACTGACCGACCGCGCCGGTCTCGTACCGGATCCGAGCAGCCTCCAAGAGCTCCTCGGTGCGAGCGAGGTGCTCCTCGGTCACCGCTCGTAGCATTCGCGCGCGAACGAGCATCCACCACGCCCGCCGGACGTTCCGCGCGAGCGCAAGCTCAGATTCGGCGACCGCTTGTGCGCTGGCCTCTGCCTTGTGGTCGAGCAGCCTTCGGCTGGACCGGCTCCAGCCCGGGGGACGAAGGGTCTGGGTGACCTTCAGCTGTAGTCCGGCCATCGGATGGTCCGACAAGCCCAGGCTCGTGATGGGAGCGTTGGAGTACTCCAATGCAAGCATTGGATCGGGCCAGGCCCCGGAGACCGCTGCGCGCTCGTGCAGCGCTTGCTCCCGGTGACGCATCGACTGCACCGATGGGCTCGACTGGATGGCCTCGGCGACTAGGGGCTCGGGGCCAGACCGCTCCGACTGGCCGGCCGCTAGGCCGGGTGCCGCCAGCAGGACCACGATCAGGATGGTGCGTTTCACGAAGGGACCTCCGGCCCTACATCATGCAGGCCCTGTGCCAATGGCATCGAGGAGGTTGTTGTCGCGGTTTCATCTGGTATGGACCATCGACGGTGCGATGCGGGTCGTCATGGAGGGAGTGCGTTCGCGAGTCTGCGCATCGGCCTTCGCAGGCCTGCGAAGATTCGGCGCGCTCGCCGTGCTCCAGACGCAATCTGGCGGGCATGAAGCTCGCGCAGGCATCTCCTTCGAACTGGAGGCCGAGGCCCCGGGTCGGGACGACAGGGTTGGACGACGGGGGCTCGCCAGGCGAGTGCTCGCGGCCCTTCGGTTCCGCTCGGTCGAGCCGCTGATGAGCGACGCCGGGCTGGCGACCTAGCAGAGCACACAGATGGTCGCCTAGCGCTTCCTTGCCGACAACGTCATCAAGACCGCGGAGACTTGGGCGGTGGAGCTCGACCGGTTCCTCGAGCGAGTGCGCAGGGCTGATTCCTCAGGATGTGTCCTCGCATCACTGCGAAGAAGTCTGCGGCGACTCGGTCGACGAGCGCGCACAGCGCCCAGCTGGAGTCCGGCACAGTCCTTGCTGTACGGTGAGCCAATCACCTCAGGGGTCTCCATGAGCACCAAACCCGCCGTTGACCCCGTCTGCGGGATGACAACGAAGCCAGACACTCCACACCGCCACGTGCACAAGGGCCAGGAGTACGTGTTCTGCAGCGGCCACTGCCTACACAAGTTCACAGACAACCCGGCCAAGTACCTGGCACCTGCCGAGACGGAAGACGAGGCGCTGGCCGACACCCTCTACACCTGCCCGATGCACCCGGAGATCGAGCAGGTCGGACCCGGATCGTGCCCGATCTGTGGCATGTCGCTCGAACCCAAGGTTTTCGACCCCGACGCGCCGGAGGACGATGGCGAGCTGAAGGACATGACCCGTCGCTTCTGGGTGGCGACCGCCTTTGCGCTGCCGGTGCTGGTCATCGCCATGGGCGACATGCTCCCGGGCAAGCCTATGACCTCGGTGTTCGGGGAGGCGCGGGCGTGGGTCGAGCTGGTCCTGGCGACGCCGGTGGTGCTCTGGGCGGCGTGGCCGTTCTTCGTGCGGGCTGTGCAGTCGGTGAAGAACGTCAGCCCGAACATGTGGACGCTCATCGGGCTCGGCGTGTCGGTTGCCTACGGCTACAGCGTGCTCGCAACAGTGGCCCCCGGCCTGTTCCCGGACTCCTTCCGGCAGCACGGCGAGGTCGCGGTGTACTTCGAGGCGGCGGCCGTCATCGTGGCGCTCATCCTGATGGGGCAGGTCCTGGAGCTTCGCGCCCGGGGCCAGACCAGCCAGGCGATCTCCAAGCTGCTCGAGCTGTCTGCGAAGAAGGCGCGGCGCATCGAGGACGACGGGACCGAGGTCGACGTGGACATGGAGGACGTCGCCGTCGGAGATCGGCTGAGGGTTCGCCCCGGCGAGAAAGTCCCGGTGGACGGCGTGGTCCTCGAGGGCACCAGCCACGTCGACGAATCGATGGTCACCGGCGAGCCCGTGCCCGTGGGCAAGGAGTCCGGGGACGAGGTCATCGGGTCAACGGTGAATGGGACGGGCGGGCTTGTGATCCGGGCCGAGAAGGTCGGCGCCGACACCCTGCTCTCCCGCATTGTGACCATGGTGGCCGAGGCCCAGCGCAGCCGGGCCCCCATCCAAAAACTCGCCGACCAGGTGGCGGGCATCTTCGTCCCCACCGTGGTGCTCACGGCCATCGTGACCTTCATTGTGTGGGCCCTGGTCGGTCCCGAGCCACCGATGGCCTACGCCCTGATCAACGCGGTGGCCGTCCTGATCATCGCGTGCCCCTGCGCGCTCGGGCTGGCCACGCCGATGTCGATCATGGTCGCGACCGGCAAGGCGGCCGGACTGGGCGTGTTGTTCAAGGACGCCGAGGCCATCGAGGTGCTGGGCCGCGTCGACACCCTGGTCGTGGACAAGACCGGCACCCTGACGCTGGGACGGCCAGCGCTCACCGCCGTGGAGCCCAGCGACTTCGACGAGTCTACCCTCCTCTCCCTCGCCGCGGCTCTGGAGCGTGGGAGCGAACACCCACTGGCCGAGGCCATCGTCGCGGGAGCCGAGGAGCGTGGCGTTCCCAGCCTCGACGCCGAGGACTTCGCCTCGGTGACTGGCAAGGGCGTGCGAGGTACCGTAGACGGCCGCGCGGTGGCGCTGGGCAACCGGGCGATGATGGAGAGCCTGGGACTGGACCCCTCCCCACTGGATGCGCGCTCCGAGGCGCTCCGCGCTGAGGGCCAGACGGTGATGTTCGTCGCCATCGACGAAAGCCTCGCCGGGATCGTCGGGGTGTCAGACCCCATCAAGGAGTCCACCCCGAAGGCCATCGAAGCGCTGCATCGCGAGGGGCTACACATCGTGATGCTCACGGGGGACTCCGAGACCACCGCGAAGGCGGTGGCGGGGACGCTGGGGATCGATGAGGTGATCGCC
>Ga0070727_10005080_pt1 | contig 10889 bp, 5 predicted proteins | sample tdAd472_FD_66722 | JGI IMG/M metagenome (GOLD analysis project Ga0070727, IMG submission 66722) | Marine sediment microbial communities from the Atlantic coast under amendment with organic carbon and nitrate - tdAd47.2 | ecosystem: Environmental > Aquatic > Marine > Coastal > Sediment | place... | reverse complement strand
GGCGAGGGAGAGGCGGGGAGCCAGCAGGAGCCCGGCGAGGGAGAGGCGGGGAGCCAGCAGGAGCCCGGCGAGGGAAAGGCGGGGAGTCAGCAGGAGCCCGGCGAGGGAGAGGCGGGGAGCCAGAAGGAGGCCGTGCGCTACGGCTACCAGGCCGCCGCCGACCTGGCGCGGGGGCTGATCCAGGGCGTGCAGGGCGGGCGCGGGCGCTCGCTGACCGGGGGCGTGATCGTGGGTCCCTTGCGCGCGCTCGCGGGGCTGCCGTTTCGCGCGCTCTACGTCATGGGCCTCGGCGAGGGGCGCTTCCCGGCCCAGCCGCGGCGCGACTTGCTGGACCTGCGCCAGGCGGCGCGGCGACCGGGCGACGTGACGCCCCAGGAGCGCGACCGGTTCGCGTTCGCCTGCGCGCTGGCCGGCGTCGACGGGGCGCTGGTGCTGAGCTACGTCTCCCGCGACGAGCAGACCGGGGAGACCCTCGCGCCCTCGTCGCTCGTGCACCAGCTGCGGGCCGGGCTGCGCGGAATCAGCGACGCGCAGTGGCAGTCGCTGGTGGTCGAGGTGCCGCTGCGGCGCTTCGACGCGGCCAGCTTCGCGGCGCCCCTGGGCACGGGGCCGGGGACGGTGACCGAGGGCCTGCCCGGCGCGCGGCGCGAGGCCCAGGCGCGGGCGCTGCGGGAAGACCTGGCCGCGGGCCTCCCGGCGGGGGCGGCCCTGCCCGCGCCGCGGGAGCTGATCGAGAAGATCCCGCCCGCGGAGCGGGAGCGGCTGCGGGGGTTGGTGGAGCTGGAGCCGTTGGGGCAGGCCGCGGGCGGGGGTAAACCCCGCCCCTACGCTGGCTCCGCCAATCCGCCAGGTACAGCAGGCCAGCCGAGGGCCAGCTTCGCCAATCCGCCCGGGGACACGGGGCCGATCCGGCTGCGGACCACCGCGCTGGCCGACTTCCTCGCCAGCCCGCTGCAGGCCTGGGGCAAGCACCGCCTGGGGCTGCGCGACCTGGACGACGCCGACCCCCTGGGCGAGGCCGACGAGCCGTTCCGCTCCTCGGCCCTCGACGCGACGGTGCTGCTGCGCGAGGTGTTCTTCGCCGCGCTGGCGGACGTCCCCGCCGGGCAGAGCCTGGAGACCGCGCCGCTCGAGCAGGCCTACGACCGGGTGCGCCTGCGCCACGAGCTGGCCGGGCGGCTGCCAACGGGGCTGTTCCTCGAGGTCGAGCGCCGGCGGCACCTCTGGATCCTGGAGCGCTGGTTGGGGAACGTGACCCGCCACCCGGGGGACGACGCCCTGCGTGGGCTGACGACCTACTCCTTCGGGCAGGCCCCGCGAGGCCAGGCGGGGGCCGTGCTCGGCGGGCCGATCGAGGTCGAGGTCGAGCTCGACGGGGCGCGGCGGCTGGTGCAGCTGCACGGGAGCACGCAGAAGGTCCTCCCCGGCTGCGCGGGCTCGCTGCAGCTGGTGCTGGGCAAGACGCCGCGCGCCGTGCACTTCCTGCGCTGCTTCCTCGACCACGTGCTCTTGGCAGCCGCCGGGCACACCTGCGACGAGGACGCGTTTCAGGTGCTGGTCTGCCCCGGCGACTGGGCCTACCTCGACAGCATGAAGCGCCTGCGCGCCTTTCGTCTCTTCACGCCAGACGAGGCCCGGGCCTACCTGCGCACGCTGCTGGAGGACTTCCTCGGCAACGGCCACGGCTACCTGTTCCCGGTCGAGGCCGTCCAGCCCTACCTCTGGGGCTGGCACCAATCGGGGGACCAGCCCGAGGAGCCGCTGGCCGACGTGATCGCGGCCATGGCCCGCGACACCTGGACGACCACCAGCGACGACTACGGCCCGGTGACCGCCCTCGGGCGCTACCGGCCACCGGAGCAGGCGGAGGACCTGGGCTGGGCGCGGCTGGGTGACTACGTGCGCCGGCGCTGCGAAGCGGAGCTCGACCTGTGAGGGCGCGCCGCGCGAGCGCGGGCGGGGATAAACCCCGCCCCTACAGTGCCTCCTGCGCGATCGCGGGCGGGGACGAACCCCGCCCGTGCATTGGCTCCCGCGCGAGCGCGGGCGGGGATAAACCCCGCCCCTACAGTGGCTCCTGCGCGATCGCGGGCGGGAACGAACCCCGCCCGTGCATTGGCTCCCGCGCGAGCGGGGCAGAGGTTGGCGGTCGGCCCAGCGCGGGCGGGAGGCAGGCGTGAGCGGCGTGCGCTACCCCATGCCCAGCGTGCTGGCCCGGCTGCAGGGCGACGGCGCCGCGCCGCCGCGGCTGGCCGTGATCGAGGCCAGCGCCGGCACCGGCAAGACGTTCACGATCGAGCACGCGGTGGTCGACCTGGTGCTGGCCGGCGTGCCCCTCGAGCGGATCCTGGTCGTGACCTTCACCGAGCGCGCGACCGCCGAGCTCAAGGAGCGCGTCCGCGCGCTGATCGAGCGGATCCTCGCCTGCACGACGACGCCCGCCGACACCGGGCCCGAGGCCTGGACCCTGGACGCTACGGCCCGCGAGCGCTTGCAGGCGGCGCTCTTGGTGTTCGACCAGGCGCCGATCTCCACGATCCACGGGTTTTGTCAGCGCGCGCTGGTCGAGAACGCGTTCCTCCTGCGCCGGCTGCTGCACCAGGACCTGGAGGAGCCGCGCTCGGCCTTTGGCCGCACGTTCAAGCACTGCCTGCGCCGCCAGCTCTCGACCGGCGCGCTGGAGCCCGAGTTGGTCGCCTGGCTGCAGAAGGGCAAGAGCGTCGACGACCTGGAGACGCTGCTGTTCAACGTGCACGCCAAGCGCGCCGAGATCCGCCCGCCGCTGGACGTCCGGGCCCTCGCGGCCGCCGCCGGTACGCTCTTGGCCCAGGCGCGGGACGGCGCGGCGATCGCCGGGATCCGCGCGGCCATAGGCGCGGCCACGTTCCACGCCGGGACCAAGAAGGCCATGCTCGCCCGCCTCGACAAGCTCGAGGAGCTGGCCGCCGCCTGGCCGCAGACCCCGGCGGTGTTGACGCTGCTGAGCGACAAGCGGGTCGAGGCCGTGCTCGGCTACCTGCTCAAGGACCACGTGCGCCAAAAGCTGCGCGGGCTGGGGCAGGAAGCCCAGGACCTGGGCGTGCGGCTCGCGCGGCTGAGCCGCCAGCTGACCACCTTCGAGGCCGCGGCGGTCCAGCTGTTCCTGCCCCCGGTCCGCGAGCGGCTGGCCACGGTCAAGCTGGAGGAGGGCGTCTACACCTTCGAGGACATGCTGGCCCTGGTGTGCCAGGCGCTGAACGAGACCGAGGACGGCCAGCCCACGCCCAACGCGGCGCTGCTCTCGCGCCGGCTGCGCGCGCGCTACCAGCACGCGCTGATCGACGAGTTCCAGGACACCGACGAGGTCCAGTGGGGGATCTTCCGTCGCGTGTTCCTCGAGGGCGCCGATCACGGGCTGTGGGTCGTCGGCGACCCCAAGCAGGCGATCTACGGCTTCCGCGGCGGGGACGTGTTCACCTACCTCCGCGCGCGGACCCAGCTGGTGCGGGCCGGCGCCGCGCAGGCGTCGCTGCAGGCCAGCTACCGCTCGACCGCCGAGCTGATCGACGGGCTGCACGCGCTCTACGACCCCGACGCCCCCGAGCCGTTCTTCCGCCTGCCCGAGATCCCCTACGACGCGGGCGTGCGCTGCGGCAAGCCCGAGTGGGTGCTGGCCGACGACCAGGGCCAGCCCGTGGCCCCGATCAAGGTGTGCCAGCTCACGGCCCCGGCCGGCAGCGCCTTCAACGCCAGCGCCGTGCGCCGCCTGCACGGGGCCTGGATCGCCAAGCAGATCCGCGGGATCCTCGACGGCGGCCTGGTCTACGGCGAGCAGCCGGGCCCGGGCACCGGCGCGGGATCGAGCGGCGGCCCGGGTCAGAGCGCCGGCCTGCAGCCGGTCCCGCCCCACGAGATCTACTGCCTGACCCGCAGCCACCGCGAGGGGCTGCTGTTGGCCCGCCACCTGCGCGAGTTTGGGATCCGCCACGCGTTCTACAAGCAGGGCGGGCTGCTGCAGACCGACGAGGCCGCCGACGTGCTGCGCGTGCTGCGCGCGATCGAGCGGCCCTGGAGCCACGCCGACCGCGCGGCCGCCTGGGTCACGCCCTTCTTCGGGCTCGGGCTCGACGACCTGCCCGCCGCGCGCACGTTGCCCGGCGAGCACCCGCTGCTGCGCCGGCTGCTCGACTGGCAGCTCCTCGCCGAGCGCCACGACTACGAGCGCCTGTTCAACCGGATCCTCGACGACTCGGGGATCGTGCGCCGCCAGGTCTTGCTGCAAGAGAGCGAACGGGAGCTGACCAACTACCTGCACGTGTTCGAGCTGCTGCTGGACGAGGTCCAGCACGCGCGGGTCGACCTGCGCGAGCTGGTGCAGATCCTCAGCGCCTGGGTCCACGAGAAGCGCCTGCCCCGCCGCGAAGACGGCAACGTGCAGCGGCTGGAGTCGGACAAGAGCGCGGTCCAGATCATGACCCTCCACACGTCCAAGGGTCTCGAGGCGACCTGCGTGTTCCTCTACGGCGGGATCACGCACCCCAAGGGCGCCGACGTATTCCTCTACCACGACGAGGACGACGTCGGCTCCGACGTGGGCCGCGTCGCCAGCGACAGCGGCCGGGTGCTCAGCGACGACGAGCGCCGCAAGCAGTGGATCCAGCAGCAGAAGGACCAGGAACGGGCCGAAGACGAAGCCATGGACCAGGGCGTGTTCGTGTTCCACGACCGCCACGGCAAGCGCGTCGTCCACGTGGGACCCATGGACGCCGAGACCCGGCGCCGGGTGCGCGAGGAGTTGGAGGACGAGGAGCGGCGCCTGGTCTACGTGGGCAGCACCCGCCCCCGGGCCCGGCTCTACCTGGGCCACTTCAGCCGCGACGCCGAGACCGGCGAGTGGGCCTACCCCCGGCTGGGCGGGACCCAGGTCCACGTCTCGCAGCGGCTGGCCGCCATGGAGGACGCGGGCGGGCTGCACGCCAGCTTCGAGGTCGACGTCGTCGACTGGAGCACCGACCTCGCGCCCCCGCCGCCCCCCGACCTGAGCGCGATCGAGCAGTGGTCGCCGCCGGCCGCGCTGCTCGACCCGGCCGACCCCCTCGCCGAGCAGTGCCAGGCCCTGCGCAGCGACCCCGCGCACCGGGCGCGCTTCGCGACCTCGTATTCGGCGCTGAAGCAGGTGCTCGCCGGGCAGACGCTGAGCGCCGAGATCCTGGTCGAGGAGTTCACCGAGCCCGAGCCCGAGGAGGTCGACGCCGGCCAGGACAGCGGCCTGCCCCCGGGCGCTCAGACCGGGCTGTTCGTGCACGAGGCGCTGGAGCTGCTGCCGCTGGAGACCTTCGTGGGCGGTGCGTCCGGTTCCGGGTCCGGGTCCGGGTCTGGTTCCGGCTCCGGCTCCGGTTCCGGGTCGGGTTCCGGGTCCGGGTCCGGGTCGGGTTCCGGGTCGGGTTCCGGGTCGGGTTCCGGGTCCGGGTCCGGTTCGGGGTCCGGGTCTGGTTCCGGCTCCGGCTCCGGGCAGGGGGCCAATGTAGGGGCGGGGTTTATCCCCGCCCGCGGTGCCGCGGGCGGGGCCGCGCCCGCCTCGCCCGTCCCGCCCGGGGAGCTCCTGCCCCTCGAGGCCTGGCAGGCGCTGCCCCAGGTGCAGGCCGTGTTCGCGCGGGCCGCCCGCCACCAGGGCGTGGCCGAGCGCTACCAGGCGCCGGCGCAGCAGCTGGTCTACCGCTCCCTGACCACGCCCGTCGAGCTCCCGACGGAATCCCTCCCCGGCGGCCTGCGCACCGTGGCCAGCCCGCGCCCCGAGGTCGAGTTCTGCTACCCCTGGCCCGAGGCCGAGCACCCGCCGCTGGTGTTGCCGGCGGGCGAGCGGATCGAGGTCAATCGGGGCTACGTGCGCGGGTTCATTGACCTCGTGTTCCGCCACCCGGAGTCGGGGCGCGCCTACGTGCTCGACTGGAAGACCGACCGCCTGCAGGGCTACGGCCCGGCCGAGCTCGAGGTCACCGTCGCCGAGCGCTACCGGATCCAGCTCGAGCTCTACCTGCTGGCCCTGGTCAAGCTGCTGAGGATCCAGGACGCCGAGGACTACCGGGCGCGGGTCGGCGGCGTGGTCTACACCTTCCTCCGCGGTATGCGCCCCGACGCGCCCGGGGCCGGCGTGTATGCGCGGCGGCCGGGCTACGACGAGGTCCTCGGCTACGAACAGCGCCTGGTGAAGCTGGGCCAGGAGGGCGTGCTGTGAGCCGGCCCTGGATTCACGGTGGCCAACCGAGGGCGGAGGGGTCCCCATGAGCCGGCGCACGACCAACCCGCCCTGGCGCCCGTTCGGCGCGGCTCGCCGTGCGTTCGAGGAGCTGCCCCCCGAGCAGGCGGCGAGCGAGGCGTTCTTCGAGGCCGTGCTCCAACAGGCCGGCGAGCGCTTCGACCTGGGGCCCGAGCACGTGGCCCTGGCCTGGACCCTCAGCGGTTGGCAGCCGGGGCTGGAGACGGGCGGGGATAAACCCCGCCCCTACATGGAGGGTGGCCAACGCGCGCGCGGAGACAAGGACCCACGCGCGGACGGAGACCGGGACCCACGCGCGGACGGAGACTGGGACCCACGCGCGGACGGAGACCGGGACCCACGCGCGGACGGAGACCGGGACCCACGCGTGGACGGAGACCGGGACCCACGCGCGGACGGAGACCGGGACCCACGCGCGGACGGAGACCGGGACCCACGCGCGGACGGAGACCGGGACCCACGCGCGCGCGGAGACCGGGACCCACGCGCGCGCGGAGACAAGGACCCACGCGCGGACGGAGACCGGGACCCACGCGCGGACGGAGACCGGGACCCACGCGCGGACGGAGACCGGGACCCACGCGCGGACGGAGACCGGGACCCACGCGCGGACGGAGAGCACGACACCGGCACGCGCGGACACGCCAGGGACGACCCAGGTGAGTCCACTGTAGGGGCGGGGTTTATCCCCGCCCGCGAGCCGTCGCTGCGGCAAAGCCTGTTCCTCTTGACCCTGGTGACCCTCGTCGACCAGGCCCAGGGCAGCACCCGCTCCCGGGTGCTGGGCGACGCCGGCCGCGCCCACCTGGAGCGGCTGCTCGCCGAGCTGCTCCCCGTGGTCGACGACCCCGAGCAGACGAAGAAGCTTGCGCAGGAGCACGCCGCCGCGATCCAGGCCCTGCTCAGCGAGCACGCCGACCGCTTGCCGGTGGTGCTGGCCGTGCTCGAAGCGCCCAGCGAGGCCCCGCCGCCTCAGCCGCTGGTCCTCGAGGGCGACTACCTCTACCACCAGAAGCTGCTCCTGGCCGAGGAGCGGCTGACCGCCGACCTCCAGGCCCGCCTGGCCGCGACCCCGGCGCCGGCGTTCAGCCCCGCCAAGCGGAAGCAGGCCGTCGCGGCGGTTTTGAAGCACGCGCCCGTGTTCGGCACCCGCAAGCTCGCCCTCGCCCCGGAGCAGACCCAGGCCCTGGAGAGCGCGCTGGAGCATTCGTTGACCCTGATCTCGGGCGGCCCCGGCACGGGCAAGACCTCGATCGTGGTCACGATCCTGCGGGTGCTGATCCGCCTGGGGCTGAGCCCGTCGGACCTGGCCCTCGCCGCGCCCACGGGCAAGGCGGCCCAGCGGCTGCAGGAGTCGGTCCAGGCCGGGCTCGCCGCGCTGCCCACTCGGGATGGTTCTCAGGGGGCCTCTCCGAGGCCCCCTCGCCCTCGCGGCAAAGCCGCGCGGGCTCACCCCCAAGACGCGGGCGCCGACGAGCGCCTGACCGAGGAGTTGCCCGAGGCCCAGACCCTGCACCGGCTGCTGGGCGCCGCCCGCCGGGGGAACTGGTTCCGCCACCACGAGCACAACCCGCTCTCGGCCCGCGTGGTGATCGTGGACGAGGCGAGCATGATCGACCTGCACCTGTTCGATCGCCTGCTGCGCGCCGTGCGCCCCGACGCGCGCCTGGTCGTGCTCGGCGACGCGGAGCAGCTGCCGGCCGTGGGCAGCGGCGCCGTGCTCCGCGACCTGATCCCGCCCGCCGGCGACAGCGCGCACCCGCTGGCCGGCGCGGCCGTGCGCCTGACCCAGAACTTCCGCATGGACGCCAGCGATCCCGACGGCGCCGCGATCCTGAGCCTCGCCCAGCAGATCCACGCCGGCGAGCCGCTGAGCCTCAGCGAGCGCCCCGACGTCGCCGCCGTCCAGTTCGCGGGCGCCGAGGCCGTGCTGGCCGCGCCCGGCCGCGACGACCTGGGTCCCTTCCTCTCGCGTTGGTATCAGCGGATCGCGGCCCTCGACGGCTTCCGCGAGAAGATCGGCCACACCTTCACCTTGGCCGACGGCGCGTTCACGCCCGCCGACCAGGCCCACCTCGACGAGCTGTTCGCCCACTACGGCCGCTCGCGGATCCTCTGCCCGACCCGGGTCCACCGAACCGGCGTGCGCGCGATCAACCGCAGCCTGCACGTGGCGCTGTTGGTGGCCACCAAGCGCAGCGGCGCCTACGCCTTCTGCCCCGGCGAGCCCGTGCTCATGACCGTCAACGACTACGAGCAGGGCCTGTTCAACGGGGACCAGGGCCTGATCCTCTGGGTCCAGGCCGCCCCCGACGCGCGCACCCTGCCCCAGGCGGTGTTCGCCACCCGCTCCGGCTACCGCGCCTTCCCCCTCGACCTGCTGCAGACCCGCCTCGAGCACGCCTGGGCGCTGACCGTGCACAAGGCCCAGGGCAGCGAGTTCGACCACGTGGCGCTGGTGCTCCCGCCGCGGGACACGCCGCTGCTGACGCGGGAGGTGGTCTACACCGCCGTCACCCGAGCGCGGAGGTCGGTGACGGTGCTGGGCAAGCGGGAGCTGCTGGAGTTGGCGTGTGAGCGGACGGTGCAGCGCTCGTGCGGGGTGGCGGAGCGGCTCTCCGCCCGACCCTAAGCTCGGTTCTTGGCTTGCGGGAATGCCTCGAAGAAGTCGTCGATTCGCTGCTTGAACAGGCTCGGGGACGACGCCGTGAGCGTGCTCGTGTCCGTGAACCAGCGACCGTGAGCGAGCCAGTGCCGGCGCCTGAACACCGGTTTCAGCTGGCCCACGACCTGCGCGTCTCCGACCCGTTTCCAGGCGTCGAGGATCCGGCCCCACTTCACTCGGGCGAGCTTCTTCTTGGGCGCGGCTTTCTCGAGCCTGCGAAACTCCTTGCGCAGCTCCTTGAAGCCCAGCCCCTTGTCCCGTTTCCAGCCCCGAACGCGGTTCTGCAGGTCCAAGCGCAGCGTCGCTTCGAAGCAGGCGATTAGCGCAAGGCTGACCTCGTTCTCCAGCTCGTTGACCAGCTGCTCCATGGCTTCGTCGAGTTCTCGCGGGCGCAGGCCCTGGTAGTGCTGGGCGAGGAGCGCGCCCAGTCCGGGGGTGGCGGGGGACGTCGCGGCGAGCTCTTCCCTGAGCTCTTCCCTGAGCAGAGCCAGCGCCTCGAGGGAGCTCTCGTAGTAGCGCCAGATCGCCTCGAAGCTGTCTTGCAGCTCGAGTTGAACGTAGCCGGTCAAAGCTGGAACAGCTCTCCGAGGACCTCTTCGAGAGAGTCGCGGGTGAAGTCCTTGAGTTTTCGCTGTCTGCTGCCTTCAGCCACCCAGCTCCAGGATCCGTCTTCGGCGCGGATCAACATGACCCGGTGGGGCGACACGCGAAAGTCGACCCGGCCACGCGCTCCAATGACCTGGCGACCCGTCGGCGCAACGACGACGCGCTTGCCCAACGGATCGAAGATCTCCAGCGTCCAGGTCGGATAGACGCCGAGACGCTCCTCGCGGACGTCCTGCTGGCCCGTCTCCACCTCGAGCAGGCCTTCGCGGATCGGTTCGTCGAGGAACTCCAAGATTCGCGTTTTGAGACCGTCGAGGGCGGTCAGCCACTCGGCGAGCGTGGCTTTGACGCTCTCCCCGCCGGCTTGGGCCTTTGCTTTCTGCTCACGCAGGCTCTCGAGAAACTTGCTCGCCATGTGGCCCTTCCTCCAGGGTGGCTCCACCAGAATAGCGGTGCTCCGTAGCGTCGTCTCTGTCTGCCGGGTTCGGGCAATGTTAGCGCGGGGCCCCGACTGGTTTCCAGTGCCACCTCCTGCCCAGAAGGTCGCAATCCGAGCGGCAAGGATCTTGCCTCTGCCGGCCCAGGCCGTCCGCTTCTTATCCGGCTAGAGGCTCCATTGGCGCCGCCGCTACCCGCTCACCCGATTCCCCTGGAGGGAGGACCGCGAGCTCACGCACGCGCTATGCTGTGCCCCAGACCTGGGGGGGAGCATGTGCAACGGCAAGGCTTGCTGGGCGATCGGGCGCCTGTTCAAGGCGCTCCATGGCTGGCGGCTGGGCAACGCGCGTCTGCTCCACGTGAACTGCACGAAGGACGAGGCGACGGGGCAGGCGCTGATCTTGGAGACCCCCGAGAACTTCCAGTACCTCCTGTTCGCGCACCTGGACTCGCCCCAGCACCCCACTCGCGAGTCCCGGGTGCTCTACCTCGGCCACGGGTTCGACTCCGAAATGGCGATCGCCGACACGCCGTTCGACGGCCTGCCGCCCGAAGACTTCGTCCCCATGGCGCGCGCTGAGGTCACCGGGGTCTACGAGCGAGCTCGCCAGATCGGTGCGGGAAGCTGGGAGCTGGGCACGAACCCGAATTGGGCCGTCGAGCCGGTCAGCGTGCGCCTCGAACCCGGGACCTACCCCAAGGGGTCCAGGCGGACCGCGGACCCCGGGATCTACTTCCAGGTGGGACCGCCTGCGCCGTGCCTCCCCGAGCTGGACCCGGCCGCCGACGCGTGGGACCCCGAGGTCTGGGACTACTTCCAGCAGCCAGCCGAAGCCAGCGTGCAGGTCGCGCTGCAGCTCTGCGCGGCGGCGCTGCTCTCGTTTCAGTCGGGGGAGTTCCAGGCCGAGCTCGGCTAGCAGCGGC
>Ga0070727_10005079_pt1 | contig 10891 bp, 11 predicted proteins | sample tdAd472_FD_66722 | JGI IMG/M metagenome (GOLD analysis project Ga0070727, IMG submission 66722) | Marine sediment microbial communities from the Atlantic coast under amendment with organic carbon and nitrate - tdAd47.2 | ecosystem: Environmental > Aquatic > Marine > Coastal > Sediment | place... | reverse complement strand
ACCTCTGCCAGCGCCTCCAGCATCTGGTGCTCGGCGAGATGAACATCTCCCTGGCGCTGGGCAAGCTGGCGGTGGATTTTGACCACTCCAGGGGGGCGATCGATACTCAACTGCTCGCGGATGGCAATATGCATCGCCATGTGCAGGAAAGGATTGCTCTGTCCGTCGCTACCATCATAGTCACGATCGCGTGCGGCACCGCTATCAAGCACGGCGTGATACTCCGGATGCATAGCCACCACATCAGCAATCATGGTTGTCTGTTTATCCAGCGGCTTGCCAGCCTGGCGATCGCGCCACGCTGCTTCAAAGACGCCGCGCAGAGTCGAACGGTCCTGTCCCCAGAGCATCAGTCCGACTCCAGTTCAGTTTTCTGTTTGTATTCGCAAAGGTCTTCGATCAGGCAGGAGCCACACCGCGGCTTGCGAGCCAGGCAAGTGTATCGGCCATGAAGAATAAGCCAGTGGTGAGCATCCCGCAGGAACTCAGCCGGAATGTTCTTCAGCAAACCTTTTTCTACGGCTAACGGCGTCTTACCCGGGGCAATACGGGTGCGATTCCCGAGCCGAAAAATGTGCGTATCAACTGCCATGGTTGGCTCGCCAAAAGCCGTATTGAGCACTACGTTTGCAGTTTTACGGCCCACCCCGGCCAGCGACTCCAGGGCAGCCCGATCACGGGGCACATCGCCGTTGTATTTTTCCAGCAAGGTCGCACAGGTTTTGATGACGTTCTCAGCCTTGGAATTAAACAAACCGATGGTTTTGATGTATTCCTTTAACCCATCCACACCAAGGTCATAGATCGCCTGCGGCGTGTTGGCCACTGGAAACAGCTTTGCGGTGGCTTTGTTAACTCCCACGTCCGTCGCCTGGGCAGAGAGGATCACCGCAATCAATAACTCAAAAGTAGAGTCATAATTGAGCTCAGTGGTGGGATTAGGATTAGCCGCCCGCAGTCGCTCAAAAATCTGCTGGCGTTTAGCGCGATTCATGATCAGGTTGCCCCGGAGGGCGCAATCGAGCCACCCGCGGCGACTACCGCCGTTTGGCGAGCCGTGCCATGCTGATCGATCACATTCTTCAGCGCGATCATAAACCCGAGCCCAATGAAGGCTCCGGGTGGCAATATGGCTAGCAAAAACCCGCCATAATCGTCTACCAGCACCAGTGTCCAGCTTGCAGCTGACTCGCCAAACAGAAGATCTGCCTGACGTAGCAAGGTGCCGTAGCCAATAAGCTCCCTGACTGCTCCCAGCAGCGTCAGCGCAGCGGTAAAACCGACCCCCATAAACAGACCATCGATCAATGCGGGGATGGGCGCGTTACGAAACGCAAACGCCTCGGCGCGAGCAATAATGGCGCAGTTGGTCACGATCAACGGAATGAATATGCCCAGAATCAGAAAAAGCTGATAGAACCAGGCACTGATCACTAATTCAATACTGGTCACTGCCGCCGCTATTATCATCACAAACACCGGTATGCGAATCTCGTCGGGCAAATGATTCCGCACCAGCGAGACCAGCAGGTTGGAGATCATCAGGGTGAGCGTGGTCGCCAGTCCCAACCCCAGCCCATTAACCACCGTGCCACTAACGGCCAGTAGTGGGCAGAGCCCCAGCAACTGCACCAGCGCAGGATTGTTATGCCAGAGTCCATCTGCGATGAGTTGTCGTATCTGCATGTTCACTCGTCGTGCTGCGTTTCAAAAAGGTCGGCGCGATTCGCCTGAATATATTCAAGCCCGCGCTTAACCGCTCCCACCACCGCTCTTGGGGTGATAGTCGCTGCGGTAATCTGGTCGAACTGCCCGCCATCTTTGCGAACCGCCCAGTCCGCGGCCTGGGGGCTTTGGAGACTCCGGCCGTCAAATCCAAGCACCCAATCGCTTTTACGCTTTTCGATGGCATCGCCCAGGCCAGGGGTTTCACTATGCTCCAGTACTCTTACACCGAGTATTACGCCATCGCCATCCACTGCCATTAGCAGCCGAATGTTGCCATTATAGCCGTCAGTGGCCACGACGGTGACCAGCACCGCTGTCACCAGATCGTTTAATCTGGCACGGTATAGCCGGTGCATCCCTGGGCCAAGCGCAGGGGCAGCGATCAAGGCTTCCCCGGTATCCAGGGGCTGATCGAATATCTGCGCTGGAACCAGCTCAGCGAGCTGAGCACGTAGCGCTTCGGCGCGGTTCAACTCCACCTGGGGCCTCGCCCAGTAATTGATGCTAGCCAGCAAGCCAGCACCCAGCAATGCCACCGCTCCGAGCAACCGGGCATTGCGCAGCGATTTGGACAGGAGTTCGTTACTCACCGTAAGCTCGCGGCACCGTGAAGTAGTCAATCAGCGGCGCGCAGATATTCATCAGCAGTACCGCAAAGGCAACCCCGTCCGGGTAGCCACCCCAGGCCCGAATCAGGTAAATCAATAGCCCAATTCCTAATCCGTATATTATTTGCCCTCGTGGGGTTGTCGCTGCACTAACCGGGTCAGTGGCAATAAAAAAGGCGGCTGCCATCGTACCGCCACTGAATAAATGGAACAGCGCCCCGGCATGACCCACTGGATTTAACCAGCCCGCCAGTCCCGAAAATAGGCCCAGCCCCAGCAACACGGCCAGTGGAATCCGCCAATGGATCGTACCGGTAACCAGCAATAGTAGTCCGCCGGCTGCCCATGCCAGCGCCAGCATGGCTGTCACCCCATTCGGAAAAACCCCGAACAGCGGACTGGCCGTCATCGCCTCAGCCGTGGACTTACCCTGCAGGCGGTTCGTCCGTAATTTATCCAGCGGCGTGGCCATGGTTGTGCTATCGCTGGTCAGACTAATTTCAGCGCTGTAAGGCTGAGGATCTGGCACCGGCCAGAGACTCAACTGCGCCGGAAAGGCAACTAGCACCACTAAATAGCCCGCCATTGCCGGATTAAACAGGTTGTAGCCTAATCCACCGTATAAATGTTTGGCCACGACTATCGCAAACAATACGCCAACGACAACTACCCAGGGAGGTGCGGTGGGCGGCAGACACAGTGCCAACAGCAGCGCAGTGACCAGGGCACTGCCGTCCCGCAAAAAGACTTTGAGCGGCAGCTTTCTTAGCACCAGTACTGCCGCCTCCGCCACCAGTGCCGTGCCGCCAGCCCAGAGCAGCAACCACAGCACCTGAGAACCCCACAGCCAGATATAAGCAGCCACCACTGGTACCAGCGCCAGCAGCACCGTGTACATCACCCGGGTAACGCTGGCATTACCGTGGAGATGGGGGGAGCTTTGAAGCGTTGCCGACATGCCTACTCCCCGTTTTCTCGGTTGGCACCCTGACCGGGCTCCGTTGAATCCACCGATTCCCCGGTTGATTCAATCGATGCTCTGGTTTCATCGGCATCGGCTTGTTGCTGTAACTGTTTGGCCCGGTCCATGGCGGTGGCAACCTCATCCGACATTGCTGGCCGGGTTTCTCCTGTCACCGCTTTTTTCGCCTCCGGATCAGCTGTCCCGGCTTTACGTCCTCCGCGTTTAAGCAGTCGGCGTTCCGCCGCCTCCTGTTCTCGACGGGCTAACCGTTCATCTCTGGCCAGCATCCGTTCGCGGGCGATATCCGCCTTTATCCGCTGTGCCTGCTGACCTCGAATTTCACTTTTTGCGGCGCGGTAGTGGTGAACCAATGGCAACTGGCTTGGGCAGACGTAAGCGCAGGCCCCGCACTCTATGCAATCAAATAAATTGTGTCGCTGCGCTTTGTCGTGCTCGCCAGATTTGGCAAACCAGTAGAGCTGCTGAGGCAGCAAACCCGCGGGACAAACATCGACACAATCCCCGCACCGAATACAGGGCATTAACGGTTGGCGCTTATCCAGCGGCGGCCGGTTCTGAGCGAGAATGCAATTGGTGGTTTTTATGACTGGCGTTTGCGGCGACGCTAAGGCAAAACCCATCATTGGCCCGCCCATCACCAGGTTCTCCGCCTTCGCAGTGAGCCCTCCACAACTTTCAATGAGGTCAGCCACCGGAGTCCCAAAAAGCGCCCAGCGATTCTGCGGGCGAGCCACGGCCTCCCCGCTAACAGTCACGACCCGCGTTGTTAACGGCTGACCCTTCATCACGGCGTCTTCAATGGCACAAAGGGTAGCGACATTCAAACAGAGCACCCCCAGGTCCGCCGGCAAGCCATTTTTGGGAACCTGTTTGCCGAGCAGGTTTTCAATGAGCTGCTTTTCGCTACCGGAAGGATAACGAGTGGGTAGCTCCACCAGCTCCACCCCACCGACAGGCACTCCTTCGGTATAGTGACCGGCCTTAGCAGCCCTCAGCGCAGCCATTGCCTGCGGACTGTCATCCTCCACCGCTATGTAGGCAGTCTCCACCTGCAACAGGGCTGCGAGCTTAGCCGTCGCTACCACCACCCGGTCAGCCTGTTCACGAATCAGCATATCGTCGCAGCTGATCTCTGGCTCGCACTCCACACCGTTAATAATGAGCGTGGAGAGTCGTCCCGATTCAGCGACGCCAAGCTTTAACCAGGTGGGAAATCCGGCACCACCCATACCAGTAATTCCAGCAGATTCCACGATTGCGATGAGTCGCTCTACTGACAGATCAGTCCAGCCGGTTTCCGAGAACTCAACCTGGTCGGCACTACCGTCCGGCTCCAGCACCATCGCCGGATCTGAACGACCCGAAGGATGAGCAGCCGGGTGATCAACTATTTCAACGAAACGACCGGCGACCGGTGCGTGCCAGACAGCAGCCTTCGTGGCATTCGAGTCAGTCAGTACCTCGCCGGCCAGCACCCTTTTACCCGGTTTTATTAACAACTCAACACCCGGATCAATTGGCAAATAGAGGCGTTGCGGAATAACCAGCGGCTGGATTGGTTGGGAGGTGGAACCCTCCTTATTACTCGGTAATCCAGCGATACCGCCACGAAATCCATACAGGGCAGTCACTGACCGTTTCCTGCCGTTTCAACCGCTGCGTTATTGGTCGATCGAGTGTCAGCCTGGGGTTGCGGCCACTGCCAGCCGCCGGCCAGCTCATCCACAGGAAGCATATAAATACAGTCGACCGGGCAAGGCTCAACACAGAGATCACAGCCAGTACATTCGTCAGCAATAACCGTATGCATTAACTTATTGGCACCGACGATGGCATCTACCGGGCAGGCCTGAATACACTTGGTACACCCGATGCAGATGGCTTCGTCAATCCAGGCAACGGTGGGTCGCTCACTCTCGGCCCCGTTTTCGGGATTTAACGGCTTACTCTCGACCCCCAGTAGCTCTGCCAGCTCATCAATCGTCGCCTGGCCACCCGGCGGGCACTGATTAATATCCGCCTCACCAGCAGAAATTGCCGTGGCGTAAGGTCGACACCCGGGGAAACCGCACTGTCCGCACTGGGTCTGCGGCAACACCTTGTCGATTTTGTCCGCAAGGGGATCACTCTCCACCCGAAAACGAACGGCGGCAAGACCCAGTACGCCACCGATAACCATGGCGAGCGCCACAAGAATAACGACCGCCACCATCCCTTAGCGCACCAGCCCGGTAAAACCCATAAATGCCAGGCTCATGATCCCCGCCGTCACCAGGGCAATCGCATTGCCCTGAAAAGGTAACGGCACCTCGGCCACTTCCAGCCGCTCACGCATGGCCGAAAAAAGCACCAGCACCAGCGCAAATCCAGCTGACGCACCAAAGCCAAATAGCAGGGATTCAAAAAAACTGTTCTGCTGCTTAACATTCAACAGGGCCACCCCCAGTACGGCACAGTTGGTCGTAATCAACGGCAAATAAATACCCAATACCTGAAAAAGCAACGGACTGGTTCGGTGAATAAACATTTCCGTAAACTGCACCACGCCGGCGATCACCAGAATAAAACTGATGGTCCGTAGATATTCCAGGCCAAATGGCTGCAGCAGATAAGCGTGCACCAGGTAACTACAAGCCGAAGACAGCGTCAGCACAAACATGGTGGCCATGGCCATGCCCAGCGCGGTTTCGAGTTTCTTTGACACCCCCATAAACGGGCAGAGACCCAGGAATTTCACCAGTACGAAATTGTTCACCAATGCGGTGCTAACCAGAATTAGCAGAAAACTGTTCATTTAAATACAGAGGCTCTAGCAGACAAGAGGGCAACCAACCGGGTCTTACAGACCGACGCCATCATCAGGACAGACTGGCCGGGCGGCAAAGCCAGCAGAGCAATTATAACTGGGATCGTTCGTGCTCCGTCGGACACGCCGCTCCATCCGAGACAAACTGCCGGGGAGATCCGACGCTAAAGGTTGTATTACCAGCGCTATGCAGGGACTATCAGCCGCATTCGCGCTGCCATTTATCACGCACCTGATCTGCCTGTCGGCCACGCTCTTCATCGCTTATAAATTCTCGTTCCCCGAATGCATTTTCGCGGTAATAGACCACTCGTCCCGTCTCAAGTTGACTCAGCGTCTCACCCAGTGTGGTACAGCGGCGTTGATGCTCCAGGCGTTCTATCCGTTCTTGCTCTCTGGCCGCCTCTTTTTGCGCACGCTCAAGGGTCATCAACTGGAGCAGTTTTTTTTCCGCGGCGCGTCTTTCATTGAGTTCCAATGATGGGCCGGGAACCGGTGGCAACGGCAATTGCTTCACCGCACCGCCATGACTAGCAGGCCGGTCACCAAAGTGAATGCGTCCTTTTTCGTCAGTCCATTGGTAAATAGCCGCGGAATTTTCCGCGTTGACCTGGGTATGCCCAGCCAGAATGAGGCCAATCAACAGAAGCCGCCGCAGTGACAATGTCATAATCTGCACCCCACCAAATAATCCATTACTGGCCCAAATGACCGCAAAAGAATACCCGCTTGCTCCGGCAATCCGCATGGCAGAAATAGAACCGTTTCACGTGATGGAAATGATGGCCCAGGCAGCCCAGTTAGAACAGCAGGGGCGTCCCATTATCCACATGGAAGTCGGCGAACCCGATTTTGATACGGCCGAACCGATTGTTAAGGCAGGAATTACTGCCTTACAAAATGGCCACACCCATTACACCCAGGCCACCGGCCGCATCGAATTAAAGCAGGCGATTTCAGACTGGTATCAACAACAGCATCAGACCACCGTGCCAACCGAACGCATACAGATAACCGTCGGAGCTTCCGGTGCCCTGCAAATGACCTTTTGGGCGCTGCTTGATCCCGGTGATGAGGTCTTACTGGCCGATCCCGGCTATCCCTGCAATCAGAATTTTGTCCGCCTCGCTGGCGGAATTCCAGTCAGCCTGCCCACGGAGGCTGAATCGGGCTGGCGCGTGACGCCAGAATTAATCACCGCTGCCCTCACCAACAAAACCCGCGCGCTATTATTAGCATCTCCCAACAACCCGACCGGCACGGTGATGAGCCGGGCCGAAATGACAGCGATTGCAACACTCTGCGCAGATCACGGCATCGCCCTGATCGTTGATGAAATCTACAGTGGCTTAACCTACGGTGTTCCCGATTTCTCAGCGGTTGAGCTCACCGAAAATCCGTCGGCCGGTCGGTTTGTAATCAACAGTTTTTCCAAATATTTCGGTATGACCGGCTGGCGACTTGGCTGGATGGTTTGCCCGGAATCTTTCGTTCGGCCGTTGGAGAAGCTCGCACAAAACCTGTTCATTGCGCCGCCTACTGCCGCCCAGTTCGCCGGTGAAGCCGCTTTCAAACCCCAAACAATCTCTATTCTGGAACAGCGCCGCGAAGCGTTTCAGGAGCGCCGTGACCTGCTTCTGTCGGCCCTTCGTGGCCTGGGATTCCACATCCTCGCGACACCGGACGGGGCTTTTTATCTGTTCGCAGATATCACCGGGTTTGGCGTTTCCAGCGGTGAATTATGTAAACGCCTGCTGAACCAGGCGGGGGTAGCCATTACTCCGGGAATAGACTTTAGCCACCGCCTTGCCAATGATTACGTGCGTTTCGCCTACACCACTGACCTTGAACAAATTGAACGGGCGATCGCCAAAATCGCTCCCGCACTGAAATCACTGGATTAACCCGATAGCTTTCGCCAAAAAAAACCGATCTGCCAGGGGGGTGTCAGATCGGTCACTGTTTTCCATCAGAGGCGGAAAAGTATTAGCGGGCACCCACTCCCAGTAAACAGACCCGTACTGTTTTCAGCGCGACCAGCAGGTCCAGCATCAGGTTGTTGTGCTGCAAATAGAAAAGGTCATATTCGAGTTTGTTACGGCTGTCTTCCGTGGTAGCACCGTAAGGGTAGTGCACCTGCGCCCAGCCAGTTATTCCCGGCTTCACCTGATGCCGAGCGTCATAATGAGGAATGGTTTCGCTGAGTTCACTGACAAACTCCGGGCGTTCCGGACGCGGGCCAACAACGCTCATTTCGCCTCTCAATACGTTGATGAACTGCGGTAACTCGTCGATCCGGGTTTTTCGTAAAAAAGCACCCACCACGGTCACTCGTGGATCATTTTCAGCGGCCCATTGGGCGCCATGCTTTTCAGCATCAGTACGCATTGACCGAAATTTGATCACCGAGAAAGTCCGGCCGTCGCAACCGACGCGGGTCTGGCTATAAAAAATCGGACCCTTACCGCGCGATTCAACAAAAATTGCCAGTGCGGCCAGCAGCATTACTGGCAGGGCCATCACTAACAGCACTCCGCCTACCAGCAGATCAAAACAGCGGGCGATGCCATGTGAGCGCTGACGAAAGCCTGGTGCACTCAACTCTTCCAGATCTACCCGGCAATCGCCCCCGGAGCGTAGTGCACTGCTTATTACTTTTCGGTTCATACCTGTCGCCTTTTGATATCAATGACTCTGCGACAGGATTTAGCAAAAGTAATGCCAACTTATAATAATTTTTTAATAAATTATAAGACGCTGATATTAATGGCTATTTTCGGAGGAAAGGATCTCTAATTCAGCGCGCCAGAACCTCTTCTCATCGAGGTGCTGAACTCCCAACACACTAACTGTTGAGAGCTCAACACCTCTGCGGACAAGGTGTCAGATTTTCAACATTTGCTGATCCGAGCCACTACATCCAGCAATTAATGAAGGTTTAGCCCAGGGGGCTACTCGCGGGTGTCGGCCACCATTTTTGCCATTGCATCGGCGTCGACACGCTGCATGAGCGGGACAAATTTATGGATTTGGTGGGCCAGCAGCGGGCGCGGCAAGGCATCCCATTCGAGCTCGGGCAGATTCAAAAACTGACCGCTCTCCTTTGCCAGTGCGGGCAGGACAGGAGCCAGATAGGTAATCAATACGCGAAACAGGTTAATCGCCTGGCTGTAGATCAGGGCAACCTGTTCCTCGTTGCCCGGTTGCTTGGCCAGTGACCAGGGCGCCCGCTCAGCGAGATACTGGTTAGCCTGGTCGGCCAGTGCCATTACCTGCCGACAGACCCTCGAATACTCGCGCGCTTCGTAAGCGGCACCAATAGCAACTCCCGCATTTACAAACTCGGCGTAAAGCGCTGGATCTTCCAGAGTCTCTGCAAGTTCACCGCCCCTTTTCTTAACAATAAACCCGGCACTACGCGAGGCGATGTTAACCACCTTACCCACCAGATCGGAGTTCACCTTCTGCACGAAATCATCGAGATTTAAATCGAGATCATCGACACCACTACTTAGTTTGGCTGCAAAGTAATAGCGGAGATATTCAGGATTCAGGTGGTCAAGATAGGTCCGCGCCTGAATAAAAGTGCCACGAGATTTGGACATCTTCTCGCCATTGACCATCAAAAACCCATGGACGTTGACCCGCTCCGGAGTCCGGTAACCTGCTCCCTTCAGCATGGCCGGCCAGAACAGGGCATGAAAATAGAGAATATCCTTGCCAATAAAATGGTGGATCTCGCGCTCAGCCCACTGTTTTTTCATCTGCTCCAGGGTAACGCCCGGCTGTTGCTGCTTCAGCCAGTTCCAGAAACTGGCGATGTAACCCACCGGCGCATCGAGCCAGACATAAAAATACTTATTCTCTGTCCCGGGTATCTGAAAACCAAAATAAGGCTCATCACGGGAGATATCCCAGTCCCTCAGACCGCCGTCAAACCACTCCTGTATTTTATTACTCACCCGCTCATCAAGATGACCCGCACGGGTCCACTCCGACAGATACTCCTGAAAATCTTCAAGGTGAAAAAAATAATGCTCTGAATCCCGAGTCTCTGGCACGCTGCCAGTGAGTACCGAGCGCGGATTAATCAACTCCATTGCGCTATAGGTGGCGCCGCAAACTTCGCAGTTGTCACCGTACTGATCCGCTGCTTCGCATTTGGGACAGCCGCCCCGAATATAACGGTCGGCGAGGAACATGCCTTTTTCGTTATCGTAGGCCTGAGTCACCGAATAACTTTTGATATGGCCGGCATCCTCCAGACGGCGATAGATATCGGCTGCCAGCAGACGATTTTCTTCCGAATGGGTGCTGTGGTAGTTGGAGAACTCAATCCCGAATCCAGCGAAATCTGCCCGGTGCTCCTCACCAATTCTCGCCACCAGCTGCTCAGGCGCTATTCCCTCACTTTCCGCGCGCAGCATGATCGGCGCGCCGTGAGCATCATCGGCGCAAAAATAAAGGCAATCGTGGCCCCGTGCGCGCATGTAACGAACCCAGATATCGGTCTGCAGGTATTCCACCAGATGGCCGATGTGAATCGAGCCATTGGCATAGGGCAACGCACTGGTTACGAGTATTTTTCGGAGGTCAGTCATGGTCAGCGGGGCTAACTGGATTTATGGTGGGAAATGCAGAAAAAAGGGCCATAAAATGTTGCGGGTGGACACCATTTACGGGCGCGCAAGGATAGCAGACCTGGGCTATCGGTGCGTGCTAATATTGCCCGCCCATTGCGGGGTGCCGACCTTCCGGTCGCAC
>Ga0070727_10005078_pt1 | contig 10892 bp, 10 predicted proteins | sample tdAd472_FD_66722 | JGI IMG/M metagenome (GOLD analysis project Ga0070727, IMG submission 66722) | Marine sediment microbial communities from the Atlantic coast under amendment with organic carbon and nitrate - tdAd47.2 | ecosystem: Environmental > Aquatic > Marine > Coastal > Sediment | place... | reverse complement strand
AGCTTCGTGGGCGATTCTCGACGGCAACCATTATGGCCTGGAGCGGTGCGGTTACAGCGGCTGTTTTGCTCCCTGTTGCCTTGTTGACCGGCGAAAGTTTGGCAGTGACGAGCCTATATGGCTGGGTGATTTTGCTCGGTCTTGCTTTGATCTCTCATACTGGAGGGCAAAGCCTTATTGCTTATGCGCTTGCTCATTTGCCTGCGGCCTTTTCTTCTGTTGGTTTGTTGCTTCAACCGGCAACGGCTGCCGTTCTTGCCTGGGTGTTGTTTGATGAGGCAATGGGATGGATGCAGGCTGTCGGTGGTTTGATTATACTGGCTGGCATCTTTCTCGCGCGGCGGGGAAGTTAAGGGGATTGGTGCTACCACGCTTGACGCGGCCCGCTGCCCTCCATAGTTTGTGCATTCAATTGAAACCGTAGAGACGGCGAATTTAGAACTTATGAGTGAAGAAGAAAAACCAACCCCCGTAAAAGCCCAAAAAGTTTCGGAGCGGGTTGCGGGACTGATCCTCGATCAGATTTCAAATGGCGATTTGACGCCCGGAGAACGCTTGCCCGGAGAGCGCCAATTGGCAGAATCGCTTGGAGTAAGCCGAGTTTCTGTTCGCGCAGCCTTGCAAAAGCTTAAGGCCCAAGGATTTCTTGAGGCTGTCCAGGGTGGTGGCACTCGGGTCATTTCTTCGGCGGGTGATATGGATTCGCCCCTAACAGCTCTGCTTCAGACCAATTCTGGGAACCTCCATGACCTGGCTGAAATTCGCGGTGGCCTAGAGGTTTGGGCAGCACGCAAAGCGGCCTTGAATGCGACCGAAGAAGATGTGAAGCGGCTTGAAGCGGTGATCGCAGCTATGGAAAAAGCGCGGGGAACCGACAAGGCGGTTGAAGACATTAACTTCCACTATGCGTTGGCTCGTGCCACGGGAAGTGTTGTCTACGTTCATATTTTCGATGTGATCCGCGATACGCTAACTTCTACGCTGGAGTATCACCAGTATCGCCCTGTTCGTGAGTTCATTGACGATCAGGTGCTGATTGAGCAGCATCGGTCTGTCCTAGAGGCAATCAAGACTCGCAACCCCAATGATGCTGCAAAGGCAATGTCGGCTCACCTCGAAAGTGTCTTGAAGCGATATGAAGCAGAAAAGCTGCGTCAAGGTGAAGCCGAAGATGGCGCTGCTGAGTGACCGCTAGTGACTCTCAAAAACCAGTAGCTGCTTTTATACCTTGGCTCTTTTGGGGGCTGGCAGCTCTTTTCTACTGTTATGGGTTTTTCCAGCGCGTTGCGCCAAGTGTCATGGTTGATGACCTGATGCGCGACTTTGCTGTTTCTGCTGCCGTGCTCGGCAATCTCTCGGCTTTCTATTTTTATGCTTATGCTGGCGTTCAACTTCCCGTTGGGGTGCTGGTTGATCGCTTTGGTGCGCGCCGTGTTTTGGCTGTCGCAGCCCTGGCTTGTGGCGCGGGAAGTGCCCTTTTTGGCATGGCGAGTACCATCGAAGTTGCCTATATGGGGCGTCTGCTGATCGGGCTGGGTGCGGCGTTTACCTGGGTAGGCACACTCAAAATTGTCTCCGTCTGGTTTCCTGCTAATCAATTTGCCATGATTTCTGGCATGACCCTCATGCTCGGAATGGGCGGAGGTATCGGCGGACAAGCACCGCTCGCAGCCTTTGTCGATATGGTTGGCTGGCGCGAAGCCATGGTCTTCGCAGCCATTGTTGCCGCCGTTTTGGCCGCCGTTATTCTCTTGGTGGTTCGTGATGGCAAAGGAGATCACAGCGAGGGGCCACAGCCCGGTCAGGTGGGTATTCTTGATGGCTTAAAGAGCGCAATGAGCCGTCGCCAAACTTGGTTTATTGGCGGGTTTGGGTTCTTCATGACGGCCCCCATGCTTTCCTTCGGCGGGCTTTGGGGCGTGCCCTACATGATGAGTGTTCACGGGTTAGAGAGACCCGCAGCAGGGCTGATGGCATCCACGATGATGATTGGTTGGGCGATTGGTGCGCCGCTGTCTGGTTGGCTTTCTGATCGTATCGGACGGCGTAAGCCCTTGATGATGGGCGGAGCTCTGGTAGCCGTTCTGACGATTTCCGCTGCAATCTATTTGCCAGGTGTTTCGGTTTTGGCCCTTCGGGCTCTTCTGTTGATTAACGGAATTGCTGCTGGTTGCATGGTTATTGGGTTTGCCGCAGCCCGTGAGCATAACAAACCTGAAGCTGGGGGTGCCTCATTGGGGCTCGTCAATATGTTAGTGATGGCTTCCGGGGCGGTCTTTCAGCCCTTGATTGGGCTCCTACTCGATGCCAAATGGGATGGAGTGGTTGTTGCTGGAGCCCGGGTCTATGGCATAGATGCCTACAACTGGGCCTTCTTGACCTTGTCAATCTGTGGAATAGGCGCATTTTTGGCGGCTTTCATGGTCAAAGAGACCCACTGCCGACAAGTTGTGAATTGACCAAGGTCAACGCCCAGGCTACAGGCAACGTATTAGACAGACGGCAATAACTGAACGACTAGAAACTCTAAGGTAAGCGCGATGAATGATGCTGGCTTTCCCGTATGGTTCTACATTTTCCCAATCATGTTTTTTGGGCCTGTAGTTGTGTGGGTTCTTTATAACTTTGCTTATAAGAACCTGGGCGGACTTGGCGATGAAATCATGGCTGTTCGCAAGGCTGAGAAAGACGAATATCGCGAAGCCCGCGAACGGCGCGGTTTCGTTTAAGCATTCTAGGTTTTGTGGGGGAATCGAGAATGCATTGGCTGAGCTATCTGGGCTTAATGATGCTCTTCGCGCTGCCTGCTTGGGCGGCGGAGGAGAAGGCCGTCGATCCGACAGATTTTGACAAGTACAATGCCGAAGACATCAATATGGTCTGCGCGGCTTGCCATGGTGAAAATGGCAAAGGCGGGAAGGAAGGCGTCTATCCCCGCATCGCTGGTTTGCCTTATCAATACATGGTCGATCAACTAAAGCTTTTCCGTACACGCACCAGGGTCAACATACCCATGGTGCCATTTACCGAAGAACGCGAACTTCCAGATGAAGACATTCACGATATTTCTGCTTATTTCGCTCAAATCAAGCTGAGTAACAGAATGCCAGAAATGCCTGAAGACACGGATGCATATGTTCGATTGAAAACGGCTGAAAATGTGGTCCAAATTGGTCTACATAAAGGCGATGTGAAGGCCGGTAAGGCTCTCTACAGGTCAGAATGCAAGCTCTGCCACGGCAAGAAGGGTTATGGAAAAAAGAAAATTCCGCAGTTGGCCGGTCAATATACCACCTACCTCAAGAAACAGATGAAAGAGGTCTTGGAGGGTAAGCGCCAACACGAAGATGGCGAGATTTTATTCGGTGAATTGTCGAAAGAAGATATCGATAACCTGATGGCGTTTATTTCCACTCTCGACGACTAAGAAATTCTGTTCCTCTGCCTATGTTTCGGCTAGTGTCCGCCTCAAGGATTTATCTGACGTGAGGGGCACCCATCCATGGTCAATTTTTACTGCTTAGCTTGGCCGTTTATTCGCATGATGGACCCGGAAATGGCCCATGGTGTTGCGCTTAAGGGCTTAAAAGCCGGGATTGTTCCCAAACCTCAGATTTTCAACGACCCTGTGCTTGAAACCGAACTTTGGGGTCTCAAGTTTCGCACGCCCATTGGCATGGCGGCGGGTTTCGACAAAAACGGCGATGTACCCGATCGACTGCTTCAGCAGGGCTTTGGCTATGCCGAAATCGGCAGCATCACGCCGCGCCCGCAGCCGGGGAACCCAAAGCCGCGCATGTTTCGTTTGGTTTCCGATGACGCGGTTATCAACCGTATGGGCTTTAATAGCCTCGGTGCGCAGACTGTGGCCGCCCGCATGGAGCGTCGAGCCAGAAGCCAGCATTATCCCGGTGTGATTGGCATTAATCTTGGCAAGAATAAAACCACCGAGGATGCCGCAGCCGATTACATATTAGGTGTTAAAGCCTTTGGTGGTTTTGCCGACTACATTGTGGTCAACGTCTCTTCACCTAATACGCCGGGCTTGCGCGCTTTGCAGGGCAAGGCTGAATTGGAAGACCTTTTGGGCCGGACCAAAGAAGCTCTGGTGAAAACCAAACCTGAAGATACGCCGCCGCTGCTTCTCAAGATTGCTCCCGATCTCACCGACGATGACAAGAAAGACATTGCCGAGGTGGTAATGGACTTGGGCATTGATGGCCTGATTGCCACCAACACGACTATTGAGCGACCTGATTTCTTGAAAAGTAGCGAGAAGAAGGAAATGGGGGGCTTAAGTGGTCAGCCGGTTTATGCACCCTCGACCAAGGTGCTGGGCGAAATGTATCAACTGACCAAGGGCAAGGTTCCGCTGATTGGCGTTGGCGGGATTTCCAACGCCGAACAAGCCTATGCCAAGGTCAAAGCCGGGGCGTCGTTGCTGCAGCTTTATTCGGCGATGATCTACAAGGGGCCGCAATTGGCTAATGATATTGCCCGCGATCTGGCGGCATTGATCAAACGTGATGGATACTCCAATATTTCTGAAGCCGTTGGGGCAGACTTCAAGGAGTAGCGTTGTGAATGTCGCGTCCTATCTAACGAAAGCCGCCCGTATCTGGCCGCAAAATACGGCCCTCTCATTGGGCAAGAAGCCTTTTGCGACCTATGAGGCCTTTGCCCGCGATGCCGCGGTCATGGCGAACAATCTCGGCAAAGAGCTTAAGCCTGGAGACCGGGTGGCCCTCGTGATGACCAACCGGCCAGAGTATCTGGTTGCGCTCTACGGTATCTGGCACGCAGGGCTTACTGCTGTGCCAGTCAACGCCAAGCTTCACCCCAAAGAATTTGCCTATATTCTTGAGCATAGCGAGGCCAAACTCTGCCTCGTCTCTGCTGATCTTGAGGAAAAGGTTTCGTGTGACCGAAAGATCGTTGTTGGCAGTGCGGAATGGGCCGCGCTTTTAGCGGGTGATCCAGCCCCTATGGCCGAAACGGCCGATGATGATGTGGCTTGGCTATTTTATACCAGTGGGACTACGGGGCAGCCCAAAGGGGCCATGCTGACCCACAAGAACATCCATGCCATGACGCTTTCATATTTTGCCGATGTGGATGCGGTGAGTGCGGGTGATTCGATCCTTCACGCCGCCCCCATCTCCCATGGCTCTGGGATGTATAATTTTCCGCATGTTCTGCGTGGGGCAACTCAAATTATTCCAGAGTCGGCAGGGTTTGAGCCAGCTGAGATATTTGATCTTATCGAAGCATTCGAGGGCGTCGCCTTCTTTGCAGCGCCAACCATGGTTAAGCGATTAGTCGAGGCCCCAGAGGCTGCCAAGGCTAGTACAGACAATCTTAAAACAATCGTATATGGCGGTGGCCCCATGTATGTGGCTGACCTCAAAAAGGCCATGGATGTATTGGGGCCAAAGCTTGTGCAGATCTATGGTCAGGGTGAAAGCCCCATGACCATTACGGCCCTTTCAAAAGACCTACATCGGGCCGAGTCTCATGCAAACTACGAAGGCCGCCTCGCATCCGTGGGGGTAGCCCACAGCGTGGTTGAGGTGCGGGTTCGTGATCATCAGGGCAATGTTCTTCCAATCGGTGAGCCGGGTGAGGTTTGTGTTAGGGGCGATACGGTCATGAAGGGCTATTGGAAAAATGAAGAGGCCACGGCTGAGACCATCGTGGACGGCTGGCTCTACACTGGCGACATGGGCCGCATGGACGAAGATGGCTTCTTGACCCTGATGGACCGGTCAAAAGACATGATCATCAGCGGTGGAAGCAATATCTATCCCCGAGAGATCGAAGAAGTGTTGCAGAGCCACCCGGAGGTTGTCGAAGTCTCTGTTGTTGGTATGCCCCATCATGATTGGGGTGAGGTGGTGGTTGCTTTCGTTGTCCCGACAAAAGTCGGGGCTGTTGAAGAAAGTGATCTTGATGCTCTCTGCCTAGAAAATATCGCCCGCTTTAAGCGTCCCAAAGAATACCGGTTCGTAGAAGCCTTGCCGAAAAACAACTACGGCAAAATCCTCAAGACCGAACTTAGGGAACTCTTGTGATTTAGCCCTCCTTGTTGTAACTCTGCGCTGCATAATCGACCTATCTGGAGCATTCCATGAAGACCTTGCGTTTGTTGGGTTTAGTGGCGGCATTGACCGCTTTTCTTTCCTCGCCGGTTACGGCTGAGACCATAAAGGACGAGGACGTCCTTTTTGCGACGCCGCCTGCCGGATGGGTGCCGGTGCTCAATAGGGATGGGGAGGGAAGCCGAGTCTCCGAGTTTGTGCCGGAAGGACAGACCCAGGAAAAATGGGACGAGAAAATCACCATTCAGGTTCTCGAAGGGCTGACCCAAATCGACCCTCGGGAATTTACGGAGCGGATACAAGAAGGTCGCCGGAAACTTTGCCCAGAATTGACAACGCACGACCCTAAAATGCGCGACATCAACGGCTATAAAGTGACCGTGGTTCGCATTGAGTGCCGTAACCCAATCACCGAGGGGGCTCCCGAAGGTGTTGAGTTGCGCAAAATTGAGTTTCTGATGATGAAGGTCATCATGGGGCGCCAGAATCTCTATATCATCCAGCGGGCATGGCATGGCGACAAAGCTGGCCCAGGTTATCCGTTCTACTCCCAAGCCGATGCCGCGCAGTGGGGTAAGTTTTTTTCTCGTGCCGAGGTTTGTGCTCCTAACAATCCAGAGGCTTCCTGTGGGGCTTTAGGGCTGCTCTCGCATGAGCAGGTTAATGCCTGGGCTCTACGACGGTATGGCGGCGCTAAGGCGTCCTGCCCATACTATGCTTCGGTGACGGCTAAGCCTGAACTGGGGAAGCCAATAGCGAACTCCCGCATTGCACCAATTCGCCTAGGTAAAGAGGCGTTTGGAGCCAAGGAAGAAGAGGGCAAGCTGCTTATGGCGATGACCAAGCTAGCTGAACAGAATGCCCCCATGACCCTCATTGTTTCATTGGGCGATGAAGGGGTTGTCGATAAGGCTGCGGACTTTAAAAAAGTCGAGAAAGATCTGAGCGTTATTGAAAAAACTCTGGCAGAAAAAGGCGTGCCAAAAGAACGAATCGTCGTTCGCAGGAATGCTAACTGTCAGTAGTGCGATTCACATCGACCTTTAATTAATCTTATTTGATATATAACGTGATTTAGGTGAGGAATCGCCTATGTTGCGCTGCAATAATTGTGGCGTTGGTGGGTAATGCTGAAGTCACGTATTAACAAGGTGCGTAGTCCTGGAAAACACAGGAAACGCATGAGTGGGCATCTCTAGGAGGGAATAAACCCATGGGCAATATTCGTATCGCTGCCAAGCTTTGGCTTATGGTAGGCGCTGCTTTCATCGGCATTATTGTTGTCGCTGCACTTAGCCTTTTTAATATCCGCGAAGTCATGATTGAAGATCGCCGGATCATCACCAAAGATGTGGTCGAGGTCGCCGAATCTGTCGTTAAAGACTTTGTGGCAAAAGCCCAAAAGGGCGAAATGAGCGAAAAAGACGCCAAAGAGGCGGCAAAATCGGCATTGCGCTCTGTCCGCTATGGAGATAACGACTACCTCTGGATCAACGACATGAATGCAGTCGTTGTGATGCACCCAATCAAACCTAAGCTTGATGGAAAAGACCTGTCAAAGCTAGAAGACGCCAACGGCAAGCTGATTTTTTCTGAGTTTGCCCGAGTAGCGAAAACCCAAGGAAGCGGAACGGTCAACTACCTTTGGCCTAAACCTGGATTTGACGCACCCGTTGAAAAGATTTCCTATGTCAAAGGCGTAAAAGAATGGGGCTGGGTCATTGGTTCTGGCATTTACGTCGATGATGTAAACAGCGAGTTTCGTGTTCAGGCCATGATTTTTGGGGCGATCAGCCTTGTCATTCTCTTGGTTGTTGCCGCTATCTCACGGGTTGTTGCTGGCAGCACCGCAGGTCCGATTATTGGCTTAACTGATACAATGAAAACCTTGGCCGAAGGCAACCACAACGTCGAAATCTCTGGTGGTGACCGCGAAGACGAAATTGGTCATATGGCTCAGGCTGTCGCTGTGTTTAAAGAAAACATGATCAAGGCTGATCGGTTGGATGCAGAGCAAAAGGCAGAACAGGCCAAACAGATTGAGCGCGCCAAAGTGCTCGAAGAATTGACCGAAGAGTTCGATAGTGAAGTCATGGCCATTCTTGAAAGTGTGAGTGGCGCCTCGACCCAATTGAGTGGCACTGCATCGCAAATGACCCAAACGGCTGAAGATACCAGCCATCGGGCAGGGACTGTCGCGGCTGCTTCCGAGCAGGCAACGGCGAACGTTCAAACTGTTGCCAGTGCCGCTGAAGAACTTTCAGCCTCGATCCACGAGATTACCCGTCAGGTTTCCCAATCATCCGAGGTCGCAGCCGGTGCTGTGAAGCACGCAAATGTGACGGCTGAAACGGTCCAGGGCTTGGTTGAGTCTGCCAGTCGGATTGGCGAAGTCGTGTCTTTGATCACCGATATTGCCGAACAGACTAATTTGCTGGCCCTAAACGCCACCATTGAAGCTGCGCGCGCTGGCGATGCGGGTAAAGGCTTCGCGGTTGTTGCTTCTGAGGTCAAAAACCTCGCCAATCAAACGGCCAAAGCGACTGAAGAAATTGGCTCTCAGATTTCAGGTATCCAAAACTCGACCAAGGGTGCGGCAACCGTTATCGAAGAGATCGCCACGCGGATTAATCAGATCGATGAAATTGCCTCTGCTATTGCAGCGGCGGTTGAAGAGCAGGGCGCGGCGACTTCTGAAATTGCCCGCAACGTTGAGCAAGCTGCCATCGGCACCCAGGAAGTATCGAGCAATGTTTCTTCGGTCAATCAGGCTGCCAATGACACAGGCACAGCGGCTAAAGAAGTGCTCAATGCTTCTCAGTCTTTAAGTGACCAGAACGAAAACCTTAAAGAGATCGTACGGTCTTTCTTATCTGGCGTTAAAGCAGCCTAAAGTTCCAACAGACTTTGAACTGGTGAAAGGCGGGAGTTTACTTCCGCCTTTTGCTTTCTAGGTACGTGTCTGTCGCAACGACTGTCGCGCGGATGAGGTATTCGCCACCCTTCTTTACAGGGCGGGTGCGTACTTCGATGGTTTTGGTGCCATCAGATTTCCAATGGTACTGACAGAGCCGCCCTTTTTGACCAGAGATGGTGCCGCACTCATTAAAGGCGATGCGGCCATAAAAGCGGGCGAAGTGGTGGAGTATTTCTTCTTCCCCCAAGGTCTTAAACGTTTTGTCGTAGCGAATGCGGTAGGCCTTTTCGCCACTCAGCCACTTATTGAATGTGACGATGTGCTTCGCACCTTCAAGAAAAAAGGTGCCGATGGTTTGGTGCTGCACGTTCACCCGCAAGGCCATGTTGGGGTAGAGTTGCTTAACTTCAGCTGGGCTCATGCCGAGGTGAACGCGGTGGCGGGGAAAGGCATCGGTAATACGATCAGCAACCCTTTCAGGTTCTTTCGCCGGCACCTTTTCTTCAGGGGTGTAGAGCATTAAGCCAACAGCAAGGGCTCCACTGGCCAAAATCAGGCCAACCAGAAGCATCAGTCCGGGAAGATAGACTTTCTTGCGCTCGACAATCCCTACCTTGCCGGTAGCACTTGCCCTCTTAATGCGTTTGACCGTACGGGTTGCCATAGCCAAAACTCCGATTTCCCGTAGTTTGCATTAATCATGACGTCGGCACAGTGATATTTGTCACCCGGCCAAAGTGGTGAGCAACCTCCGAGTCACATTGAGCGCTACCTTACGACGGTAATGGCTGGGGCTAAATGTACTCCGCATGGGTTGAATTTGCTTCTGCACCAGTTTTTCCACAGCCTTAAGAACGTCATCGTCGAGGGGCTTGCCTCGGTGTTCTTCTAACCCTTCTAGACGAACAGGCTTGGAATTAGTGCCTGTAAGGCCAATACGGATATCAGCGATATTCTCGCCATCCATCTTGAGGGCTGCTGCGACTCCAACCAGTGGGAAATCGACGCCACCGCGAACCCGAACCTTCTTGTAGGAAGTATTGTAGCCTTCAAGGGGTTCAATTGTGACGGCGACCATCAGTTCTCCTGGTTCGAGCAGCAGAAAGTCAGCTCCATCTTCTTGATAGAGGTCTGCCAAATCGAGAGTCCGCATTCCCTTAGGTGAGGCAATTTCAACTTTGCCACCATGAATGAGCGTGGTTGGAGCCAGATCTCCGCTATAGGCGGCACGGCAGATTTTCCCTGTGGGGGCCACATGGCAAATTTCGCCAGCTTTCTTGAGGCAGTAGTCGTTGGCCGCCCGCCACCATTCGCTTTGATTATAGAACATGCAGCGCGTATCGAGGCAGAGATTGCCGCCCACGGTCGCGACCTGCCTGTGTGAGGTTCCTGCTATCTGTTCGGCAGCCTGAACGATAGCCGGGAAGGTGCTTAAAATCCGTTCATCGCGGCAAAGCTCAACCAAAGTGACCGACGCGCCGATGCGAAGCCGTCCGTTATCTAGCATTTCAATGCTGCGCATCTCTTCAATGCCCGAAAGATCGATCACCGCCTCAGGGCTTTCGATGCCCCGACGGAGGTTTGGCATGAAGTCGGTGCCGCCGGCCATGTACCTTGCATGGTTCTGCTTGGCATGAAAATCAACGGCTTCAGCCGCAGTTGTTGGCCTTAAGAGCTCGAAGTTAGGGAGCGTATCCATCATGCGGCTCCTTTCTTGCTCGCCGCACGTTTGTCTTCGCGCTCTTTCTTAATCATGGCATCCATCACCCGGTCGGGCGTCAAGGGGGTTTGGCTAAATCGAATGCCAATGGCGTCGTAAACAGCGTTGGCGACAGCGGGCGGAACACTTGATAGCGCCCCCTCACTGGCCTCTTTCG
>Ga0070727_10005076_pt1 | contig 10893 bp, 11 predicted proteins | sample tdAd472_FD_66722 | JGI IMG/M metagenome (GOLD analysis project Ga0070727, IMG submission 66722) | Marine sediment microbial communities from the Atlantic coast under amendment with organic carbon and nitrate - tdAd47.2 | ecosystem: Environmental > Aquatic > Marine > Coastal > Sediment | place... | reverse complement strand
AGCGGTGGTTATATCGGCCGGGTTCCGCGAGGTTGGGGCTGCGGGCCTGAAACTGGAACAGGCGCTGGTGGAAAATGCGCGCCGCTACCGGCTGCGCTTCATCGGGCCTAACTGTCTGGGCATCATGCGCCCCGGCATCGGACTCAACTGTACCTTCAACAAGGGCAGCGCCAGTCCCGGCAAGATCGCCCTGGTGTCCCAGTCCGGTGCGCTGTGCACGGCGATTCTGGATTGGTCGGCCGCCAACAGGATCGGGTTCTCGACAGTGGTTTCTACAGGGATTTCGGCAGATACCGACTTCGGTGACGTACTCGATTACCTGGTGAATGACCCGGAGACCAGGAGTATCCTGCTCTACATCGAGGGGATTCATAATGCGCGTTCGTTCATGAGCGGGCTGCGCGCCGCTGCGCGCGTCAAACCGGTGATCGCCCTCAAGGTTGGCCGGCACGCCAGCGGCTCAAAAGCCGCCATGTCCCATACCGGTGCCATGGTGGGTGCCGACGACGTGTTCGAAAGTGCCTTACGCCGGGCCGGTGTGGTGCGCGGTATGCGCATCGTCGACCTGTTTTCTGCGGCAACCACACTCACCTCGGTGTTCAGCGTGCAGGGTGAACGACTCGTCATAATCACCAACGGTGGCGGCCCTGGCGTGATGGCGACCGACCGCGCCACCGACCTCGGACTGTCGCTGGCAACCTTGTCGGAACATACACTGGACAGGCTGAACAGGGTACTTCCGCCAACCTGGTCAAAAGCCAATCCGGTCGATGTCATCGGCGACGCCACAGCAGAACGCTACGATCAGGCAATCAGGATCTGCATGGAGGATTCCGGTGTGGATGGCGTGCTGGTCATACTGACGCCACAGGCGATGACCGATCCCAGCGCTGTGGCCAAGGCGCTGGTCAAACTCGCCTCGGCGTACCGTAAGCCACTGCTGGCCTGCTGGATGGGGGATATCCAGATTGCAGAAGGCCGTCGCGTGCTGCGCGAGGCCAGTATACCCACCTTTAATACCCCGGAAGCTGCCGTCGAGGCATTTTCCTACCTGGTAGACCATTACCGTAATCAGAAACTGCTGCTGGAGACACCCGGACCGCTGTCACTCGGCAAGGCGCCGGATGTCGCGGGCGCACGACTGATTATCGAGGGCGCGCTCGCCGAAGGACGCAAGGTGCTCAGCGAGTCGGAGTCCAAGGCGGTACTGTGCGCCTTCCACATTCCCACCGCCCAGGCCAGCGTCGTGCGCTCACCGAATGAAGCGCTGGTGCAGGCCGAGAATCTTGGTTTTCCGGTGGCGTTGAAAATCAATTCCCCGGATATCACCCACAAGTCCGATGCCGGCGGGGTGCACCTCGGTATCACCAACGCCCAGGCGGTGCGCAGCGCTTACAATGACTTGCTGGCCAGGGTGAAGAAAAACCGCCCCGAAGCGCGTCTCGACGGGATCACCATCGAGCCGATGCTGCAGCGGCCCAATGGCAGGGAACTGCTGGTGGGCCTGATCACTGATCCGCTGTTCGGTCCGGTTATTACCTTCGGTGCCGGTGGTACTGCCGTCGAGATCATGGGCGACAGGGCAGTAACACTGCCGCCGCTCAACCACAGACTGGCGCATGACCTGGTAAGCCAGACCCGGGTGTACCGCTTGCTCGGTGCCTTCCGCCATATGCCGGTGGCCGACATGGATGCCCTGGAGCGGGTGTTGCTGCGCGTCTCGGAGATCGCCTGCGAGCTGCCGCTGGTCAAGGAACTGGATATCAATCCACTGATTGTAGATGAGAATGGTGCCATTGCCGTGGACGCCCGGGTGGTGGTGGATTATCAGTCACCGGGCGTCGAACGCTACGGACACATGGCAATCCATCCTTATCCCACGCATCTGGTCAGTCACCAGCAGCTGCCGGATGGTACCGACCTGGTGATACGGCCGATCCGCCCCGAGGATGCTGAAATCGAGCAGACCTTTGTCCGTCAACTCTCGGAGCGGGCCAAATATTTCCGCTTTATGCAGTCCATTAACGAACTCAGCCCGCAAATGCTGGCCCGTTTTACGCAGATCGATTACGATCGGGAAATGGCCCTTATCGCCGTGGTAGAGGTGGGTGGCCGGGAAACTGAAATCGGTGTAGCACGCTATATCTCCAACCCGGATGGCAAGAGCTGTGAGTTTGCCATTGTGGTTGCCGACGACTGGCAGCAGCAGGGCATCGCGCACCGTTTGATGCAGCAACTCATTGAGACGGCGCGCAGCCATGCACTGCATCTTATGGAAGGTGAGGTGTTAACCAGTAACAAGGAAATGCTGAGTCTGGCTGCCGAACTGGGCTTCAGCATCGCCTCGAGCGAGGGCGACAGCACTATCAAACATGTCAGCCGGCGCCTGTAACAACTTGTCCAGCGCCTATGTCGTACCAAGGGAAAAGTCACCCCGACGACCGTGAATCACAGATTGCGGACTGGAAGCGCAAGGCCAGGGCAGCGGCAAAAACCAGGAAAAGGCGCAATCTCTACATCATCACGCTGCACCCGGACGTCTTGACTCGCAAGGAATTTTGCGACGCCAATCCGAACTATATCGAGGGGATGCCCTGTGTGTATGTCGGCATCACGATCCACGATCCCGGCGACCGCTATGAGCAACACAAGACAGGATACAAGTGCTGTAAATATCCGCGAAAGTTCGGCGTGGAACTGGCTATGGAACTTATCGACGGCTTTGAGGAAACGGCTTTAACGGATACCGAAAAGGAGCCGGCACTGGCCGACTGGTTGCGTGACCAGGGCTATGCTGTATGGCAGAACTAAAACCTGAATCGCCCTGATCATTATCGGTCTTATCTTCAGCCTCCAACTCATCCGATTCGTCTTCCCAGCTGTATTTTTTCGGAGGTGGTGCAGGGTCATGGTTCTTGAGCAGTATTGCCAGGGCAACGCCGATAACAGCGCCGAAGAAATGTGACTCGAAAGAAACACCGGGTTGAGTTGGAAATATACCCCAGATCATACTGCCGTACAGAAAGAATACGATCATGGCAAGTATGATCGCGCGCGTATCCCAGCGCAGAACACCGATTGAAAAAACAAAGAACATGGCGCCAAAAGTCAGGCCACTAGCGCCGATATGATAGGCGTTGCGGGCAAACAACCAGACACCCAGACCGGTTCCCAGATACAGCACAGGAACGACAATTTTTGCTGACTTCGGGTAACCGTATAGGAGTGCCGTGCCCAGGATAATGAGAGCTGCGGTATTGGAGAACAGATGGGATAAGGAGCCATGAATCAGGGGGGCCATAACGATACCCGGGAGTCCGCTGACGCGGAGCGGATAAACACCATACTGCACAAAGTCCAGGCCCAGGATGATTTCAATCAGTTTTATCGCCCAAAGGATTAATACAAACCATACCACCAGCCTGAATGAGCGACGCAGCCGGGTGGTGTCATCTTTCAGGGAATCGGGGTCAGGTTGCATAACTGGCTAAGCCGCGTTGTCTGTCATACCAGACCGGTTTCCCCGACCACAACAGGATCATTAGCGGAAATGCTCCGTGATCTCCGTGTTCTAATTCAACGCTGTTGGATCAGGGATGCGGCAGCTCGGAGCTTTTGATTTTAATTGCGTTTAATGACGCCACAGGCGTCGCGCGAGCCACCGGCACAGCCTTTCTTGAGATCGCTCTCCTGGTCACAGTAGGTATCTTCATTGGTGTGAATGATGAAACTGCTGCCGTCGGCATCAAACAGGCTGAGACGGCCCGCTGACAAAGTCACCCGGTTGGTCGTATGCTTCATGGAGCCCCTGCCGTTCTTTACCTCGATGTTGATGAGATCGCCCATATGATACGGGTGATTGATGTCTGTTGCGGGAGCAGTGTCATCCGCACTGTCCGGACGCGTCACCCCGAACGGGCCCGGGTCGTGGTGACCCTTGGCAGCGCTACAGGGTTCGCAGGCGCCCGTCTCGTGAATGTGCACCGCATGCTTGCCATCGGACAAGCCCTCTACCTTGAGATGGATGGTGACTTCCTTGATACCTTCGTCTGTTATCTCTTCCCTGAGCGTCGCCTTCCCCGAAATACTGGCGTCGGTGCAGCCCTTGATGTCGGCCATGGCTTTGAGTTTGGCCGCATGACCAGGTAGTGAAAAGCAGGCCAATGCCGCCGCAGCAACCAGGGAAACCCGGACAGGACGGGTGAATTTTAGCGGTGTTTCGATCATCAGTGACTCCTCATTACAGTTATGGCTCGAAAATTCAACCCTCCGGACAGCTGGCGTCAGAATTGTTATTGAGGGGAGGGGAAAGCGACTCTGACACCAGATTATTAATAGTGCAAAAAGCGGGCGGTTACAAATAAAAACACGAAATATATCAGTGGCGGGCTACACTGGCTTGTTGATGATTATTGCCGCTTCATCTCTTGTGCAAATTCAAAACTGAAGTAGTCGCCAAGTGCTTCCCGCATCTGCGGGACGGAAATGCTGCGTCCCCAGGGGGGCGTGGCCCAGACCTGACAGATCAGGGTCATGACTTCCGCTTGTTCATCCGATTTCAGGAACAGATTTTTAAAGAATCGCCTGATGCCGGGAGCGGACACCCATTCCTCACCGTCTCCCGCGTTGGTAATCAGAAAAGTATCAGGCTGTATCTCCTGCGGGCCGAGATTCTTGACTCTGAATTGGCAATTAACCGTATATTCATCAACACCGCCCACCGGCTTACCCTGTTGAAATTTGATATGCGCACTGTCGGTCGGGATGCTCAGCGGCTGCTTGAGCACCAGTTTCGAGCCTCGGGGTATGATGAAGGCAAACGAATTGACATCGTACGTGGCAGGGGTACGGCACCCGGCCAGAGCCACCACAAAAACCAGGAAAAGCATTATCTTCATGATTGGCAATCCCCCGACCCTGGAGCGCCTTTACCGGCTCGGGCCAGGGTACATCATTGAGTGAAAGAACATTCCTGTTTAGTATACATCCTGTGAGCAAAACCGTTTTTATCTACCTGGCTGTGCTGGTGGGCTTATTCACCTATATGCTGTACAGATATCATGAGTCACAGCCGCCGGATCAGCAACAGGTCGAGCGCTGTAATGAACTGGTGAGCCAGATGCCTGAGCGCAGCGAGGAAGAGATTAACCGCAGTATTAACACTTTCCTTGAATGCCTGGCGGACTAGGGCCTGTTAACAGGCCCTAGTGTTCAGCCATCGTCCAGTGTCGACAGGTAACTCAACATGTCGTGTGCCTGTGCCTCACTGATCTCTTCGAACAGCTCTTTGTCATCGGGATCATCGTCGTGCAGGCGTTCCCCGTTGCGGAATTTCCGGAATTGCCGCCGCAGGTATGCTGAATGCTGTCCTGCCAGGGGGGGGATCTGCCTGGCGGCTTTGCCATAGCCATCCCGCGCGTGACAGCTGCTGCAGTCTTTCTGGTATAACTGCTCACCAGCCTGGATGTCCCCATCCAATCTGGCGATATTGATGACCCGTTTGCTCTGTTGCAGGCGGGCAAAGGCATCGAATTTTTCTTCGTCAATCGGCGGCAGTCTGGTGGGCAGCTCGATTTGCCCCAGGTAAGCAGCAACCGAGACCAGGTCCTGTTCGGGCAGTTCGCGTTCCGAGGTATAGGGCAGCATCGGGATGTTGAGTCGTGCACGGGTCTTGAAGTCGCGCAGTTGCTTGGCGATATAACCCTGTGGCAGGCCGGCCAGGCGCGGGTATTCGCCGTCGGGCATGCCTTCACCGAACTCACCGTGGCAGGCGGCACAGGTCTCGTTGATTTCCTCACCGTATTCCAGGTCGACCATGACGGCCGCGCTGTCAGCATTTCCTGCAGCCGTACTTGACTGGCTCTGCAACACAATCCCGGTAACAAAAGATACCGTGGCAATAGCGATCAGTTGTTTTGATTTCATTTTCTATCGCAGGCTGAAATAAAAACACGCACCCTTACCCGGCGCTCCTTCCGCCCATATCCGGCCGCCATGACGAAAGATGACGCGTTGAACGGTGGCCAGGCCGACACCGGTACCGGGGAAATCTATCTCACTGTGGAGGCGACTGAATGGCCTGAACAGCTTATCAGCATACGCCATGTCAAAACCCACGCCGTTGTCACACAGACAATACACCATTTCATTGCCTTCTTTCTTCGAGTTGAAAACGATCTCGGCGTTATCTTTTTTTGCGGTGAACTTCCATGCGTTGCTGATCAGGTTATGCAGTGCAATATTCAGCAAGCTGGAGTCACCCACGGTGCGAAGACCCGGTTGAATGTTAAAAGTAACCGAACGCCCTGGATCTTCATCCGTAAGTTGCTGTGCAAGCGCCAGCGCAATTTCACTGAGATCCGTATCGCGATTGGCGACATCTCCACGTGTAATGCGTGACAGTTCAAGAATATCATCAATGAGCTGCGCCATATGTTTGCCGGCACTGATGACTCTCTTCAGGTCATTTTTTTCACTTTCGTCGAATTTGTCACGGCCGTCTTCGAGAAGAAGCTGACTGAAACCGATAATCGACCGCAACGGAGTGCGCAGATCATGCGCAATTGAGTAGCTGTAGGACTCCAGCTCCTGATTGCTGGCTTCCAGCTCCCGGGCTCGCTGATCCAGCAATACGGTGTTGTGCAGTGCATCCCAGTACTCTTTGTTGATACGCTTGGCGACAACGAACATAAACATGCAGTAGGTTAAGAACAGCAGGGAAATAGCGAAGGTTTCCGTGGTCTGCAAAATAGCAGCAACTATTGGCGGCAACAACAGTAGCGCCAGACAAGCCATGATGAGATCCCGATGTATTGAGAGCGTCGTTACCGCGCCGGCCGAGATACCCGCCGTAGTCAGCAGGGTCAGCATGGCGGTCAACTCCAGCCCGTAGTCATGTACCGTATGTGCGCAGAACGCACCCCAGACGCCGGCTAACAACAGTGTTAAGGCGCTGAAGCCGGCCAGCCAGGCGCCCGGATTGAGCCTATACAATGTGTTGAACTTAAAAATCATCCAGGTACGCAGTGCGGCTGCCGCCAATATCGTCAGACCTGCAAGCACTGCGATAGTACGATGATCGTGTGCATAACGAGTAAAACCGATAATAATCGCGTATAGCACGAGGTAGACAAGGCCGGACGCCTGTGACCGGCGTGCCAGATCTTCATCGGCAAGATGTTGCAGCGAATGGTGGTGTAATGCACCGTTCATTCAGACGGCGTATCGCAGGGCATTGGGGTAAGCTGTCCGATCGCTTCCAGCGTCTCGTTGAAACCGAACAGCCGCAGGTCCGTCATACGCTGGGGGTAAAGAATACCGTCCAGATGGTCACATTCGTGTTGCACCACTCTGGCGTGGAAATCACGCGCTTCGCGTTCAATGACATTACCCTGCTGATCGAAACCCGAATAGCGGATGTGTGAATAGCGGGATACCACGCCGCGAAGGCCCGGCACACTCAGGCAACCTTCCCAATCGTCATCTTTCTCGTCAGACAGTGGTTCAATGAGCGGATTTACCAGAACCGTTTCGGGCACGGCATCCGCGTCGGGATAACGGGTGTTGCTATCGAACCCAAACACCACAATGCGCAGTCCGACACCTATTTGCGGTGCCGCGAGACCCGCGCCGTCCTCCGCCTGCATGGTGTCCATGAGATCCCGCACCAATACATGGAGTTCCGGCGTATCGAATGCCGCAACCGGCTCGGCGATCGCCAGCAAGCGGGGATCGCCCATATACAAAACTTGTCGTACAGCCATATGCGTACCTCGGTTGCAATATTAGCAATTCTCAGCTGTTTCCGCGCCCTTGATTTTGCTGCGAATCAGGGGGTTCGGGCTCATTCAGCATCAAAAATTTCAGATGTTCTTTACACAATCTTCACACTCAGTTTATCAACGATTTACAGATCATCGCTACAGTGGCACCTCCTAACTTAACTCACGTTCAATCGCGGGGTCCGGCCCCGAGGAGGTAACTGCAATGAAAAACTGGTGGCGGGAAATCACCACAGTCGTACTGTCAGGCTCACTGTTCATCACAAGCAACGCAACGGCATCGGGGGGTAAAGGAGTCTACAAGGTCACGATCACCAATATTACCCAGGGAGAGATATTTACCCCGATCATGGTAGCGTCTCACCCCCGTGGCCTGAGGCTCTTCGAACTCGGGGAAGCCGCCGGTACCGAGCTGGCTATGCTGGCGGAAGGTGGCGACACGGATGCTCTCAGTGCCCTGCTGCTGCGCGAGGGGGCCCACGATGTCGCAACTGCAGGTGATGTTCTGCCACCCGGCGGATCTGTGACTCTGACCGTCGATGTCACAGGGAACAAGCGCCACCTCAGTGTCGCTTCCATGCTGGTGCCGAGCAATGACGCCTTCTTTGCGCTTAACGGTGTGCAGGGACCACGGGGCCATCGAACACGGACCCTGTTTTCTCCCGCCTACGACGCCGGCAGCGAAACCAATGACGAACTCTGTGTCAGCATCCCGGGACCTCCATTCATCTGTGCAGGAGAAGGCTTCAACCCTGCGGACGGTGAGGGCCATGTCCACATTCACCCGGGTATCCACGGTATCGGAGACCTCATTGCGGCAAATCACGACTGGCGCAATCCGGTGGCAAAGATCAGCATAAGGTTTACCCGCAAGTAGCCACGGGGCCATCCGGGCCGGCGAACCCTGACTTGCAGGGTCACCGGTTCCGGTTTCCCTCTGTACCGGCTTCATTGTGTAATCCGGTCCGGTAAGGGAACAAATCCTCGAAAATCCTGTCAATTCCCACTGGGCGGAGCTGGGATATGCGCCACATGCTCACGAGTACGGAAGTTAGCCGACATAAGTTTTCGGGACACGCTGTGAATACATCCTTGTACGCTCGACGGCCGCGTCTCTCGGCAATTGCTCCTGCATCCCCTCCAAGGGGCCTACTTTTGGTGCGCCACCTTCGCCCATCCCTGGGCTCGTGCGGCCGACGGTCCCGAAAACTTATGTCGGCTAACTTCCGCACACCTTGGCAACAACGACGGAGGAGGGCCGCATGACCGGCTTCAAGGCAGCAGGCCGGATCCTGATCGTTGAAGACGACAAAAATATCGCTGCGCTGTTACAGAAGTATCTCATCCGGGACGGCTTTCAGGCGGAGCTTGCACACGATGGCATGAGCGCACTGAAAAGCGTTCAGCAGTGTGCTCCGGCGCTGGTGATACTGGATCTCATGCTGCCCGTTCTGGATGGCTGGGAAGTGTGCCGGCACATCCGGGAAGACTCAGAAGTGCCGATCCTGATGCTGACTGCCCTGGAACAGGAGGCGGAGCGCATCCGTGGCTTCTCCCTGGGTGCCGACGATTACGTCGTCAAACCCTTCAGCCCGCGGGAAGTGGTTGAACGGGTCAAGGCTATTCTGCGACGCACACAAACCCTGCATGACGCCGCAAGCCGGCTGCTGTCCTGCGGCGAACTATCTCTGGAACCCGACAAGTACCGGGTATACATCAGGGAATGCGAGGTTTCGCTTACCGCCTCGGAATACACACTGCTCTATACACTCATGCAACGACCGGGGCGAGTCTTCACCCGCGACGAACTCATCGCCAGGTTACGCGTACGGGGTGAAGTAGTGGGCGACCGTATCATTGATGTACACATCGGACACCTGCGACAGAAGATCGAAACAGAGCCGTCCTGTCCGACCTATATTCTCACCAAACGTGGTGTCGGTTATCACTTTACCGAACACACCCGGGCGGGCCAGTAGCATGAAACAACCCCTCATTCTCAAACTGCTGCTGATCAACGCTGCTGTTATCTTTATTGTCATTCTGTTCGTGTGGCTGGCGGTCGATTACCTGGCGGCGGATTACTTTGGCGTGTTGATGGAGCAATACCATATCTCGCCGACCGAAAGCCACGGGATGTTCGTGACCTCTGTTCATCGCTACCTGATCGGCGCCAGCATTCTCGCTGTAGTGGTGGCTATCGGGCTCAGCTTTTTGCTCACCCGCCGGGTGTTGCGACCACTTTCTGAAATCAGCGTAGTGATCGGCAAACTGGCTGCGGGAGATTACGGCACCCGCGTAAAATCCTGCGGTAACGACGAAGTGGGGCGCCTGGGTACAAATTTCAATCAGATGGCCGACAGCCTGCAACGGCTTGAGGAATTGCGCCGCAACATGGTGGTGGACGTAGCACACGAACTGCGCACGCCTCTTACCAACGTCCGCGGTTACCTGGAAGCCATGCAGGATGGCGTGGTACCCGCCTCGGACCACACCTTCGAGCTACTGCATAAGGAAGTCTTCCGGCTCATTCACCTGGTGGAAGACCTGCAACGTCTGACCCGGGCCGATGCGGCCAAGGGCCACCTTGCACTGGAGGAGATTCCATTGAGTGAAGTAATGGATCAGATAACGGCACTCTATGCACCGCAAGTCATCGAAAAGCGGATCAGCCTGGAGAGAGATATCGCTGGTGATGTACAGCGGGTCAGCGCTGACCCTGACAAGCTGCTGCAGATTCTCAGCAACCTGGTGCAAAACGCCTGTCACTACACACCCGAGGATGGCCGCATTCAGATCGGTGCCGAGCGCATTGACAAGCAGATACGCATTACTGTGGAAAACAGCGGCGTACCGATCCCTGAGCAGGATTTGTCCCGCTTATTCGAACGTTTTTACCGTCCGGACAAATCACGTTCGCGGGACAGTGGCGGTGCAGGCATCGGGCTCGCCATCGTCAAACAACTGGTGGAGGCCCATCAGGGAGAGGTGGGGTTGGAAAACAGTTCAACCGGGGTGCGGGTATGGTTTACCCTGCCTGTCCGGATAACCGCCACCGCATAATATTAATGACTCCCGCTTGTCATCGCCTCCTTGGTTTGCAAATTTCTGC
>Ga0070727_10005070_pt1 | contig 10907 bp, 9 predicted proteins | sample tdAd472_FD_66722 | JGI IMG/M metagenome (GOLD analysis project Ga0070727, IMG submission 66722) | Marine sediment microbial communities from the Atlantic coast under amendment with organic carbon and nitrate - tdAd47.2 | ecosystem: Environmental > Aquatic > Marine > Coastal > Sediment | place... | reverse complement strand
AGTTGACGCTGATGATGATCAAAGCAAAAATCATGAAAATGCCCGAAATCATTGGATGGTCGCGGCCGCCGATAGCTTCCAGCAGTAAACTGCCGAGACCCGGAATATTGAAAATATTCTCGATGATGACCGTGCCGCCAACCAATGTGGGTGTCAATAAACCGATTAAGCTGATCACCGGTATCATCGCATTTTTTAGGGCGTGGCGCAGAATGATGACATGTTCGCGCTGTCCCTTGGCCCAAGCCGTGCGGATATAGTCCTGGTTCAACACCTCTAACATCATTGTTCGGGTCATCCGCATGATGACGGCGGAATAAGCCAGACCCAGGATCGCCGCTGGCAACCAATACTTTTGTAGGTTTAACCATGGATCTTCGAACAGCGGTGCAACTTCCAGCGGTGGTGTCCAACCCCACCATAAAGACGGCAAGACCACCGCCAACGTGCCCAGCCAGAAACCGGGAATTGCCAGACCCAAAATAGCGCCGCCACGGGCTAGATGGTCGCCCAGGCTTTCGGGCCTGAGGGCGGAAAATATACCGACGGTCAGACCCAAGACACAGGCGAACAGGAGTGCCAGGGTGCCAAGTTCCGCCGTGTTGGGCAGATGGCGAAGGATTTCGTCCATCACCGGGATTTCCTTGTTGAGTGACAATCCGAGATCTCCTCGCAATACCAAATCGGAAATCCAGTTCAAATACTGCTGCGGGATCGGCAGGTCGAGACCCAGCCGTTTGGCAATCGCGGCACGAACCTCGTCATCCACCAGATCATAATCCGTTGCCGTCAAAATCAGGTCGACCAATTTGCCCGGCATCATCCGGGTGACCGCAAAAACAATAAAACTGGAGATCAAGATCGTAATTGGTACGGCAATCAATCGACGGATGATGAACGTCTGCATTGCGTCTGGTTACTCGACCGGAAAATGTCGACGCGTGCGATTGGCGAAAGCGACTAACGACAGCATGACCGGGACTTCGACCAAGACACCGACGACCGTCGTTAAGGCGGCACCTGAACTGAGGCCGAATAGGCTGATCGCAACGGCGACGGCGAGCTCGAAAAAATTCGAAGTGCCAATCAATGCGCAGGGCGCCGCGACTTTGAACGGTACCCGCCACAAATACGCCGCGCCATAAGCGATGACAAAAATGCCGTACGCCTGCACCAGCAACGGTACCGCGATTAGCGCAATCAAAAGCGGCCGCTCCAGAATCACGTGGCCTTGAAAGCCAAACAACAAAACGACGGTGGTTAGCAAGGAAAAGATCGAAAATGGTTTCAGACGACCGGTGAAGGCACGGACAGCCGCATCGCCGCCGCCGCTTTTGTTGGCGTGACTGACCAACCAGCGTCTCGTCCACATTCCGGCTAACAACGGGATCACGACATATAGAACCGCCGACAGAATTAGGGTTTGCCAGGGTACGACAATATCTGTCACACCCAATAGGAAGGCGACGATCGGCGCGAACGCGAAGACCATAATGACATCGTTCAAAGACACTTGAACCAGCGTATAGGTCGCATCGCCTCTGGTCATTTGCGACCATACAAAAACCATCGCCGTGCACGGTGCGGCACCCAGCAGGATGAGACCAGCAATATATTGCTGTGCATCGTCCGGCTCGATCAGATCGACAAAAATAATCTCGAAAAACAGAATACCGAGGGCGATCATCGTGAACGGCTTGATTAACCAATTCACCACCAACGTTATCAACAAACCTTTCGGGCGATCGCCAATATGACGTAAACTGGCGAAGTCGACATTTACCATCATTGGGAAGACCATGCCCCAAATCAGGACTGCGACCACCAGATTAACCGACGCATATTCCAAACCGGCGAGAACTTTGAACGCGCCGGGAAGGAAATTGCCGAGGACAATCCCGCCAAGAATAGATAAGCCGACCCAAAGGGACAGCCATTTCTCGAAAAATCCGATGCTACCCGTCTCCGGTAGCGATGCATCATTCATCTCTAGCTCGCTTGATTGTGATATGAGTAGCCAGTTGGCAGAACTTCATCCGCTAACCGGCTGACAGGAATTATTCTTTTGCGACCAAAATAAAGTCCACGCGTCAACATATCCGTCTTCACGTGTTGGGGTAAATAGCTCATTTGCCCGTCAATTGCCCGGCCGACTTGGCGGCGTACCCAGTTTTCCGGGCGAGCAGGATATGGGCTTGCATCATACCCTTACCTTTGATTGCGATCGGACCTCTTGCCTCGAACATGAAATCGTCTTTCAGGGCCTCGTATACGATATCTGAAACCTGCACATGGTCGATTTTACCGTTCGCTTCCATCCGGCTGGCGACATTGACGGTATCGCCCCAAAGATCATAGGCAAACTTGCTTTTACCGATGACGCCGGCGACGGCGGGACCGCTGTTAATGCCAATGCGCAGCGAAAACGATTGCCCGTCTGCGCGGGATATTTCCTTGATTGCATGGAGCATATCGAGGCTTAGATAAGCGATGGCACGGAGGTGATCGCGGGTCGATCCTGGCAGGCCCCCGACGACCATGTATTCATCACCGACAGTCTTGATTTTCTCGAGCCGATGTTTCTCCGTTAGCTCGTCGAAACGACTGAATATCTCATTTAGTTTTGCGACCAGTTCATCCGGCGGCAGGTCGTCGGAATATTCAGTGAAGCCGGCGATATCGGCGAACAGAACGCTGATATCGTCATATTCCTCCGCAATTACACCTTTTTTGTTTTTCAATTCGCGGGCGGTCCTGGCCGGCATAATGTTCAGTAACAATCGGTTCGCATTCTCCCGCTCGCGCAGTGCGCTGGAGACAAAATAACCGGCAAACACAAAGACGACTATAGACGAAACGCTAATATTCAAAGCCAAAAACAATACCTTTGTACTTTGCGACACGGTCTCGCCATGGGCGGAGAAAAAGTCATCAAATATAACGGTGATAAAAACATTTAGCAGATACAATATCAGCCAGATGAAAGAGTACCGCAACGATAAGAACATCAAGGCGATCACCGGTCCGCAATAGGCCCAGGCAAGGACAAAACCCGAATCGAAAACACCGCCAATACTCCACTGGATCAAAGTCGTGATGTAAATGATGCAGATGATCTGGGTGTAGACCAGCACGCGGTGACTTTTGCTGAGATGTGAAATCACGAGGGCGGCGCCAACAATAACGGCGAACGACAATGGCAACGCCGCAATCAAACCGGCGCCAAAGACGAAGTAGTACATCACCGACCACGCGACCCCGGCGAAGCAGCACGAGCAAGACATCAGAAATATGGTGAATTTCTCTGACCGGATTTCATCGCTGTCTGTTTGCTCGAAGGCAAAAAAAGTCCGAATGCTCATGCCATCTTTGGCCTCAAGTTTATTCTCCACAGGCGCACCATCGGTTATCGGCTGCCTTGGACGGATTTACAAATTATCCTAACGTGTAGGCGATCAATGGATATTTCCGCGGCGCATCGAAATTGTCACGAATCGCGACTTCAGGGGCTGGAATTATGACACCAAACGGATCAAAGAATTGACGCGTGATTTTTTGCTTCGAATTGATCCGCAAAATCATTTTCATAGCCGTCGCGCCAATTCGCCAGCAATCCGTCAACCGGCGCGGCGTTCCGCGTTATTGGGTAAAGTGGCCCGCGCTGTTTCGCTTGCGCCGGAAAGTTCGATCCCATCATAACCGGCTTCCGCCACTTGGGTGATATTGGCAATATATTTGGGCGTGCCACCGTTATAAACAAAATACCTTATCTTGCCTTGCTCGTGGCCGGGAACGTTGGAGTTATAACCGGTGAACCAGGACTTTGCCTTTCGCATCAACATGACTGAATACATCTCCGTCACGTGACGGGTCCAGCGTTCTTCGGCGTCCGCAGAAGCTTCAACCCGCTGGTGGCCATGCCGCCAAACATATTCTAGAAACTCGGTACACCAATTGACGCCATTTTCAATGCCGCGCGGATAGTTGGTCGAAGCAGAGCCGCTTTGCGGGCCGGAGGGCATCAACATGTTCGGGAAACCGTGAACAAACATGCCGAGAAAAGTCGACGGTCCATCATACCATTTTTCACGCAAGGTCTGACCGCCAACGCCTTGAATATCGATATGATCGTAGGCGCCGGTAATGGCATCGAAGCCGGTGGCATAGATGATGATGTCGAATTCATGGTCGTCGACGCTGGTCCGAATCCCCGCTTCCGTTATGCGTTCGATGGGCGTTTCGTTGATGTCGATCAGATGCACATTGTCGCGGTTGTAAACTTCGAAATAGTTGGTTTCCAACGGTACCCGCTGCACGCCAAAACCATGGTCGCGGGGGATCAGTTTTTCAGCGGTCACCGGATCATCGACCCGTTGCCTGATCCGATCGGCGATATATTCCGAAAATTCCGCATTGGCCGCTTCGTCGGTAAAGATTTCCCGGAAATTCTGCAGCCAGATGCCAAAGCCCGGCTCGTCATAAAGTTTATCCCACATCGCGATCCGTTCTTCGCGCGGGACATCGAAGAAGCGCCGACGATCCGGCTCATGTTCAAAGCTGCCCGGCGTGCGAGCGCAGGTGGTGAATATCTCGTCATAGCGCGCACGGATGTCGGCCATTTCTTTGTCCGAGATCACGCTGTTGTTCAGCGGCGCGCTCCAGTTTGGTCGCCGTTGGAAGATCTTCAAGTCGCCGACTTTGTCCGCAATTTCGGCGATGACTTGAATGGCGGTGGCGCCGGTACCGATGATCGCAACCTTTTTGCCGGCTAAATCGACCGGGTCGTGCGGCCAATGGAAGGTGTGAAAAGACGGGCCTTTGAAATCGTCCATACCGTCAAACCTGGGCAGCGTTGGCATCGACAACAATCCCAAGGCCATGATCATAAAGCGGCAGGTCAATTCCCTTCCATCACTGATTTTGAGCCGCCAATAATTTCCCGCCTCATCGAATATTGCCGCATCGACCCGACAATTGAACTGCATGAATTGTCTAAGATCGAATTTATCGGCGACGAAATTTAGATAGCGTAGATTTTCCGGCTGGCCCGAAAATTTTTCCTTCCAATGCCACTCGTCCAGCACTTCCTTGGAAAATGAATATCCATAGGTATAGCTTTCCGAATCAAATCGCGCACCAGGATAGCGGTTATTGTACCAGGTGCCGCCGAGGTCGCCGTCAGCTTCCAAGACTGTGGCTTTGACGCCGAGGTCGGTCAATCGCTTGATTTGATAGATTCCGGCAACTCCGGCGCCAATAACAATGGCCTCGTAATCCAACTCATCCCCGCTAGTCATAAAAAAACTCCTACGTCATCCGTCATTCAATTGGTCTCCGGGCATTTTTGAACCCGGAAGTTGCCTCTATCATCCACCATGGATCGAAAATTGTAAAACATGACGAATAAGGTGTGGGGAGGAATTATTTTCTCCCCACACTCTTCCGAATACGCGGTTCTTACCTTTGGCGCGGTACCGGACGGTTATTTTTTCGGTAAGCCGAGCAGGAAGATTTCGACAACCTTCTTGCTTTCCGGGCGCAGGTTTTCGATGCCCTCATAGGGAACGCCATGGGTTGCCGGCCGATCCGGATACTTCTTTTTGAAGGCCAAGTGACGCTTGATCATACTGGCGAACTGGCCACCGGCCCAGGGACCGTATTTGATCGATTCAACTGGACGCGATTCTCTTGGATCGCGATAGAGGTCGAAGATCGGCGCCGCGATCGGATTGCTGCCCGGTGGTGGTAAATGCATTTTGTACTTATTTTTGACCACCGATTTCAGGTACGGCCCTTCGTAGATATGGACATAATCCCGCCGGCCGTGGGTATCCCCCAGCAGCAGCACACCGGATTGGTCGATGCCGTCGATTACCCGGTCCCTTGGCACACCGTCCATCGCGCCACCGATCCGGGCCAGGGTGGTGAACAGGTCGGTGACATGAATGATATCTTCGGCCATGGAGCCGCCTTCAATGACACCTTTCCATTGCACCCAAGCATTCACCCGCACGCCGCCTTCCAGATGGTCGGTTTTACCACCGCGATAGATCCGATCGGTTTGACCGGTCGAGCCTTGATATTGCAGGAACGGGCCGTTATCGCCCATCACGATGATGACGGTATTTTCGGCAATGCCAAGCGTATCGACTTCCTTGATGATGTCACCGATCCATTCATCGACTTCCACCAAAATGTCGGCCATCGTGCCGCCGTTCAGTGTGTTGTATTCACTGCGATGTTCCTGCACGAATGAAAGCGGGAAAAGCGGCCAGTAGTTCAAGAAAAACGGTTTCTCCTGTTTTGCGAGACTGCGCAGCTGGCCGAGCGCATTGCGTTGATAGCGTTCGTTCATCTCGCGATATTTCTTCTGCGTCCAGGCTTCGCCGGCCTCCATTTCCACTTCATAAAGTTTACCATCACGCAATTCGACGCCGGTCACCATGTGGGCCGGATCGGGCGTGAAAAGCTTGTCTAGGGTATAAGTCTGTTTTTGCCGCCCTTGATCGACACCCCGAATAATGTCCGCGCTTTCCATATCGCGGCCCATGATGGCGAGCTGGCCTTGTTGGTGAATAGGGAATTCCGCATGAATGAAACCCTGGTTGCTGGCATAGCCCTGCTCGATGTCACCCAAATGCCATTTACCAACATGGGAAGTGTAATAACCGGCATCGCGAAGCAGTTCGGCGATTGTCACCTCCTCCGCCGCTAATCCCTCGCCGGCTATGGTCGCTTTCGCTTCCGTCAGCCCAGTCCTTGTCGGATAACGACCGGTCATCATTGCCACGCGTGTCGGCGTACAGGAAGGTTCAGTATACATCCGTTGTAAGCTCAGACCTGATTTCGCAAGTGCTGTCATATTCGGCGTCTTATAACCGCGGATGATGCTCAACTCATCCATACCAATTTCACCGAAGCCGACATCGTCGAGCAGGATGTAAATGATGTTCGGAGGTTTACCGCCGTTTTTTTTCCGGATATCGGCCAGTTTTTGATCAATTACCGTGTCGTCGGCAGCCCAGGCTTTTCCATTCTGCGCTTTGATAATCGCGTATTCCGCATCGTGAATGATTTCCGCAGCGTGGGCGAAAGAACCGCCGAATAGCAAAGTCAGGAACACAGATACCGCAATTCGTTTTGTCATTTAGCTCTCCAACATTTCACACCCAGATCCTCGCCGCGCTTTCGAAAGACAAAACAGCCAACCGACGAAAGAAAATATAGTGTAGACAAGTTATTGCTTGCTTGCCTTATAGATTGAAGGGTAACGGTTCGATAAGGTGGCGAAAAGTAATAAATTAGGTTTTTCTGAAGGAAATTCAGCGAAAGTGGTCAAAGATGGCGTTTCTAAATATCCAGGCCGGGCCTTTTGAGTTTAAAGCTCAATTAGAGAGTGAGCTGGCGCCAAAAACCTGCGCCCGGTTTGGGGAGTTGCTTCCCTTCAAAAATCAAACCATTCATTCCCGGTGGAGCGGGGAAGCGGTCTGGATTCCGCTGGGTGATTTTGACATGCAGCTAAGTTTCGAAAATCACACTTGTCATCCATCCCGAGGCGACATCCTGCTTTATCCCGGTGGTTTCAGCGAGACGGAAATTTTGTTTGCCTATGGCAGTTCAAGTTTTGCCAGCAAGATGGGCGGTCTGGCCGGCAACCATTTTCTCACCGTCGTTGAAGGACAGGAAAACCTTGCGGCTTTCGGACGCATGGTGCTGTGGGAAGGGGCGCAGGATATCGTCTTTTCCACAGCCTGATCGATTTTGGTTTCATCCCGGTAGGCCGCCACCAGTTAGGCGGAAGTTTTCCGTTTCGGGTTAATCTGCGTCACCAAATTGGCGCCTTCACTGCGCCCGGTTTCATGGCCGCACTGGAGCCGATTTTGCAGTTAGCCGCATCGAAATTTTTTACCCACGCGGCAAAATCGAGCATCTCTGCTGGACGCATCACGCAGGCCGAATTTGCCCACGGATGCCCTAGTTGTAAAAACTGATGCCCCATCTCATGGGCGAGCATCGCACCGGCATAGACGAGGGCTTCGTCTCGGCGATACTTGTCCCCATTGCGGAGTTTGACGATTTGCGGGTCGTCGGAAAAATAGGGAAATAGGGAGACCCAAACCGAAGATCCGTATTTGGACAAAGGATTGTATTCAGTCGAACCGCCGGTTATGCCGCCGCGGATCGAAGTGTGGACCGGCGTTGGAATATATTCGACACTGGCAATCAGTTGGTTTGTGAAGATGATTTCTGCCTCGATGCCGCGTTTGGCCATGAGCGTCCAATATAGATATTCGTTGAGCGGCAGATCGGGACGCCCGGGAACCCTTCCAATGACCGGGTAGCCATCGGCCAATTTGGCGTCGGTCCAATAAGTCAGCCGATCCTTGAACGTTTCGGTCACCGCGTCTGCAAAGGAGGCAATATTTTCGTGTTTCGGCGGCTTGATCAGGTAGGCGCGCGCGAAATCGATTTGTTTAAGGAGCGAGTCTGGTTGTTTTTCGATCTGCTGGACCAGATTTTTCCGGACGATGTCCCAGTTGACTTTTCCGTTGCGGAAATCGCCCATTTTTCGATTGAACCAAGGCGGTTCGGCGGCGGCCAGATCATTGAAGATCACGTCTATATTTCGCACCGGGATTCGCTGCGGAATATCGACCATAATACCGAAATGGGCCTTAACAAAATTCGCAGCGGCACTTGTAATCTGGCGTAGTTCCTGCTCGGAAACGCCTGGAAATCTGGGGTTTTCGACATAGATAATACGCGGGGCAACCCTGTTGTTTTCGATTTCAGGGAGTGCAACGAACCTTTGTTTGGCGTCCAAAGGGAGTGGTAAAAACACAATCCCGCTCGCAACGAGCATCGGTATTAGTGTCAAACTCGTCCACAGTTTCGACATTGTCTTCCTTAACTTTTCCGTTTGCCTAAACGACAGGCAGGCCCAATTTCTGCAGCTCCTGCTCGCGCCGGGGTAAATCCGCCTGCATGAAAAACTCGTCAAGCTGTGGAGGCGCTGCCGACGTCGCTGAAAGCATACCATGAACTTGTCCGCGGTGATGGATCTGGTGCGTGAATAGATGCGCCAGCACACTGGTGACGCATTCCGTACACGGGGTCCCGTCCAGCAGCTCAAACGCCACCGTCGATGCCAAAACATCGGAGGTCGCGGTTTGGCAAAAGTCAATGATTGCGAGATCCGCCGCGATCTGATCCTGCGCCAGCGGCGCAAACTCCTGGTGCAGCAAATCTCCGACATCAACCGGTAGTAATCGTTTGGCCGTTAGCCGCTCCAGGTATAGCCAATCGACGAACACGATATGATCGAGATGCGCGTGGATCGAGCCGAAAAAACTCGGTCGGTCGGCAAAATACTCCGTCGCCGGAAGACCTGCGCAAGCATTATGCAGGCGATAGTTGCTCCAGTGGTTGTTCCGGGCCTGCGCGACGAGATAGTCTTTCAATCCCGGCGGTGTTTCCGTTGCGGCCATAATCTGATCCTGCTTAGAATGAATGCCTAACCTTCTGCATACAATATTGTCGGTCCGGCAGATAGTTATTCAGTTGAGGAATTCAGTTCTCGCGCCTCTTCAAGACACAGTTCAATTTGACGGCAATGTTAGGCGAGATAGTGATCGGTGCGGAGATGGCGTCGGCAGTGGAAGCCAGCCTGATAGTGTTCTTGCCCAGCGGGCCTTGATGGCATCCGGAACCTGGGAAAGGTATCGATCATGGCGACCAGTATGCCGTCGCCATAAAACCGATCTCAAAAATTGTAGGGATTTCCGTTTAGAACTTCCATACGCCCGCTTGGATTACCAGCGGTATTTCGGAGCATGAAGTAAGAACCGTGGTCAAAAACAACACGACATAAGTCGAAATTCCTGTTTGGCAAATCGAAGCATAATTCACTGTTATTCTTTATTGACCAGGTGCCCGAAATTTTCTTACCGCCAATGCTGCCCCGCAGGCTGCCATCCTTCAGTACGGCGCCGATCGCGAGTTCAAGGTTTTCATTGACGAGTTGAATAGTATTCCCGACAATTTTGTCGCGAATCCCATCCCCATCGAGCTTGACCGCGGCAAATGCCGGCGGCGAACAGACAAAGGCAACGACTGCAAATAGAGCCAGTATAGAATTTCGCATTAGTACTCTCCCCCTCATGAAATTTACAATTTCAAGCTACGGCTATACTATCCTCTTAACCGCGAATTTCAAGTAGATGCTGTTTTGTTAGTAACCTTTTCTCCAGGGTCCTGTCGGTCTCGGCACCGAATTGGCAAAGAACGCTTCGAGCTGCCTGGCAAAAGTTATCACCGCTTGTGATTGCCGCGAAACTGTGATGTCCGAAACCAGCGCAAATCCCATTAAGCATAAGCCAGAACGTGTATCACGTTGGTTACGCGGAATGCGCGTTTGGATCAGAGGGCGTCAATAATCGCCTTGCGTTTAGCGGCATATTCCTGTTCGGAGATCGCCCCGCTCTTCTTCAGCGCATCCAATTCAGCTAAGCGCTGTTCCGCGGTTTTTTCTGTCGGCGCTTTTGCCGGCGTCTCGACATAGACCGTTTTAGGCTGGCTCACCGCCGCTTGTGTTCGGGCCCGGTCTCGCTCGACGAAACCATGGATCACGTGACCGGCAATCATGCCGCCAATAAAGGCACCGCCGTTGCCGGCATGCGAGGTTGACACTGATGCCATCGAAAGGCTGAGCACAAGCCCGAAGGCGGGAAGAATGTATCTAAATTTAGTTGTGTTCATCGTCTTTCCTTCATTGTCGTCAAAATTCTCGCTATTTGCACCGAGCCAGATCCATCCGGCTCATTATTTCCCCGATCCGGCCGACAATCTTCAGTTCATCCGGCTGGGCATCGACAATCACCATATTTACGAGGAAATAGTCAAAATGC
>Ga0070727_10005067_pt1 | contig 10912 bp, 9 predicted proteins | sample tdAd472_FD_66722 | JGI IMG/M metagenome (GOLD analysis project Ga0070727, IMG submission 66722) | Marine sediment microbial communities from the Atlantic coast under amendment with organic carbon and nitrate - tdAd47.2 | ecosystem: Environmental > Aquatic > Marine > Coastal > Sediment | place... | reverse complement strand
TTGCCGGTCATCACCCGCACCCGATGGCCCGGACCTTTGATCACCGGCATCTCATCAGCGGGCACATGCCGCGCACTGGGTTCGTCCTGTTTCTGTGCTGTCGGTAGGTTGACAAAGATTTGCAGCGCATGGGTGCGCGAACCGGGGGTGGGCGCCTCGTCATGCACCGCGCCGCGGGCGGCTTTCAGCCAGTAGAGGTCGCCCGGGGCCAGTTCGATGTCGTTGCCCAGAGAATCCCTGTTGCGGAAGCTTCCGGTGCTGTCCTCAAAGAGCACGCTCACCGCCGAGATACCGGCATGGGCATGGGGTCCGAAGGTCGGCGCTGTCATGGTGAAGTGATCGACCATGATCAGCGGGTCCATCAGCCCGTCAAGTTGGCGGTGGATGAAGCTGAGCGCTTCAAACCCGTCGCCCCGGGTCATTTTCTCGCCTTGCTGGGGCCTGATGATCGCGGCCTGGGACCTGTGGGTTAGATCTGTGTGTTGAACGGTCATATTCGCCTCCTGTGTTGAATATGGACCTACAGACGAGACGTTGTTCGGAAAATCCGTTGATTTCGGAACCCTTTGTTCTGTATTTGGAACGATATCCATATTGAGAGGGCAGGGACCATGGACCTCAATCAAGCCTATTACCTGGTGCAGGTCGTTGAGAAACAGGGGTTCTCGGCAGCAGCGCGGACACTGGGCATTCCCAAATCACGGATCAGCCGGCAGGTGAAAAACCTCGAAGAGGCCCTGGGCACGCGGCTCCTGAACCGGGATTCAAGACGCATGTCCCTGACGGAGGCCGGAGAGGCCTATTATCGTCACGCCAAGATGGCGCTGGAATGCATGGTCGCGGCCGAAACGGCGGTGCGCAGGGACAAGGACACGCTGGAGGGCACCGTCACACTGTCCTGTTCGGTCGGGGTTGCGCAGTTCGCGCTTGGCCGGATTCTGCCGCGTTTCCTGGCTGAGAACCCTCGTGTCGTTCTGCAAATTCAGGCGTCCAACGACTTTTCCGACATGATCAGTGATGGCATCGATCTGGCCATTCGGGGGCATTTCAAATTGCTACCCGACTCCGGACTGATCCAGCGGCGGCTTACCGAGGTTCCCTGGCACCTGTTCGGCTCTCCCGGCATTGCGCAACAAATCGGTCCAGCGGCTTCACCTGCTGATCTCGACGGTCTGCCCGGACTTACGCTTGGCTGGCGGCCCGGCGGCAACAGTTGGTCGTTGCAGGGGCCCGACGGGGCCAATGCCTCGGTTCCCTTTGCCACGCGCATGCGCAGCGATGACATGGTCACCTTGAAACAGGCGGCTGTGGCGGGGCTCGGTGTGGTGGCCCTGCCGGTTTACACCTGCACCGATGATGTCGCCGCAGGGCGGCTGAACCGCCTCTTGCCGGAATGGACTGCCGGGTTGCCGGAGATCAGCCTTCTGATGCACGGGCGGAGAGGACACCCGCCACAGGTCGACGCCCTTGCCGCGTTTCTGCGCCGCGAGTTGCCGGATGTCATGAACTGTGCCGGCCGTTTGTAGCGCGTTTTCGATCCAACCAACTGGACAAATCCCTCGCGGGTCCTGTCAGAGGAAAATTCGCTTGAGGCGGGCAGGGCGGTTTCGGATCGTCGGTGCATGACAAAACCCAGCCCTTTTCGCCATATCAAGACCAGCCCAGGGATCATTCGCCGGGCGGTGATGACGTTCGTCCGGGTCCCACTGTCGCTTCGGACTGTGGAAGATCTTCTGCATGAACGCGGTTTCGACGTGAGCCTCGAAACCATCCGGTTCAGGTGGAATAGGGTCACGTGGCAAACAGAGACTGGTTCGCACCGGTCTGATAAGACCCGGATACTCTCTACTTCAGTTTTTCGACATTCAGGCTCATTGCGCGCATTGCGCGCAGGAAAGCCTCAAGATCGTCCTGTTCGATTCCGTCCAAAAGCAGCTCCTCTCTTTTAAGCGCTTCCGCGAGAATCGAATCGTGAATTCGGTATCCTTTTGCGCTGAGAGACCATTTTTTCTTACGCGGGTCAGAATCTCTTGCCTTGAAAGTCACCAGATCGGCACGTTGGAGCTGCGACAGGGACCGGCTCGCGGCACCTTTGTCGATTTTGATGACCTCGCAAATCCGCAAAGCAGGGATCCCAGGTTCAATTGCAAGCATAGACATAACCCGCCACTCGACGATGCCGATACCGTATGTCTCGAGATATAATTTCGACGCGCCTCTGGATAAGGCGTTGTTTACAGAAGATAAAAGGTGAGGAACGTACCGCTGAAGATCGACAATCCTTCGGCCGTTTTCCACCCGCGTTGACGAGGTCGGATCTAATTCCGCGCCTTTGTTCAATAATGCTCTGGTGTCAATTTGCACAGTCTTTTGGCCCAATTTCGCTCAGTTCACTCACAAGGGTTTCGCTTCATGCAGTACCACCGAAGTCACCGAATTTCTAGGAGTTGATCGCACAACTCAAAAAATAAGTTGACATCGCAACTCAGAATACAGTTAGCTGAGTTGATAACGCAACTCATGCCGGTTGATGCGCCCGGCTTGTCTCGCGCAACAGATCAGTCGGAAAAGGGAATGAAGATGGCAAATGGCGAGAATGCGCCCACCAACATGAGCGAGCTTTTGGAAACGGTTCCCAATATCGTGGATCACCTGTTTTGCAATGCGCCAAAAAACGCGCTTACGATTTATACCCAGATGATGCCGGGTGACGGCGTGCGGCCTGAATTCACGACTTGGCGCGACGAACAGTGGGCATGGCGCAATACAATTGCCGTCCATGATCAGTCGTATCACATGAACTCCACACATGTTCGCGGGCCGGATGCGCATGCTTTCATGCAGTATTTGTCCGTCAACTCTTATGCGAATTTTGAGGTTGGCGCTGCCAAGCAGCTCGTCTGCTGTTCGCCGGAGGGGTACCTGATTGGTGACTCCATCATTTACCGCATGGCTGAAGACGATTTCATGGTTGTTGGCAATCCGGCGACCAATGAATGGGTGGAATTCAACGCGCAGACCCTTGACTATGATGTGCAAACCGAAGCGGACCCAATGTGGACGCTTAACAAGAACAAGGCGCGTGAGTATTACCGATTCCAGATCGAGGGCCCAAAAGCATGGGAACTGTTGGAAGAATTGAATGGCGGCCCTCTGCCGGAAATCAAGTTCTTCCGTTCGGCTGAGATAAATCTTGGGTCGTTCAAGGCACGCGGTATGCGCCACTCCATGGGCGGAATGCCAGGCCTTGAAGTTTACGGCCCCTGGGCAGATTACAAGGATGTTCGCCGCTTGATCATGAAAGAAGGCAAGAAATATGGCCTTCGGATGGTCGGTTCGGTGGCATATTTCACGACCGTGATTGAGAGCGGTTGGTGGGCGGTTCCAGTGTCGGCTGTTTACTCGGGTCAGGGGACAAAGGGCTACCGCGACTGGATGTCCTCGAAGAACGCGTCGATGCGGATGTCGCTGGGCGGCAGTCTCTATAGTGAAAACATCGAGGATTATTACCTTACTCCATACGATGTGAACTATGGCCACATCATCAAGTTCGACCATGATTTCATCGGTCGCGAAGCGTTGGAAGCAATGGCTGGCAACCAAAAGCGGAAAAAGGTGACTTTGGTTTGGAACGCCGAAGATGTGATGGCGGTCCAGCAAAGCCAGCTGGAAGACACTGGCGAGACACCGCCTTTACCGATCACGATGCCCTTGGCAGCGATCGCACGGATGCACTACGACCGGGTTGAAGACGCAAACGGTAACCTGATTGGTATTTCCACCTACCCGGGGTATACTGCCAACGAACGTGCAATGATGTCCATTGCATCGGTCAACATGGATCACTCTGAACCTGGAACCGAAGTTACCCTGATCTGGGGTGAAGACGGCGGAGGAAGCCGCAGCAACGGTAATCTTGAGGCCCATACTCAGGTTAAAATCCGTGCCACGGTCGCGCCCAGCCCGATCAGTAAGGCAGCGCAATCGTATCGCTCCGAGATTGGCATCAAGCGCGGGTCGGTCAACCAAGCATAAGGTCCACCGGAGATGACGCATCCTATCAACAGAGCAGACACGACGCGCGCCCATTGGATGGGCGTATTGGAAAATACGCTGGACGAACGCGCTGAACCGTTCTCTGACAAGTATTGGTCGGAAAAAGATGCATGGTCCCGGGATCAAACCCGGGCCGTGCAAGACGAAAAAATCGCTGCGGTTGCTCCGTTTCTGTATGAAAACAGCGGATTCTATCGCCGTCGGTTTGACCGTTTGGGTGTGGCGCCCAGCGACCTGACATCGGTTGAAAGCCTGATTGCAAACTGGCCCGTCGTCACAAAAGAAGAGATGATGGAAGATGTCGTCGCCCATCCACCCTACGGCACCTACACCGCTTGTGGCGACGCGGAATGGAAAGACCGCGGCTGGATGCTGTTTTCCTCGTCCGGTTCAACCGGCGTCCCAAGGGTTTTCCGCTACACACACTTTGACCGCCGCTTTTGGGAACAGGCCAATGCGCGCGCCCTACATTCTGGTGGCATTCGCAAAGGCGACAGCGCAATCCCAATGGTTGGATTTGGCCCACATGTTTTTGCGTGGGGTGTCCAGTACACGATGGAAGCTATGAACCTTCCGGTCATCCCCGGAGGCGGATTAGACGGCAAAGCCCGCGCGGGTATGATCGACCGGTTCAAGCCGACAACATTGGTCTGCACACCATCCTATGCGCTTTATCTCGCGCGAACGATGCAGGATTTGGGCCTGGACCCGGCAGATAGTTCGATCAAATGGCTTTTGATGGGCGGTGAGCCATTTTCGGGTGTCGAAGGAACCATGGACCGCATCCAGAACCTATGGGGGGCGACCGCGGTTGAATTTTACGGCTGCACGGAGGCGTCGCCTCATTGCGGTGGTTATTCCTGTCCCGAATACCAGACAGGGGATGAAAACTTCGTCCACCTGATGGAAGATATTCAGGTCTGGGAAACGGTTGATCCCCTGACCTTCGCCCCAGTGGCCGAGCGGGAAAGGGGACTGACCGTTTGCACCAATCTGACCAGCGAAAGCTCTCCTCAACTCAGGTTCCTTGTCGGGGACTACACCCGCCTTTCCACCGAGCCCTGCGCATGTGGGCGCAACCATGTCAAAGCACTTGGATGTATGACAGGTCGCGCTGACGATTTGATCAATCTGCGCGGCATCAAGTTCTTCCCGGTGCAGGTCGAGGAAGCCATTCGCGCCGTCGAAGGCACCGGTGACGAGTTTCAGATCCGACTTACAACAAATGACAAAGGCTTGGATACGATGACGGTGGTCGTTGAACACCCGCAGCCGAAAATCGCTGAATCCGTGGCCAATGAAGTTCGAAGCCGTTGCGAAATTCGCTGTGATATCAAGGTTGTGGCCCCCGATACACTCCCTAAGACCACGATGAAAGCAAAACGCGTCCTTGATGAAAGGAAACAGGCCTGATGTTCGCAAATACACTTGAGAGACGGATCGAATGGGGCGATTGCGACCCGGCAGGAATTGTTTTCAATCCCAAATTCTTCTCGTTCTTCGATCACTCGACAGCAATGCTTTACGAGGCGGCGGGCCTTCCCAAACCAAAACTGGTCAAAGACTACAACGGTGTTGGATTTCCCCTCGTTGAAACCAAAGCAGTCTTCAAAGCACCCTGTTCACACGGCGATGACGTAAGCATCACGTCGACGGTTACTGATGTCAGGGGCTCCAGCTTCGATGTCCACCACCAACTCTTCAAGCAAGACAGGCTGTGTGTCGAAGGATTTGAAACACGGGTCTGGACCGTTCGAGACAACGAAACAGGTAGGATCAAATCCGCACCTCTCCCGCCCCCTTTGGCAGAGAAGTTTCGGGATGGAAACTGACCGGTGAACAAAAAGCACCGCAAAATGAAAAATGCGCACTGAAAACCAAGCGACCCGAAAAGAGGCGTGCAACATAAACCTAACAAGGAGAAAACACTCATGTTGAAGAAACTTATCCTGGCTGGCGCGACGTCCCTGGCCATGTGCGGCTCACTCGTCCAGGCGGGCGAGATGTCGCTTGCCGACTTCCTGCCGCCAACACATCCCTATCAGGAAAAAGTCTATGGTGAATTGGCCAAGCGCGTCGCCGAAGCTACGAATGGCGATGTGACCGTCAGAGTGTACCCCGGTGGGGCGCTCGGCGGTAATCCGGTTGAGCAATATGACCGCGCACTAAATGGCGTTGCAGACATCACTTTCTCGCTTCCGGGTTATACAGCATCAAAATTCCCGACGACACTGCTGATGGAATTGCCCGGTGTTATTGAAGAAGACACCGCAACCGCCAACGTTTGGGAAAACATCGACCACATACGTGACGAGTATAAGCGCGTTCATTTGTTGTCGATCTGGACCAACGGCGAAAACGTGCTTTACCTGCGCGACAAGCCTGTTCGCAGCCTTGCCGATGTAAAGGGATTGAAAATCCGCGTTCCGTCCAAGAATGCTGGTCTTATTGTAGAAAGCTGGGGCGCCGTACCAATTTCAATGCCGGTTCCCGCGATTTACAACGCCATGCAGACCGGTGTCATCGACGGCACTCTGATCGACTCCACGGCAACTTACGCGTTCAAACTTGGCGAAGTCTCCAAATACGTGACGTCTGGTATGGATGGCGCAATTTCCCCCTTCGTTCTGTTCATGAACCGCGATAGCTACGGATCCTTGTCGGATGATCACAAAGCCGCGTTTGATCGTATTGGGCAAGAGATTGCAGCGATTGCAAACGGTATCCAGCTTGGCGGAGTGGCCTATGGTCGCAAACTGTTCGCCGAAGCGGACGGGAAAGAGTGGATTGAGTTGAGTGCAGAAGCAGCGGCTGAGTTCGATGCGGCGTCAAGCGGTGTTATTGCTGCTGTTGTTGCCGCTTCAGCAGACCCTGCGAAGGCACAAGCTTTTGTAGACGCTCTGAAAAAATAAATGCGGTATCTCCCGAAACCGCAGGCCTGGCTGAACTCGTTCAGCCGGGCCGACTACTGGCTGGCAAACATTGCGTCTGCCGTCCTATTTCTAACCATGCTCTTCGTGTTCGCCGGCGCCATTTTGCGCTACGCGTTCAATACTCCGATCTATGGTGGGAACGAATACGTTGAAATGGCGTCAGTAGCCATTGTCATGCTCGGGCTTCCCTATTGTACCACCAGAGATGACCATGTCCGCATCGACCTGCTGGATTCTGCTCTTGGTAAAAGCGGTCGTGCCGTGACGGATGCGATGTATCGGATCATTGGCGTCGTGGTGCTTTGGCACCTGATCAAAGCCTATATCGTCAGAGTGTCGGATGCACTTGAATATGGCGACCGGACAAATCTCGCGGATATTCCGATCTGGCCTTTTCACGCTCTGATTTGCTTCGGGATGACGTTGTATGCGGTCATCCTGATCCTGCAATTGGCTCAGCAAGCCAAAGATCTGGTGACACATAATGAGTGAAACGCTAATTGGCCTGTTGGGTATCGGTGGCATGTTCGGGTTGCTGGCGCTGCGTGTTCCTGTTGGAATGGCAATGTTGGCTGCGGGCTTTTTCGGCACGTGGGTCTTGAAGGGCGAACGCACAGCTACGGCCATCCTCTCGGCTGAGACTTTTTCAGCCGTTTCTTCTTTTTCCCTGATTGTGATTCCGCTCTTTGTCCTTATGGGGAATATCTCTTCCGCTGCAGGGTTCAGTCGCGGGTTGTACGATCTCGCCTATTCCTGGGTCGGAAGATTTCGGGGAGGATTGGCATCCGCGTCAATCCTTGGATGCGCAGCCTTTTCAGCTGTTAGCGGATCATCCGTTGCAACAGCAGTAACCATTGGAAAAGTCGCCATCCCTGAAATGAACCGTTTTGGTTATTCTGACCGGCTGTCGACCGGCTCGGTTGCGGCTGGTGGAACTCTTGGGTTTTTGATCCCCCCATCAACAGGCTTTGTTCTCTACTCAATACTCACAGAGGAATCCCTCGGTCGGCTTTTCATGGCGGGAATTCTGCCGGGCGTGCTTTTGACCGTACTGTTTTTGGTGACGATCCTTCTAATCACCTATTTCGATCCTAAAGCTGGCCCGAAAGGTTTGCCTGTTCCGGCAAAAGAGAAGTTTTCCCGCCTGATGGGTGCAGCGCCGCTGCTTGCCGTCATCCTGGTTTCAATCGGTGGTATTTACGCAGGTGTCTTTACTCCAATCGAAGCAGCGGGTGTCGGCGCGACACTCGTATTTCTGCTTGCCATAGCCGGTAGAAAATTAAGCTTTTCATCTTTTCGTCAAGTGCTCCTGGAGACAGTGACCACGACGACAATGTTGTACATGATCATCATCGGCGCCGGAATCTTCAGCCCTTTCCTGGCCTTCACGCATATTCCACAAAGCCTGGCTGACTTCCTGGGTGCGATGGGACTAGGCTCGTTCGGAACGCTGTTGATTATTCTGCTGGCCTATGTCGTGCTTGGAATGTTCATGGATGCCCTGTCCATGCTCGTCATCACCATTCCAATCGTCTTCCCGATCATTCTTCAATTGGGATACGATCCGATTTGGTTCGGCGTGATTGCAGTAATCGTCATCGAAATGGGCATGATCACACCACCGGTCGGGATCAATGTGTTTGTGGTAAAAGGTGTCGCACCGAACGTTCCAATGCGCGAAATTTTTACCGGTGTGCTACCGTTCTGGGTGGCCATGATCGCGGCTTTGGCGCTGCTCATAGCGTTTCCGAATCTTGCCCTTCTCATCCCGAACTCGATGTTCAACTAAGGTTGCAAACCACGAGAATTCGATCACTGGTTGATGGCTTAAAAACACAACCGGTTGAGCCCTCCTCGGGCATATACCCGCCGAGCAAAGAAGTGAGTTTTTCGGTTCTAACGGGCCTGGATTCTCGGCGCTGAGTTCTCGGCCAATTGTCGAGCCTCTGTCCTGTCTTCCATCAGAGCTGGAAGAAAAACGGGCGCAGATCGTCGGGGCAAGCCGACGGGATTTGTTGCAAGCGACAAAAGCGAATTCTTGTGTCATGGTGAACCCTGACCATTGCGGCATCGACGAGATTTGCAGGTAAGGACATTTTATGGAGTTGATCTTTTTCGACGAAATCGAGATCCCGTCTCGCCTTCAGGGACCGGGTCAGACCATTGATCGAAACGAAATGGTTGAGTTTGCCGAAACCTGGGATCCCTTGCCGATTCATCTCGATGAAGAATTTGCGCGTGACTATGGGGGGCTCACCGCATCCGGATCATACCTGCTGGCGTTCCGTATCCGATTGATCCACCAAATGGAGCGACAACCGGCAGTCATTGCGTCTTTCGGATACGAGGAAGTGTCGTTCAAATCTCCGGCCCATGCAGGTGACAGGATTTCGCTCGTTTATGAATTCGTGGACAAGCGTCTGTCGTCGTCAAAACCCGACCGGGGAATCGTGACGGTGCGCCAGACTTTGATCAACCAGGACGGTCAAACGGTGCTGACCGTGCTGGATAAGGTGCTGGTTCGACGACGGGACAACTGATTGCCGAGACTACGTCGGAAAGGGGCTCTGATCCGCCGTTCCTGCAAGACAGTTGACGGCCGGTCTCTATGCCCGATAGGCCGGAAGGGGTGACCGGTCCTGCAATTCGATAATGCGTCGCAGCATGGTTTCCATCACTTCGGATCGGGCCTTTGTAAGGGACGGATCGTCATACCTGTTTCTCATCTCGTGAGGGTCATCATAGAGATCATAGAACTCGTCCCAGTCTTCTCCCTCTCTCAGCGACATGCGGTAGCGGTCTGTAACGACGGTCCGCACACGCTGGGGCCTGTCAAATCCTGTCATCAGGCGTTGGCTGTCTTCCTCCACGAGGACAGCTTCGGGCGGATCGGTGGACAACACGTCGCGCCCTTGTATGCCATTAAAGGGTTGGATGCCCGCTCGTGCCAGAACGGTTGAGGAAATGTCGATCGAGGACGCCAGCCCGTCATTTTCCGCCGCCTCGGCGGGCGCATGCGGGTCATGCCAAATGAACGGCACCCGAATGATCCCCTGATAGTGCAGGAGGAGTTTCAGCATCAGCCCATGATCCCCCATGTAGTCACCATGGTCTGAGGTGAAAATAACCACTGTATCTTTGGCAAGACCCAGGTTTTCCAGTTGGGCCAAAACCCGGCCAATGGCATCGTCGATCATGGTGATCATGCCGTATGTCAGCGCGAGGATGCCGCGAGCCTCATCCTCGGTCACGGCAAAAGGGTTCTGGTTGTTGCGAGGGTCCGTGCCGGCCTGCATGGCCTCATGCATGGCCTTGATCGGCGGCAGGTCCCCTTTGCCAAAAGACTCCGGCAAGGGCATATCGGCGGGATCATACATGTCCCAGTATTTGCCCGGCGGGGTGAAGGGATGATGCGGGTCCGGAAACGACATCTGCAGGAAGAAGGGCGCATCCTCTTCTGCCCTTTCGGCCAGCCAGGCTTCAGAGCGGTCAGCGATCCAGCTGGTGGAGTAAAGCTCCTCTGGCACAGCCGTTCGCCAGGCTTGCGGGGCGTCTATGCGGTTGTCCGGCAGGGCATTTTCCGGCCCGACGAGGTCTTCGAAATCCGCGCGCTGTTCTTTTGCCCACAGAAGGTAATCCCCACAGGCTTTGTCAGCATGGTCGGCCGTCACTACCCCACGCCCACCACCATAGAAATCGCCCCCGGTCCTCTCTGCCAGCGGCCGGTCCCATTTGGGCGTGACTTCAAGGTCATATTCAGGTCCGTGGCGATTGTTTTTGATGGCGTCTTGCAGGCCGGATGAGGGTGTGTGTTTGTCGGGGTCGGGTTCGTATTTATTCGTGGCCGTCAGGCCGGTGAAACTTTGCAGATGCGACTTGCCGATCAGCCCTGTCCGATAGCCGGCATCGCGCAGCAACTCGAC
>Ga0070727_10005066_pt1 | contig 10913 bp, 3 predicted proteins | sample tdAd472_FD_66722 | JGI IMG/M metagenome (GOLD analysis project Ga0070727, IMG submission 66722) | Marine sediment microbial communities from the Atlantic coast under amendment with organic carbon and nitrate - tdAd47.2 | ecosystem: Environmental > Aquatic > Marine > Coastal > Sediment | place... | reverse complement strand
AATAGAATCTGAAACCAAGAAGTTACAAGCAGTGGGAGGGCGTCTAGTTCTGCTTCGGCAGGACCCGGCCTGACCACGTGCCTTTTGCATAATGATCCGGCGAGTTACGGTCGTTTGCTCGGTTAAGCCCTTCCGGGGCGGAGCCAGAGCGAAAGCGAGTGCCAAATGCGCGCAGCCTTCGGGCAGGTAAGCGGCCGTAGACGCGAAAACAGGTGATCTAACCATGAGCAGGGTGAAGCGTGGGTAACACCGCGTGGAGGCCCGAACACACTGGTGTTGAAAAATCAGGTGATGACTTGTGGTTAGGAGTGAAAGTCTAATCAAACCTGTAGATATCTCGTTCTCCCCGAAATAGTTTTAGGACTAGCCTCGGGTAAATTATTTGGACGGGGGTAGAGAGACTGAATGGGTTTGGGGGGCCACCAGCCTACCCTGCCCAACCAAACTCCGAATACCGTTCAAATTTACCCCGGGAGTCAGACCGTGGGGGATAAGCTTCACGGTCGAGAGGGAAACAGCCCAGAACGTCGGCTAAGGTCCCTAATCTATGCTAAGTGCTTAAGGAAGTGGGATTGCAGAGACAGCCAGGATGTTGGCTTAGAAGCAGCCACCATTTAAAAAGTGCGTAATAGCTTACTGGTCGAGCAATTCTGCGCCGAAAATGAACGGGACTCAAGCATAGAACCGAAGCCACGTGTTTGCGGACCATGGGTGTCCGTAAGCGGTAGGGGAGCGTTGCACATGGGAGGAAGCCTGACCGTAAGGACGGGTGGACTTTGTGCAAGTGATTATGCCGGAACGAGTAGCGAGAAAACCAGTGAGAAGCTGGTTCGCCGTAAGCCTAAGGTTTCCTGGGGTAGGTAATTCCGCCCAGGGTTAGCCGGACCCTAAGGCGAGGCCGAAAGGCGTAGTCGATGGATGTCAGGTTAATATTCCTGAGCTACCTCTGATTGAGTGATGGGGGGACAGGGTTCTGAAAGTTTACCCACTGATGGAATAGTGGGGACAAGCCTGAGGGAGGAGCATAGGTAAATCCGTGTTCGTAATCCCAGGGGTGACGTCGAGGGCGTTGTGACCCGAAGTAACTGGATGGACCTTCAAGAAAAGCCTCTAAGCGTTTGAGATCAGGGGTATCCGTACTAAAACCGACACAGGTAGGCGAGGAGAGTATCCTAAGGCGCTCGAGAGAACCTTCGTCAAGGAACTCGGCAAAATGGCCCCGTAACTTCGGGATAAGGGGTGCTCAGAGACGTGAAGGGGTTCGCCCCCGGAGCAATTCTCTGAGTCACAGCAAATCGGCCCGTCCAACTGTTTATCAAAAACACAACTCTGTGCTAAGGCCTAAAGCCTACGTATACAGAGTGACACTTGCCCGCTGCTGGTAGGTTAAGGGGAAGGGTTAGGGGTTCGCCTCGAAGCTCATAACCGAAGCCCCAGTGAAGGGCGGCCGTAACTATGACGGTCCTAAGGTAGCGAAATTCCTTGTCGGGTAAGTTCCGACCCGCATGAATAGTGTAATGAGATGGGCACTGTCTCGACGAAGGACTCGGCGAAACTGAATTCGAGGTGAAGATGCCTCGTACCCGCGGGTAGGCGGAAAGACCCTATGAACCTTTACTGTAGCATATTATTGGGTTTAGGTATGCTCTGTGCAGAATAGGTGGGAGGCGTTGAAGGGCGAGCGCAAGCTTGTCCAGAGCCGTTAGTGAGATACCACTCTCTGCATATTTGAACTCTAACCGAGTGCCATGAATCTGGGCTTGGAACAGTGGTATGTGGGCAGTTTAACTGGGGCGGTTTCCTCCCAAAGAGTAACGGAGGAGTGCAAAGGTACACTCAGCACGGTTGGCAATCGTGCGTAGAGCGCAAAGGTACAAGTGTGCTTGACTGCGAGTCGTACATGACAAGCAGATGCGAAAGCAGGCCTTAGTGATCCGGTGGTTGCGTGTGGAAGCGCCATCGCTCAACGGATAAAAGGTACTCTAGGGATAACAGGCTTATCTCCCCCAAGAGTCCATATCGACGGGGAGGTTTGGCACCTCGATGTCGGCCCGTCGCATCCTGGGGCTGAAGAAGGTCCCAAGGGTTTGGCTGTTCGCCAATTAAAGCGGCACGCGAGCTGGGTTCAGACCGACGTGAGTCAGGTCGGTCCCTACCTTCCGTGGGTGTAGGAGATTTGAGGAGTTCTCTCCCTAGTACGAGAGGATTGGGAGGGACGGACCTCTGGTGTTCCTGTTGTCGTGCCAGCGGCAGCGCAGGGTAGCTAAGTCCGGTTAGGATAAGCGCTGAAAGCATATAAGCGCGAAGCCATTTCCAAAACTAGATCTCCCTGGACTTCGGTCCCTGAAGAGTCGTAGAAGACTACTACGTTGATAGGCGGGATGTGTAAGCACAGTGATGTGTTGAGCTGACCCGTACTAATTACTCGTGAGGCTTAGGCTCAGGACTTATTTTTATTATTTCGAATTTCATGCTGCGACGCTCTTGAGAGCTCTCGACATGCGATTCCGTTGAATCGTCTATTACGCTCAAAATATTTCCGGGTGACCATAGCGTCGGGGCCACACCTGTATCCATTCCGAACACAGAAGTTAAGCCCGCCGCGCCGATGGTACTGTTTCAAGCGGGAGAGTAGGTTGTTGCCCGGTTCATGAAGGGCTCGCAGGAGACTGCGAGCCCTTCTTCCTTTCCGGAACATTGCTCGAGCGTTCCCTCTCCCGAGCATTCCTCGAGCGTTCCCCTTCCAAACCATCCCTCCCGCGTCCCGGGCCATGCCACCTGGATCCTTTCGTGAGTCCATGGGTCGGCATTGGGCTCTCTGCTCGAGAGTCCCTGGGTGGGGACGGAATGACGGAATGGAGGAACGGTCGGTCACCGGCTCTCCATGCGTGTGGAGGCGGTAGGACCCGGAGATCGAGCTGGAGCAGCTACTAAGAGCTGGCGTAGTAGCTACACCAGCCGCTGGAGCAGCAACGACGAGCTGGAGCAGCTACGACGAGCTGGAGCAGCTAGGAAAGAGCTGGCGCAGCTACGACGAGCTGTGGAGCAGCAGCCACTATTCGCCGAGAGCGCGACCGATCAGGGGCGCAAGGCGGCTGCGCAGCTCCTCGCCGATCGCCTCGGGGGCGGTCATGATCGCGTGAGAGAGCGCCGTGTGCGCCGAGCTCTCCGATTTGGCAGGGAGGTCGAGGATTGCCTTGCGCACGATCTTCCGCGCGTTCTCGACGTTCTTGCGCAGGACCGCGATGACGTGCTCGACGGCCACGTCGGCTTCGTCTTCCTTCCAGCAGTCGTAGTCGGTAGCCAGGGCGATGGTGGCGTAGGCCATCTCCGCCTCCCTCGCGAGTCGAGCTTCTGGGAGGTTGGTCATTCCAATCACGGCGACGTCCCAGCCGCGGAACACGTTGGACTCTGCCCGCGTGGAGAACTGTGGGCCCTCGATGCAGACGTAGGCCCCGCCGTCGTGGTGGGGCACCCCGCAGGCCTTGACCGCGCCGAGGAGGACCTGGCGCAGGTTCTCGCAGATGGGATCGGCGAACCCCACGTGAGCCGCGATTCCGTCGTCGAAGAAGGTCCGGTCGCGGTTCAGCGTACGATCGAAGAACTGGTCGACGAGGACGACGTGGCCGGGCTCGATCTCCTCGCGCATGCTGCCCACGGCTGAGACCGAGATGATCCGGGTCACTCCGAGGGTCTTGAGCGCGAAGATGTTCGCTCGATAGGGGACGGTGGACGGGCTGAACTGGTGGTTGCGCCCGTGGCGGGGCAAGAACGCCAAGGGCCGGCCTTCGAGCTCGCCGAGCACGATCGGCGCAGAGGGGCGACCAAAGGGGGTCTCCACGACCTTCTCTTCTTTGAGCTCGAAGCCGTCGAGCTCGTAGAGCCCGCTCCCACCGATCACCGCAGTCATCTCCATGCGTCGTCTCCTTAACTGGCGCGCGGATGCTACCCGCTCCGCGGGGTCAGCACAGAACGAAACGCCGAGTTTTCCTAGTCGTCCCCATGGATTAGCATCGCTGGAGTGAATGAGCTCGAGGTCGACGAGGACGGCAGCGCTGACCGGCTGGTCAGCGTGCTACGCGGAGGAGGCCTGGCCATCGCGCCCACGGAGACCGTCTACGGCCTCCTGGCCCGTGCCGACGACCCGGACGCCGTGCGCAGGGTGCGAGAGGTCAAAGGACAGAGGACCTCCCCGTTTGCCCAGCTGGTTCCAAGCCTCCAGGCCGTTGTCGCCGCAGGGGCGAGCTTGCCCCTGCGTGCTCAGCGGCTGGCGCGCCGATACTGGCCGGGTCCCTTGACCCTGGTCCTCGACTGCGGCGGAGAGACGGTCGGGTATCGGGTCCCCGGACACGAGTTCACCCGGAAGGCGGTCGAGCTCGCCGAGTTCCCCGTTCTCGCCACCAGCGCAAACCGCAGCGGCGACCCGCCCCCCACCACCTACGAAGAAGCCGTGAACCAGATCGGAGCGGACGTTAGTGTGGCGGTTCGGGACGGCCCCACCCCTCTCGGGGAGGCTTCGACGGTCGTTCAGATCCGGGCGTCGGGCGCGACGGTGCTGCTCCGCGAAGGCATTCTCAGTTGGGCCGAGGTCGAACGCACCATGAACCGCACCGTCCTTTTCGTCTGCACCGGGAACACCTGCCGCAGCCCGATGGCCGAGGCCATGTTCCGCGGCATGCTCGCTGAGCACCTCGGGTGCAGCCTCGACGACGTCCACCAGCGCGGCTGGACCGTTGGGTCGGCCGGCGTGGGTGCCGCGGACGGGGAGCGCGCGGCTGCGAACGCGCAGGTCGTCATGCGCGAGCGCGGATTCGACATCAGCGCCCACAGGAGTCGCTACGCCAGCCCCGAGGTCGTGGGCGAGGCCGACGTGGTCGTCGCGCTCAGCGGCGGCCACCTGCGTGCGCTCGAGGGCACCAGCCCTGCCTCGGCGGGGAACCTCCGCTTGCTGGACCCCAGCGGCGTCCCCGACCCCGTCGGAGGAAGTCTGGAGGTCTACCGTCGGTGCGCAGACCACATTCACGGGCGCCTGGGCGAGCTGCTCCAGGACGTGGTCGCCTCCGAGACGTGAGCTCGGCCGCTCTCGCGGGCCGCTCGCATTCGGGTCCTGGAGCGACTGGCCGGTCCGGAAGTGAAGTCCTCCGGAAATGAACAAGCGGACGAGGTTGCCCCCGTCCGCTTGATCAGTCGAGCCGGTCCGCCGTTGCCTTGCTCAAGACGTAAGTCGAAAGTCGCTAGCTGACCCGCGTCACCGCGAGCCCGCATGTCTCTCTTGGCGTCGTCCAACCGTGCGCAGTCTTATGAGCAACGGAGTAGCACGCTTCTGGTCGTCGCGTGCGAAGCCGTGGATCCTTGCCGTCCACGACCGTTCCTGCCGTCACCGTCCCTCGAGAGGTGATTCTCGAGTTCATCCTGCCAGCGGTCAGAGCCCCTTCAGAGCTCGTTCGCGTCCCTCACCTTTCCGACCTGTCGGCCGGATCCGCCTTGCCTAAGGTTTCGGCTCCCCTTAACGGCACCAACTGGGCTAGCTCCATACTGCGGCGGGCTGTTACCTGACCCACCACGGATCCGCTCTCAGGCTTTCTCAACCTCTCAGCGGTTTTTGCAGACCCAATCCTCGTGGCCTTGTTTCATGCCACAACCGTTTGCGGGATACCCTCCTTCAGAGTCTTCCCCTCGCAGAGATCGCGGTGTCCTCTCGGATCCGCTGGCTGCCTCGGTTATCCACCCACGTGCCCTGTGCACCACTCCCGACGTCTTCACGCTCGATTTCACCGACTCCCACGCTTTTGACGCAGTCGCCTGGATCCCAACGAGCGCTGAGGAAGCCCATTCACCGCGACCGAAGTCGCTGATCCCGGACACCCGGCGCCTGGAGCAGCGGAACCACAGCGTTCCGCAAGCTTCACCCGCTTCGCAGCGTTATTCCCTCTCCGAGTCCGTTCGCGTCACCCGGGGTTGCCCCCGACCAACGGCCGTTACTCTCCTGGTCGTTCGTCCCCTCTAAAGCCTTCTCCACCCCAGCCTAGGATTCTCGAACCCGCTCCAGCGCAAGGCTGAAACACGCAGCGAAGCCTCTCAGCTCCACCCCGCGACTCACAGGACCTCGCAGCCCTGCCAGCCGGGTGACCCCTCCCCAAACAATGAATCACCTGGGTCGGTGTCGTCGACAGTCCCCGGTCCCCTTCGAGACCGGACCGCACCACCTCTCGGCGGCGCTCCTCCTCCCATGACCTTGGCTTGCTGAGCGCACCCAGCGCGCCTGGCCGACGGAGTCTCTTAGTACTGGCGCAGCGGCATTTGCTCCGCAGAGCCGCCTGCTCTTCTGAGGTTTCCTGCCTCCTCGAGTCCCTCGCGACTTCGGCTCCGAACCAGGCCCTGGCTCATGGTTTCGCTGGGGCAGGTGCTCCCGTCTCCGGTCACCCTGCTGCCCCTGCGGGCCTGACTCAGCTCCTACCGGAGCGCCGCGTCGTCCTCGTTTCGGCTTGTCGGCGGGAACCGTTCCGCGCTCGACAAGAGAGAGAATACGGATCGAGACCCACGCACTCAAGCGGTTCGAGCCCGCATGCACGCTCGGTCCTGTGGAGTCGCGCTTTCAGTTTTGTGCACGATCTTCCTTAGCGACGTGGGAGGAAGACCTCGCCTGTGGAGAGTCTGGGGAGGAACAAAATGAATGCTCCGCGAGAAAAGTCTCGCCGCCCCCCTCGCCGACCGATCACGCCGCGCAAACCGGAATGCGCACCTCCCTCGGTCGAATTGGCCCACCCGTTTGAAGGCAACGACTTGCGTAAACCTGAGGTCAAGAAGCGGCTTTGCGCGCGTCGCAATGCCTAGGGGACCTAGGGAAAAGCTCGTCCTGGCGGGCGGTGCGAGAACGCTAAACGGAGAGGCTGAAAGCGCTTGCGCAGATCAGCGCTGACGCGCTTCGAGGCGCGCGAGGATCTCACGAAACACCTCGCTCGTTTCGCCGTACTTCTGCACCGGCCCCAGCGCTGATCGCCCGGCGCCCAGGTCCACCAGGAGCTCCGCCACCGATCGCGCGAGGCGAGGGTCGGCCGCGAAGGTGCCGAAGTCGAACAACGCCCCTCGCGCAGCTTCCAGGCGCACCAGCCGGCGAAACACAGCCAGCAGCGCCGTGCCGCGCCGCAGCGAGTCCGGGCACACCTCCCGCTGCCGTCGCGCGAGCAACTCCCAATAGTCCGCGACCGCGAGGCCGCGGCTGCGCGCCGCCTGCAGCGCATGGGACCGCGCACGAATCAAGACCTCCCGGTGCCGCGCCAGCAACGGCTCGCTGGGCTGGCGGTCCCGCAGCTCGACCAGGGCGTCGTTGAGCACGACCAGTGAGCGCTGCCAGCCCGAGTCGAGGCTGACTTCCCCCATGAGGAGCCGCACCTCGGCCCAAGCGAGGTCCTGGGCAGCCACCTCCAGCGCACGGATCAACTGCCGCTTCCCGCTGGGCGCCGCGCCATGGAACACCAGCTCGTCGAGCGCCGCCCGCGGCGGCTCAGGGGATTCGTCGATCTGCTCCAACGCGAAGCGGATTCGCTCGCTGCGGTATTCCTCCTCGGCCTTCTGGCTGGCTGCCACCTGCTCCAGCTTCGAGCGCACGAGGGCGTCGTCGATCCCCAGGCCCATGGCCTCGCCGTAGGCCCTCCGGGCCAGGGTCCACTGGCCACCTTCGAGCGCCAGGTCACCCAGGGTCAGCGCGGAGTTGTGCCGCGCCCGGCCTGCGTCGGGGTCTTCGGGAGCCAAGGTGTGCCAGCGGGTCGCCGCGTTGAGCAAGGCCCAGGCTTGCCCCAGGGCGTCCCCCGCCTCGAGCTGTCCTCGCTGGCGCAGTCGACCCACCTCGCGCTGAGCCTCGCGCACCAGCGCTTCGCGCTCCCAGCTTCGCGCCTGCACGATCAGCCCCGCGCCGATCAAGCCCAACACGAAGGCCACCACGAAGGTCGGGTGCTGCGCGAGCCAGCGTCGCGCCCGCCGCAGCGACGACTCGCGATACACCGACACCGGCTCTCCGGCGAGGAAGGCGCGCAGGTCTTCGGCGAACGCGCCGGCGTCCGGGTAGCGCGCGCTGGGATCGGGGGCCAGGGCCCGGGCAGCGATCGCGTCGAGCTCGGGGGCCACCCCGGGGAGGATCTGGGCGGGGGTGCGCACCGCTCCCGCCCGCAGCCGCTCGAGCACCTCCGCCATCTCCTCGCCCTCTACCGGCAATCGCGCGGTCAACGCCTCGGTCAGCAAGACCCCCAGACCGAACACGTCCGAGCGCGCGTCGACGGCCTCCCCGCGGGCCTGTTCGGGCGCCATGTAGCCCACCGTGCCGACCACTTCCCGCGGCGACTGGGCCGGGTGCTCGAGGTCGATCGCGAGCCCCCAGTCGAGGAGCACCGTCTCACCGAAGGGCCCCAGGAGCACGTTCTGCGGTTTCAGGTCCCGGTGCACGACGCCCCTCGAGTGGGCGTAGGCCAGGGCCTCGCTGACCTTGACCAAGACCTCGAGCAGGTCTCGCGGCAGAGGCATCACGCGACCGCGACGGGCACGACGCTGTCGGCGCTCGTGGTAGCGCTCGAAGCGCTCGCCCAGGGAGCGCCCCGAGACGTAGCGCATCAGCATGTAGTCGAGCCCAGCCCGCGTCTGAGCCGCGTCGTAGACCGGTGGGATCGCCGGGTGCGAGAGGCGGGCGGTGATCTCGGCCTCACGGCGAAAGCGCTCCACCCGATCGGGGGTCGGGTCGCGGACGACCTTCAGCGCGGCCTCGCGACCCAGGCGTCGGTCACGGACCAGGTAGACCGTGCCCATGCCTCCCCGACCCAGCTCGCGCAAGACCGTCAGCTCCCACGACTCCCCCAGTCGCACCAACGCCCCCTCGGCGAGGGGCGCCGCCACGACAGGCGGCTGCTGCCCCGGCCCCCAGGTCTCCGTTGGACGACCGTCCGCAGGCGGCTGGAGGGGGTCGGCTTCCGCCGTGGGTCTAGCGCCGCTGGAAGCCTGCTCTGGCTCCACGTAACTCCTTTCGTGGGTTTGCCCTGAGGGAGAGTGTGGCCCCGTGTCCCCCCGTCCGCCACGCCGCCGCCCACGGTCCCCCCAGCGAGGTCCGTGCGCCGTTGCTACGCTTGGACTTAGGGCTCCGCCGAGACTTTGTCAAAGACAGGCGTTATTCCCAAGCAGCCGCTGGGCACTAGTAAGGTTGAGAGACTACCCATGCCGCCGATCCCCGAACACGCTGGCCAGCCAGGACCCTGCCCGGGCCCCGAAGTGCTGGCTGCGTGGTTGGACGGGGATCACCGCCAGGACCTCACGGAGCACCTGGTGGATTGCGCCGACTGCCGCGCCGACGCGCTGGCCGCGGAGGGGACGCGCTGGGGGCGCTCCGTCGACGAGGTCCTGGTGCTCCTGGCGCAGCAGGTCGAGCCCGATCGCGAGCTGCTCAGCCCCTGCCCGGGCCCGGTGGTGGTCGCCGCCTGGTCGGGAGGTGACCGCACCCCCGGCTTGATCGAACACTGGGCCGACTGTGCCCCTTGCCGCGCCGACCTGTTGGCCGCCGCCCAGGTCGACTTCGAGCGCTCCATCGACCTGACCCTCGCCTCCATGCCCTGGCGCGAGAGCGCTCGCGTCGCCGGCGGCTGCCCCTCCCCCGACGCCATCGCCAACCGCGTCGAAGCGGGAGAGCTGGGCGAGCTCGAAGATCATCTCTCCGTGTGCGAACCCTGCCGAGACGACGCCCTCGCAGCCGCGGCCGCCCTCGCGGCCATGCCCATCGAGCACCCCAACCCCGAAGCCGACGCCGCGATCGACCTCGCGCCCGACCCGGAGGCGGAGCTCGAGCCGGAGCTGGCGCAGATCCTCTCCTTCAGCCGGCGCTCGCGTCGCCTGCGGCGCGTCGCGCTGCCGACCCGGCACGCAGGAACCAGCAGCCCCTTCGCGCCGGCGGTGGCGATCGCCGCCGCGGTGCTGCTCGCGGTGTTCGTGTTCGCCCTTCGGCCGACCCCCCCAGGGGCCCAGATTGCCAGCGCCGACGTGGAGAGCTCGCGCTTCGCCTGGCAGCCCGAGGCGCCCGAGGCCCTCGACGCCACCCAGGCCCAGGCCCCGGCCGCACCCGACCAGGACTGGGCCCAGGAGACCGAGTTCGAGCCCGACGCCTGGATCGCCTGGGCTCGTGAGCGCCAGGCGAGCGCCGCCGAAGCACGCCCTGAGGTGGTTCCTCCGGTCGAGCCGCCGAGCGACCCCCGGCCGCTCGACTCGCCAACCGATCCCGAGCCGCACGTCGCTCAGGTCGACCCTCCCCAGCCGTCCACCACCACCGAACAACGCGTCCGCCCCGTCGAGCGCGAGCCCGAACCCGAGCTCGCTCGGGTCGCCGAGGTCGAGGCCCAGGGAGTCCGCGTCCGCCGCGACGGCAAGCGCCTGCGCGAGGTCGCCCGGCTCGATCCCGGCGATCGCATCTTCGCCTCCCGCAGCGGGGGCGCGGTGCGCTCCAGCGCCGGGCTGACCCTCTACCTCGCGCCGCGGGCCGAGGTCCGCTGGCGCGACGACGGAGTGGAGCTCGTCCGCGGGCGCGCCTACGTCCAGGCGCCTGGCGGGGTCAAGGTCACCACCCGCGGCGGCAGCGTCGACGTCAACGGTGAGGTCTTGCTCGCCGTCAAGGGTCGCCAGGCAGGGGTCCAGGTCGTGACCGGCGCCGCGCGCTACCAATACGCCAAGGGCCACCTGGACATCGCCTCCGGCAAATCCGCCGTGATCAGCCCCCGGCGGGCGAGGCTCCAGCCAGCGCTGCCTCAGGCGCCCCAGTGGCTGGCCGACGTCAAGGGCAACCTCGGCGAGCCCCTCCCTCCGGGCCTTGGCGGGCAACCCCTGGGTCCTGGCTTCCCGCCTCCCAGCGGCTTGCCGCCCCCTCCGGGGGGTCACCCCCCTCCTCC
>Ga0070727_10005065_pt1 | contig 10915 bp, 9 predicted proteins | sample tdAd472_FD_66722 | JGI IMG/M metagenome (GOLD analysis project Ga0070727, IMG submission 66722) | Marine sediment microbial communities from the Atlantic coast under amendment with organic carbon and nitrate - tdAd47.2 | ecosystem: Environmental > Aquatic > Marine > Coastal > Sediment | place... | reverse complement strand
GGCGGAGTTTCTGGCGCAGGCCAAGCCGGTGTTCGAGGCGGCGCGGAAGGAGCAGAGCGATCTGGTCAAGCCGATTGGCGAGGTGCTGAATGCAACGAAAGAGAAGCTGGAGTCGATCGAGAAGGCCAGGGCCGAGAGCTTTGCAGCGCTGCACGAGCGGATGGAGCTGGTGACGCAGGCGGGGCGCGGATTGCGTGAGGAAACGAACAAGCTGACGCGGGCGCTGAGTCGCCCCGAGATCCGCGGGCAGTACGGCGAGATCCAGCTTCGGCGTGTGGCGGAGCTTGCGGGGATGACGAGCTACTGCGACTTTACCGAGCAGACGAGCGTGCGTGACAGCGAAGGCAGCCTGCTTCGGCCCGACATGGTGGTGAAGCTGCCCAATGACCGGATCATCGCGGTGGATGCCAAGACGAACACGTACGCGTACATCGAGGCGGTGAACGCGAGCGATGATGCCGAGCGTGAGCAGCACCTCGAGCGGTTTGCCAAGCATGTGCACGAGCAGGCGAAGAAGCTGTCGGACAAGAAGTACTGGGCACAGTTTGACGGCTCGCCCGAGTTCGTGGTGATGTTCGTGCCGGGCGATCACTTTATCGATGCGGCGCTGTCACGCAGGCCCGAGCTGATCGATTACGCGGCGCAGAACGGCGTGATCCTGGCGAGCCCGAGCACGCTGATCGGTTTGCTGCGCGCGGTGGCGGTCGGATGGCGAGAGAGCAAACTTGCGGAGGAGGCCAAGTCGCTCTGGGAGCTTGGCAAGGAGTTACACGAGCGGGCTGCGGTGGCGTTCGAACACGCGGGGAAGCTTGGCGATTCGATCCGGCAGAGCGTGGAGCGGTACAACCGGCTGGTGGGTTCGATTGATTCGAGGCTCATGCCGACCTTGAAGAAGTTTGAGGATGCGGGCGCGGGGAGTGCGAAGACGATGCCTGAGATAAAGCAGGTGGACAGTCAGCCGAGGCTTGGCGAGCACATCGAGAGCCTTGCGGACTGAGCCTGGGCATTTGATTTTGAGTGAGTGTTTCAGATGAATGTGTGAATCAATGTGTGCACACCGGAGCTGAATCTGGTAGTCTGTATCCGCCCGATCTCTCGTGGTTATCAGCTTAGAGGAGCACCAGATGAAAACGATTGCTGCTGTATCATTCGGATTCTGCCTGGCTTCTGGCATTGCGTGTGCGGAGCCGGTGCGTTATGACGTGCCGAGCGGCACGGACCCGCAATTTCCGGGTTGGTGGATGGCTTCCCACCAGAAGCTCGACCTCACACAAGCATTCGAAGACAACCTCTTTGGTCCGACATGGGAAGCGGAGTCTTCGTTCGATTCGCTGATGATCGAAGGCTTGGCTTCGGTGTACTTCCCGCGCGAGGGTTTGTCGGCGGGCAGCGGGTTTGGCGCATCGAAGGGTGTGCTCACGACGCCGGGGAGCGAGAACCCGCTTGCAGTCCCGCTCTCGTACGGCGCGACGATTGACGGGACCAGCGGCACGTACACAACTGACGGCTATTACTACGTCAGCAGCCGGGGCGCGACCGATCCGAAAGATCCGTATGTGCTGGAATGGTTCAACTATGAGTCGAACTTCACACCTGAGGAATCCACGTATGTTGGGATGAAGTTCCTCATTGGCGGACAGGTGCACTACGGCTGGGTGGAGGTCGTGCTGACCGGTACCGAGCCCGTGATTGGCACTCCCGCGGGTGGCAACCTCACCGCCAATGTGCTTGCCTGGGGGTACGAGACCGAGCCGGGGATGCCTGCGATTGCGGGCGTGCCGGCACCGGCATCGGGTGCGCTCATCGGGCTTGCGGGGATCGCGGCCACACGGCGTCGACGCTGATATTTGAATTCCATCGAGAGTTGATACGGGTCCTCTCGCTTGCGCGAGGGGCTCGTTTTTTTGAATCACATAGGGGCGGCTTAGCTCTGATCGATGCCGGTTTTTTCGGAGGGCGGGCTGAAGAGGTCGAGGATGGTTGTTTCTTCGAGGGCGTGGGCGCCGTGGGGTGTGTTGGACGGGAGCACGATGGCCTGGCCTCCGACGAGGATCTCTTCGAGTTCGGTATGGGTGCCCGCCTCGCCCAGCAGGAACTTGACGCGGCCTGAGAGGACGATTGCGATCTGTTCGTTTTCGTGAGCGTGTCGTTCGACGCGAAAGCCTTTGTGCAGGACGACGCGGGAGACCATCATCTGGTCGGCGATGATGCGCTGGCGGTCGATGAGCGGCATCGGCGAATCGGTCGGGAGATCGGCGAAAGTGATGATGCGTGCGGTCATGTGTGTATCGTACAAAGAAAGACACCCCGCTTGTGCGGGGTGCTTGTGGGTGAATCGTTTGATTGTGCTTTACGCCGGGCTTGGGGCGGCTCCGGGGGGGAGGTCTGGCTCGCCGCCCTCGGCGGGCGTGGGCGGGTCCTTGCGTTTGCGGGCGGCTTCGCGCCTTAGGAGGTCGGAGACGGAGGGTTTGTTGAGTTCCTCGCCTCTGATGATGGCGTGGACCTCGTCGCCGGTGAGGGTTTCGTGCTTGAGGAGGGCGTCGGCGAGTGCTTCGACGCGGTCCCATTTGTCGCGGAGCATGCGCTCGGCGTCGGCGTAGGCCTCTTCGACGATGCGGCGGATCTCTTCGTCGATGATCTTGGCGGTCTCGTCGGAGTAGTCCTTGTCGGGGAGGTAGGACTCGCGGGTGTCGTTGCCGGCGTAGCGGACGAAGCCGAGTTTCTCGCTCATGCCCCACTCGAGGACCATGGCGCGGGCCATCTGGGTTGCCTGTGAGATGTCCTGGGCGGCGCCGCTGGAGACGTCGCCCATGGCGATCTGCTCGGCGATGCGGCCGCCACAGACGACGCGCATGGTGGCGCTGATGTATTTGAGGCTGTAGCCCATGCGGTCTTTTTCGGGCATGCTGAATGTGGCGCCGCCGAACTGACCTCTGGGGATGATGGTGACCTTGTGGAGGGGATCGGCGTCGGTGAGGAGCGCCTGGAGGATGGCGTGGCCGGCCTCGTGGTAGGCGGTGAGTTTGTTTTCCTCGACCTCGCGGACGCGGCTTTTCTTGGCGCGACCGAAGCGGATTTTGTCGCGGGCTTCTTCGAGGTCTTCCTGTTCGACGAAATCCTTGCCGCCGAGGGTGGCGCTGATGGCTGCTTCGTTGATGATGGCGGCGAGGTCGGCGCCGGAGAACATGGGTGTGACGCGTGCGAGGCGTTCGAGGTCGACGTTGGGGCCGAGTTTGACCTTGTTGGCGTGGACTTTGAGGATTTCGAGGCGTCCGACGACATCGGGGAGCGGGACGACGATCTGGCGGTCGAATCGGCCCGGACGGATGAGGGCGGGGTCGAGGACGTCAGCGCGGTTGGTGGCGGCGATGACGATGACGCCGTCGCCTGAGGCGAAGCCGTCCATCTCGACGAGGATGGCGTTGAGTGTTTGCTCGCGTTCGTCGTGGCCGCCGGTGGTGAAGCCGCCGCCTCGGCGACGCCCGACGGCGTCGATCTCGTCGAGGAAGATGATGCAGGGCGCTGCGTCCTTGGCCTGCTTGAAGAGGTCGCGGACGCGGGAGGCGCCGACGCCGACGAACATCTCGACGAAGTCAGAGCCGGAGATCGAGAAGAAGGGGACGTCGGCTTCGCCTGCGATTGCTTTGGCGAGGAGTGTTTTGCCGCAGCCGGGCTCGCCGACGAGGAGGACGCCGCGGGGGATGCGGCCACCGATTTTTGTGAAGCGTTTCGGGTTCTTGAGGAACTCGATGATTTCGGAGACTTCTTCTTTGGCTTCCTGGATGCCGGCGACGTCCTTGAAGGTGACGCCGGTCATTTCCTTGGAGAGGACGCGGTGCTTGGACTTTCCGAAGTTGCCGAGCATACCGCCGCCACCGGCCGCGGAGCGGAGTCCGCGCGAGAGGAAGAACCAGAAGATTGCGATGATGAGGAGGAAGGGGAGGAAGAACCAGACGGCGTTGAGCCAGCCGGGGGTTGGCTTTTCGGCGTAGTTGCCGTTGGTGAGCTCGTCGAGTTTGTCGGTGTAGTGCTCGCTTGCCGAGGCGCGGAAACGGACCTGGACGGGGACGGGCTGATCGCCGGCTTCTTCCATGAAGGCTTCGGGGCGAACCTGGGCGTTGATAGAGGTTTCGCCGATGGCGACCTTGTCGACGTAGACGTTGCCGTTTTTGTAGTAGGTTTCGAACTCCTGCCAGTTGATGGAACGTCCCTGCTGGCTGGAGTTGAAGAGCATGAAGAGGAGTGCAATGACGGCGATGAATGCGAAGAGGCCGAAGAGGCCGCGGCTGCCCTGGGGGGCTGGCTGGTTTGGCTTGCCGTCGGGGCGTTTCTCGCCGTCCTTCTTGGGGCCTTCTGGTCCAGGTTTTCCGGGTCGCTGATTCGTCATACGGCTTGTGTTGCTTTCTCGCTCGGGTTCGGGCGGGGCTTGCTGCTTTGGTCCTGTGAGGGTCAAGGGCCCTTCGTGTATCGGCCGGGTCTTCCCACCATTCGAGCCCGGGATGCTTCCTGTTCGGTTTGGAGCCCGTTCTCTGTCTGGATAACGCTAGGCCGGGAGATGAAACCCTTCTGAGGGGTGGGTCATTCCATCAACCACCTAGCCGGCTCACCAGACGTTCTGGAGGTCTCCCACCAGATCGCGGGCGAGGGTCTGGGCGGCCCCTGCGTAGCCCACGTCGATGCGTTCGCCGGTGGGTTGGGCGGGGACGAATGAGCCCAGGGCGCTGTATCCGGTTCGGCTGGTGAGCGTTTTCCCTGATCGGTTGTCCACGAACTCGAAATCGACAGTGACCTGGACCGCCATCTCTTGGACGAAGCCCGAGCCGGTTCGGGTCGAGAGGGCACGCAGATTCACCCCCTTGATTGAGCCGGTGAGGACGGCGTCGGCGTTTGCAGCAGAGGTGATGCGCCAGGGGGTTTGACGCTGGATCTGTTTGATGATGTCTTCGGTGAGCGTGAGCTCGACGCCGTGGTGGAAGGTGTCGTTGGTGAAGATGGGGACGGCGACTGTTTTGATCGACGAGTCGTGTGCGGACTCGAAGGAGTAGCCCTTGGTCGGGTCGGAGCTGCAGGCAGAGAGGGTGGCTACGCAGACGAGGATGATGAGCCAGCGCAGTGCGATCATGGCTCGACCTCGACGTTTGCGGTTGGGCCGAGGATTTCGGGTTCGACGGATTGTCGCTGGGTTTCGAGCCAGCCCCGGTCCTGGAGGATCGAGAGTCCTTCGGTGGCGGCGACGGTGCCGGTGTGATCGCGGACGAGTCTGTTGAGTGTGAAGCGTGCTGCGGGGCCGTCACCGACGCGGATGTACCACTTGGCGGATTCGAGTTGCTGCGCGGCGGCGGATTCTTCGAGCCTGACGACGAGTGCGCTGGTCAGGCCGGCCTGCTCGGCCTGGGCGGGGTAGTCGCGGGCGAATCGCTGGATGAGGAGCTTGGACTCGAGCAGGAGCGAGCCGTCGTAGCGCGGACCTTTGAACTGTGCGATGTTGGCGTAGACGCGGCGCTGCATGGCGTGCATGCGGTGCGGTGAGCTTGGGTAGTTGCGGAGGAAGATGTCGTACATGTCCGAGGCCATCTCGAGGCGGCGTTTGTCGAAGTAGTAGTCGGCGAGGAAGATGGCGGCGTCCTCGGCGACGAGTGAGCCGGGCATGCGCTCCTGGGCGCGGATGAGCAGTTCTTCGCCCGTCCCGGCTTTGGCTTCGATCCGCATGCCGAGCCAGCGTTTGCGGAGGCCCGAGAGGTACTTCTTGCCGATCTCGACCTCGCGCTGGATGGCGACGACGTATTCGGATGAGGCGGGGTATTCGCGGATGACCTGCTCGTAGTCGTAGAGGGCTTTGTATTCGTTGCCCATGGCGTACTTGGCGTCGCCGCGGAGGCGGAGGGCTTCGGCCCGGTACTGGCTCTGTGCGAAGTCGTCGTCGTCGAGCCAGTCATCGAGGATGGACTTGGCTTTGCTTGCTTCTTCGCGGGCGATGAGCGATCGGGCCTCGTCGAGCTGCACGCGGGCGGGGTCGTCGGCTTGGGCGTTTGTGGCTTCCCAGCCGGCTGTCGGATCGAGCGTGGCCCGCTTGGCCTGGGCGTGTGCGCTGGTGGCCAGTGCGATGACGAGGACGGATTGTGCGAGTCGGAATCTGGTCACGGTTGCATGGTAGCTCGTTTGGGAAGCTGGGTAGAAAAAAGAACGCCGCCAGCGCGTCCGGTCGAAGCCGGAGCGCGCTGGCGGTTAGTGGGTAGTGTCGAGCCAGCGGGCGCTAGGAGCGCCGGCGGCGGGCTCCCAAGAGGCCTGCCCCGAGTAGGAGGCTGGCTGTGGTTGGTGCGGGGACAAACGTCGGGTCGTAGTCGTATGTGATCTCGATCCTGTTGATGTCGGTGCCGACGTTGAACAGGTTGCCGGGCAGGGCGTCGGTGCCATCCCAGGTCGACCCGATTCCGAGTGTGAACCCGAAGGCGAGCGAGTTGAGCTGGACATCGTCGTTGAAGAACACAGCCCGGGCTTCGACGAAGACGACGTCCTCGACGAAGGGGCGAAAGCCGATCGCGTCAGCGGATGCCTGATCGGCGGGGTTGCTGTGGTCTCCGATTTCCCATCTGAGGAAGTTGTAGCCGTTGTTGGCGGCGTCCTCGTTGATGAAAGCAGAGCCATCGGAGGTCGAGATATCGAAGCGGACTCGGCTGAAGACGCCGGCATCGCCTGGGCGGTTGTCGTAGATCTCATCCCAGCCAACGAGGATGTTGGCGCTTGGCGTGTTGAAGCTCGTGCCAGCGACCTCGGGGAAATCGAGCGATCCCCTTTGGATGCTGGCCGGGCCTGCGCCGGAGTTGAGCTGCTGCTCAACGCCGCCGTCGGTCGCCATGAATATGAGGAATGACACATCGTCACCCGCTCCGATTACAGGGTCTAGCGGATCTGCAGACGCGATCCCCGCGGCTGCGGAAATAGCGAATCCTGCGGCGCTCACGAGGAGCGCACCGCGTACATTTGCCATCGAACGTGGCATAGGGCATCTCTCCTGGCACACCGATCGCGCACGGCTCTCCAACCGATCGCAACCAATGCTGTGTATGCGACTTCCACGGACCGCTTTCCACACGGCCGCCGTTTCAGTCGGCTTCTCCTACTCTCAAGAGTGAAGCTACAACGAGTTTGAGGGATGGCCAGCCATTCTGAGAAAAACGGCCTGCATCTTCTGTAGGTTCAGGAGTTTCCCGCAATCGCATGGTGCGCGGGACGACCCAGATTGAAATACGATCTGTGATATGGAACTGACGGCCTTGCGCCAATTCGTGGTCATCGCTGAGGCGGGGCACATTACCCGTGCGGCCCAACAACTGGGGGTCACCCAGCCTGCGCTGTCGGCGATGCTCAAGAAGCTCGAGGCCGAGGTGGGAGCGCCGCTTCTTGATCGGATCGGGCGCGGCGTGCTGCTGACGGATGCGGGGAAGGTCTTTTTGGAGCACGCCCAGGTGGCCGTGCGCCGAGCGGACGAGGCGGTAGCGTCTGTTCGGGAATTGATTGGACTTGAATCCGGGTCGATCCGGATCGGGGGTGGGGCCACGGCAGTGGCGCACCTGCTGCCGAGCGTGGTGTCGGCGGTGCGCAAGGCCCACCCGGCGCTGCGGTTTTATGTGCGTGAGGCGGGGTCCCGGGCGGTTGCGGACGCGGTGCTGTCGGGGGAGCTGGATCTCGGGATTGTGACGATGCCGATCTCGGGGCCCGGGACGGATGATCTGATGGCGGTCGCGACTATAGAGGATGAGCTCATGCTGATCGTGCCGGAGGAGCACGATCTTGCCGACCAGGATGCGTACACGTGGTCAGGCATTCGTGAAGATCCGCTGGTACTGTTTGAACACGGCTCGGCGGTGCGGAACATCATCGACCATGCATCGCGAGAGTCAGGGGTTCCTCTGAACGTGGTCATGGAAGTTCGATCGACAGAGACGATCGAAAGAATGGTTGAGGCGGGGATCGGGCCCGGGTTTATCAGCCGATTCGCGCTCGGGGACAAAAGGGGACTGATATGCAGGGACGGAAGACTCTTCCGCGAATTGGCGGTTGTGCGCCGGCGCGACCGGATACCCAGTGCGGCTTCGGCGGTTTTCGAGCGCATGCTTATCGCGGAGTTTGCGGCGTACTCGTCTGGTTCGGGGTGATGACTGCCGGTGCTGAGGAACCCTCGCCGGCGGCTTTGGAAGATGCGAACACGAGGCTGAGTTTGCTGAGTTCGGCGGACGCTTCGTTTGAGCCGCCCAAGGCTTCGGGGGTAACGCTGACAAGTGCGGATGGTTCGGCGACGCTGAAGTTCACGGGGCAGTTCCAGTTCAGGCACGTGTACAACCACCGCGAGGGCGCGGGCGTTGACAACGACGACTTCGGGTTTGAGCATCGGCGGATCCGGCCCAAGGTGGCTGGGTCGGTGGCGGATGGGAAGGTGCCGTTCGCGTTCTATGGCGAGTTTGCGCGGACGAATGCGTTCACGCTTGTGGATGCTTGGGTTGGGTATGTGCCCGGCGCCGGGCAGCGGGTGCGTGTGGGGCAGTATGTGGCGCCGTTCTCGCGCGAGGAGATGGTCAGCAGTGCTCGGAGGCTTGCCAGCGATTACACGCTCTCGCACAACTATTTCACAGTCGAGCGCACGCAGGGCATCGAGTACCGCCACCGCGAGGGTGACTGGGGCTTTTTTGTCATGTTCGGCGAGGGGGTACGCGACAAGAACACGCCTTACACGATGGATGCGGACTACGGGCTGACGGCCCGGATAGAGCGCAAGTCCGAGGCGGACTGGAAGCGTCACGATGATTTCGTGGGCTGGCAGGGCGAGGAACTGGCCTGGCTTGCGGGCGCGGCGGTGCATGTCTCGGGCGGGCAGACCGATGCCGACGGCGACACGTTTGTGGACGATGACTACGCGGACACCCGCGGCACGGTGGACTTTGGCATCGAGGGCAACGGATGGAACGCGTTTGCAGCCCTGTTCGGGCAGAGCTTTGATGTCGAGGGCGGCGAGTCGTTCACGGCGTTTGGCGCGACGGTGCAGGGCGGCGTGTTTGTGCGCGAGGATATCGATGTGTTTGCGCAGTATGCGTGGGCGGATGACGATGCGGGGTTGGGACAGCTCAACGTCATCACGGTGGGCACAAACTACTACATCCACGGGCATGTGCTCAAGCTGACGGTGGATGCGAACTATGCGCTGGACCCGATCACTTCGACGTACAACAGCAGCTCGCGCGGGTTTCTTGTTGATGCGATGGGCGAGGACGGGCAGTTTGTGATTCGGTCGCAGATTCAGGCGTTGTTCTAAGTCAGGTTTTTCAATCGAGCTTCAACGAGTCCCCCCGTTTGCGCGGGGGACTCATTTTTTTTGCGCACGGATCGGGCGAAGAGTTCGGGTGTGATGGCGGATTCGAGTTCGAGGAGGAGCCGTTTGTTGTGCATGCCGCCGCCGAAGCCGGTGAGTGAGCCGTCGGCGCCGATGACGCGGTGGCAGGGGACGACGATGGGGACGCGGTTTGAGCCGTTGGCGCCCCCCACTGCTCGTGCGACGGAGCCGACGCGTTTGGCGAGTGTGTCGTAGCTGATGGTGGTGCCGAAGGGGATGTCGGTGAGGGCTTGCCAGACTTTCTGCTGGAAGGGTGTGCCGGGCAGGAGGAGGGGCAGGTCGAAGGTGGTGCGCTCGTTTGCGAAGTAATCGGCGAGCTGGCGCTGGGTTTCGTCCAGGAGATCGGCGGCGGGCGTGGCGGTTTCGAACTCGCCCTCTTCTTCGAGTCGGCAGGAGAGCAGGCGCTCGAGGTCATGTTTTTCCTGCGAGAGTCTGGGGCGGGCCATGAATTCGAGGAGGCAGAGCTTGGGCGATTCGTTTGAGTCGATCGGTTCGGCGACGCCGGCGAGAAGCGGGCCGACGGGGGCTTGGATCGTGCGAGTGACGATGCGGGCGATGGTCATGGGGACATCATAACAACAACCTGATATCAGTTTTATTTATGCAAACTACAATCTTCATTGATTTGATATATGCATGATTGGGGTCGATGCTATAAGCAACTCGAAAGGAACTTCACATGGCCAGCGACGCGTTCGGTGCCCGCAAGACTCTCACGGTCGGCGGCGAGACTTATACCTATTACAGCATCCGCGAGCTTGAGAACAAGGGGCTTGCCCGGATCGATGCGATTCCGTATTCGGTGCGAGTGTTGCTTGAGGCGCAGCTTCGCAACCTCGACGGGTTCATTGTGACCAATGACGATGTGACGGCGCTTGCTGGGTACAACGCGGGCGATGTGAACCGGGTGGAGATGCCGTTCATGCCCGGGCGTGTGGTGCTGCAGGACTTTACGGGTGTGCCTTGCGTTGTTGATCTTGCGGCGATGCGTGACGCGATGAAGAAGCTGGGCGGCGACCCGGAGCAGATCAATCCCGAGGTTGTGTGCGACCTTGTGATCGATCACTCGGTGCAGGTGGATGACTTTGCCACGCGGGTGGCGCTGACGATCAATGCCGAGCGGGAGTTCGAGCGGAACAACGAGCGGTACCGGTTCCTGAAGTGGGGCCAGGAGAGTCTGAGTCGCTTCCGCGTTGTGCCGCCGGCGACGGGGATCGTGCACCAGGTAAACCTTGAGTATCTGGCGCGGGGTGTGCTGACACGGACTGCCAACGGTGAGCTTCAGGTGTACCCGGACTCTTTGGTGGGTACGGACAGTCACACCACGATGATTAACGGTCTTGGTGTGCTGGGCTGGGGTGTTGGCGGCATCGAGGCCGAGGCAGTGATGCTGGGTCAGCCGGTGTACATGCTGACGCCTGAAGTTGTGGGCTTCAAGCTGAAGGGCAAGCTGCCCGAGGGCGCGACGGCGACGGACCTTGTGCTGACGGTGACGCAGATGCTGCGCGCCCATGGTGTGGTTGAGAAGTT
>Ga0070727_10005059_pt1 | contig 10922 bp, 9 predicted proteins | sample tdAd472_FD_66722 | JGI IMG/M metagenome (GOLD analysis project Ga0070727, IMG submission 66722) | Marine sediment microbial communities from the Atlantic coast under amendment with organic carbon and nitrate - tdAd47.2 | ecosystem: Environmental > Aquatic > Marine > Coastal > Sediment | place... | reverse complement strand
CCGTCGCCACGCCGAAGCGAGTTTCATTGCGGAGCAGCGCACCCAGCAGCCGCGGGAGCAACCCGTCGCCACGCCGAAGCGAGTTTCATTGCGGAGCAGCGCACCCAGCAGCCGCGGAAGGAGGCATGCCGTTGGAAGCGCCGATACGGCAAAGCTAGCGCGCGAGGATCCCCTCGACCTCCTCCCGGACCTTGGCCCGCAGCCGAGGGAGCGCAATCCCGCCCACAGCCGCGCGCGCACGCTTGGCGGTGGCCTCACGGTCCTGGTCCTTGACCCGCGCCAGCCGCGCCAACGCGCGGGCGCGGGCCGCAGCGACGACGCTGGTGCCCGGCTGATCCTGGAGCAGGTGCAGGGCGATCCGCAGCGGGGTGCTCGGGGTCTCGCTGGCCGGGGCCTCCAGCTCGGGGGCGACCAGCAGCTCGGCGGCGAGGGCGCGGGCGTAGGGGGAGAGCGGCTCGAGGGCGCGGAAGGCCTTGGCCAGGTCGGGGTCGTCGGGGCGGCGGGCGAGGAGCGCGGCGAGCACGAGGACCTGCTGGGCGCCCTCGGTCGGCTCGAGCCAGGCCTCCAGGCGTTCGGGGCGCTCGTCGGCGAGGTAGCGGCGGAGGAAGGCGAGCGCGGTGTCGCCGCTGCGCTTCTCGATCACCTCGGCGAAGGGGGCGTCGGGGTGGGCCTCGCGGCGCATGAGCGCGATCCCGTGGTCGAAGTCGACGTGGCTGCGGAAGCGCGCGAAGAGCGCCTCGAGGTCGCTGGTCAGCCGCGCGTCGCCGAAGTAGACCGTGCGCCCGGCGAGCTCGATCCCGGGGACGCCGTCGCCCCAGGCCTCGCGCACGGGCTGGGGCAGGTCGGCGGGGAGCGCGAAGTCCGGGCGGGTGCCGGCGGGGACCTCGAGGCCCTCCAGCAGCGGGCGGGCGGCCTGCAGGATCGCGCGCGCGTCGCGGGTCCCGGGTGCGGGGGTGCGCCGGGCGAGGAGGTGCTCGACGCCCAGCAGCAGCTGGGCACTCCACTCGGGCTTCAGGGAGGTCAGCAGCGGCGGAGCCTCGACCCCGGCGCTCCAGCCGAGGGCGTTGATCGCGAGCAGCTTGGCGGGGGCCGAGCGCAGCAGCAGCTCGCGGTCGGTCAGCGCCAGGCGGTAGCACTCGGCGAAGTCCTCGCGGGGGTCGAAGCGCGCGTAGAGGGTGGGGAAGCTCGAGCCGGGGGCGGGCGCGTAGGTCGCGCCCGGGCCCCGGCGGCCGCCGAGCAGGAGCCGGATCTGGGTCAGCGGGTCCTCGTTGCCCCAGCCGCCGCCGACGTAGCCGTCGGCGGGGTTGCCCGTCTTGACCTCGATCCAGCCCGAGAGCGAGGCGAAGCCGGCGACGCGGTCGCGCTCGCCGGAGGGACCCAGCTGGAGGGCGTGGGCCAGCTCGTGGATCAGGAGCGCTTCGAGCCCGGGGAGCTCGCCGCCGAGGGAGGCCTGGACCCCGGCCTGGAGGAAGCGGGTCAAGACCTGCGGGTCCCCGGGCGCGCTGTCCGCCGGCCACTCGCCGCCGAAGGCCCCGGAGCAGCGGGCGACGAAGGCGGTCCACGCTTGGCCGAGGGCCGCGTCGTCGGGTTCGTCCCCGAGCTCGACCTCGAGCACGTCGCTCAGCCCGCGGAGGAAGCCGGCGAGCTGGGACCTGGGCGGCGCGGGCTCCGGCCAGCGGGCGCCCCGCAGGGCGGCGTCGGTGACGGTCAGGGTCTTGCCCGAGGCGCTGAACCAGGCGTGGGCGGCGCGGCCCATGAGCCGCGCCGCGAGGGGCGCGTCCGCGGGGACCTCGAGGGCGGGCGCGCGCTTCAGGGTCAGCCCCAGGCTCGCGATCCGCTCTTGGTGCGCGGGGGGCAGCTGCTGCCAGGCGGCGGCGAAGGCCTGGCGAACCTCGGGCTCGACGCCGGGGGCGACGCGATACGCCTCCTGGGCGTGGGCCGCGGCGAGCAGGGAGAGGGTCAGGCACAGGACGCGGATCACGCGGGGTCCTCCTGGGAGGGCAGGCGCCCGCCCTCGAGCAGGGCGGGGTGGAAGGCGGCGGGTAGCTCGCCGGGATCGACCTCGGCCAACCGCGGCGCGAGGTCGACGCTGGAGTAGGTGTGCCAGAACAGGACCCGCTCCCCGGCGAACGCGCCCGCCTGGAACAGGGCGGCGGCGGCCTTGCCGGTGTAGGTCGTCTCGACCTCGATCCCGGCCTGGGCCATACGGGTCACGGCGTCCTCGGCGGCGGGGGTGGGCACGCCGTAGCCGGCGCCGAGCTGGCGGGGCTCGATCTCCACCGGGACCGACGCGCGGAGGGGCGCCTCGAGGCCGGCGCGGCGGAGGAGCTTCAGCGCGCCGCGCTTCAGCCGGCGCACGGTGAAGCGGTTGGTGATCACCGCGGGGACGACGCGCACGGCGACGACCCGAGTCTCGAGCCCGGCCAGCTCGCAGCCGAGGGCCAGGCCGGCGGCGGTCCCGCAGGTCCCGGCGGCGACCACGATCGCGTCGGGGGAGGGCAACTCGCCGGCTTCGACCTGGGCGCCCAGCTCGAGCCCGGCCTCGACGAATCCCACGGTGCCCAGGGCGTCGGAGCCCCCCGGCGCGATCCGCGCGGTGTCGGCGCGCTTGCCCAGCTTGCGGCTGCGCCACACCGCCCGGATCGGCCCCGCCGCGCGGGTCAGCTCGGCGCCCACCGCGTGATCGAGGAGCAGGTCGTCGAGCACGTGCTCGGTCAGCGGCTGGGGGTAGAGCACGAGGTGCGAGCCGAGGCCGACCTCGCGGGCGTAGATCGCGGTGGCCAGCGCGTGGTGCGAGCCGTAGGCGCCGACGGTGACCGCCGTGCGCTGCCCGGCCTCCAATGCGCGCGCGAGGAGCAGCTCGAGCTTGCGCACCTTGTTGCCGCCGTAGGGCTTGCCCGAGCGGTCGTCGCGCTTGATCCACACCTCGGCGGCCGCGCAGCCGGCGAGCTCGAGGCGTTCGACGGGGGTGGGGAACTCGCCGAGGGAGACCCAGGGCAGGTCGAGGGTCGGGCACAGCCGGCGCAGGTGGGGCGGGCCGTGGGCTTCGACGACGGGAGGGGGCACGGCTAGCCCCCGCTGAGGGCGCCCACGATCTTGACCGTGTCGTCGGCGCCGACGGGGGTCTCCAGGTCGGCGGCCAACTCGCGCCCGACGAACACGTGAATGTGGCGTCGGATCCGGTCGTGCTCGTCGACGAGGCGGAAGCGGATCCCGGGGTAGCGGGCCTCGAGGTCGGCGAGGACCTCGCCCACGTTGCCGCCGGCGCCCTGCACCTCGCGCTGACCCTCGGTGTAGCGGTCGAGGAGCGTGGGGATCACGACCCGCACGGCACCGCTTCCAGCGAGTAGACGTGGGGCAGGTGGCGCACGATCTCGGCCCAGCTGTCGCCGCCGTCGAGGCTGGCCCACACGCTGCCGTGGGTCGTGCCGAGGTAGATCCCCAGCGGGTCGCCGCCGTCGACGGACATGCACTGGCGCTTGACCGAGAACCAGGCCTGCTCGCGGGGGAAGCCCGCGTCGCAGCGCTCCCAGCTCGCCCCCGCGTCCCGGGTGCGGTAGACGGCGGGGCGGCCGCCAGGGCTGATCCGCGGCCACACGTCGGTCCCGTCCATGGGGAACACGAAGGCGGTGTCGGGGTCGCGGGGGTCGACCTCGATCCCGAAGCCGACGTCGCCCACCTCGGCGGGCATGGCGTCGCCGATCCGGGTCCAGGTCGTCTCGGGGCGGTCGATCCGGTAGATCCCGCAGTGGTTCTGCTGGTAGATCCGCTCGGGCTTGGCCGGGTGCTGGACCAGGCAGTGCGGGTCGTGGCCGTAGTCGTGCTCGCCCTCGGGGAGGAAGTCCGCGGCGATCCCCTTGTTGAGCGGGGTCCAGCTCTCGCCGCGGTCGAGGCTCTCGAACACGCCGCCGCTGCTGAGCCCAATGTAGAGGTGCGTGGGGTCCTCGGAGTCGACGAGGATCGAGTGCAGCTTGGGGCCGTCGGGGGTCCCGCCGTCGTCGGGACCGGTCCAGGTCTCGCGGTCCGGGTGCTGGTTGAAGCCCGCGACCTCGTCCCAGGTCAGCCCGGCGTCGGCGCTGCGGAACAGCCCGCCCGGGGAGGTGCCCGCGTACCACACGTCGGGCTCGCTGGGGTGGCCCGGGGTCAGCCAGAACACGTGGTTCACCGAGCGCGGCTTGGCGTCGCCTGTGGGCGGGCCGAAGGCCGGCGGGCGCGTGGCCTCCTCCCAGGTCTCGCCCCAGTCGCGGGAGCGAAACACGGTGGGGCCCAGGTGCCCGGTGCGGAGGGCCATGACCAGGGTCTGCCCGTCGCGGGGGTCGAGCACCAGGTGGTGCACGGTGGCCCCCAGGTGGAACGGGCCAGAGGTCGACCAGCGCTGGCGCCCCTCGGAGGAGCGCACGATCCAGGCGCCCTTGCGGGTTCCGATCAGGAGCGCGACCTCGGAGTCAGTCATGGGCGTCCTCGCTCGGGTTCCAGCCCAGGGCCTCGAGGGCGTCCTCGGTGGTCTCGGCGTCGAGGATATCCGGCACGTGGGCCTCCAGCTCGAGGAGCGCGATGGTCCGTTTGACGTTGGCGCCCGCCGAGTACATGCCCGAGCGTACGCGCTTCTGCTCGCAGAGGGTGAACACCGCGGTCAGGGCCTCGAGCTGACTCCCGCTGAGGTGGGGCACCGCGGACATGTCCATCAGGAAGTAGCGGACCCCGGCGGGGTCGAGCTGCTTGATCGCGTCGACGACGTCGTCCATGCGCTTGGGCTCGACGGCGAGCACGATCGCCCCCTGCTGCATGGTCAGCCCCACGTCCGAGGCGGTGAGCAGCTCCTCGGCGCTGAGCAGGTGCTCCACGGGCACGGGTGTCGGCGCCGGCGCCTCGGGGAGGTCGAGCTGCATGGGCGGCGGGGCGTCGGGCAGCTCGGGGAGCACGAGGTGCTCCTCCGGGGTGAGGTCCTCGGAGTTGAGCTCGATCCCCGAGTTGGCCAGGCCGTCGGCGGGCTCGGCGACCAGCGGGGCGTCGGCGGGCTCGGCGATCAGGGGTCCGTCGGGGACCTCGATCTTGGCGATCTCGGTCTGGAGCGCGGCGGGGGTCTCGTCCCGGCTCGGGCCGTCGCCGGTGAGGTCGAGGGCGCCCAGGTCCGAGGCGCTCTCGGTCAGCGACTCCTCGGAGCCGACGGCGAGGAAGTCCTCGAGGGCCTGGGCCAGCTCGCCGGGGGTCGCGTAGCGGTCGGCGGGGGAGATCGACACGGCCCGGGCGCAGATCGACTCGAGCTGGCGGGGGATCGGGGTCTTGAGCCGCATGTCCGAGGGGCGCGGCGGCGCCAGGCGGCCGTGGGCCACGTTGAGGTGCAGGCGCATGAGCTGCGGCACGCTCGCGCCGCGGTAGGGCCACTTGCCGGTGGCCGCGCGGAACAGGAGCACCCCCAGGGCGAACACGTCGGCGGCGGGGGTCGCCTCGGAGGGGCGCTCGAGCAGCTCGGGGGCGGCGCAGCGGATCTCGGCGTGGGGCAGGCCCCAGGGGCCGACCCAGGGCTCGGCGACCTCGTCCAGGTGGGCGAGGTAGAGCCGCGAGAGGCGCAGGTCTTCGCTCGCGTGCTCGGGGAAGGCCGCGGGGCAAATGTCGCGGTGCACGATCCCCTTCTCGGTCAAGAACTGCACCAGCTGGCACATGTTCAGCACGCGCCAGATCCGGTCGTCGAGGGGGCCCTGCTTGAGGTTCACCGGCTTGGTGCCGGGGCTGGCCTCGCGGACGACGTAGATCCAGCCGTCGGGGAGCTGGCCCCAGGCCAGCGCGCGGACCACGTCCTTCTGCTCGCCCAGCCAGTCGCTGATCTCGACCTCGCGCCGCACCAGGCGCAGGAGCTGATCCTCCTGCTTGCCCGCGGCGCGCCAGAGTTCGAGCTCGCGCTCGGCGTCGTCGTCTTGATCGGTGGCCAGGAAGCGCTCGCCGAGCCAGGTGCGCTCGACCCGCTTGCCGAGCAGGTAGCGCTCGGCGACGACGGTTCCGCTCACGTTGGGGGGGGCAGGCTGCATGGGGGCGCGATTCTCCGCCCGGCACCTTAAGCCCGCGGGGCGCTGACTTCCAGATCGGACGGCCTCGAATAGGGTCCCCGGGCCGTGCGACGAAGCTGGGGCGAATGGTGCGGCCCGGACTTCCCCGTTAGGATCGCCCCCAACAGAAGGAGACCTCATGAAACCCCTCACTCGCCTCCTCGTCGCGGCCGTGCTCGTGGCCCCGGCCCTGGGCGACGACCTTACGGCCCAGAAGCACCTTCAGGCCGCGCAGGCCGCGTGGAACGACAAGGAGAAGGCGCTGGAGGAGATCAATCAGGCGCTGGACGCCGAGCCCGAGGGGCTCCTGGCCGACCAGTGCAAGCTGTTCAAGGCCAGCGTGCTGCAGGAGCTGGGCGAGATCGACGAGGCCGAGACCTACTACAGCGAGCTGATCCGCAAGCTGGGCACCTCGCGCGAGCGGGTCGCCCGCGTGATCAAGGGCGAGGCCATGTCGCGCAAGGCGCGGATCCTGTTCTCCAACCGCGGAGAGGCCAAGGCGGCCGTGCAGCTCCTGGTGTCGTCGCTGCGCTCGAACCCCAACCCCGAGACCGCCGACATGGCGAGCGTGCTCTACCTGCGGCTAGGTAGGAGCCCGACCAAATACGACGAGAAGCAGCTCGCCAAGTGGCTCAAGCTGGCGAAGCAGTTCAACGAGGAGTCGGAGCGGATCAACACCAAGGTCAACGCCAAGCGCCCGGAGATCCTCGCCAAGAACACCGCGAAGTTCGAGCTGCAGGCTTCGCTGATCCTGCTCGCCGAGGGCAAGGAGGACGAGGCCAAGGCCAAGTTCGAGGCGATCCCGGCCGACGACCTGACCCACGCCACCTTCTACCAGCAGGGCTTGTTCCACGCGATGAGCGGGGACGAGGCCGCGGCGCTGGCGAAGATGAAGGAGTTCATCGAGTCGCGCGACACGCCCCGCGCGCGGAACCTGGCCCGCGGGGTCGCCCGCACCGAGCCCGACCTCGCCGAGTTGCTGCAGAAGCCCGAGTGGAACGAGCTCTTCGGCGAGGACGAGAAGGTCCGCCGCCGGCCGGGCAAGTAACAGGCCGGCGAAACGTCTCGAGCGAGGGCGGCCGTCTGGCCGCCCTCGGCCAGGGCCTGTCTTCGAGCTCGGCCAGCGCTCTCGCTTGCCCTCGTCGCCGCCGACTGCGTTGGTCGCCGGCCACGTAACCCCATTACGCCAGGTCCAGCTCCCGCCTTGTCGGACGACGACGATTGCTGCGCGAGAGCACTACCCGAGCTCGAAGACAGGCCCTAGTCCGGAGCGACGAGCCCCAGGCCCTCGAGCCCGGCGCGCAGCTCGGGCGGGACGGGCATGGGGGTGAACTCGGCGAGGTTCACGATGGCGTGGGTCAGCTCGGTCTCCGCGCGCAGGCTGCCGTCGGGCCCGAGCACGCGGTAGGCGAAGCGCACGCTGCCGCGGCCGAGCTTGGCCACCCGCAGCTCGATCTTCAGCCGCTCGTCGAGCTGGATCGGCTTGAGGTAGCGGGTGTGCGCGTCGACGAGGGGCATGCCCCAGGTCCCGTGGCGGAAGAGCGTGTCCACGCTGCCGAAGATCGCGTGGAGCATCTCCTCGAAGGCGATGTGGCAGTACTCGAACACCCGCGAGAAGTAGATGATCCCCGCGCGGTCGGTCTCGTGGAAGCGGACGGTGTGCTCGTGGACGAAGACGCCCTCGGACCCTGCGCTCACGCGCGGCCGAGAGCCTCGAGCAGGCGCTGGGTGATCGCGTCGATGCTCCCGATCCCGTCGATCTCCTTCACGGTCTTGCCCGTCTCGCGGTAGTAGCCGAGGCAGGGCGCCGTCTGCTCGACGTAGGTCGCGAAGCGGCCGCGGATCGTGGCCTCGTTGCTGTCGTCGGCGCGCCCGGAGGTCTCGCCGCGCTTGAGGATCCGGCTCACGGTCTCGTCCTCTTCGACGTGGATCGCGAGCACCACGTCGACCTTGCGCCCGTGGGCCGCGAGCAGGCTGTCGAGGGTCTCGGCCTGGGCCACGTTGCGCGGGTAGCCGTCGAGCAGGACCCCCTCGGCGGCGTCGTCGCGGCCGAGGCGCTCCTCGACCATGGCGTTGGTCACCGAGTCGGGGACGAGCTTGCCCGCCGCGAGCAGCTCGGCCACCTGCTGGCCGATCTCCGTTTGGCGCGCCTTGTGGTCGCGGAACATATCGCCGGTGGAGACGTGGGGCACGCCGAGGGCCTCCTTGAGGCGCTCGGCTTGGGTGCCCTTCCCGCAGCCGGGGGGGCCGAAGAGGACGACGTTCATGGGTGGAGCCTCCGAGTGAAGGCGCGGATTCTACTCGGTTTTCGCGCGGTCGGCTCGGCCGGGGCCAGAGCCTAGCCCGCGCGGCCGACGTACTGGTCGAAGCCGCCGCGGATCAGGCTGTAGAGCACGAAGGAGTAGACGACCTGCACGCAGAGGCCGAAGCCGATCGCGAGCAGGATCGCCGCGGTGGCGGTCCCGCCGAACCCGCCGGGGCCCTCGATCACGTAGTAGCAGGTCGCCGGGAGGTTGCACTGCGGCAGGCAGCACACCGCGGGGAGGAAGAACTGGAACACGATCAGCGCGATCCCGGCCACGATCGCCTTGAGGGTCGTGCGGAACATGAGCGAGACGAGGATCCCCTGGAGGGTGGCGGCGACGAGGGCCGAGGGGATCGAGAGCGCGAGGAACACGAGCGACCAGGGGGTCAACAGCCCGACCGCGGTGAAGATCAGCACGTGCACGAAGGGGATCACCGCGAGGAAGGACACGTTGCGCAGGATCCCCACGGTCTTGCCGAAGACGTAGGTCCCGCACTCCATGGGCGTGGTGGCCAGGAGGATCAAGGTCCCGTCTTCGCGCTCGCGGGAGACCGTGGTCGCTGCCATGACCGTGATCAGGAGCACGAGGATCCCGCCCAGCACGGCGACGAGGATCTTGTGCAGCTGGGGGTCGCTGAGCAGGTTCGTCTCGTTTGGGCTCAGCGGCGGGAGGCGGCGGAAGAGGCCGTAGCTGCCGAACATGGCCGCGAACAGGAGCACGTTCAGCCGCCACCAGTGCTTCATGCGGGCCACGGTGTTGACCGTGACCTCCTTCCAGTAGATCGGGTTCCCGCGGCCGATGGGCCGGCGCAGCGCAGGGCCGAAGCTGGCGCGGACCGCTTCGTCGGGGTCCTGGCCGCGGACCTTGGCCAGCGCTCGCTTGTATTTGGGCTTCAGCGAGAACGCGTAGCCGATCACGAAGTCGAGGACCTCCATGACCTTGCGCAAGCTGAGTCGATTCCCGAGGTCCCGCGCGCGCGGGAGGAGCAGGGCGGCCACGAGCACGAGCACGAGGCTGGCTCCGACCGCCGCCAGGGGGAACACCCACCAGTAGGTGGGCTCGCTGGCGGTGGACACGTGACGCGAGGGGTGGAACACGTAGTGCAGGTCCCACAGCGGGCTGAGCGCGGTCTCGAGGGGCAGGCCCTCGGAGGTGAGGACCCGGTCGTCGATGACCCCCGCCGAGCTCAGGGCGTAGGGGGCGGCGAGGACCGCGGCCAGGGCGCCGTAGCAGAGCAGGAGCGCGCCCGAGGGCCGGGTGGCGAAGGTCGAGAGGAAGACCCCCAGCGCCGTGGCGAGCACGGCCATCGAGAACAGGAGCACGACCTCCTGCAGGAGGGTCACGGCGGAGATCCCGCCCAGGGCCAGCAAGGCGAAGTTGAGCGGGAGGGTGAGGAACAGGAGGAACAGCAGGATCCCCAGGCGGGAGGCGTATTTCCCCAGCACGATGGAGAACGGGCCGGTCCCCGTGAGCAGGAGCAGGTCGAGGGTGTTGCTCCGCTTCTCCTCGGTGATCGCGTTGGCCGTGAACGCGGGGGCGAGCATGGCGAGCAGCATCAGCTGCAGGTAGCCCCCGTACTCGAAGATCTCGCGGGCGCGGTCGGCGACGTCGCCGCTGCTCTGGCCGGCCGCTGGCCACCAGGTGATCAGGCCCACACTGAGCACGCCCAGGAACAAGGTCTGGAAGGCGTAGGTCCGCGAGCGACGCGAGAAGCTGAGCAGCTCGCGCCGGATCACCGGCGCTCCGATCACGAGACCTGACCTCGGGTGAGCTTCATGAACGCGTCTTCGAGGTCGATGTCCTCTTCGCGGAGCTCGAGGATCCGGTAGCCCTTGGAGACGAGGAACTCGGGGACGAAGGTGTAGTCGTCGATCTGCTCCTTGAGGCGGATCTCGACGAAGCCCCCCTCGTCGAGCTGCGCGGCGGTGACGAACTCGTGCTCGGCGAGCAACGCCGCGGCGCCCTCGGAGCCCTCCCGCAGGCGCACGCGGACCACGTCGCCCTTGCGCACGCGCGAGATCGCCTCGCCCAAGGACCCGCTGAACAGGAGGGTCCCCTCCTCGATGATCCCGACCTGGGTGCAGAGCTCCCGCAGCTCGCTGAGGATGTGGCTGCTGATGAGGATCGTCTTGCCCATGTTGCGCAGCTCTTTGAGCAGCTCGCGGATCTCGATCCGCGCACGCGGGTCGAGGCCCGAGGCTGGCTCGTCGAGCAGGAGCACCTCGGGGTCGTGGAGCAGCACGCGGGAGATCGCGAGGCGCTGGCGCATGCCCCGCGAGAGGCTGTCGACCTGGGCGGTCTCCTTGTAGTTGAGGTCGGTGAGGTCGAGGACCCCCTGGATCACCGTCTTGCGTTCCTTGGTCGGGATCCCGTAGAGCGAGCCGAAGAACTCGAGGTATTCGGCGACGGTCATGTCCTCGTAGGTGCCGAACTCGTCGGGGACGTAGCCGATCTTGCGCCGGATCTCCCGCGCCTGGCCGTTGACCGAGAGCCCGCACACGAAGGCCTGCCCGCTGGTGGGGCGCAGCAGCGTGGCCAGGATCCGGATCGTGGTCGTCTTGCCCGCGCCGTT
>Ga0070727_10005053_pt1 | contig 10929 bp, 8 predicted proteins | sample tdAd472_FD_66722 | JGI IMG/M metagenome (GOLD analysis project Ga0070727, IMG submission 66722) | Marine sediment microbial communities from the Atlantic coast under amendment with organic carbon and nitrate - tdAd47.2 | ecosystem: Environmental > Aquatic > Marine > Coastal > Sediment | place... | reverse complement strand
ACAGTCAGAGATGCCGTGGAATCCCGGCATTGGCGAGACAGACTGCCCCTGGAAGCACTGGACGAGGCGATAGAAAGGTCCGGTAAAATAGTTAAGAACAACTTAGACAACTATCAAATGACCCGGCAGGCGCGTATCAGCGCATCCAATATTGTGCCCTATCATGTCCCGGCATTGGAGCGCGTCGCTAAGGATCGGGATCGTATCATTATTGTGCGTTACGTTAATGAAGCCTCTACCGACCTGATTGCTGCGGGGGCAGGTACGAAACATATGCTCATCAAGGGCAAGAGCGCCAATCGCGGGCCGATAAAAGCCCTGCTACCCGTGAATCAAAACCTGAACAAACAAGGATCCAGGCTGGAAGATTTACTGATCGCCAAGAGCAAGCGTTCGTTGGATCCTGCGGAGCTGGACGAAATCGTTAAACTGCAAAAAGGAATAAAAAACGGAGCGGATAGCATGGAAAAGTGCTTAAAAGATCCTAATTGCGCCATTGCTATCGAATATCCGGTTAAAAATCCACTCGGTGAAGGAGACACCATACTGCAGGTCGCTCGCGACAAGAGCAAAGGCCGTCACGTCTATTTTGTCACAGACGATAGTGGACGAAGATTTCATCCCGAATCCGGAAAACCCTTGAGTATCGATATTGATCCCAACATGCCGGTAGAGAGCGTTAAGGTTTTAGCAGACCCTACAACAGGAGCACCGCTGACTGCCGATTATGATTTTCTTGGAGTGGGTGTAAAACCGGCGCACGGCGTTCCTACCTTTGACCCGCAAACAGGTTATGTGACCGAACAGATAAACGAAACCATAGAGGATGTTAATCGGGCAATCGCAGAAACTCAGCGCGCGCGAGGTCTGGAGCCTCGAAAGGTGTCGCATCACGGAGCGGAACGCTGGTATCCCTTTTCTCCCGGCGCATTAGATGTCGATCCCTTTGTTACTGTGTTCGATCCTGATGTCGGCATTAAGCGTATCCCCCGTTGCGACTCCGACTGCATGAAGTCTTGGTGCCGAAAAACCGGAAGCTGTAATCCTGCGGCGATATGCCCGCCAAAAGAATTTAACAACTGCATTCCGCCAGACCATGACCGTCTGTTGAAGGATTATTACCATGACCGCCGTTTAGCCCAATACGACTTATCGCCCAATAGCGTTTGGAGTTGGGGGCATTACAACCCTGGCGGTGGTTGGAGCTTCGCAAGTTACGCGGAGTCCTACCGGCAAAAACAAATTAAAGCCCAGCTAGCTCGCGACAAAGGTAAAATATTGCTGCCTCCCGTAGCCAGGAAAGCCAGTTTTGGTGATGTCAGAAACCGGGTTGCGCTACCCGCTCCTCCTAAGTCTTTATTGGATAAAGTCGACGAACTGGCACAAGCAAGCACCAAGGGAAATATTACAACCCATGCCTTAAAACAGGCGCTACCAAAATGTACTGGACAGGCCGAATAGTGTTTAAGCAGACGCTTTCCGTATTCCTACTGAGCGTAGTTGCGCTGTGGATCAGCTTCACACATGCGATGACCTACGAGGAGTTTGAATTTAAGCTGAGCGAGGCGCAGCGATTAAAACAGCAGGCCAGCACTGAACTGGAAAAGCTGACTTCTGAGCTTGAAGAGATGAAAAAGCTGGGCACTTCTGCTGAGGTACGTAAAGCTTACACTTTAGAATTGTTCGAGGTGCTTCAGTATGTCGATGATCTCAATGTGCGGATAAAGGAGCTAACAGCACTTTTCCCAGAGCTTAAGATCACGCCACTACTCAAACTGACACAGGTGTTACCAGGAAACGCACCCGGCCAAAGTTTCTTCAAGGAACAGCCAGGCCTTGGTGACCCAGGTTACTTAGTGAGTGTACGCCTTAAATCGTTTCCAACAGAAATTATAGCTGGGCGCACATTTACGATTTCCGGCGATTATATCTGGCGCCAAAGGTTCCGGGACAAAGCCACTTGTTTTGACCAAAATGCTGGCTCAGCTTCCAGTAGGGCGGTGTTGAACTTCGGCGTTTTTCCCATGCGGGGCGATTCGCAGAACTATCAATTGCAGGCGACAGGCAACCCAACAGTCGGGTTTTCCTTAGAAGGTAAACAGCCCATGAGCCGTTATTGTTCGGATGCGCCTGTGGATCTTGATCCGGACAGCGGAAAGCGCCTTCAAGCCGGTTATGAGAAAGATAGCCGAATTACTTTTTCCTCACGTTTTATTCCGATTAAGAGCGAACGAAACGAAGAAGGGTTTTATCGTTATACCTATGAAATAAAGACCACCACAAATAGCAACATCAAAAATATTAATAAGACGGGCGTGTTAATCTACGAAACGGCATTGACGGCTGGCCGAGGTACCTGTCTGGACACTACGGGATTCAACTGCCGGAGGCTGCTCTTTTCAGTCGGTGGAAGTGGCAGTAGCGCCGCTGTGTCGACTGCCTTGGTCTATACCCAAATAAGCGATGGCCAGCAGTTTGTGTCACGAGCGCCAACCTATCGGCATCCTGAGGCGCTTGGCCTGCCTCCGACAATAGGCACCATTAAACTGGCTACAACTGTGCCTCATGTTATCGGCTATACACGCGAACAAGCGGAAGCGGCTCTGGCAAGTGCACAGTTGCGTGCCAACTTCAGCCCTGCCTTACCACCACCCTCGCCAAATGACGCAGGAAAGGTAAAGGCCACTACACCAAAAGCAGGTACTCGATTGGCATTTAGCAACACTGTAGTACTCACCATGTATTCTGATGCCATCAAAGTGCCTAATCTAATAGGCCTAAGCAGTTTGGACGCAAAGCGGGCACTGGCGCGCGTCGGGCTTGAGCATAAAATTGAGATCGGAAACCAAGCCCCCAGCGCAGAGCAACAAGCTAAGGTGACTCACCAAAACCCATCGGCAGGAACAGCCGTCGGAAACGGGCAATTGGTCAGTCTTAGAGTCTGGGGAAAGTATGTTGCCCCCACCCCACAACTAACCCCTAATCAGTCCTGCAATCGGGATTGGCCCGGAAGTATTTCCTCGGGAAAGCGACACGCCAACGGTGGTTGGACCTGTATTTGTCCTACAGGCATGCAATGGAATCAGGGCAGAACCGCATGCGAGAAGATTCCTCAGCTGACACCCAATCAATCTTGCAATCGGGATTGGCCCGGAAGTATTTCCTCAGGCAAGCGACACGCCAACGGTGGTTGGATCTGTATTTGTCCTACAAGCATGCAATGGAACCAGGGCAGAACCGCATGCGAGGAGATTCCACGGCTGACCCCCGAGCAAGCATGCCAACGCGACTGGCCAGGAAGCATTCCTCTTGAGCAAAATAGTCAGGGAGTCTGGACCTGTAGCTGCCCCTCGGGAATGCAGTGGAATACCGGACGGACAGCCTGCATCAATGCGCAACGACCGCAATCAACCCCTTCCCCGGCTCAGCCGCCCACCCAGCGCCGCGAGCAGGGTTGTAGCCATCCTTGGCAAAAAGAAGAACCTTTTATCGGAGAGACCACAATTTGCGGTTGCCGGTACGGTCGAGCAATTAATTCGCAGGCCTGTCTTCCCCCAAGACCACCCGGCCACAGGGGTTGTCCGCCCGGCACTCGCGAAGAGCACTCTCGCCCGGATGGGTTGGGCCTAGGGTGTGAGTGTATTTATGGCGTTGACAAAGGTAATTGCAAAGTACGATAACATGAGACGAAACCTATGCAAAACTCAGATTTTTCAGTGACGATGATACGCACAGTCATTGCAACGCTTGTGGCGGCTTACCTTTTTTCACCCGCCATCAGCACTGCAGAAACAATTACCGGCCAAGTCTCAAAAGTGATGAATAACGAGGTGGTCGTTACCGTGGGAAATTTACCCAGCAGCGCATACAATCAGTCGGTTACCTTTTTATGGGAAACGCCTGACGGTGACTTGCTTAACGTTGGTGAAGGACAAGTTAGTCAAATTGAAGACAATCGAGCTACCGTCCGCCTTCACAGTGGTCAAGGTCAAGTGTCAATCGGCATGCAGGCTAAAATCCAATTAGCCGGGGGGAAATTAATACTGCCATCAAGTCAATTATCAAAACCGCCACCCACTAACGGTAAATTTACCGCAGCACAAAAAAAGTTCGATACAACTGTGTCGTCGGCAGAAACAAAGGAAGCAACGGACACCGATACTTTAGCCTCCCTGGTTGAACAAGGTCGCACGTTAATGCTAAAGGGCAAAGAAACCCACTCGATGGGAACGGCTCGCGCAGCGATAAACATTTTAAAGCAGGCCTATTATAAAGCCTTGAATGATACAACAGCGAGCAAGGAAACCAGACAACTTGCCGCCAATGCAGCCTATTTTCTTGGACAAACATTTAAGGACGACAAGCTCTTTAACGCACCAGGATTTAGAAAGGCATCAGCGGAATGGTATCAAAAAGCGCTGGATATTCCAGAGCTGGACGACGACCGAAGAAAGCTTGCTAAAAACCAGCACTGCTACCTAACCAAACCCGACATTTTGTGTATTTTTAAGTGATCTGGAAAGATTATTTTGGTTCTTCAACCTCAGTCACAGAGATATTGCAAATTTACTAACCGAGGGTGACATCACCGCCAGCTATGAATTCATCCGACAATGGCGCATTATGTTTGCTTCCAAATAGGGCACTGTCAACTTAACACACCGAATCAAACATTCCTCAATGAAAACCTATAAACGATTCCGATACCCAGCTGAAATCATCAGCCATGCCGTATGGCTTTATCATCGAATCGCGCGGTGTTCCTCGGCGCAAAGCACTGGACGTTGATCAAGATGATGCGGTACAACCGATCCCCTTGAGCAAAGATGGCGATGCTCGGTGGGTTAAGAAGGCGGGTCGTTTTTATCTGGGCTATAAACTCCACGCCAGCAGTGATAAGGAAGGGTATATAGAGACGGTGCATAAGGCGGTGAGAGGCAAGCCGCTCACGACGGCGCAACAACAAGCGAATCGAGTGATTAAAGCAAAACGCTGGGTGATTGAACAAAGCTTTGGCACCTTAAAGCGGCGCTTCCGGTTCTGCAAAGCCAACTATTTTGGGCGGGAAAAAGTGTTGGGGCAAAGTTATCTGAAAGCGATGTGCCTGAACTTACTCAAGGCCAGTAATAAGGTGTGTTATGTTTGAGGTTTTGCAGGTGAAATCCGTCCGAAATTCGGATACTCAACGGCACTGAGAGTGTTCCTGTACAAAATGGCTCGAAATTTGATGCTTTCATGGAAATAGCGGGTATTTCTCGTTTATCGCAAAGGTCTCGGGCTGCATATTTCAACTCGAATAGTCAGGTTGACAGTGTCAATTTGGTCCCCAAACAAAAATTGCCAAAATCTCAATATGAAATTTTGGCAATTTTCAAAAAATACTTTAATAAAATCAATAAGTTAAATGGTGCCCAGGAGAGGACTTGAACCTCCACGACCTTGCGATCACTAGCACCTGAAGCTAGCGTGTCTACCAATTTCACCACCTGGGCATTTGAGGCATAGACAGAGGCGCGCACTTTACTGCTGAGATCGCAAATTGTCAATGGATTTTGCTACTGTTGAATGGCTAATACCGCTACAATGCAGGCGTTTACCCAACAGAGACGACTGATGCCTCGATCTAAAAAACCCGCTTCCGACCCCTTCGCTAAACGCGAAGCTGCAAACTACGATAAACCAATCCCCAGTCGCGAGTTTATTCTTGCTCATCTAAAAGAACGTGCCGGTCCCACCACCCATGAGTTACTCTGTGCTGAGCTCGCTTTAGAGGACGAAGCTTCGATGGAAGCATTGCGGCGACGCCTAAACGCCATGCAACGCGATGGCCAGTTGATGCAGAATCGACGCGGTGCATTCGGTTTGATAGATAAGATGAATTTATTGAAGGGCCGGGTGCAGGGGATGAAAGACGGCTACGGTTTTTTTATTCCCGACGGTGGTGGCGAAGACCTTTATATCAGCAGCCGACAAATGAATAAGGTGTTGGATGGTGACCGGGTGTTGGTTAGGCCGTCGGAGTTTGAGCATCGGGGTAAAAAGGAAGCGGTCATCGTTGAGGTGCTGGAGCGTGCACATCAGTATTTGGTGGGGCGCTATTTCAAGGACAACGGCGTTGGCTTTGTGGTGCCGGAAAATCCACGTATTAATCAGGACATATTGGTATCCGAGGACTCTCCCTGTAAAGCGCGTAAAGGGCAAATGGTGAGTGTGGAAATCACTGTCTATCCGAGCAAACGTAATAATGCAGTAGGGCGAGTGGTTGAGGTTCTGGGTGAGCATATGGCTCCCGGCATGGAAATCGATGTGGCATTGCGTACTCACTCCATTCCTTTTGAGTGGCCCCAGGAAGTTACGCAATCCTTGCAAAAAATTGCCCAGCATTTAACACCTAGTCAATTAAAGCAACGCATTGATTTGCGAGAACTCCAGTTCGTCACTATCGATGGTGAAGATGCGCGCGATTTTGACGATGCGGTTTTTGCTAAAAAAGATAAAAACGGCTGGGTGCTCTATGTCGCGATTGCGGATGTTTCTCACTACGTCACAGTTGGATCACCGTTGGATCAGGAAGCGCATCTGCGCGGCACCTCAGTATATTTCCCTGCCCAGGTGATTCCCATGTTACCGGAGTTGCTCTCCAATGACCTGTGTTCATTAAATCCACATGTCGATCGCCCAGTGATGGTCTGTGAAATGAAGATCAATGCTCAGGGGATGATGACAGACTATTGCTTTTTTGAAGGGGTGATTCAGTCACAGGCACGACTAACCTATGCCAAAGTCAGCCAGATGCTCGAACATCCAGGCAGCTCAGAAGGACAGCAGCTACGAGGCCAGTATCAAACCGTAGCCCCCGCCCTGGAAACCCTATATAGCCTATACCAGACCTTACGAACAGCGCGCGAACTGCGTGGCGCGATAGATTTTGAAAGCGTGGAACAACGCATCATCTTTGGTACGGAGCGTAAAATAGAACGCATTGTCCCCGTACAAAGAAACGAAGCACATAAGCTGATCGAAGAATGCATGCTCTGCGCTAATGTCGCCGCAGCCACCTTTTTGCAACAGCACCAATTGCCTGGTTTGTATCGTATACACGAGACACCCAGCGCGGAAAAGCTTGCCAAGTTACGCGAATTCATAGGAGAGCTAGGTCTAAGTCTGAGCGGCGCCGACAAACCCAGCGCCAAAGATTATCAAAATTTGGTTTTACAAATTGAGGATCGTCCAGATGCCCATTTGATCCAGACCGTATTGCTACGCTCGATGATGCAAGCAGTCTACAGTCCCGATAATGTGGGGCATTTTGGTCTCGCCTATGAAGCTTACGCGCACTTCACCTCCCCCATTCGGCGCTATCCGGACCTATTAATTCATCGCGCTATTCGCTCCGTGATTCGCAGCAAAAAAACTACCTCGCATGTGCGTCGGGTTGAAGGCACGAAGAGCATTCAACGTGCTCGTATTTACCCCTATCAACAACCAGACATGACGCAGCTTGGCGAACACTGCTCACTTACTGAGCGGCGTGCTGACGAAGCCGTGCGTGATGTGGTGCTCTGGCTGAAGTGCGAATATATGCTCGATCATGTCGGTGATAGCTTTACCGGCGTCATCAGCGGCGTCACCGCCTTTGGTTTATTTATCGAATTGCAGGATATCTATGTGGAGGGGTTACTGCATGTCAGCGCGCTGGATAATGACTACTACCATTTCGACCCCTCCAAACACCGACTCACTGGCGAGCGCACGCATTTTAGCTATCGCTTGGGCGATAGCATTGAGATCAGAGTAGCGCGCGTCGATCTCGACGAACGTAAAATTGATTTTGAATTATTACCCCAGAAAAAGAAACATCCTGGAAAATCAAAAAAAGGCGGTAAGCGCACCTCTAAAGGCAAGGGCTATAAAGGTAAGCACAAAGGTAATTAGCGGACTAACCAAAACCTATGACCAACGACTCTGAAACCGATAGCCTAGTTTACGGCTTTCATCCAGTACAAGCCCTCTTGCAGCGCAGCCCGGAACGCATCGAGCAATTGTGGGTGCAAAACGACAAATTTAACTCGCGCATTAGGCAGGTATTGAAAGTCGCAAGTGACAAACAAGTTCCCGTACTCCAAGTCGAACGGGAAACACTGGATACTTTAGTAGACGGCAATCATCAGGGGGTTGCAGCACGTTGTTCTGCCCGCCAAGAGTTCGACGAAGGCTATTTGGAAGATTTGTTAGATAACCTCGAGCTAGCCCCGCTATTGCTCGTGTTGGATGGCGTTACCGACCCCCATAATTTAGGTGCTTGTCTGCGCACCGCTGATGCGGCTGGCGTCAACGCCGTGATCGTTCCCAAGGACAATAGTGCCCCTATCACCTCCACGGTGAGTAAAGTTTCATCAGGGGCAGCGGAAAAGTTGCCCTTTGTTCGTGTTACTAACCTCGCCAGAACATTAAAGTGGCTACAGGCACGAGGGCTATGGATTACTGGCGCTGCCGTCGAAGAAAATGCACAAGCGCTGTATTGTGCTGACCTCACCGGCCCCCGAGTACTGGTAATGGGCTCGGAGGGGAAAGGTATGCGCCGACTGACACGAGAAACTTGCGATGAACTGGTCTATATTCCGATGGTGGGGGAGGTGAGCAGTCTCAATGTGTCTGTCGCCACTGGCGTATGCCTGTTCGAAGCAGTACGGCAAAGATCACAGCCACAACCACAAAAGTAACACTTTTCTCACTCCTTCTAGCTCAAACAAAAGATAAATTGTTTCAAGCGCTTGCATCTGGCTGGCTGGTTGTCTAGAATGCGCCGTTCTAAAAAATATACCCTATTAACTCCTTGCCTCACTAACCTTATATGTTGGGAGGCTGCCTAATCCGTAAGGAGAGACAATGCGACACTACGAAGTAGTATTTCTCGTGCACCCTGACCAAAGTGATCAGGTGTCGGCTATGATTGACCGTTACACCTCTATCGTCAAGGACAGTGGTGGGCAAGTTCACCGCCTGGAAGACTGGGGGCGAAGACAGCTTGCGTACCCCATCAATAAAATTCACAAGGCACATTATGTGCTGATGAATATCGAATGCGACACCGAAGCACTGAACGAACTCAACTATTCCTTCAGATTTAACGACGCGGTGATTCGCAATCTGGTTATCACCTGCAAAGAAGCTGTCACCGGCATTTCGCCAATCAAAGCCAATGAAAGCCGTGAAGACCGCTCCGAAACTAGGCATAAGCCGCCTCGAGCCGTCGAAGACAATAACGAGGACGCTAGCGATTCCTCAGACAACGCAGAGACGGATGATGATACAGAAGAGGAAGAAGACTCCCTAGAAAATAGCTAGGCTTTTCTTTTATCGAGCAGGTATTCTTTTATTCAGGTTGATACCAGACCCACAAGTTTCAGGAGAATTCAAATGGCCCGTTATTTTCGTCGCCGTAAGTACTGCCGCTTTACTGCGGAAGGCATTAAAGAAATAGATTACAAAGATTTAGAAACGTTAAAAGCATTTGTGACCGAGACTGGAAAAATTGTACCCAGTCGCATTACCGGCACTAATGCTCGCTACCAGCGCCAGTTAGCAACCGCCATCAAGCGGGCAAGGTATCTCGCCCTGCTGCCATACACGGATGCGCACGAGTAGCAACCAAATATAGCCGTGCGCGCACTCGCTGAATACGCAATGCGTGGCCGCACTCAGGCCGTTACTGTTGCCACCCTAAGCGCCGCCGTGCCTTTATTTTTTTGGCTAAGTGCCGGCATTGTTGCGCTGACGGTTCTACGCAAAGGTGTCACAGAAGGATCTAATTTATTTTTGTGGGCGAGCTTCCCAACTATTGTTTGGGTCGTACTGCAAAAGGATCCAACACCGTTGATCGTCATCGCAGGCAGCGGACTGCTAGCTATCGTGTTAAGGACGACGGTATCCTGGGCTTACACACTGTTAGCGGGGGTATTGTTAGGAATAGGGTTGAGTACGTTGATGCCAACCCTGTTACCAGAAGTGGTAGCGGAAACTATTAAAATCAGCAAACAGGTGTTAACGGAATTAGCTGCTGAAATCAGCGCCGAAACCGGGCGACACTTGGACGAATGGCTGTATCGTTTATTTGCCGGAATATTAGGTAGCGTCCATCTGTTTGCCATGACAGGTTGTTTGATACTTGCGCGTTGGTGGCAAGCATCACTGTACAATCCTGGTGGATTTCGGACCGAGTTTCACCAGTTAGTGTTGCCGAAAGCGATTGCGCTACCCATGATCTTGATCATGGTTTTCGGCGGTGGTATCCACCCCATAATTTTAGGTTGGATACCGGTGATGTCGGTGCCCTTTATTATTGCCGGGATTGCACTCGTGCATGGCGTTTTGGGTATTCGCAAACTGCCAGCACAATGGTTGCTGGCTTTTTATATATTAGTGTTTTTTATGGGGCCATACCTTTATCCCTTATTAATTGTCATGGCCTTTTTGGACAGTATGCTGGATTTTCGGCAACGTATTCGGCCTAGGGCTGCGTAGTGAATGCAACGTTGAGTTCGCCTTATTCCAGTAAAGAGGCTTATAGAGGAAACCACGATGGAAGTTATATTGTTAGAAAAAGTTGGTAAATTGGGCAATCTAGGCGATAAAGTCGCAGTAAAATCAGGTTACGGTCGCAACTACCTTATCCCCTATGGAAAGGCAGTGTCTGCCACGAAGCAGAACTTGGCGGACTTCGAGACTCGTCGTGCCGAGCTTGAAAAAGCTGCTGCCGAAGCTAAAGCCTCGGCGGACACACGCTCACAAGGACTTGAAGGCAAGGAAATTGTTATCACAGCGAAAGCCGGTGAAGAGGGTAAGCTCTTTGGCTCCGTCGGCACCAAAGATATCGCAGACGCAGTTTCAGCCGCTGGTAATTCGGTAGAAAAGCGCGAAGTTCGCATG
>Ga0070727_10005052_pt1 | contig 10929 bp, 8 predicted proteins | sample tdAd472_FD_66722 | JGI IMG/M metagenome (GOLD analysis project Ga0070727, IMG submission 66722) | Marine sediment microbial communities from the Atlantic coast under amendment with organic carbon and nitrate - tdAd47.2 | ecosystem: Environmental > Aquatic > Marine > Coastal > Sediment | place... | reverse complement strand
AGCGGAACGGACATCGTGCGGCCACCACCAACGTTGAACAGCAGCACGCTGGTCATGTCGGCCGCGACGTCGCGTTCGCCATCGACGCGTTCGATCTCACGGGAAATCGTGTTCAGTCCGCCGATTTCGGCCGCGATCCCCGAGACGTCCAGAATCATGATCACGCGACCGTCACCGAGAATGGTCGTGCCCTGATAAATGCCGATTTCCTTCAGCAGGCTGCCAACCGGTTTGACAACGATCTCTTCCGTGTCGAAGACCTCATCGACGATCAGGCCAAGCTGATCATCGCCCACCTGGACGACGACGATGTTGACGTCGTCCTTAATCGAGAGTGCCGACGCGTTGTTCTCTGCGGCGGTTTCCGACGGACATTCCGGCGAGGCATCATTGAGTTGCAGAACCTCGTCAAGGTGCAGCAGTGGCAGCAGACGATCGCGCAGGCGGAGAACTTCGTGCTTGTGGATGCGCTCGATCCGATGCCGGTCCTCGGCGGCCAGCCGGACGAGTTCGACGACGCCCAGTTGCGGAATGGCGAACAGCTCGTTCCCGCTCTCGACAACCAGTGCCGAGATGATTGCCAGCGTCAGCGGAATCTTCATGCGGATGCAGGTGCCGTGTCCCTCGGCCGGCTGCAGATCGACCATGCCGCCAATCTTTTCGATCTGAGTCCGGACAACGTCCATGCCGACGCCCCGGCCAGAGACCGAAGTCACCTGCTCGGCTGTCGAAAATCCGGCCTGAAAGATCAGCTCCGCGATGTCCATCTCCGTCAGACGAGCGGCGTCCGATTCTGAAATGATGCCGCGGTCGATCGCCTTCGCGCGAACGCGTTTGATATTGATGCCACCACCGTCGTCTTCAATGCGAATGATGACGTGCCCGCCTTCGTGGAACGCGTCGAGACGGATCGTGCCGACTTCGGGCTTGCCGGCCTGGCGACGAACTTCCGGCGACTCAATCCCGTGGTCGGCGGAGTTGCGGACCATGTGCGTCAGCGGATCCTTGATCGCGTCCAGGACCGTGCGGTCGAGTTCCGTCTCGGCACCGTGCATCTCAAGTTCGATCTGTTTGCCGGTGACCTGGCAGAGGTCGCGAACCAGGCGTGGCAGGCGGCTCCAGGCGTGCCCGATCGGCTGCATCCGCGTTTTCATCACGCCTTCCTGCAGGTCGGCCGTGACACGATTCAAGTGGGCGATCGGCCCGGAATAGATCGACTCTTCGTCGCCACGCGATAGCTGCAGCAGTTGATTACGCGTCAGCACCAGTTCGCCGACCAGATTCATCAGACTGTCGAGAACGTCGACGTTGACGCGAATCGACAGGTCCGAAACGCTGCGCGAACCGCTCGACGTCGACGCGGCCTGCTGCGGCGCAGAGTCCGCCGATGGTTCGGCGATTGGGGGCGTCGCCGGAGCCGGCGCTGTTCTCGGTTCCGGCTCGACTTTCGATTCCGGCTCGACTTTCGATTCCCGCTCGACTTTCGATTGCACCTCAACGGCAACCGCCGCTGATTCAGTGCCCGGTTGAGCAACCTCAGGTTTGACCGTGTCCGTGACTGCGTTGCCTGCGGATGGCAGCGCGGGGTTGACCGACTGCGCATCGCCGTGAACCGGCTGCGCATCGTTATCAGGCTGCACGGTGTCGACCGGCGAGTTCTCGTCTGCGGGAGGCAGCACGGTATCGAACGCCGTCGTGGGTGCTGCGGTCTGTTTCGGGCCGGGAGCCGGAAGTTCCAACGGGATGTCTGCCGGGGGATCCGCAAAGTCGTCGGCGAGCCGGGCCAGCATGTCGAGCCGGTTGATGAGATCGTTGTTGTTCGTCTCTGGCTCTTCGCCGGTTTCTTCGATGGCCGACAGCAGGTCTTTGATGCGGTCGATGGCGGTCAGCGTGATTGAGATGGCGGATTCGGAGACGTCCAGCTTGCCATCACGCATTTGACCGAGCACGTTTTCCGCCGAGTGGGCCAGTGCTCCGAGCCGGTCCAGCCCGATGAAGCCACACGTCCCTTTGATCGTGTGAATCGTTCGGAAGATGCTCGCCAGCAGTTCGGGGTCACTGCCCGCTTTCTCCAGCTCGACAATTTCGTTATCCAGCTGGGCAAGGTTGTCCCAGCTTTCCGAGATGAATTCCTGAAGTACGTCGTCCATCCGGATGCGTCCTGACTCGAACCCGTGTCGTGACGCGAACCTCTCGGTGGTTTGTCTCAAATGGCTGCCGGCAGACAGAACGCTGCCGACAGATCTGAAAAGACCTCTGCACTGGTTTCGTCAGCTGGCTGACTGCTGCCCGCTGACTTCTGCCCGCAGTGGCCTGGCCCGGTTGACCGTTGGTTGAGGTCGAAGTTCCGGAAGTGACCGAGAGGACGCATCATCTCGCCCGTCGCTTGTTCACGTCCTGATTCGGTTGGGTAAACTTCCGCACTTCGATGTTTTTGTTGTCGTCGTAGTGAATTGCGGAGACCGGTCAGCGAACTTCCCTCCGTGGAGACGTGTTCCCTGTGGAACTGCGGCAAATGCCTTTTTCTGACACAATCAGGCCACGCAATGCGGCCTCGTCGTGCCGACACTTGTGACGGGATTCGAACCAGCAACCTCAGCGGCCAGACCGTCTGATTTCATGAAGCGACCTGTTCAACTTCTGCTGCTGTCTCTCGCCGTCACGGCGGCGGTCGCGTTCCGTACGCGTGAGGACCAGCCGCGTTCGCCGACGACGATTCCGGATGCACCGCGGCGCGAACAGGCACCTGACCGTTCTGAATTTGTTCAGACCGTCGAAGACTCGGCGTCCAGAGGTGCAGAACCTGCCTCGCGCGAAGACGCGGCCGGCAGACTGCCATCGGGACCTGCAGCGCGGACAAGCTGGACAGATCCGTACTCGGCACCAGCCTGGGACGCACCAGGCTGGCGGTTCGACGACGGAGCAATGACGGCGCTCTCGTCGCCTGCGACAACCCGGTCCTCGAACTCGGCCGCGTTGCCTGCACTCTGCACTGCCGAGTTTCGTCGCGACTGGAGTTCCTTCACGGCGGCCTTTCGCGTGGACCTCCCGGAAGAATCTCAGGACGGCCCAGACGCGACTCCGCATTTGATTCTGGAAGTTGTCGGCCTGGAGTCGCGCGACACTTTGCGCTTCACCGCGCGGTCGCAGCGAGCAATTCTGGAGCACGTTCAAGGTCGTGAGATCGTGCCGCTACGCGAGATCTCGCTGGCGGGCGACGAGCAGCTGAGCATCCTGCGACTTTCGCTGACGCCAAACCGGCTGCTTGTCCGAGTGGGCAGCCGCCTGCTGATGAACGAGTCGCGGCCCTCGGGATTGATCGGCGCTCGTTGCCGCTTTCGAGTCGCGGCACCGCCGGGATCAGTGATCAGTGACCTGCGGTTCGATGGTGAGTGAATCGAAAATCCGCCGCTGGCTGTGAATGATGCCAGCCGGGCACGGAGCAGCCGTGCGCGGGACAGTCGGCGTTGCCTGGAACCTGGGGCGTTGAACACGGCATTCAACGCGGCATTCAACGCGGCATTCAACGGGACGACTTTCAAATCTCACTGAGGTCGGTGTTTTGAATCCGAAAAACCAGAAGCTCCGGGGGCTGCTCGCGCGACACGAGATCGTCCGCTCGTTTGCTCCACACGATGTGTTCTCTGCGCGCGTTCTCGAAGAGGCCGGGATCGAACTGCTGTTTCTCGGCGGGTTCGGAGTTTCCGCGAGCGTGCTCGGCCTGCCCGACATTGGCCTGACCACCCTGACCGAAATGGCCGAAGCCGTGCGTCGCATGGCCGACCGCCTGACAGTGCCGCTGATTGCTGATGGCGATACCGGCCACGGAAATCTGCACAATGCCGCGCGGACAGTTCGCGAATTTGAGCGGGCGGGGGCATCGGGAATGCTGATCGAGGATCAGGTCGCTCCCAAACGCTGTGGCCATTTCGCCGGGAAGCAGGTCGTGTCGTCCGACGAGATGCTCGATCGCCTCAAGGCCGTGCTGGATGCCCGCGAAGATGCCGACTTCGTGATCATTGCCCGGACGGACGCTCGCGCCGAACTTGGCCTCGATGAAGCCATCGATCGGGCGAACCGGTTCGCTGAAGCCGGGGCTGACGTCTGCTTTGTCGAGGCTCCCAGGTCTCGCGACGAACTCGCTCGGATTGCCGCCGAGGTTCCGCACCCGCAACTGGCCAACATGCTGCCGGGAGGCGTCACGCCGATTCTTCCCGCCGACAAGCTGCAGGAACTGGGTTTTCGCATCGTCGTGGATCCCGTTGGCACGCTGCTGGCAACCGGCCACGTTGTCAGACAGCTTGCTGAAGCTATGCTCCGCGACGGGCGGAGCGATCGGTCGCCTGAAAAGCTGCTGAGCTTCGACGAGATCAAGCAGCTGCTCGGCCTGCACGACTTTCTCGCCGAATGACCAAACCGTGATTTTCACTGACCAGAATGAGTCGGGCTGACGTTTCGCAATGAGAACTGTTGTCAACACCGTTTGCCTGTTACTCGTGCTGACCCTTTTCGGAACAGTCGGATTCCGCGTCACGGGCGAGTTCAGCTGGCTGGAAAGCCTGTACCTGGCAATCATCACGCTGACGACGGTCGGAGCGCGCGACGCCGCTCAATCACCAGCGACGATGATTTTTGTCATCGTCTACATTGTGACGGGACTGGGCATATTCAGCTTCAGTGCCTTCCAGCTGGGAAGCTGGATCGTGAGTGCCGATTTTCGCGCGATGCTGGAGAGACGTCGAATGCAGAATGAAATCAGTCAGCTCAGGAATCACTCGATCGTCTGCGGGCTGGGCCGCATGGGACAGACAATCTGTCAGTACCTCGCCGAACGGAATCGTCCGTTCGTCGTGATCGACCGCGAAGAAGACCACCTCGTCGCGATCTGCCGCGAGAGGGGCTGGCGGTACATCGTCGGTGATTCGACGCACGACGATGTGCTGCAGGCGGCCGGCGTCGAGCGGGCCAGTTCCCTGACAACAGTCCTGACGACAGATGGCGACAACCTGTTCGTCGTTCTGTCCGCGCGAATGCTCAACGCAAATCTGAAGATCATCGCTCGCGCCGCCGATGAGGATTCGATCTCGAAGTTTGAGCGCGCCGGCGCGACGCGCGTCGTCAGCCCGTTCAGCACCGGAGCCGTCAAGATGGCTCGTTTCATGCTGAATCCCAGCATCGAAGACTTCATCGAAATCGCCGACAGCCGCGGCAACGAACTTGAGCTGGCCGATATTCAGCTCGACGAATCGAATCCGCTGGTCGGTCGCAAGCTGATGGAAACCGACCTGCGCAGCCGAGGCGTCATGGTGATTGGCATTCGCCGAGCTTCCGGCGACCGTCTGATGCCTCCGCCGGGTGACGCCGTTCTGCATGCCGGCGACTGCCTGTTCGTGTTCGGAAATGCTGAGAACGTGAATTCGATCCTGGCTCAGCCGGACGGTTCTCCGATTTGAAGTGCCACTCCAATCCAGCGGAACTACGCTCGCCAGAGCGTGGTCGTCCGCTCCAATCCAGCGTAGCTACGCTCGCCAGAGCGTGGTCGTCCACCGTCTGGCGACGGCACTACGCCACTCTGATTCTCTCAGTGGCAAACGCACGCCGAACAGCAAAACAGCCCGAACCGCCAAGCGACGATCCGGGCTGCTTTGATTTTCTGATGCTCTGTCAGAGCAGAGTTTTCCCGAAACCTACTTCGCGTCGATCCAGCTCATCATGCTGCGGAGCTGCTTGCCGACGATTTCAATTTCGTGGGTCTGCTCGCGCCGGCGCGTGGCCTTGAAGGTTGGCTGGTTGACACGGTTTTCCAGCAGCCAGTTGCGAGCGAACTCGCCGTTCTGGATTTCGGCCAGAATCTTCTTCATGACCTGCTTGGTCTCGGCGGTGATGATCCGCGGACCGCTGCAGTAATCGCCGTACTCGGCCGTGTTCGACACGCTATACCGCATGTAGTTCAGGCCGCCCTGATAGAACAGGTCAACGATCAGCTTGAGCTCGTGCATACATTCGAAGTACGCCATTTCCGGCTGATAACCGGCTTCGACGAGCACTTCAAAACCGGCCTTCACGAGAGCGCTGACGCCGCCGCAGAGAACAACCTGCTCACCGAACAGGTCGGTTTCGGTTTCTTCGGCGAAGGATGTTTCAATCACGCCACCCCGAGTGCCGCCGATGCCCTTGGCGTAGGCCAGAGCGAGCTGCTTCGAGCTGTCCGACGCTCCGGGGTACATGGCGATGAGCGAAGGAACCCCGCCGCCTTTTTCGTACTCAGCACGGACCAGGTGGCCGGGGCCTTTCGGAGCGACCAGAGCCGCGTCGACGCCATCTGGCGGAGTGACCTGGCCGAAGTGAATGTTGAACCCGTGCGAGCAGAGCAGCAGGTTACCGGGCTCCAGGTTCGGCTTGACGAAGTCGCGGTAAATGTCGCCCTGAACTTCGTCCGGCAGCAGCATGTTGACCAGATCGCCGGCCTTTGCAGCTTCATCGACGGGCAGCGGATCGAAGCCGTGGCTGACAGCGAGATCGTAGTTGGCACTGCCCTTACGCTGGCCGACGACGACGTTGCAGCCGCTGTCTTTCAGGTTCTGAGCCTGAGCGTGTCCCTGGCTGCCGTAGCCAAGGATGGCGATGGTCTTGTCTTTCAGAAGCGAAAGATCGGCGTCGTCTTCGTAGTAAACCTTTGCGGCCATGACTGAGTGCTTTCCTTGAAAACCGTGAAACTCTGAACCTTGTGATCGGTGTGGCCGAGACAGCGGCCGGTGTCTGAAATCTGACCTGTGCCTGACGTCAGACGGTGCCCGGCCTCAGACCGGACGTCGAACTGGTGGACTGAGTGCAGGGAATTCCACCTTCAGCAGTTATCGTGGGACCCGCTGCACCCCGCCCACGCGTTGTTCCTGTTGTCCTTGGACGCTGCCGCGCCTCTGGCCCGTCAGGCGGTGACGGTCGAAGGATCTTCGTGAGCAGCCCGCTCGCCGACGTTGACGTTGTCCTCGTTCGATCGCAGCAGGGCAATCCGACCGGTGCGAACCATTTCGAGAATTCCGAAGGGACGCATCAGGTCGATGAACGCCTCGATCTTCTTCTCCTGGCCGGAGATCTCGATCATCAGGTGGCCGGCGCTAACGTCGACAATACTGCCGCGGAAGATGTCGACCAGTTCGCGAATCTCGCTTCGCTGCCCGGTCTCGGCCTTCACTTTGATCAGCATCAGGTCGCGTTCGACAAATTCCTGCTCCGAGAAATCGATGACGCGCGCGACCGTGACGATCTTTTCGAGCTGCTTGCGGACCTGATCGAGGACTCGAGTGCCGCCGCTGACGACGAACGTGATTCGCGAGAACTCGGGATTCTCAGTCTCCCCGACGGCGAGGCTCTCGATGTTGAACGCGCGTGACGCGAGCATTCCCGAAATATGAGCCAGCACGCCAGGCTGGTTGACGACAAGTGCGGAAAGAATGTGTTTCATAATCTGTCCAGATTGGCCAGAGATCGGCAGAAGCTCCGCTGAGAAACGTCTGCCTGGATGCCGCCAGCGGGAACCGGCCCCCGCTCAAAGCGTCGTGCCTGCGGCCAGAAGCGTCCACAAATCGGGCCGAACCCTGGAATCTGCGGAAATCTGAAGGGCGGAGAGTCTACCCCCGCCCGCCCCCAGCCACAACGAACCCGGACAGCAGCCAACCCGCTTTTGCTCGGTCAATTCCGGCGAATCGGCACATGATGGCGTTGCCTGTTTCCTTTGGATGATCGTCTGCTCGTTCTGTTTTCTTGTTTGATAACACTGGGCAGGTCGATATCACTTATGAGAACAGGTTGTGGAGGTCGGCATGCCGTGGTTCGATATTCTCTGGACGGATGAGATCGAGCGGCATATCGCCGAGCATGGCCTGACGCTCGAAGACGTACGCCACGTTCTGTGGAATTTCGACGACGAGGACGTCAGCCGGTCGTCGGGACGGCCCATCCGGTTCGGGATGACGCCGGGCGGGCTTTACATCGCCGTCGTGTTTGAATGGATCGACGACGTCACGATTGAACCGGTCACCGCATACGAGGTGTGAGAGATGGCAAAGAAGCAGCCAGGCCGCCACGGCCGAGTCATTCGCCGGAAGTCGACGTCGGAAGAGCTGGACCATCTGAAGTCTGCCTGGGCTGAAGAGGAAGCCGGGATGGCTGAAAACCAGCAACTCGGTCGGGACTTGCGAGACCGGAAGAAAGCGACAGCGGTTGTCCGCGAAGCTCTGGATGCCATTCAGCGAGTTCGTAAAGCTCAACAGATCACGCTGGAACAACTCGGCCAGCGTGCTGGAATGACTCGCGGAAATCTGTCGCGGCTGCTGAACAACCCCGAGCCCAACGTGCAGATTGAAACCCTGCAGAGAATCGCCAACGTGCTCGGCCAGGAAGTTCACATCGAGATCCGCGAGACTGCAACGTCTCAAGCAGTTGTCGTAGAGCAGAAGACGCCATTGAATAAGTGACGTCGTTCGCCCTCATTACAGTTCCCGGTAGTCGGGCAGGCAGATCGGGGCGACGTCCCGTTCCGAGCTACGGTCGCGTATTCAGAGTTGGAACGCCGCATGTCCTGGTCCGACTGGTCGCTGATCTTCTTCGTCGCGTCGTGGGCGATCAGCCTGGGGATGATTCCGGTTGTTGTGATGCGGAAGGAGCATCCGACGACTTGCCTGGCGTGGCTGATGATCGTCTTCTTTGTGCCGTGGCTGGGGCTCGGGTTGTATCTGCTGCTGGGCGAGGACCGGCTGGTGCGGAAGCGGTTGCGGTGGCGGGAAGCCTCCGGGCACCAGTTTGATCGGCTTGTCGGGGAGGATGCTGCCGGCGCGGGGCTGGTGGATTCGTGTGTGGCTGAGTCGATCTCGGGGATCGCTGGCGACTCTCAGAAAAAGGTGCTGGCGCGTCTGGGCTGCGCGGCTGGCGGGCTGCCGCTGACGGAAGGCAACTCGCTGGAACTGATGACCGAAACCGGTGACGTCATCGACCGGCTGGTGGCCGACATCGACGCGGCGGCCGAGCACGTTCACCTGCTGTTTTACATCTACGAAGTCGATGACGTCGGTCGCCGCGTGTCCGATGCTCTGCTGCGGGCTCGGCAGCGAAATGTCGAATGTCGGGTGCTGGTCGACGATGTTGGTTCGTGGTCGTTTTCCGGGGCGATGGCGGCGGAACTGCGAGCGGCCGGGGTTGAAGTCGCGGCCTGCCTGCCAGTGGGACTGATGCGGCGCCGGCTCGCGCGAATCGATCTGCGGAATCATCGCAAGCTCGCCGTCATTGATGGCAGGGTTGCCTGGACCGGGTCGCAGAACATTGTCGAGGACTCGTACGGGCACCGGTCAGCCGGTCGCTGGTGCGACATCATGGCCCGCATCACCGGCCCGGCGGTGCGAGACTTTCAATTGACGTTCCTGGAAGACTGGTGCGCCGAGTCTCACAAGGCGGTCGACGTGAGCCGGTACGTTTCCGACGTGCCGCACACGGGCAGAGTCACCCTGCAGGTTGTGCCCAGCGGCCCGGACCGGCCGACGGAAGACTTTCAAGGCTTGATCATCGAAGCGATCAATGCGGCGAAACGGCGGATCACCATTACGTCTCCGTACTTTATTCCCGACGACGCTCTGTTGTGCGCGCTGCGACTCGCGGCAGCGCGCGGCGTTCAGGTCGACGTGATCATCCCGCGGCGCAGCGATCACTCGCTGGTCGATGCCGCGTCGGCGTTCTACATCGGCTACCTGCTGAAATGCGGCGTTCGGTTTCTCCGCTTTACCAGTGGCCTGCTGCACGCGAAGACGCTGACCGTTGACGACTCGTTCGGCCTGTTCGGGTCGGCCAATTTCGACGTCCGTTCGTTCCATCTCAACTTCGAGATCAACGTCTCGCTCTTCGACGAACATGCCGTCCGGGAACTCCGCTGGGTTCAGGACAGCTATCGTGAACAGTCGGAAGAAGTGTCGCTGGCCGATTGGAACCGCCGTCCGCGCTGGAAGAAGTTTGTGACGAACGTCACGAAACTGCTCAGCCCGTTACTGTGAATCGAGCCGAGCCGTTCTGCCGTCAGCAGCGAATCTCGATGGCTGAAACCCGCGACGCCCGATTACGGTACTCAGCCTTGTTTGATCCTGAATGTGGTCCTGAATGCCAATTCAACTCGGAGCCGTGTCGATGCGCCTGCGTTTTCTCCTGACGCTGTCTCTTGTGCTTTCAGCTGGACTGTGTGCCCGCGCGGCCTCTCCCGATGAACCTCGGCAGACGGGAAGGGCCGTTGCTGAGTTCTCGCTCAAGGACTACCGCGGCGCTGAGCATTCACTGAGCGACTATCGGGACAGCAAGGTCGTTGTGCTGGCGTTTCTGGGGACCGAGTGTCCGCTGGCAAAGCTCTACGGAACGCGGCTTGGGGAACTGGACCGGAAGTATCGCGACCGAGGCGTGACGATTCTGGGCATCAATTCCAATCGGCAGGATTCGATCACGGAAATCGCCGCTTACGCCCGGATTCACAACGTCGACTTCCCCGTGCTGAAGGATCTCGGGAACCGGGTCGCTGACCAGATCGGAGCACAGCGCACGCCGGAAGTTTTCGTGCTCGATCAGGAACGCACCGTTCGCTACCACGGCCGTATCGATGACCAGTACGGTGTCGGCTACATTCGCGACGGCATCGAGAAGAACTTTCTGCAGAACGCGATTGATGACCTGCTCGCCGGGCGCGATGTCAAAACGTCGTCCACCGAGGTGGTTGGCTGCTTCATCGGACGCGTCAAAGAGCCGCAGACGGACAGCCCGGTCACGTACTCGAAACAGGTGGCGAGGATTCTGCAGAAGCACTGCGTCGAATGTCACCGCGATGGCGAGATCGCTCCGTTTGCTCTGACGAAGTATGACGAGGTCGTCGGCTGGGGCGACACGATGCTCGAAGTCATT
>Ga0070727_10005050_pt1 | contig 10930 bp, 10 predicted proteins | sample tdAd472_FD_66722 | JGI IMG/M metagenome (GOLD analysis project Ga0070727, IMG submission 66722) | Marine sediment microbial communities from the Atlantic coast under amendment with organic carbon and nitrate - tdAd47.2 | ecosystem: Environmental > Aquatic > Marine > Coastal > Sediment | place... | reverse complement strand
TTGAGCGGCATCCTCCGCGGCGAGCGGGACGAGCTACTCGCGGCCTACGCCCCGATGCGCCTCGAGGAATGCCTCGAGGACGGCGAGTGGTGCGCCTGCCTCCTGAGGCCGGTGGCGCCATGACGGTCCGCAGACTCTACGTGCCTGATCTGCCAGAGGCGGGCGGGTCGGTCACCTTGGCAGAGGCGCCGAGCCGCCACGTTCGTGTGCTCCGTCTCCGTGCGGGTGACAACGTCGTGCTCTTCGACGGCAAGGGCCGCGCTGCTCCAGCCCGACTCGAATCCGTCGGTGACGAGGTGGTGTGCCAAGCCGAGACGCCCAGGACCGATGAGCCGAGTCGCGCGCGTGTCGTCTTGCTGCTCGCGGTTCCGAAAGGCTCGAAGCTCGACGATTGCGTGCGCATGGCCACCGAGCTTGGTGTCGACGAAGTCGCGTTGATGCACACCGAACGCACCATCCCCCGATGGGACCCGGAGCGAGAGCGGTCCCGCGTCGATCGACTGACGCGCATCGCCAGCGAAGCGGCTGCCCAAAGCGAACGAAACGATGTCCCCGTCATTCACCGCCCCCAACCGTGTGCCGCGTGGCTGGAGGAGGTGCCCGAGGACGCGGTAGGGGTCCTGTTCGGGGCGCGAGCGCAGGAAGCAATGGCGCTCGATGGCACCCCTGAACAGGTATGGTGTGCCGTGGGGCCAGAGGGGGGCTTCACCGACGTCGAGATCGCGCTGTTTGAGCAGGCGGGTTTTGCCGTTGCGAGCCTCGGCACGAGGGTCCTTCGGGTCGAGACGGCCGTGCCCGCGGCGCTGACGATCGTGCGGGACCGGCTGGAGGCGCTCTGACAAGCTCGTTGACACGCCGACGGAACCAACGCCACCATTGCATCGGATATGTCGGTTCTCGCCTCTCTCCTGGTCCGTGACCAGGTGATCCCTGTCGATCGCGTCCAAGAAGCGATCCAGGAGCAAGTCATGCGCGGCGGCAATCTCGACACCGTGCTCCTCGAGCTCGACTGCTTGCGCGAGAATGAGATGAACGCCTATTGCGCGGCCGTATACGGACTCCTGCCTGCGACGCGCGACGAAGTGATGCAGACGCCGATCAGCACGATCCGCGTGTTGCCCCGAGAGTTCGCCGTTCGGCACAGGTTGATTCCGGTGGCGCGCACCGAAGATGCTGTCGTGCTCGCCGTCGACCGCCCCCTACCGGACGCGACCCTCCGTGAGATCTCGTTTGAGCTAGGGATCGACCCCGTGCAGCGGGTCGTTTGTTCGGTGCGGGTCGAGGCGGGACTGGCTCGCCACTATGACATCGAGATGACCGCCCGGATGCGTCACCTCAACAGCCGGCTCGAGGCCGCGGACGCTGGCTCGATTCCCTACGTCGCACCCTTCGAAGGCGTCGGAAAACGCAGCTCGCTTCCGCCGAAGAAGGAGATCTCCGGCTCGTATCCGCGCATGGACTCCTCGATTCCGGCGCCAGTTGCCATCGCTGATACGGAACCCCCGCCGGCGGTGCTACCCCAGATCGGCTCTTCGGTTCCCGCGGGCACCTTTCGAAACTCCGATCCGGCAAAGCCTCCACGCAAGCGCTCGGAACCCCAATCGGGCTTTCTAAACGCGACCCGATATAGCCTTCCTCCACGCCCTCCAGAGGTCCTGGGGAGGCCATTGGCGCGGTCGAAGGGTTCACGCCGGCCCGCAGGCACCGGCCATTCGACACCGCCCATGTACCACGAGCCGGCCACCACTTGGCAACCCGCGCCCGGGCCCGGCAAGAGGGCAACCGGCTGGCAACCCGCGCCCGCGCCGCCTTCGACCCAGCACCGACGCTCGGTACCTCCAGACCCGAGGCGGGACAACGACGGAAGCGCGATGACCCACGACGTCGTGTCCCTCGGTCCGAACGCGCCAATCTCCGCGCCGCCCAACGCCGAAAGCGAGCCGGCAGGACGAAGGTGGGCTCCTGCGCCTCCGCCCACAGCGCCCGAAGGCTCGCTTCCGAGCGTCATCGTCGACGTCGGCGATGACGTCGAGCAGTTGGTTGCGGCGCTCCGCGACGCCGGACCCGAGGACGAAATGGTGATCCTCCCGTTGCTGGCAGTCGGCGAGGTGGCGCTGCCGGCCCTGGCTCGCGAGTTTCCAGGCAAGCTCTGGTTTGATCGCAACGAGCCTCACGCGCGGATCCCCGCCGGCAGGGATGTGTCACCGGTTGCAAGAACGTTCGTCGCCTTTGGGCAGCGCTCGGTCCCGTACCTGATCCCGCTCCTCGATGACGAGGACACCGACACCCGCTACTATGCCACCGTTCTAGCATCGGAGTTCGTCCATCCCGACCTCGTGCGACCCATCGGCCGCCGCCTGTTCGACCCGGACCCCGGCGCTCGTAGCGGCGCCTACCGCGCATTGAGCGTCCTTTATGCGTGCGAGGTCGAGTTCATGCAGCTCATCGAGCGCCTTCGGGCCTCGGCACGCGATGGCAGGAGGCTTCAGCCCCAAGTCGCCTCGATCGAGGCGCTCGGGAGGCTGCGTGACGCGGATTCGTTCGAATTCTTCGTCTCGTTGCTCGAAAGCCCGGAGGTCGAGGTGATCCGTGCCGCCCACGCGAGCTTGGTGCGCTTGAGCTGCCAAGACTTCGGCACCCACAAGAAAAAGTGGACGGCGTGGTTCGACAAGCACAGCGGCCAGCATCGGGTCGAATGGCTCATCGGCGCGCTGATGCATTCGGACGAGCGGCTTCGACGGCGTGCCAGTGACGAGCTCAAGCACCTCACGCAGGAATACTTCGGCTACGAACCGGGGCTCTCGAAGAAAGAGCGCGAGGTCGCACATCAAAAGTATCGGGTTTGGTGGCAGCGGGTGGGTTTTCGAATGTTCGTGCAACCCGAGCCCACCGGTTCTGGTCATGCGCGCGACCGGTGATAGACTTCGGCCTCGTCGAATCAACGAGCTCGAAACGTGCGAATCCCAAGGCTGCTGACAATACTGGGTCCTGCGTCCGTTCTTTACGTTCTGGCCGCACGTGCCTCTTCGAACACCGCGGCATCGCCCGAGTGGCTGGTGGCGCTGCTTTCGTTGGCGCTTTCCCTGACACCGCTCGCCGTGTTGGGAGCGAGGCCGAGCAGGCAAGGTGCTTCGAGGCTGGCCCTCATGGGGGTGAGCCTCGCCGTTGCGGTTGCCTCGGCGCGGACCGCTTCGCCTCTCCTCGACCGCACGCATGACCTCGCATGGCTGGTCGTGGCGCTCGTGATGCTCGATCTCGCTTTGTCCGGTGAAACGAGGCTGCTTATTCGATATGGGGTTCTGGGAGGCTTCGCCTCGGCGGCGCTCTTGGGCGCCGCGTTGGCGCAAGAGGGTCTGCTTCCCGTGTCGACCTTCGGCGTGGTGGTGGTCGGAGGCATTCTGGCGACCGGTGCGCTTCACCAGATCGTGCTCGTTGGAAGAGGCCACGTCGTCGAAGGCGCTCTGTCCGGCATCGCGCTCGTCAGCCTCGCCGTCGGGCTGGCGTACTCGTGGTTCGGTCCGTTTGGTGGCTTGTTGGCGACCACCGTCGAATTCACGGTCGCTTTGCTGCTTTGGCTCGGACACCTCGCGTGGGTCGATCCCCGATGGCGGTCGTTGCGGCGCGTCGGGGTGCCGGCAGTCGCCGCATGCGCGGTGTGCTTCGTCGCGACCTTCGTGTTCGTTCCGGACGCTCCGCTGGAACGCTGGCAGCTCGGCACCCTCGCGCTCGGGTCGGGGGTGCTTTGGTGGGTGACGTTCTCGTTCGCGCGAAGGCTCTCGAACCGCGCAGTCTGGAGCACGTCGAGCCGACTCGCGGACGCGGCGGAAGCTGCGAGGCACAACTTGGTCGGCGGCGCCTCACTAGAAGACATCGCTTCGGGGATTCTCGTTCCGCTGACCAGGGCGCTTGGCGGCGCCAACGGCGTGCCCGAGCTCTACACGCTGCAGCCGCCGCTTCGGCTCCGCTTGGATGTCGGTGACCGGACGAATATCAGGTCGGCGGACGCCCCTGCCGCCATCACGCGGGTTCTGCTCGCTGACGATCACCACAGCATTCTCGACCTCGCCAGCCTTCGCGCCCGGGTCGTTCGTGAGCCCTCCGTTCGGGAGGCGGTGGACACGATGGAGAGCCGAGCGGTCGGGTGCGTGCTCCCGTGCGTGCACCTCGAGCACATCGAGGGATCGCTGTTTCTGCCCTTGCGCGGGCGGTCCGAGACGCTCTCGCGCATCGAGCTCGAGGAGCTTGGCCGTTTGGGGGATTCACTCGGAGGCGCGCTCGCGTCGGCACTCGCGCAGCGCCGTGCGGACACGCACATTCATCAGCTGTCGACGTCGAGGCGTGACGCCGAGGACCGGATCACGACGCTCGAAGGAGAGCTCGAACAGCTCCGAGGGCAGTGCGACGTGCTCGGGCGCGGGCTCGCCGAAGATCAGACCCTGCACGTCGCCTACAGCCAGTCGATGAGGCGTGTGCAGACGCGCGCGATCGAACTCGCTCCGGTGACCGATCCTATCTTGCTCGTCGCACCTGCGGGCTCCCCGGTGTTGCCGGTGTCCCGCTTCATTCACGATCGCGGGCCACGATGGGAGGCGCCGTTCGTCGTGGCGGATTGCTCCGCGGCGCCGCCGGAGCAAGTCATGAGCTTGCTCTTCGGCTCGGAGGACGGGCGCCGCACGGGTTGGTTTCGATCTGCCACGGGTGGAACGTTGTTGTTGCGTGACTTGCCGGCCTTGTCCAAACCTGCCCAGACGCGTCTCGCGGATGCGCTGACCGCGCAGAACGTAGGATCCGTTGACGACGACGGTCCTCGACCCCGAATGATCGCGACGTCCCGTGCCCCGCTGAGCGACTTGCGACGGCGCGGCGCGCTCGACCCCGACCTCGCGAGTTGCTTTTCCAGACCCGGTCTGACGATTCCACCATTGCGCGATCGGCGAGAAGATGTGCCCTCACTCGCGCTGCTCGCCATCGGCCGTGCTTGTCGGGTCTTGGCGCGTGAGCCCGTAGGCATCGAGCAACAAGCGATGGGGGCCCTAGTGGCCCACGATTGGCCTGGCGACGTTGCCGAGCTCGAGCTGGTGATCGAGCTTGCCGTCGCGGAAGCGTCCACCAAGACGATCGCTCTCCGCGACCTCCCTCCGCTGGCGTGGCCCGCGGCTGACGAAGGAGAATCGTTGAGCGGGACCTATCTCGAGGTGGAGCGCCGTTTGCTCGAACGGGCTCTTCTTCGATCCGCGGGCAACAAAAGCGAGGCCGCACGGATGCTGGGGCTGAAGCGCACCACGTTCCTCGACAAGCTCCGGCGCCACGGCCTGGAACAACGCGCGGTGGGTTGAGGCCATGCGCTCGATTGTGCTTTGGGACGTCATGGGGACTCTCGTACACGATCCGTTTTTCGTCGAGATGCCGGAGTTCTTCGGGATGACGTTTGAAGCAATGCTCGCTGCGACGCATCCGAGCGCCTGGGTGGAGTTCGAGCTCGGCCAGCGCTCCGAAGAGGATTTCCTCGAGAGCTTCTTTGCCGATCGCCGTGACTTCGATCGCCCGGGTTTCGTCAGCGCCATTTGCTCGGCGTACCGGTGGCTGCCCGGCCTCGAGGAGCTTCTCGTTGAGCTCCGCGGGGCGGGGTGCACCATGCATGCGTTCTCGAACTATCCGGTCTGGTATCAGCGCATCGAAGAACGCCTGAGTCTGTCGCGGTTTCTCGATTGGACGTTCGTCTCGTGTATCACCGGCCTGAGAAAGCCGGACCCCGCGGCGTACACCCACGTGTTGAACGAGCTCGGCGTGCCGGCCGAACAGTGCGTGTTCGTCGACGATCGTGTTGGCAACTGCGAAGCTGCACGGCAGGGCGGGATTGGTTCCGTGCTGTTCGAGGGTGTTGGCCCCTTGCGCGCGTCGTTGCGCGACGCCGGGGTCTTGTAGCTAATCCGAGTGGTCCTTCATCCACCAGCGTTCGTAATTCCGCTGGGTAGCGAGGAACTCGTCGCGCGCGGCGGTCTCCGACAGCGGTTGCAGAAAGCGCGTCAGATGCCAGAGCTCCCGCGACGCTAGCAGGCGAATATTGGCCCGGCTGTCGCCGAGCCCTTCGATGAGCCATTGAATGCGGATGTCTTGGCCGCGCTCCGATAGCCACCGGAGCCAAGGATCACGAGAAAACCCGAAATCGTGCGCAGTAAGCACCCTGAGGCCCACACGGCACGAGGTTGCGATGCCGCGGTCCGAGTCGGCTAGCAAGTCCACGAACAGCGGCGCCGACGACTCGTCTCGCAACTGGGTGAGCGCCGAGATCGCGCGGCGCCGCACGGGGAGCGGCAGGGCGATGTCGGATGCGCACCGGCGGAGCTCGGCCAAGGCGCTTCGGTACACGGGCTCGTGCTGGTATGCGCTCAGGAGGTGAAGAGCGACGCGGCGACACTCCCGGTCCTCGTCCAGCGAGACCTGCATGAGCGGCTCGATGAGCCGCGTGTTTGCGTATGCCGCGCAGATGACGGCGGCGTAGTAGCGGACGTTCGGGCTCGAGTGACGCATCAAGCGAGTGAGGTAGGGGATCGCCTCGTTTGCGAACGTGGCAAGTGCGGCCGCGCTCGCTGAGATCTCCTCCGGCCGCGGGAGGCGTGAATCGGTGGCGAGGGAAGGGCGCCACAGTGGCCCGGGGAAGTTCTTGGCGATCTCCTCGAGCGCGAAGTTGCCGAGCGGGAGGAGGAGCCTCACGATCGGCGCGATCTCCTTGGGGCCGAGCGTGACAAGTTGGTCGACGAGAGACTGCGCGCGTTCGGCCGGGGTTTCGGTCGATACATTGTGGGTCCGCGGGCTTTCCTGGAACGGCGCGGGCGCCCTCGGACGGACGCGGGACCCGCCGTCCTCGGCACCCTCGTGCGGGCCGTCCGGAAGGACACCCGCCGGGAGCGAGTGTTTTCGCTTTTGCCCAACCATCCGTCGGTTATACCAGGACGGTGGCGTTTTTGGCGCGACTGGCTAGTCGTGGCTTGTTTTTGCAGGCAAACTGCCCGCCCATGTACAGGATGGTCGTGCACGAGCTCGGAGGTCCGGGCTCCCTACGGCGCGAGGAGTTGGACGCGGTTTCCGCCGATCCGGGGCAAGTCGTCATCGATGTCAGCGCCACGGGCTGTAACTTCTTCGATATCCTGATCACTCAGGGCAAGTACCAGGTCCGTCCGGAGCTCCCGTTCTCGCCCGGCGCGGAGGTTGCGGGCACGGTCCGCGAGGTCGGTGAAGGGGTCGAACGATTCGCGGTTGGCGACCGCGTAAGCGCGTTGTTGGCGTACGGCGGCTTCGCCTCGACCGTCGCGGCACCACAGGAGCGCGTCTTCCCCATGCCTCCACAAATGACGTTCGAAGAAGCCGCGGCGTTGGGTGTCGTCTATCAGACGTCGTACGTCGGTCTCGTGCACCGGGCGAATCTGAGACAGGGGGAGACGCTCTTGGTACACGCCGCAGCCGGCGGCGTTGGGCTCGCCGCCGTTCAGATCGGCGCCGCGCTCGGTGCGCGTGTCATCGGCACGGCTGGCACTCCCGGCAAGCTCGATCTCGTGAAGCAAAACGGTGCGGATGTGGTCCTCAACTACCGTGACGAGGATTGGGTGGGGCGCGTCAAGGAGCTGACCGACGGCCGCGGCGCTGACGTCATATACGACCCAGTCGGAGGGGATACGTTCGACCTCTCGACGAAGTGCATCGCATTCGAAGGCCGGCTCCTCATCATCGGGTTCGCGAGCGGACGCATTCCATCGGCGAAGATGAACCGCGTGCTCGTGAAGAACTTCTCATTGGTCGGGCTGCATTGGGGCCTGTACTTCGAGAAGAATCCGCAGGTTCTTCAGGACGCACAGGAAGCCATCTCACGGCTATACGCCGCCTGCAAAATCGCGCCGGTGGTGTCGGCGACCTATCCGCTGGCGGACGCCGAGGTTGCGCTCGACGCGCTTGCCGCCCGACAAACCACAGGCAAGATCGTTCTGATTCCCTAGCTTTGGCCGAGCTCGGCGTCTGGAAGCGCCGCTTGGCAGCGCTCGACTACCGCATCGATGACGCCCGCGTGGCTGCCGAGCGGGGCAGCCACCGCGCATGCCACACCTTCATGCGCCTTGGCCGCCTCTGCGATCAACCGAGGCAGGTCTTCCGTCACATGTCGGCCCGCCGCGAGCATGAAGGGATGCACGACGACCGTGGTCGCGCCTTGCTCGACGCAGCGAGTGAACCCCTGCGCGATTGTGGGCTCTGCGATCTCCATGTGCGCCGGCTCCACGATGCTTCCGGCGCCGAGTCGTTGCTTGACGAGGGCGACGACTTCATCGAGCAGCGCGTTGGCTCGAGCGCGCCGGCTGCCGTGGTCGACCAAGAGAACCGCGCGGCACTCAACACTTTGGCGCGCGCGTGCTTTGGAGTTGCCCATCACGAGTATCTGGGCCTCCGTTTCGCGGGTGTCAAGAAGGGTTGCCACACCGCGTGGTGTCTTAGACACAGGCGGAAAGCGCGCGCTTCACCGAGCCGACGTATGAGCCACCGAACAAGTTGACGTGCACCATCAACGGGTAGAGCTGGTAGAGAGAGACCCGATCGCCGGCGCCCGGCGCTAGCGGCCACGCGTCGTTGTATGCCGCAAACACGCGTTCGCCGAACCCGCCAAACAGCCGCATCATCGCGAGATCGATCTCGCGGTGCCCACCATAGGCTGCGGGGTCGATCAAACACGGTTGTCCGGTTTCATCGACGTGCAGGTTTCCGCCCCAGAGGTCGCCATGTAGGCGTGACGGGGGCTCTTCGGGCCCGACGCGCTCGGAAAGGAGGCGGCGCAGCGAGTTGAAGCGCGAGCCCGTTTCACCGTCGATCAAACCGCGGTCGGTCGCGAGACGGAGCTGCGGCTCCAGCCGAGATGCCCAGTAGAACGACGCCCAGTCGTCGGCCGGGGCGTTGGATTGCGCGAGGCGCCCGATGAAGTTGTCGTGATCGAGCCCGAACGAAGGCGCGCCAAACGCGTGCAGGGCGGCCAAAGAACGCCCGAGCGCTTCATCGAAATCCGGCCGGCGCTTCGCGGGCGTCAGCAGCTCGAGCGCAAGGTACGCGGGCCGCTCGTCCGACAACGCGACGACTCGTGGGATGCGAATCGCGCTTGCTTCCGCCAGCCAACGAAGCCCACGCGCCTCCGCCTCGAACATGCCGCGGGGCGGATCGGGATGGGTCTTGACGAAGATGCTCGCCCGATCGCGGAGCGAAAGCTCGAACGCGTCGTTGATGTCTCCGCCACCGAGTCGCTTCGCGTCGAGCACCTGCGTGCCGAGTCGTTGCTCTAGGGCGGCGCGCAACTCTGGGCTCATGTCGGGTGATTCTCTCGAATGTGTCGCAGAAGCCCACGGCACGCTGCTTCACAGATATCGAGCACCCTTTCGAAACCGTCGCCTTCGCCGTAGTACGGATCCGGCACGTCGGCGTCGCGAGGTGAATCAGGATCGTAGCTCCGGAACAGCACGACCTTGGCTTCACCGGCCACGCCGGGCGCCAGCCGCAACAAGTCCCTCTCGTTCGAACGGTCCATCGCGATCACGTAGTCGAAGTACTCGAAGTCTTTGGCAACGACTCGACGCGCGCGCCCGCTGATATCGATGCCCCGGCGTTTGCCGGCGGCCCTTGCGCGACGGTCCGGCGGCTCGCCGAGGTGCCAGTCCCCCGTTCCCGCGCTGTCGATCTCGACCTGAGCCGTGAGCTGCTCTTCTTGGAGCAACTGGCGCATGGTCGCTTCCGCGGTTGGCGACCGGCAAATGTTCCCAAGGCAAACGAAACAAACGCGTACGGGCATGGCTATGGCGTCAGTAGGACCTTCCCGACGTTTTGGCCAGCCTCGATGTACGCATGTGCCTCGCCGGCCTGCTCAAACGGAAAGGAACGGTCGACGTGCGGTTTGATGAGACCCTGCTCATAGAGCTTCAGCAGCCCGGTGAACGCTTCGAAGGTCAGCTCCCGCTCATCCCACAGGCGCGCCATGTTGACACCGGCTACGCCCTTGTTCTCGTTGATCAGCTTCACGGGCGTCCACCAAGGCAGGTGCGTGAACTGGCCCAGTACGTGTGACATCCGACGCTTGCCGTACTTGGCCATGTTGGCCCAACCGAAGGGGATGAGTAATCCCCCCGGACGAAGCAACGAGAAGCCCTTCTTCCAATCGCTGCCCCCGAGCGCATCGAGTACGACGTCTACGCCGCGTCCGTCGGTCAGCCGTCGAATCTCTTCCACGTAGTCGACCGAGCGATAGTCGATCGGATGGTCACACCCGTTCGACCGCACGTAGTCGTGTTTGCTCTTCGACGCCGTGCCGTAGGTCGTGACCCCGCCGACCGACCGACAAAGCTGACTTGCGGCGGTCCCCACGCCCCCCGCGGCTTGATGAATCAGAACGTGGTCGCCGGCTCTCACCCGAAACACGTTGAACAGCATGTGGTAGCCGGTCAGATACGTGACCGGAAGCGCCGCACCTTCCTCGAACGTCATCTGCTCCGGCATCGCGTAGGTTTGCATTGCGCCGACGCAAACCATGTCCGCGTATCCGCCGAACCGCGTCATCGCTAGGACGCGCTGGCCCTCGCTCCGATCCGTAACGCCCTCACCGACGGCATCGATGAAACCCGACACTTCGTACCCGAGGACCATCGGGGGTGGCGGCGCGTCTTGATAGAGCCCCTGCCGGGCCATGATTTCGGCGAAGTTGATCCCCGAGGCGCAAACGCGAATTCTGACCTCTCCCCGACCCGGGATCGGATCTTTGTCTTCGCGGACCTCCAGGACATCGGGCTTGCCGTACTTTGGAATCCAGACTGCCTGCATGGGGGACGACTCACACTCCTGAGAACGATGTCACGTACGTCTAGTACGTGTTAGAGTTAGCGCATGGACGTCGTTCTGGCACCCGACATTT
>Ga0070727_10005049_pt1 | contig 10930 bp, 7 predicted proteins | sample tdAd472_FD_66722 | JGI IMG/M metagenome (GOLD analysis project Ga0070727, IMG submission 66722) | Marine sediment microbial communities from the Atlantic coast under amendment with organic carbon and nitrate - tdAd47.2 | ecosystem: Environmental > Aquatic > Marine > Coastal > Sediment | place... | reverse complement strand
AAGGGATAGCAGCGCTATCGCTGAAAAAAATAACGCAGTATAGCGCCAAAAGATCATATGCAAAATCGGGAAGTTATTTTTTGATCATTACTAAACCAAGTTTTAATTATTTATCATATGAGAAAAACAAACCTAATTGCCTATAGCCTATTAGTGGCTATGTTATGCTGTTTCTATCCTGCGATTGGGCAAGAGGAAAGCCCCGCTAAGGATTCAACCAAAGTAGAGAAAAAAGATAAAACCAAGAATTTACCACTAGAACCTGGCCGTACCCTAGCCCTCAAAACGACTGAAGGTACCTGGATGTCATTGGATGTAAGCCCGGATGGCAAAAGCATCGCCTTTGATCTTTTGGGTGATATCTATGAATTACCCATTGCTGGAGGCAAAGCCAAACGATTGACGAAAGGCTTGGCTTTTGACAGTCACCCAAAGTATAGTCCAGACGGAAAACAGCTGGCTTTTGTCTCAGACCGAGACGGGAATGAGAACCTGTGGATCATGGATCGAGCAACTGGTGATTCCACAAAAATATCCAAGGAGAAAACTGACTTGATGCAATCCGCAGAATGGACACCAGACGGCAATTACCTGGTGGCTGCCCATGGACATCGAAACCTCAAACTACACCTCTATCACAAAGATGGTGGCGGTGGCGTACAACTCATCAAGAAGCCCGCCGGAATGAAAACTATCGAGCCCGCTTTTGGGCCTGATGGACGGTATATCTGGTTTTCAAGACGGAATGGAGACTGGCAATACAATGCTCAATTGCCTCAATACCAATTGGCCGTATATGATCGCGAAACCGGTGAAATGGAGGCGAAAACCAATCGTTATGGTTCTGCTTTCTCACCTACGCTATCACCAGATGGAAAGTGGTTGATTTATGGTACTCGCTACAACACCCAAACCGGCTTAGTAAAAAGAAATATCGAGACCGGTGAAGAAGATTGGCTGGCTTACCCAGTACAACGCGATGAGCAGGAATCCAGAGCCCGCTTGGGCGTTTACCCTGCTATGTCCTTTACCCCCGATAGCAAACATGTCGTGGCTTTTTATGGGGGTAAGATTTGGAAAATTGCGGTAGCTGGTGGCGATGCGGTCAATATCCCATTTGAAGTAGATGAAACACTAGATCTAGGACCAGAGGTGCGTTTTGATTTCCCGATCAGTGATGATAAAGAAATGATTGCTACGCAAATCAGAGATGCCTCCCTTTCCCCAGATGGCAAGCAATTGGCTTTTACGGTTCTGAACCGTTTGTATGTAATGGACTACCCAGGAGGCGATGCTCGCCGCTTGACTAATAATGAATTTACGGAAGCGCTGCCCGTTTGGTCACCTGATGGTTCGGAGATAGCTTTTGTGAGCTGGTCTGATGAAGAAGGACATATTCAAAAAGTAAGAGTTAGCGGTGGTTCTCCTGCCGTTAAATTGACGCAAGAAAGCGGTATTTTTTCTCACTTGGCATGGGATGATAAATCCAATCGGATCATCTTCCTCATGGGCCCAACACAAGCTTATAAAGAGGCGATTGGACCTTTCGCTTTTGGGGCGCAGCAGAGTATTGGATGGATTCCGGCCAATGGAGGTGCCATCACCCGCATCAAATCTTCAAATGGACGTGGCAATCCTCATTTTGTAAAAGGAAATGACCGGATTTATTTTTTCCAGGGAAGTAAGGGCTTGATCTCCATGCGTTGGGATGGGACGGATGAAAAAGCGCACTTGAAAGTGTCAGGTATTACGACTTTCCCCTCGAATCCTGCTGATGCGCATGATGTGCATGGCTTATTGGTGCCTTCCATGACGGAGCCAACACCAAAGCCTTCCACAGCTTCTTTAATCAAAATGGCCCCAGAAGGCGACTTGGCCATGGCCAAGATCAACAATGAGATTTATGTGGTTACTGTGCCACAAATTGGAAAAGAAGTTCCATCAATTAATGTAGCCAACCCTGCCAATGCAGCTTTCCCCTCTTGGAAACTGACAGAGATGGGCGGCGAATTCCCGCAGTGGACAACCACGGCTGAGCGCGTCACCTGGTCATTGGGCAATGCCTTTTTTGATTATGATTTGGCTGAATCCAAACGAGTAGCTGCGCAGTTGAAGAAGGAGAAAAAGGAAAAGGCGAAGGAAAAGAAAAAAGAAGAAGACAAAGACAAGGACAAGGAAGAAAAAGAAGAGGACAAATCATACAAGGCCAAAGAAATACGGGTAAAAGTAAAGGTGGAAAAAGATATTCCAGAAGGCCGTGTACTCTTGAAAGGTGCTCGCCTAGTAACGATGAAGGGAAAAGAAATCATCGAACGAGGGGATATCTTGATAGAAAATAATCGGATTAAGGCTGTTGGTAAAACAGGTTCGGTCAAAGCCCCCAAAGGGACGCAGATCATGAACATGAAAGGCAAGACAATCGTGCCCGGTTTCGTGGATACGCACGCCCATATGTGGCCAAATTGGGGGATTCATAAAAATCAGATATGGATCTATGCGGCCAACCTGGCCTACGGTGTGACGACTACTCGTGATCCTCAAACTGCGACTACTGATGTGCTGACTTATGCGGATATGGTAGATGCTGGGCAAATGTTGGGGCCACGTGTCTATTCGACTGGTCCCGGTGTTGGCTTTTGGGCTTACCGAATCAAGAGTCTAGATCATGCGAAAAAGGTACTAAAGCAATATTCTGATTACTATAATACGAAGACCATTAAGATGTATATGGCGGGTAATCGCCAGCATCGACAGTGGATTATTGAAGCGGCCAAAGAACAAGGTTTGATGCCTACGACGGAAGGCGCGCTAGACTTTAAACTCAATATGACGCAAGTATTGGATGGCTATCCTGGGCATGAACATGCCTTTCCTATCTATCCCTTATATGATGATGTGGTGGCTTTAATGAAGACGACGGAGACGGCTTATACGCCTACCATGTTGGTCGCCTATGGCGGTCCCTGGGCCGAAAACTATTTTTACGCTACAGAAGATGTACAGGGAGATAGGAAGTTGAATTATTTCACACCTAAAAGCGAACTGGATCAAAAATCTCGTCGCCGTCCCGGTTGGTTTTTACCAGAGGAACATATTTTCAGCCGTCATGCAGAGTTTGTGAAAGAATTGGTCGATGCTGGAGGTACGGCGGGTGTAGGCTCACATGGTCAACTACAAGGTCTCGGTTATCATTGGGAATTATGGTCGATGCAAACAGGTGGTTTATCCCCACATGAGGCTTTACAGGTGGCGACGATTCATGGTGCCAAAGCCATTGGTTTGCAAAAAGACTTGGGCTCGCTGGAAGTAGGAAAACTGGCAGATCTGGTTATACTAGATAAAAACCCCTTATTGGATATCCGCCATACCAATACGATTCATCAAGTCATGAAGAATGGTCGTTTATATGAAGGTAGTTCTTTGGATGAGGTCTACCCACGTAAGCAAAAAGCACCTGCTTTTGATTGGACGAGTGGTGCACCTATGGGCGTACCTGGAATGAAGAATTAAGGCTTAGACTTCAGAAGTTTTCTTGGTCTAGGCTGGAAAAACTTCTGAAGTCTTTCTCTGGGAGACTGTTCAATAAAGTCTTTCCTCGCAGTTATCGATCCTATAGCTTTACGAACTTATTCGTTATCAGCTGTTGATGAGCAAAACCAAGCTGTTGATGGTTAGCTATTACCATTGCAATCTAGCTTGCATTAATCTGATTGTCCTGCCTGCCATTTTTCCCACATGACTTGTTCCCGTTGTAATAGTTTATCAAATTTGCTAGGATGAGGGATGTCAATCGCCATGGAATGGCCGCTTCTCGGATGCTGAAATTGCAGCGCTACTGCCGCTAGGAATAGCCCCTTCCTTTTTAGGATTAAACCTTCACTACCATATAAGGCATCGCCAAGTATCGGATAGCCTAGTTGGGACAAATGAATGCGTAATTGGTGGGTGCGACCCGTTTCGGGGTATAAATCAAGAAGAGAAAGGGTTTGGTTTTTAATAGAGGGAGATTGACCAACTAATTCATAGCGTGTAAGGGCGGGTTTACCCTCAATGGGTTTAGTGATCAGGCCGGATGGGGCCAGCTCGCCAATACATATAGCACGGTATCTTTTTTGTATCGTCTTTTCTTCAAATTGTTGCCCCAGATGAACCCGAGCCAAAGCCGTTTTGGCAATTAAAAGTAACCCACTGGTAGCTTGATCCAAACGGTGAGTAGGTTTAGGCCAAGCCAAGGCATCTGGCAGGGAAGAAGACTGGAGATTGGAGGAAAGCGTATTGGTAATGGTGCGGAACTGGTTACCACTAACGACAATACCTGCCGGCTTATTGATTACGGCCAGGTCTTCATCTTCGTATACTACTTCTAAGGTCAAATCATAGCTTTTGGGAGCTTGTTGTTCTAAATCGTATAATTGAATTGCATCATTGGCCTGAACCCAATAAGCGGTAGTACAAACGAGTTCATTGACTCGAATGGCACCACTTTTTATCGCCTTTTTTACACTTTTGCGAGACACCAGTTGAGGAAACAGACCACAGGCATAATCACTAAGTCGGGTCGGTGAAATATGAGTCGCAACGATATGAGTTGATAATAAATGCAAGGTAATTCCAAGCTAGATTAGATGATAAAAGTCATGCTATTAGACATTTTTACTCCAACAGGGTTTAAAAGTTTAGGGTTGAAGGTTTAGCCCAGGAAATTAAACCTTCAACCCTAAACTGATAAACCGTCCAGTAGTATGGATAAAAGTAAGGCTTACCTCCTGATTAGCTGGCAAAGTTATTGGAAAATTTATACATTGTCTGAGAACAACTGGATAAAGATGTTTGAAGCGGGCTTATTCTCTAAAGATTTGAAAATCCAAAAGTTAGCTTACCAACTTAGAGCCCCTGTGGACAGGGCTTTGATGGAAACTTATATTGACCAATTGAAGAAGGTGAGTTTGAAGACCCTCAAGACCGATAATCAGAAAAAGGCCTTTTGGATCAATGTGTACAATGGGATGACCAATTACCTGATTATTGATAATAAGCTTAAGATCCACATGAAGGAATTGCAGGGCTTTTTTGCTGATTATCGCTTGGATATTGGGGGGTATTGGCTTTCGCTAGATGATATAGAACATGGATTGCTACGCAAAAATGCCCGAGGACATTTATCTCCTGATGATATGAAGTTGGGATTGCAAGTAGAAAAATTGGACTATCGTATCCATTTTGCCTTAAACTGTGGGGCTTTATCTTGTCCGCCTATTGCCTATTACCGAGAAGATAGAATCGATCAGCAACTGGCAATGGCTAAGGATAATTTTGTCGGTGCAGAATTTATTGTCAATGAGTTTTCGAAAACCATCATTTGTTCTTCTCTATTTGAATGGTACCGAGAGGATTTTGGCCATCTGTATTTGAATGATCCTATTTATCAAGGATTTCAAGTTCAGCTTAAGCCTTATGATTGGTCTATTTGAGGTGAGGAAGAAGGGTCGGACGTTGATGAATTAGGAATATTTACCCCTTTTGTAGGCAGAGTATGGAAAAAGAAGGAACTACTTACACCATATTCATCCCCTCCGGCGTTCCTTGTCTATTGACATTTTTATTTGAAAGATATAGAGAAACTTTATATTGCAGCTTTATTTATTATTTTTGGACAATCACCTCCCAGTAAAAAAAAATCAACCCTTTACAAAACCTTTTCTGGTAGAAAAAAATAACGGAAAGAGATTCCATAACCTACTGGAGAGTACTAAAAAACGCATTATGAAAAAAGGATGGTTTGTTATCATTGTATTGTGTGTCGTACCGCACTTCCTTGCTGCGCAATTTACCTATCGAGGACTCAATAAGGAGCGCGAAGTAAAGTCAGGCTCAGGACAGGAATTTACGGCTCCTTTTACTCGAATTCCGGATTTTCACTTTGTACAATTTGCGGTATACCCGGCAAGTACAAATCCTGACAAATTGATGGCTCCCAAGGGAATAGGAGAGGTTTGGCTGATTTATCATCGCGATACGAAAATCAAAAATCAATACGGTGCTTTCTACATCGTCAAACCCTTCCAGAACCTGGTGGATGCCAAAACAGCTATTTCCACTTATAAAAAGTTGAAAATTAATAGTTGGTATAACAAGGATTTGACTGGCGCTACTTTCGAGTTGATAGGGGTGGCCACGCAAGATTTTCAGATACAAGCTATACCGGATGAATCACGGTAAAGTAAGTGAATATTCATTTGCTTTAACCGAATATTATGCGTTGATGGGTTGTGGGCTAATGTAGAACCCGCAACCCACCAACTTGCAATGGTTTAGGATAGGTGAAATAATTTGAAGCTAGTAGTTAGCGGCAGTCTAGTCTTTAACCACCAAGGTGATTCCTTCCGGTTTTATCTCAATCAATTGCTGCTTATACAAAGCACCAATTGCTTTTTTAAAAGTTTTCTTACTCATTTCCAATTGCTCCTTGATGTCTTCTGGAGCACTCTTATCACTTAAGGCCAAGTAACCTCCACTATCTCGAAGTCTATTCAAAATTTTTTCCGCATTGGGTTCTACATGGGCATAACCGGCTTGCTCAAGACGAATATCTATCTTATTATCAGGCCGGATATGTTTGATATAACCTTTCAATCGCTTGCCTGCCCGAAGCTTCTTAAAAAGCTCATTTTTGTAGATCAAGCCGACATGTTTGTGATTGATAATGACATTCACGCCTAGGTCGGTGGCATGGGTTACGATCAGGTTCACTTCCTGGTCTTCCTTGACGGTCAGCTCCTTGTTGTTAATAAATCGTTGCCACTTGTTGGTTCCTACTAGCCGATTACTCTCCTCGTCCACATAAAGGTATACGATGTAGTACTGGCCTTTGACCATATCCATTCGCTGTTCCCGAAAAGGGACCAATAAGTCCTTCTCTAAACCCCAATCTAGGAAAGCTCCTACCTGATTGACTTCCTTGACTTCCAGATAGGCCACTTGATGCAACAAAATCTTTGGTGTTGAAGTCGTAGCGGTGGGCCGATCCTCAGAATCATTAAAAACAAAAACGGAAATAGGATCGTCTATAGCTAGATCGTCTGTTACAAATTTTCTAGGTAAAAGAACCTCGATGCCTTCTTCATCTTCCAGGTACATCCCGTGACGAGTTTCACGAGCGACGGTGAGATGGTTGTACTGCCCCAATTGAATCATAATACAAAAGTATGAAAAACTATTGTCACACTACTCAAGTGGTAGTTCAATAAAAAAACTACTACCCAGCCCTTCTTTACTTTCGACAAAAAGTTGCCCCTGGTGGGATTGGATAATTTGTTTTGAGATACTTAAGCCTATGCCTGTTCCCTTCTCTTTTGTGGTGTAAAAGGGGATAAATATTTGCGTAAATACATCATCTGTCATGCCTGAACCATTATCTTGCAGTTTGAACAAGAGCCTACTCTCACCTTGGCTACAATGCAACTGCAGCACCGGATCTTTGGTTTCAGCGAGCGCTTCTATTGCATTGGTGAAAAGGTTGATAAAGACCTGTTCCAAAAGGTATTGATCTCCGAGAAAAGAGACGGAAGAAGAAGGCAAGCTCAATTGGAACTCAATATCGTTTTTTTCAAAAGCATCCGCTAACAATTGCTCAAGGTTTTTGATAAAGGAAAACAGGTCTATGGGCCCCAATTGGGGAACGGGAACACGAAGAAACTGCCGATAGCCTTTGACGAAGGCTAGTAGGCCTTTAGCGCGGTTCTTGGCGGTGCCTATCGCAGATTGAATATCCTCCGCATAAGGTTGCGTATTTTTCTCATCATGTAGGAGGGTTTCAGCTAATTCTGTCAAGGAGATCACGGGCGTGAGTGAGTTCATGATTTCGTGCGTAAGCACCCGGATAACTTTCTGCCAAGATTCAATCTCTTTTTGGTCTAAGTGGCTTTTGATATCCTTGATCGTATAGAGGCGAATCTGTTTTTGCAATAGAGAGAAGGTAGTGGCTTGGAGCAGTAAACTTTGCTGTTGATTCCCTATTTGTTGGGTATGGATACTGGGTGCACCAATAGGCAGTTGGTGTAGAATATTTACAATGGGTATTTTTCGTAAGACGAGTATATCCCAGTCTTTCGGGGCTATAGTATCTACTATTTTCTGTGCATAATTATTGAAAATCAAAATACGCCCGCTGATTTCATGCGCGATGATGCCGACATTTAATTGACTCACGGCAATATCCAAGAACTCTTTTTGCGCTTCTCCTTGCATTGCCATATCCTGATAGCGTTCTATCACCTCATTGAAGGTGCTGTACAGTTTGCGAAAATTGCGACTACTTCGGTTGGTTTGAAAGTGAGTGGCAAAGTCGTTTTTTTGCAGAGATTGCAGGAGACGAACTAGGTCCAAATTGGTACGATTGATGAATCGGATAAGTTCTAGCACCAGCACTATGACTAAGAGTCCCAAAATGAGATTGGAGAAAAACCACTTACTTTCTAGGCGAGTCAGTGAAATACCTAGTAAAAGAAAGAAGAGTAGCCCAAGGCGGAGAAAGAGCAGTAAACTAAAACGATTATAAATCATATTTTTCCATTCTTCGATAAAGGCTTTGCCGAGTAACCCCTAAGGCTTGAGCGGCCTGCGTCAAATTACCATGATGTAAATCGATGGCCTTCAAAATAAGCATCTTCTCTATTTCAATCAAATTGTAAGAATCTAGTACGGTCGTTTCTTGCAAGCTGTCGGAAAGGATAAAATCTTCCGGTCCAATTGAATTATCATCGCAAAGGATAAAAGCTCGCTCTAGTGCGTTTCGAAATTCACGTATATTTCCAGGCCAATGATAGCGGCCCAGTTTTTTTAAAGTCCCCGCTAAGGTCTTGACCGTTTTATCGTATTTAGCTGAAAATTCCATTAAAAAATGTTCGTAGAGTAAGGGGATATCCGCTGGCCGCTCTCGTAAAGGAGGAACCGTAATGCTGATGGTATTGAGGCGGTAGAGTAAATCTTGACGAAATTCCTGTGCTCTCACTCTTTGATCTAATGGGGAATTGGTCGCTGTGATCAGTCGAATATCAATGGGCTCTTCTCTACTAGTACCCAGCTTTATGACGGTTCTACTTTGCAATACGTGCAGTAATTTGGCTTGTTGTTCTAAGGGGATATTGCCAATTTCATCCAGGAATAAAGTGCCTCCGCTGGCCGCTTGAAATACACCCTCGCGCTGGTTTTTGGCATCTGTAAATGCTCCTATTGCATGCCCAAACAGTGTGGATTCAAACAAGTTTTCGGGTACTGCACCCAGGTCTGCTACAATAAAGACCTGTTGCTGCCGATTGGATTGTTGGTGAAGAAAGCGAGCCAGGCTACTTTTTCCCGTACCATTTTCTCCTAGCAAAAGGACATTGGCATCCGTTGGAGCCACCTTTTTTACCTTTTCGATGACGTCAATCATCAGGGGAGATCGACTTTCTAGGAAATCATTTCCGGTAGGAGGGAGGGCGCTGTTTTTTCTTTGGGGTAATGCCTTGTCGACAACCCCTAATAACTTTTTGTTGGTCCAGGGTTTGAGTAAAAAATCGGAGGCGCCTTGCTTCATCGCTTCTACTGCGAGCTCAATATCACCGTAGGCTGTAATGAGTATGACGGCGGTATCGGGAGCTTGTTGCTTTATTTGTTTGAGCCAAAAGAGCCCTTCCTGGCCGCTTTGTTTGCCCGGCCTGAAATTCATATCTAAAAGAACAAGATCAAATACTTCATTGACTAGCCGATCGGCTAGGTTCGAGATTCGTTGCTCAGTAGAAACCGATTCATAATAATGACCTAAAACCAATTCTAAGGTGCGGAGTACGTCTTTATCGTCTTCCATCAATAGTAGGCGATACTTTTTTTTAGCCATATTGCGGGTTTTAGGAGGGCTTTGAATGTCGTTTTTGCACGAAGATGAACATTAAGGTGTACGGAATCGGTCGTTTTGGGAATGTTTTTTCAAGTTTGATTTGATAAAGTGCTGATTATTAATACGTTTGAATTTTGGTATGATAATTCTAGTAGTATTAAGCAATAGTGGCTCGTGAAAGGCATAATGCATACAATGAACAAGCCGCAGCATCAATTACGCTTGCAAATTGAATGAAAAATCTTCGATTTCCAAGCATGAAAATGCTCAATCACCAAAAAAGTAAGTAATGAGATTCAAATTAATACTGCGCAATTTATGGAAAACTAAGTTTTATTCGTTGCTCAATATCGTAGGATTGGCGATGGGGATGAGTGTAGCTATTATTACTTTTTTATACCTACAAAGTGAGTGGACCTATGATCAACATCACTCAAAATATGAAAGAATTTTTCGGGTTGGGTCCAGTTATATTAAGCCGGAAGTAGAGGATCGATATGCACTAAGTGGAATGGCTATGGGTAGACTGATGAAAGCAGAATTTCCAGAAATAAAGGAATTCGCTCGCTTCAATTTCAAATCTGAAAAGTGGATGTTTCAATATGAGGATAAGTTTCTTTTTCTGGACGATATTCATGAAACGGATTCTACTGCCTTACTGATTTTTGATCATAACTTCATACAGGGAAACCCCCAAACGGCTTTAGATGGAAAAAACAGTTTGATCTTATCCGAATCGATGGCTAAGCGGATTTTTGGTGATGAGGATCCAATGGGTAAATCACTCAAATGGGGTAGTCGATTATTGGAAGTTACCGGAGTATATCAAGATTTGCCGAAGAATACTCACTTTAGATATGAGGGCTTAATGTCAGTATACAATGGGGAGGAAAACTTTGGGCTGACCGATGCTCAATCCTTGAATTCTATTGGAGATTACACCTATATTCTTTTGCATGAAGGCGCTAGCATCAAAGCCATCGAAGATAGAATGGGCGATTGGATTGATAAATATGGGCGAACACCTACGGATGAAGATCGCATTACAAAACC
>Ga0070727_10005047_pt1 | contig 10932 bp, 8 predicted proteins | sample tdAd472_FD_66722 | JGI IMG/M metagenome (GOLD analysis project Ga0070727, IMG submission 66722) | Marine sediment microbial communities from the Atlantic coast under amendment with organic carbon and nitrate - tdAd47.2 | ecosystem: Environmental > Aquatic > Marine > Coastal > Sediment | place... | reverse complement strand
TGAACATGAACCTGGTCCCGAAGTACCGCTTTGCAGCGGACCAACTATGGGGGAATCCCCCATCCGGTAAATAAGGGCAATGCCCGATGTGGGAATCACTCTCAGCGGGCATGCTGCATCTGCATGCCAATGCCAATCCAATGCAGAAAACGGAACTTGAGAAACCGTGGCTGTAATTCTACTCCGAGTACCAATCTAGGTTAGGAGCTTCCCTTATGAGCGAATGCACCAAGGCCCTCGCGCTGCCAAATACAATTTCCCGACTAATCCGATTGCCGGCGCTGATGATGTTGGCTTTGATGGCGTTCCCTGTTTTTGGCTATGAATTAACGTGGGAATGCGGCAGAGATCTGAGGACGTTACTCGATTTCCATATCAACAGCAGAATTTCGTGCGGATCGAGCGGTGGGAAGTGCGCTTCGGTTACAAGCGAGTGTGAAGTTATCTATGACACAAAATTCACGAGGAATGAAGATCCAGACAGTCTGGCAACACAGCAGCTCATAGAGAAAATGGCCGAGTTGGTCAAAAAATTTGACGATGATCTGAAATTTGACGTAGAGCAAGTTGGTCTTGGGATTACAACGTATACGAAGCGGACCCCTGACAAAGCGGAACAGAGAGTGGCCGAGCTGCTCGTTCGGTTTCAAGCCGACTATAAGAAGGACGTAGAAGCGTTGGAGGTGCGCGTTGAGAGGGAGCTCGATATCGTCGTCGAGGATATTCTCGACAGGAGGGCGCAGTACAGTGAAAGAAATGCCGAAGTCAAGAAATCACTACTGAAGGTTATTAAGGACGCCGTTAAGATATTTTTCTCGGGAGGAGTCGACGCGGGATCGGGCGTCTGTTTTCTATGTGACTCGGTTATAGGCGCTAATGATGCCTGGGAGCGAATGCGAATTGTCTGGAGGGAACTGGATACCCATAACGAGAAGCTGTTAAGAGAAGTAAAAAAGGTTTACGACTTCAATCTAAGGCACGAAGGGTCAATTGATAACGAGCATCCGCCAAAGTTCTATCATGAAGGCCTCGAGAAGCCACTGCGGGCGCTCGGTATGCAGCTTAGAAGAAACGAGCAAAAACAATTGGAGGTGGAAAACGATATGGAGAAGGCCGTTAGAAAGCTCAATGCGACCATGAAACTTGTGACAGACGCTGCAAAGGAAGGTGCGGACCCGGCGAAGGTCACGAGGTTGGAAGGTAATATCGGAGCTCTGCTCAAGAAACACGACTCCAACCTAAAAATACTAGCAGAAGCCAAGGCGCTGACCGACGAAGGGCGAAAGCTGTACGAAGAAGCCCTAAAATCAAACCCCAATATAAACGGGAAGACGTGGATGAAAAGATTCAAAGAGTTTTGGAATCAGTATGACGATAAGATCAAAAAATTTGCCAATGCAACGGCAGATGCGGCTCAACTGACCTGGGATTAAGGGGAATAACCATGCACCGATCCAATTATCCGTACTGCGGCACTCGTCAATCCGGTTCAAAACGCCGACCTCTTGCTCTATTGACGTTCTTGTACGGACTGGTCGCACTTGTGATCCCCGGCCTGTCTTGGGCCGAACAGGTAAACCTCGCGCTGCTGCCGGGAGCCCAGGCCGAGCAATCCTCCACGGCACACGGTGGCACAGCCTACCGCGCGATTGACAGCTATACGGAGGGTCATTACTGGAACGGATCGGTTACCCATACCGCGAGCGAGAACGGGGCATGGTGGCAGGTCACACTGCGTAAGCCGGCGACGGTCCACTTTGTTCGCGTGTGGAATAGAACGGATTGCTGCCCGGAGCGGCTCGATAACGCCAAGGTCATACTGATGGACTCCAAGGGCCAGACGGTACATGAGACAGCCCTGGGTCGGGTTGGAGCAAATGGCGCGAAAATTTCTTTGAATGAGCCGAAAGTCATAAGCCAAGTAAAAATAATGTTGGCGGGCACCAACTATCTGTCCCTGGCCGAGGTCGAGGTGTTCGGGGAGGAACCACAGGAAGGCAGGTCGAGAACGACTGGTCGCGACGCTGATCGGAAGGTTGTCGCGGCGAAGGATGTACAGTACGAGGTCTTCGCCCGAACCTCCTATCCGACAGATGGCCATGAACCGGCGAATCGCTGCACAGAGAACGGTTTCCACATACAAATAGTCGGTACGGACGGCGTAACAGGATTACAGGGCATGGGTAAAGGGTATTGCGCGGGCTTAACGAAAACTTTTCAGGGAATGCATAATACGGTGGGCAACGTGGGCCCTGCTATTGCTATCAAACTCGTGAAGCACGGCTGGGATGATTGGCATCACGGTTTTGTGACAGTTATCTACAAAGTGCGCGGCGCGGATGGCCAATTCCACCCGCAGGTTATCAGCCGATTCTCCCGGGTCGGATGGATGCAGGCGTGGAAATCCGACTCGGACCAGAAGCACACTTGGGTAACCAGCTTGATCTATTGGGAGGACGGCTTCGGCTCGAGCCGCACCGAGTCCATAACCAGGACGGTACGCGAGTCGTGGAAAGTCATCGACGCCAGATACTGCGAAAAGCCGGTGACGGAGAAGTTCACGGAGACAGTGAGAGTTAACAAGGAGGAATGGCGACAGAAAAACTCCGAGCTGGAACACGAACATGAGGTGCGACTCGAGTTTGAAGGGACAACCGGCGTAGTGGGCGTCGGGTCCAAACGTTTCGAGGCCGAGGCCAAAAGCAGGCTGCGTATTGAGGAGCGGACAGAGGAAGGGCAGCGAACCGAGACCTACAAGGAGAGGACAGTAGACTGGAACGAGACGGCTGAGTGCGGGACGATTGTGTTGTATCACAACACCTTTAATGCGACCGGCTCGCGCGAGGCCATTTCGATAGGTGGCGTGGGCGGCAGGGAGTTGGTTGTTCCTATCGATGTGACCGATATCAAAAAATCGACCCGTCCGATCGTATTCAAGAAGTCGAAGAACACGGGACTACTGCATAGGTGGGAAACGATTAGCGGCCACCAGTCAGACTCGAAAGAGAGCAAGCTTACCCTGCCGATGAACGAATTCGAGAGAAATAAGATTTGCGAGCTTCTAGGGGAGCAAGCCTGCCTGGACCTCTAGCCGGCGCAGGGCACGGCGTAGCGAGCGACGTAACGAAGCGCTGTAGCCCTGACTCTTGCGCAAGAAGTGAATTAGTTAATACTAATTCAGCGAAATATTTCAGTCACTTATCGGGCATTGATGCATCCGATTTGACCGGGTTGCGACTTGCTGCTTCACTCTTTGCTTCGGTTCTGACGCCGGTAATAACAATAAGAAGAGTTCATCAATAGATCTGCATTGGCGGATGTCCCCCGCCGGATTGTCTTGTTAGGCATTTGCCCGATACGGGTATTGGCGCCGGCGGTCGTTCGGGAGCACCGGGGCGATGGCAGTGCAGCGGGGGGACGTACATGGTTCAGACGTCAGCGGATATAGAGGCACGACGCGCATTGGATCGTGCAGCCCAGAACGGTTTTCCGACAACGTGCCAGACGTGCCGCGACGATCTTTCTCACTTCTTCATGAATTCCACGGACTTATTGTGCATAGCTGACATGCAAGGTCATCTCCAGCGCGTCAACCCTGCCTGGACAGATCGGCTGGGATGGACTCTGGAGGAGCTGACGACTACGCCTTTGATCGAATTCATTCATCCGGATGAGCGCGAAAATACGCTTGCGGCATTCTCTGCTTTGGCCGGTGGCGAGACGGTCAAGCTGTTTGAGAATCGCTACCTTCACAGAGATGGTTCCTATCGCTCGCTTCGATGGAACGCGACGCCTGTCCCGAGCAGAGGACATGTGTATGCCACAGCCCGCGATGTAACTCGACAGAAGACTCTCGAGAGAGAGATTCTCAGGATCGCCGATTGCGAGAAGGAACGCCTTGGCCGGGAGCTACATGATGGGTTATGCCAGACGCTGGCTGGCATCCAGGCACTGAGCTCGACGCAAACCATGCGCCTCGCGTCGGCCGGCCATTTCGAGGCCTCAGAAAACGCCTCGGACATCAGTAAACTTTTGGGTGAGTCGATTCGCCAGGCGCGTGATCTGGCACACGGACTCATCCCTGCGGCTCAGGAATCGGGCGGGATCACCAATGCTCTCGATCACCTGGCGAAATCAACCCAAAGCTTGTTCCGCATAGAGTGCCTGCTCGAGTGCGAATCCCCGCCGCCGCCTTTGCCGTTAAGTGTCCAGACCCACCTGTATCGTATCGCGCAGGAAGCTATCAACAATGCGATCTCTCATGGGCGAGCGAAGAAGGTAGTCATTTCGCTGGGATGGGAAAACGGACATGGCGTATTGGCCGTGCTGGACGACGGCACGGGAATTCCGGAACCCATTTGCGACCTGAAAGGCATCGGGTTGCACACGATGGATTACCGGGCACGTTTGGTTGGAGGAGCCTTGCAGGTTCGACGGCGTAGCGAGGGCGGAACAGAGCTAATGTGTAAATTCCCTCTGGCACAGTCGTCAGACAGTGACGGGGACCGAAACGATGCCAGTGCCTGAAACGACATCGGGTCAGCACAAGAAAAAGCGCATCTTGCTTGTTGACGATCACCCCGTGTTACGGCGGGGACTGGCGGCCTTGGTCGAGGTCGAGCCCGATTTCATTGTCTGTGGAGAAGCTGCGACCTGCCAGGAGGCGCTGGACGCCTTCACTGGGAACAAGCCTGATCTGGTGATCGTGGATATCGAACTCGAGGGCCGTGACGGATTGGATCTGGTTCGGGAACTGAAAAGTCGTTATCCGGAAGTGCCGGCCCTGGTCCTCTCAATGTACGACGAGTCAGTGTATGCAGAGCGCTCCCTCAAAGCGGGCGCGATGGGCTACCTGTCCAAGCAACAGCTCGACGAAACAGTGCTGATCGCCATGCGGACCATCGTGGATGGCCAGATATACATGAGCGACAAGCTCCAGACCCAGCTTGCTCACAAGTTTCTTGGGGGGCGGCCACACCAATCGGACTCGTATGTGGGCACGTTAAGTAACCGGGAGCTGCAGGTATTCAGGATGATCGGTCGGGGTCAGAGTACACGACAAGTTGCGAAGTCCCTGTCATTAAGCATTAAGACGATCGAGTCCCACATCGAGCATATCAAGCACAAGCTCACCCTTGAGTCCGCTACCGAATTGGTCCATCGGGCAACCCAGTGGGTTGAATCGGGAGGACGGGGTAATAACGAGTAGTTTCGGGGCATGGGGTATTCCCCTACCCTAAAAAGGGCCAGAGCCTGATGATGTTCATCCCGGTAATTTGGCAAGCTGCCTTTTCGTGCCAAGGAAGAGAACAAACGGGACGGGCCGGCGCATGGGTAGCGAAAACTCGCAAACGGCCACAGGGGCCGAGCGACGCATACTGATTATCGACAGCCAGCCGTTGTTCAGGCGTGGCCTTGCTGCGCTGATCGACGGTGAACCCGACCTTGCTGTCTGTGCCTCGGTATCGACGCAGGGGGAGGGACTGGAAGCGATTGCCTCATCAAACCCCGACCTGGTGATCGCCGAGCTCTACCTCGGGCAAGCCGATGGCCTCAGTCTGTTGTCGAGCATCAGCTCACAATACCCGCATCTGCCAGTGCTGGTGCTGAGTATGAATGATAGACCGGGCTATGCGTCACGTGCGTTGCAGGCAGGGGCAGGGGCCTACCTGGCCAAGCAGGAGATGTCGGCTACACTGATACGTACCATTCGGCAGCTGCGGGGGGAGACCGATTTGAGCCCGCGTGCAGCGGCTCAATCCCGGGAACTATGACTGTTTAAACTGTTACCTGGTTGACGTGCGCTTGTCTTTGATGTCGCGGGCCCCCCGTCATTAGTGCACGTTGCTGATCATCTCACTGTGCATAGCCCGTCAGTTCGACGTAACCGCGACCCGTTGTTGGTGCGCCCCCGTGCGTACCGACGACATCGACCGCACCTTCCCAGTAACGCACGGTGGTGAAAAGCTCCTGGTCGGCGATGACCGGTGTCACCGTGACCTCGAGCCCGAAGCGCGGTACGCGCAGCGTCCAGCGGGAGGGGTAAGTGCCGCCTTTTGGGCTCGTCCATGTGTCTTCGACCGCGAGGTCGACATCATCGGCCATGAGGTGCGATGCGATGCCTTGCGAGTTGACCAGGGTTCCGGCACTGGCAGAATCCAGCGTGCCGTCGGTCCTGCGCAGCGCGTAGAACATCAGGTCGCTGCCGTCTGCGAGTTGCAGCGCGAACCAGCTCCAGCCGACCTGGTCGCTCGCAAGCGCACTCGTGCTCCATTCGCGATCGAGCCACGACAGTCCAGACACGCGGTAGTCGCGCTCACCGATGCGCAACGCGCCCTCGGTCTGCAGGCGCGTGATCGAGTAGTAATAGGAAGCATTGCCCGGGTCGGCCGATTTCTGCGACAGGCCGTCGATGCCGTTGAGGATGGGCGGACGCAGTGGTGTCAGTTCGATGTCGATGCTGAATGCCTCATCGCTCGCGCGCAAGCGCCAGGCATCCGATGACGGTTGCTGCGCGATCTCCCAGTCGTCGATCCATACCCGGAATGGTCGCGCCGTAGCACCTGCAAGCCCGACGGCTCCTCGCGAGTAACGTTGTGCAACGAGGAATCGTTCGCCGTTCGCATCCGTGACCGCGAGGTGGGCGATGTACACCTGGTTGGTGCGCCAGGCGGAACCTGAAGCGGGCAGGGTGGGTGCGAGCGAGAACCGGAAGATCGTCAACTCAAAGCCGAAGCGCCGGCCGTCTTCACCATCGAGATTGCCCGTGACATACCACCACTCGTTACGAAAACCGGGGTGCGGTCCGTGATCGGCAGGGAACGTGAAGTCGCGTGGCTTGAGTGCTCTTGTAAAAGCGTCATCGGCATCGCTGCCCAGCAGGTCCGCGAGTTGCGAAGGCGCTGCGGTGGACTCCGCGGCGCTGGCGGATCCGAAAACCAGAGCGGCAAGCAGTGTGACCAGCGTGATAAATCGTCTCGCCATGTCACTCTTCCCGCATCGCGATGGCGGGCTGACTTCGGCCTGCGCGATAGGCCGGGTACAGGCCCGCGAGCAATGCCGCGCCGATCGCGAACGCGACGGACACCAGCAGGATGTCGGGAGCGACGGTCATGTCGATCTGCCAGCCGAAGGCACGCCGGTTGATCACTTTAATCAGCACCCAGGCCATGGCGACACCAAGCGGAACGGACGCAAGTCCGCTCAGGAGACCGATCACACCCGTCTGCGCCGTGATCATGCCGCCAACCTGAGCGGGCGTCATACCGAGCGCACGCAACGTGGCGAACTCGCGGGCACGCTCGAGCTGCAGAGCGAGCATGGCTGACAGGATGCCGATGAAGGCGACCCCGAGAGCCAGCCAGTAGAGGACATCGGTGATCACGAAGGTGCGATCGAAGATGCGCAGGGATTCCTCGCGGATGCCGGCGTTGGACGCGACACGAATCGTTTGCCGCCCGGCCGCGAGTGCCTGCACCTGGGCGATCACCGAATCGGCGCTGACGCCGTCAGCGAGATAGAGGCCCACCGAGTCGATGGCGTCGTCGTCGAAGTGGCGCGCATACGTAGCTCGGCTGATCATCACGGCGCTCGCGTTGATGTCGTAGCTCTGGAACGCGGCAGCGACGGTGAACTCGCGGGGACCATTGTCCGTTCGCAGTGTAATGAGGTCGCCGGCACCGAAGCCGGATTGAAATGCATACGGTTCGGAGACGAGTACAGCGTCGGTGTGATCCCACGCACGCCAGACGTTGTCGGGGTCCGCATCGAGGATCTCGGTGCCCGCGTAACTGGCGGGTGCCATCTCGAGAACCCGGAGTTGCGTGCGGCCGTCAGCATCTTCGATCCAGGTACGCCGGCTCGTGCTCATGGCCTCGACGCCGTCGATGTTGCCGAAATCGGCGGCCAGCGCCGGGTCGAGTGCACCGCGTTGCACGCCGGCATAGACGTCAGCCTGCAGCGTCTGCTTGAGCCACGCACTGACCGAGCCCCGAAAACTGTCAACCATGATGCTGACGCCAATCGTTGCCGAGACGGCCACCGCCAGTGCGACGATCGCAACGCCCGTGCGCGAGAGCCCGGATGCAATCCCGGCCACGGCCATGCGCGCCGAGGTACCGCCAAGCGTATTCGCGAAGGGTGCTGTCAGCGTCGATGCGACGCGCACGAAAAGCGGCACACAAAGCGCGAAGCCGACAATCAGCAGGAACACGGCCGTGAGACCGGCGACGAGGTCGGTACCCGAGACGAGAATGAGCACCACGGCCGCGACTATCGTAGCGAGGCCGGTGAGCGTGAGGGCGGGCAGGGCATCGCGAGTGCGACGTTCGAGCGCCGAGCGCGTTAGCGCGAGCCTGGGTGCGTAGGATGTTGCCTCGATCGCGGGTACGGCCGCTGCCACGAGCGCTGCGCCGACGCCGGCCACAAGGCCCTTGACGATCGAAAATGGGTCGACGCTGACATTGGTCACGTTGACGCGAAAGTAGAGGTCGTTGATCGAGCGCGACACGAGGTCCAGGAGTTGTTCACCGAGCACGATGCCGAGTGCGACGCCAAGCACTGCGGCGAGCGTACCAATCACACTCACCTCGACAAGTATCATGACGAGCAGTTGGCGGCGCGTGAGGCCAAGTGCCCGCAAGACACCGATGAGCGCACGCCGCTGCAGCACCGAAAAGTTCACGGAGTTAAAAATCAGGAACAGCCCGACGAGCAGGGCCAAAAGACTCATGGCCGTGAGGTTGGTCATGAAGGCCTGGCTCATCTCGGCCGTCGCGCGCGTGCGCCCGGCGGCCGACAGCACTTGCAGGCCGTCGGGCAGGGCGATACGGAGCGCGTCGAGCGCGGCTTCGTCTTCGATGCGCACGTCGATGCGAGTGAGCCTGCCGGCCCGACCCAACCACTCCTGCGCCGTGGCGATATCGGTGACGAGCAGGCGGTCCAGGCTGCCGCTGCCGTCGCCGGGAAACACGGCCAGCAGTTTGGCTGGGCGGACCCTGCCGTCGGCGATCACCTCGAATGCGTCGCCCTCGGTCAGTCCCAGTTCCCGCGCCGTCTCTTCCGAGGTCGTGACGACACCGGGCTTGACGAGGAAACCGACGAACAGCGATTTAGTGTTCGAACCCTCCGGGTCTTGCGCGCGTATCTCGAAGGTGAAGTTGCGGATCTCCCGCTCGGCAAAAAGATCAACGCCCAAGAGCGACAGAGATGCGCCGTCGACCGTGATCGTGCCCTCGACGACGGGCGCAATCGCACGCATGCCGTGTGTCACGCGCAGTTCGGTGTAGACGTCCTCGTCGAGGCCACGCGGCCCGCCGATGACCTGGTGTGTCGCCGCGCCCGTGATCGTGTCCATCGACAGCAGGAAGGCCTTGCGTGCACTCGCGTTGGCGAGATCCACGGCGACGATGACGGCGACGCCCACACCGATGCCCAAAAGGGCAAGGGCGAGTTGCCACGGGTGGCGCAGCAGGTAGGAAAAGCTCGCGCGGTAAGTAACCGGGATCATCGACCTATTGCACGTTACTGAGGGACCCTACGTCAGCTCACTGTCCGCCGGATCTGAGAACGTCGAGAGCGGTGACGGTATCCGAAGCGACGCGAATGCTCTGGTCTTGCTCTAGCAGCTCGATAAGCACCCAGCCTGCCGACTCCTCTCCATCCTTAAACCGCTCTTCCAGCCATTGCGCGGCTCGATGCTTGTCGAAAGTCGAGTATAGCTGCCCGATGTAATAGTCGATATGCCAGGAGGAGCGTTGATCCGAGCGCAATGTCGAGGACATTGCTTTGAGTATCGGTATCAGACGTTCGACATTAATCGCATCGCAGCCGGTTGACGTGTAGATGTTGACCACGTTCGACAAAGCCTGAGTCACCTCGATCGCGAGTTCCCGACCCGTCACCCCGGGCAGCCCCGCATAAAGTTGCTCATCCTGCGTCGAACCAGTCGCACATTGCACATACAGCTTCTGCAGCCTTGCGCGCAGCGCTTCGTGAGGAGACTCGGCTATGACCCTGTCGAGCAACTGCATGGCCGGCACGATTCTCCCCTCCTCGAGGTGTTTCTGCGCCATGCCGCTCGCCGCCCGGGGCGAGAGATAATCGCGTGCAAGCGCGAGACGGTACGCCTGTTGCTCATCCGACCAGGTGACTGCCTTCTCGTGTGCAACGAATGCGATGGCGACGAAATACACGAGGCTGATCCCGATCGCCCAGGGCTTCGGCATGCGTCGCAGAAGCCAGTAAGCGGATACGACAATGGCCAGGTAAAGTCCCGCCGACGGCAGGTAATTGCGGTGCTCGTAATAGAGTTCCAGCGGGAACACCGAGCTTTCCAGGAGATGTCCGGCAAGGAAGAAAGCGATTCCGAATGCAATGATGCCGACTGCTTCGTGGCCACGATAACGAATTGCAAAGACGACCAGCCCGGCAAGACCCGCCAGCGCAGCCACCGTCGACATCGGCGAGAACAGCCCGGTCGATAGAGGGATGCCTTCCTGGTAAAGGCCCGTGGCGGTAGAAGTCGGCAGGATCAACTGGATCATGTAGATCCAGAGAATTCGGGCCTGGGTCAGTACGCGCTCTTCCATGGTGAACGTGCGATCGCTGTAGTCCAATAAACCACTGCCGGAAAATAACGAGGCAAGCACCACGACCAGCACCGCGGACGCTGCGATCGTCGCCACGAGTCCGGCCCTCGTTCGAAGCCACGCCGGCAGGTCCGGAAACAGGAACCACTCGATGAGCACGATGAACACCGGAATCAGGAGCGCATTTTCCTTGCAGGCATACGCGACAATGGTTAGCGCAAGGACACCGGCGACAAGTGTCAGTAGTCGTCCGCCCGTCAACGCGTGCCAGGCTTGCGTGCCGCGAACTTTGAGATAGAACACCAGCGCTGCGAGCGAGAACAAGGTCGCAAGCTGGTTCATT
>Ga0070727_10005046_pt1 | contig 10934 bp, 9 predicted proteins | sample tdAd472_FD_66722 | JGI IMG/M metagenome (GOLD analysis project Ga0070727, IMG submission 66722) | Marine sediment microbial communities from the Atlantic coast under amendment with organic carbon and nitrate - tdAd47.2 | ecosystem: Environmental > Aquatic > Marine > Coastal > Sediment | place... | reverse complement strand
GTCGTCCGCCCTCACTAACATCCTGAAACCCGCGTGGTTAAAGGATATTTGACCCATTTCGGGCCAATTGGTATAAGCATCGCAGCCGCAGGCGGATGCACGGAGTCGCCGGCGGACATTCAGCGGATGGCGAACTTTATGGTGGCGCGCGCTGGATTGATCTTTCAACAATCAATCTGCAAGGGTGAAGCTATGAACAAGGGAGAACTGATTGACGCGGTTGCTGGTGGTGCTGGCTTGTCCAGGGCGGACGCAACGAAAGCGGTCGACGCAATACTTGACAGCATTACGGGCGCTCTTTCCAACGGCGGTTCGGTATCGCTCGTGGGCTTCGGCACGTTCTCGGTGAAGGCACGCGCTGCTCGCGCTGGCCGCAATCCAAGGACTGGCGAAACCATTCAAATTCCGGCCAGTAATGTGCCCGGTTTCAAGGCTGGCAAAGCCCTGAAGGCTGCTGTAAACTAGCGCGCCCTTCGGGGCCACAGGCACCGGAAAAGCCCGTGGTTACGGGCTTTTCAGTTTCGGGGTGCTTAGCTCAGCTGGTAGAGCATCGCCCTTACAAGGCGAGGGTCGGCGGTTCGATCCCGTCAGCACCCACCAAGGTTTGGAGTGGTAGTTCAGCTGGTTAGAATACCGGCCTGTCACGCCGGGGGTCGCGGGTTCGAGTCCCGTCCACTCCGCCAAAATAAAAAGATCGAGAGCCCCGAAAGGGGCCCTCGGTCTTTTTTTTTGCCGTCGTGTCGGGACGACGAACCCGCGACAAAACCGCGTCAGCGGTTTTGGACGCTTGAGCGTAGCGAGAGCGCCCGAAGGGCCGCCGAAGGCGGTCAACCGGTGTTCGACTCTCACTCCACTGTTGGCCAAACTAGTCCACTCAGTTAGAATTCCCCGCCACAAAACGGGTCCCCGCACCCTAGCCAAAAAGACCATCTCCTATGCTGCAGCAAATCCGCGAAAAGTTTACCGGCGGCATCGCCATTGCGATTCTCGCCCTGATCGGTGTCCCGTTCGTTTTCTTCGGGATCAACTACAACTTCGTTGGCACGAACTTCGCCGCCAAGGTCGATGGCGAGGAAATTTCGGCGGGGTTCTTCGAACAGCAATACCGGAGCGATCTGATCGCACGACCGGAACTGGCTGAGGCAAACGAGGCGCAACGGCAGCAAATTCGCCGCGGTGTCCTCGAGCGCTTGATCCGCGACCAGCTCGTGCGCAACTACCTGTCCGAGAACGGTTACCGTATCGGCAACAAGCAGCTCACCGATCTCATTCAGCGGGAAGAGGAATTCCAGGTCGACGGTGAATTTGACCGGGCTACCTACGTCGACTACCTCTCAGTCCGTGGCCGCGAGCCGCGTGAGTTTGAGGAGTCGCAGCGCGCCTTCATGCGTGAGTACCAGTTGCGATCCTCGATCATGGCATCCGCGCTCGTAACTCCGTCGGAGTACCGACGCTATCTTAATCTCGCGGCCGAACAACGCCTCGTCAGCCTCGCGACACTTAGCGAGGAAGCCGTTACCGCTGAGATCGAGATCAGCGAGGAACAGATCCAGGCGTTCTACGACAACAATCCGACGCTGTACCAATTGCCGGAATCGGCAGTTGTTGAGTTCATACAGATTCGTCGCGACGAACTGGCACAGCAGGTCGACATCGACGAAGAGACGCTTGCTGCCTACTACGAGGACAACAAGTTTCGCTATCTCCAGGATGAACAGCGCCAGGCTCGCCACATACTGATCCTTTTCGACGACGACGAGGAAGCGGCGCGTACCAGGGCCGAGGATTTGCTCATGCGCACTCGCGCGGGCGATTCCTTTGAGGCCCTCGCGGCCGAATTCTCGATGGACGGTGGTACCTCGCAGCAAGGTGGTGATCTCGGTGTGCTGACCGAGACGCAATTACCTGACGCACTCGGCAAGGCGATCTTCGCGATGGAAGAAGGTGATTTGCAGGGACCCGTGCGTTCGGACTTCGGTTTTCACATTGTCAGGCTCGACGACGTTCTCGAACGCGGCCCGTTGTCGCTTGACCAGGTTCGCGGCGAATTGCTTACCGAACTTCGCGACCGCGAGGCTGAATCACTGTATATCGATCTCGAACGCCGGCTGTCCGACGCACTTTTCGATATGACAGACATGCGGGCGATCGCTGAGGCGATTGGTGTCGAAATGGGCACGATCGAGGGCTTCGGCCGTTCCGGCGGCGAGCCATTCGGCAGCAACCAGGCCGCGATCGATGCCGTGTTCGATGACGCCGTGTTGAACGGCGGGCAGATTTCCGAGGTGATTGAACTCGATATCAACAGTGCCGCGGTTTTTCGTGTCAATCAACACAATCCGGCAACGCGTCAACCGCTCGACGACGTGCGCGACGATGTCGAAGCGGTGGTTCGCTCGGAGCAGGCCGATTTGATTCTCGGTGCACGCGGCGAGCAGATTATTGTGGCAATCGCTGAGGGTGAGGATTTTGGCGTGGCAGCAGAGGCGGCCGGCGCCACGGTCGGTGAGCCGCGCTTGCTGACTCGCCAGGACACGGAGACCGACCCGATCGTCGTATTCGATATATTCGCCGCCGACAAACCGACGCAGGGCTCCCCGGTAACCGGGCGAGTAAGAGGGCTCGACGGCACCTACACCGTCTACAGCCTCGAGGCTGTATTGCCAGGACGACCGGAATCGATTCCCCTGGCGCAACGTGACGCCGGCAAGGCGCAGCTCGCGCAGGATTCGGGTATCGGTGACTATCTCGCGTTCCTGCAGGCGCTGTATAACGACGCCGAAGTCATCATCAACGAGGACGCGCTCCAGGAACAGGAGCTGTTACAGTAGACGGCGTCGGCGTTAATCGCGGTCACCGCCAGACCGCATGGAAGGGGGACTAATGCCCAAGCTCGAGCTGCACTGGCAGATCCTGATCGCCATCATACTTGCAGCGATCGTTGGCGGAATCGTCTTCAACGCCTATGAGGCGACCGGTACCGACCCGACGCTGTTCGGCGTTCGCTACCTGGCGATTTTCGATTACATCGGCACGATTTTCCTCAATGCGTTGAAGATGATCATCGTGCCGTTGATTACGTCGTCGATCATTGTCGGCGTCGCCGGCATCGGTTCGGGAGGTAATCTCGGCTCACTCGGTGGCAAGACGCTGCTGTTCTATGTGACGACGACGCTTGCCGCAATCGTTGTCGGCCTGGTTCTGATCAACGCGGTCGGCCCGGGTTACGTGGACGGTGAGCCCGCGCGTGATCTGCTCGCACTCGAAGCGTCAACCGCCGACATCGCCGAGCAAGTTGAAGGCCGCGGCGTTAGCGACGTGGCGCAGGTATTCCTGCGCATGGTGCCGCCAAATATCTTCAAAGCCGCCGTCGAAGGGCAGATGCTGGGCATCATCTTCTTCGCGATTCTGTTCGGCTACTTCATGACGCATCTCGAGAACGAGTATGCGGAGCCGTTGTACAAGTTCTGGAACGCCGTGTTCCACGTCATGATGAAGATGACCGAGTGGATCATGAAGTTTGCACCCATCGGCGTGTTCGGGCTCGTGGCGGCGGTGATAGCGAAAGCCGGCTACAAGGCCACAGGGCCATTGGCGGTGTTTGCGCTGGTGGTGCTAGCCGCGCTTGCGCTGCACGCATTCGTAACGTTGCCGCTGTTATTGCGTTTTGTTGGCGGCGTGAAACCGTACCAGGCGATGAGAGCCTGCCTGCAACCGATGTTGACGGCGTTCTCGACCGCTTCGTCATCGGCAACACTGCCGGTAACGATTGAGGCCGTCGAGGAAAACGTTGGTGTATCCAACAAGGTGTCGAGCTTCGTCTTACCGCTCGGCGCGACCGTCAACATGAACGGCACGGCGCTTTACGAGTGTGCCGCGGCAATGTTCATTGCACAGGCGTACGGACTCGAACTCACATTCGGGGTGCAGTTCTCGATTGTCGTCATCGCACTGCTCACATCCATCGGCGTCGCGGGCGTGCCGTCGGCATCGCTCGTCGCCATCGCCATCATTCTCAGCGCGATCGGGCTGCCGATCGAAGCGCTCGGCGTGCTCATGGTGTTCGACCGCATCCTCGATATGGCGCGCACCAGCATCAACGTCTGGGGCGACTGTTCCTGTGCGACGATTGTTGCGCGACTCTCGGGCGAGGAGACCAAGCTTGCGGCGGTGCAGCCGCCGGACTGAATCCGATTAGTCTTCGTCGAACACCATGCCCATGATGTTCGCGCCAGCGTCGACGAAGGTCGTCTCGCCGGTAATTCCGCTGGCAAGGTCTGAGCACAGGAACGCGGCCGTATTGCCGATTTCCTCGATCGTGACCGTGCGACGCAGGGGCGACGCTTTCTCCGCGTAACCGAGCATCTTGCGGAAGCCACTGATGCCGGCAGCGGCAAGCGTTTTCACGGCACCGGCCGATATTGCATTGACGCGAATTCCGTCAGGCCCGAGGTCGGCTGCGAGGAAGCGCACGCAGGCCTCGAGACTCGCCTTGGCAAGCCCCATCACGTTGTAATTCGGCACGACCTGGGTCGCGGCATTGTAGGTGAGCGCCAGGATCGCGCCATCGCGGCCCTGCATCAGGGGAAACGCCGCCTTGGCTAGCCCCGCCAGGCTATACGCCGAGATGTCATGAGAAATCTGGTAGCCCTCGCGTGTGATTGACTCTCTAAACCCCCCCTCGAGCTGCTCCCGGGGCGCGTAGCCGACGGAGTGCACGAGGACATCGAGGCCATCCCAGCTCTTGCCGAGGCCTTCGAATACGGCGGCGATTTCGTCGTCCGAGCTGACGTCACACGGGAATAACAGATCCGTGTTCTGGCCAAGTCGTGTAGCGAGTTTTTCAACGCGGCTCTTCAGCTTGTCATTCTGGTAGGTGAAGGCGAGTTCGGCGCCCTCGCGCGCGAAGGCTTCCGCGATTCCGGTCGCAATGGAACGATCGCTCGCGACACCGACAATCAGTGCCCGTTTGCCGGCCATAAATCCCATGATGATTCCCCTGTAGGAATTAAGGTAATTGTTACCTTAATTCAGCTCGACTGCCGGGTCACGTCGACGTACATCGTCAATTTCTGCCCGGGTCGAAGTATCTTGTTCTTGTCGATTTTATTCCAGCGCGCGATGTCGCCGATCGAGACGCGGAAGCGGTTCGCGATCAGGTACAGCGAGTCGCCTGTTCGTACTGTATAGCGCAGCTTGCGCGTCGTGTTGCCGAGCGCTGCGGTTGGCGACGTCCGCGGTGGCGACTGGTGCGATTTTTCGCTCTTCGTCCAGACGACGAGCTTACGGCCGACCGGCAGCGTGTCACGCGGCGCCATGCCGTTCCACGCGGCCAACTGGCGTGTCGTGACGTTGTAGCGTCGGCTGATGGTCCAGAAGCTTTCCCCGTTACTCACGATGTGCTCGACTTTTTCGCCGGCACGCTTGCGATTTTGCGTTTGCGCGAGCCGCGCGTCGGCGCTCTGGCTATAAGCCGAGAGCGGCTTCGACGCCACAGGGATCAGCAGATAGTGGCCGGCGCGGATCGTGTTGCCGCGCAGGTTGTTGGCCTCCCGAATCTCGGTGACCGTCGTGTGGTACCTGAGCGCAATCTGTGAGATCGCCTCGCCATTCTTCACCTTGTGGCGCTGCCAGCGGACGCGCTCTTTCGCAGGCACTTCCGCCAGCGCCACAGTAAACGTCCCGGCGGCATCGATGGGCAGTACCAGGCGATGCGGGCCTGCCGGGTCCGTGGACCAGCGGTTGTAGCCCGGGTTATAGGTGTACACGGTGTCGACGTCGATGCCCGCGAGTTCGGCAGCCAGCGCCAGATCCAGCTGCGAGCCGATGTCCGCGACAACGAATTGTGCTTCGTCGAGCACGACCGGCAACTTGAGATTGTAGACCTCGGGATTGCGGACGATGTCCACCAGCGCCAGCAGCTTCGGCACATACGTGCTCGTCTCGCGCGACAGTCTCAGGTTCCAGAAGTCATCGGGTTTGCCGGCGTTGCGGTTGCGGCGCACGGCCTTGCGCACATTGCCTTCGCCGGAGTTATAGGAAGCGACGGCGTTGAGCCAGTCGCCTTCGTTGAAATCATACAGGTACTCGAGGTAGTCGAGCGCAGCGCGCGTCGAGTCGACGACGTCGCGGCGGCCGTCATACCACCAGTTCTGCTTGATGCCGAAACGTCTCGCGGTGCCCGGGATCATCTGCCACAGGCCGGCGGCACGGCCGTGTGAATACGCGAACGGGTCGTAGGCGCTCTCGACGATCGGCAACAGCGCGAATTCGAGCGGCAGGCCGCGACGCTCCAGCTCGGCCGTGATGTAGGGGAGGTAGCGCCGGGCTCGTGTGAAGACGCGGTCCAGGTAGTCCGGATGGCGCACATACCAGTCGCGTTCTGCCGCGATGCGCCTGTTGTCCTCGCGATCGATCGAGAAGCCGAAGCGCAGCTTCGTGAGCAGGTCGTAGGGCTCCGCGGGGCCGTAGGTCTCGAGCGTGAGGCCGTCGAGCGGCGAAATCAGCGTCAGCGAGGGCTCATCGCCTGAGAGACCAGGTGGCAGGCTATTATGAGGGTCGGCCGCGGCAGTGCCGCCGAGGAACGCCAAAATAGTGACGCCGACGGCGCCTGAGACCTGAATTCTCTGCAATAATTGCCGCAAGATCGTGGAGTCCGGACTGAGCATCCGGCTATCGTACTGACGGGACCAGGTTCTGCAAGGTGCGATGTCACAAACGGGAGACCGCAGAGGACAGCTATGGGCAATTCCACCCACAACCCGGTAGTGGATCTCGCGGCCGTACGAAGATGGCTGGAGACGCCGCTCGGGGATTCGCTGCTCAAGCAGGAGTTGCGGGTCGTCGAGGAGGCGTTTGACGGCATTTTCGGCGAACAATGCCTGCAGCTCGGCCACTGGGGCGAACCGCGCAGCTTCCTGCGCTTCGCCCGCACCCAGCGCTGCGCGCTGATTGCCGAGCAAGCGCTGGGCGACGGACCCTCCGCGATCGGCCAACTGCACCGGCTGCCCATCGAAAGCGACTCGGTTGACTCCGTGATATTGCCGCACACGCTCGATTTCAGCGACCGGCAACACGCGGTACTCCGCGAAGTGCATCGCGTGTTGCGTGCTGGTGGCCACGTGGTCGTGCTGGGCTTCCGTCCAGGCGGCCTGTGGGGCCTGAGACGGCTGATACCGGGCGCAGGGATGCCGCCGGGTTCGCTGCATCTCGTGTCAGACAGGCGGCTCAGGGACTGGCTGCAATTACTCGACATGCGTATCCACGGTGTGACGCGCTATTTCTTCCGCTGGCCACTGCCTGGCCTGAAGAAGACGGCGTCGCCGCAGTGGGAGCTGCGCGGGCAACGCTGGTGGCCTGAGCTTTCGGCGTGCTATATGCTCTCGGCCCAGAAACGCATCAGCACGTTGACCCCGGTACGCCCCGTATGGAGCAAGAAGCCGAAAGTTGTCGCCGGGCTGGCCGAACCTTCAACCCGAGTGTCGCGCATCCGCTTTGACCAAAAGAATCCACTTTGACACGAACAGTTGAGATCTATACCGACGGGGCCTGCAGGGGGAATCCCGGTCCGGGCGGCTGGGGCGTCGTGCTGATTGCGGGACAACACCGCAGGACAATGCACGGCGGTGAACCCGAGACCACCAATAACCGCATGGAGCTGACCGCGGCCATCGAAGCGCTGAATGCGTTAAAGGGCAAACGGCAGGTCATACTGCATACGGATTCCCTGTACGTCATGCACGGCATCACCGAGTGGATGGCGAACTGGAAGAAGCGCGGCTGGAAGACCGCCGCGAGGAAGCCGGTCAAGAACCGGGACCTGTGGCAGTTACTCGACGAGGCCATCACGCGCCACGATGTCCAATGGAAGTGGGTCAAGGGTCACGACGGCAATGCCGGCAATGAGGAAGCGGACGCGCTCGCAAACCGCGGCATCGACGAACTGTAGAAAAGGGGTCTGACCCCAATTAACCACCGATTAACTATGAGACAAATCGTCCTCGACACAGAAACCACCGGCCTCTCGACGGGGCACGGTCATCGCATCATCGAAATAGGCTGCCTCGAACTCGTTAACCGACGACTCACGGGTCGTGAGTTTCATCGCTTCCTGAATCCCGAGCGTGACATCGACGAAGGCGCCGAGCGCGTGCATGGCATCAGTCGCGAGTCCCTCGAGACGGAGCCGTTCTTTGCCGAGATCGCCGACGAGTTTCTCGGCTTCATCAAGGATGCGGAACTGGTCATTCACAATGCCGTCTTCGATGTCGGCTTTCTCGAGTACGAACTTGGACTCATGAAGCACTCGCAGCCCGCGATCACCGATCATGCCCAGGTGCTCGACACCCTGAAGATCGCGCGCGAGATGCACCCGGGGCAGCGCAACAGCCTTGATGCGCTGTGCAAACGCTACGAGGTCGACGCCTCGAAGCGCGACGTGCATGGTGCGTTGATCGACGCGGAACTGCTGGCACGCGTGTATCTCGCGATGACGGGCGGGCAGACGGCATTGTCGCTGGACGCGGCTGCTGGCGGCGGCGATCGCAGGCAGGGCGCGGCGCGTACGGCGCGCGCGGTCCGGTCCGACCTGGATCTCGTGGTCATTCGGGCGTCTGACACCGAGAACGCGGCCCACGAGGCACTGCTCGAGAAACTCAGGGAAGCAGGCGATTGTGTCTGGGACCGCATCGATAACTCTCGTCAAGCTGCAAAATAGAGCCGGAAACGTCTAGAATTCGGCCAGCCTCAACCACCAGCCTCAACTATAGGAACTCCCATGGCTCAATCGATGACGGATGCCTTTCGTCAGAACTTCCTCGGCAATTCGCCGACGTGGTACAAGTTCACGATTCTAGGCTTTCTAATCCTAAACCCCATTCTCGTGCTTGTGCTGAAGATGCCGTTCCTGGCCGGCTGGGTGCTTGTCATCCAGTTCATCTTCACGCTGGCGATGGCGTTGAAGTGCTATCCGCTGCAACCCGGCGGATTGCTGGCAGTGGAGGCGATCGTCCTGGGGCTCGCGAGCTCCGAGATGGTATTCCATGAGGCTGAGAAGAATTTCCCGGTCATCATGCTGCTGATGTTCATGGTCGCCGGCATCTACTTCCTGCGCGAGTTCCTGTTGTACACGTTCACCAAGATCCTGCTGGGCGTGAAGTCGAAAATCCTGCTGTCATTGATGTTCTCGTTCACAGGCGCATTCCTGTCGGCATTTCTCGACGCGCTCACGGTGACGGCGGTCATCATTTCGGTCGCGATTGGTTTTTACGGCGTCTATCACAGTGTCGCGTCCGGCAAGCAATTCGACCATTCACACGATGCGACGACGGATGACGGTGTTGTCGAACTGCACCGCGAGGACCTCGACCAGTTCCGCTCTTTTCTCAGGAGCCTGATGATGCACGGCGCCGTCGGCACGGCACTGGGCGGCGTGACGACGCTCGTCGGTGAGCCCCAGAACCTGCTGATTGCCAAGGTCATGGACTGGGACTTCGCAACGTTCTTCATGAAGATGGCGCACATCTCGATGCCTGTGCTGGTTGTCGGACTGATCACCTGCATGTTGCTCGAGCAATTCAAGATCTTCGGCTACGGCCAGAAGTTGACGCCCAAGGTGCGTGAAGTGCTCGACTCCTATGACCACCACATGACCGAGCAACGGACGCACCAGGAGAGCATGGCAATCATCGTTCAGGGCGTCGTTGCCCTCGTTCTGATTTTCGCACTGGGTTTTCACCTCGCCGAGCCCGGTGTCGTCGGTTTGCTCGTGATCGTACTCGCGACCGCGTTCAACGGCATCACGGAGGAATACCGCATCGGCCACGCATTCGAGGAAGCACTGCCGTTTACAGCGCTGCTGGTGGTGTTTTTCGCGATCGTTGCGGTCATTGATCACCAGGGACTGTTCACGCCCGTCATCGACTGGGTACGGACCTACGATGGCAAGGAGCAAGAGGCACTTTTCTACGTCGCTAACGGCGTGCTTTCGATGATCAGCGATAACGTCTTCGTGGCGACCGTATACATCACCGAGGTCGAGGAGCTGTTCCTGGCTGGGGAAATCACTCGCGACCAGTTCGACGCGCTGGCTATCGCGATCAACACTGGCACGAATATCCCGAGTGTTGCTACGCCGAATGGCCAGGCAGCCTTCCTGTTCCTGCTGACCTCGGCACTGGCACCACTGATTCGACTGTCGTACGGGCGCATGGTGATCATGGCGGTGCCATACACGATCACGATGAGTATTACGGGCCTGCTCGCGCTCTGGTATCTGGGCTGACCCTAATTTTCCGCATGGAACCAACTATGACATTCGACCTCAACAAGCTCCGCATCGGCGTCGTCGGCCTCGGCTACGTCGGGCTGCCGCTCGCCGTTGAGTTCGGCAAGAAATATCCAACGGTTGGCTTCGACGTCAATGCGGCGCGCGTGGCAGAGTTGGCGCAGGGCACCGACTCAACGCTCGAGACATCGCCTGAGGAGCTCGCCGAGGCGCAGCACCTGGTAAACACCGTTGACGTATCCGCGCTGAGCGACTGCAATTTTTACGTCGTCACCGTGCCGACGCCAATCGGTGACAGTAATCGGCCATTACTGACCCCCCTCAGAAAAGCCAGTGAGACAATCTCGAGCGTCCTGAACAAAGGCGATATCGTTGTCTATGAGTCGACCGTTTATCCGGGGGCGACTGAGGAGTTCTGTGTGCCGATTCTCGAGCAAGGCTCGGGTCTGGCGATGAATCAGGACTTCTTCGTTGGCTACAGCCCGGAACGGATCAATCCCGGCGACAAGGCCCGGCCGCTTGCCTCGATCATCAAGATCACGTCGGGCTCGAACCCCGAGGCGGCTGACTACGTGGACGCACTGTACCGTCAGATCATCACCGCCGGCACTCACAAGGTCGCGGCCATCCGCTCCGCCGAAGCGGCCAA
>Ga0070727_10005045_pt1 | contig 10936 bp, 9 predicted proteins | sample tdAd472_FD_66722 | JGI IMG/M metagenome (GOLD analysis project Ga0070727, IMG submission 66722) | Marine sediment microbial communities from the Atlantic coast under amendment with organic carbon and nitrate - tdAd47.2 | ecosystem: Environmental > Aquatic > Marine > Coastal > Sediment | place... | reverse complement strand
TTTGGGCGCGGTGGCGAAGAAGCCTTATTCATGGCCGACCATGGCGTTGAGTTTGAGATTATTCCGGGTGTTAGCGCCGGGTCTGGCTGCGGCAGCGCTTTTGGAATTCCTCTGACCCATCGTGGATTGGCGACCGGGGTACGATTCGTGACCGGTCATTGCCGCGATAATGGCGAGTTGAAACTCAATTGGAAAAGCCTAGCTGACCCAGACACTACCTTGGTTGTCTATATGGGACTAGGCACGATTCCTGAAGTTTCAGCCCATTTAATTGCTGCAGGGTTACCATCAAGCACACCGGCTGCCGCCATTGAAAAAGGTGCGACTGAGCATCAGCGTATCTGTGTAAGCACTCTTGGTGAATTGCCGACGCGGGTTGTTGAAGAAAACTTCGCCCCGCCGACTTTGTTTGTCATTGGCCGCGTTGTCACTCTGGCTGATCAATTGGGCCAGACTCTGAATGCCAACGCTGCGCCAGAAACCGTCTTGGAGGACGGACTGACTGCCCATGCGTAAATATCCTTTTAGCCGCAAGGCGCGTCGATGGTCTGTTGGATTATCGGTTGCTGCCATTTGTCTTCTTGCGAGCAGTGCGCAGGCCGCACCCGATGAGGCTCGGAAGGAAGAGTTGAGATATTTATTGGAACAGGATTGTGGTTCCTGCCACGGTCTGACTCGTAAGGGCGGACTAGGCTCACCACTGTTGCCTGAAAATGTTTCGGAAACTTCCGATGAAGCCTTGTTGGAGGTGATTCTCGAGGGAATTCCGGGTACTCCTATGCCGCCGTGGAAGTTTCTACTTTCCAGAGAAGATGCGGTTTGGCTGATTGAATTGATTAGGAAGGGCGTTGACCATGAAGGCTGATCGGGGACTTATCAAGGGTCTGGTAAAGACTGTTTCCGGCTTGGCTCTTGCCGCTGGCTTATCTGCTTGTGCCCACGACCTTCGAGGCACTGGCGACATGGGGCTGGTTATCGAGCGGGCCACGGGCTCTATCCTTATTGTCGACCATTCTAAAGGTGAACCTCTGGGCCAAATTAAAGGCCTAGGTGACTTGAGCCATGCTTCCGCCGTTTATTCTCGCGATGAGCGCTATGCTTATATTTTTGGCCGCGATGGCGGGTTAACCAAGGTCGATATCCTCAAGCAGGAAATTGTTAAACGGGTTATCCAGGGCGGCAACAGCATCGGTGGAGCAATCTCGCAAGACGGTAGCTTGGTCGCTGTTTCCAACTATAAGCCGGGTGGGGTCAAAGTTTTTGATTCCAAGACCTTGGATTTGGTTGCTGATATTCCAGCCGGTGAGCCGGGCGAGCAGTCAAAAACCGTTGGTCTTGTTGACGTACCAGGACGAAAGTTTGCCTATGGCCTTTGGGATCATGGTGAGATTTGGACTGCCGATTTTAGCGCTGGAAAAAAACCGAAAATCACCAAGTTCGAAGATGCCGGAACTCAACCCTATGATGGGTTGATCACGCCCAATGGCCGCTACTACATCGCCGGTCTGTTCGGTGAAGATGGTCTTTCCATGATTGATATGTGGAAGCCGGAGAAGGGCGTTACCAAGATTTTGCCGGACTATGGCAAGGGCAAGAAGAAGCTGCCAGTCTATAAAATGCCACACCTTGAAGGCTGGGCCATGGCGGGCAATTTGATCTTCCTTCCAGCCATTGGTTTGCACGAAGTTCTGGTGGTCGATGCCAATACTTGGAAACAGGTTGGCCGCATCAAGGTTCATGGCCAGCCGGTTTTTGCCATTGGGCAGCCAGATGGTCGCAAGATTTGGGTCAACTTCGCCATTCCGCATAACGACACCATTCAGGTGATCGACACCCTGAGCCTCAAGGTCGTGAAAACCCTTAAGCCTGGCAAAGGGGTGTTGCACATGGAGTTTACGCCGCGTGGCGAAAAGGTTTGGATGTCAGTGCGTGATAAGAACCGGGTCGATATCTACGATACCGCCACTTATGAACGCTTGGGCCACTTCAAGGCTGAGAAACCAAGCGGCATCTTCTTTACTGACCGCGCTCACAAGATTGGTCTCTAAAACGGTGGATGAACTCAAGCGCAATCTGCTCGACGCCTACCAGCGCGGGTTTCCCGTTTCGCCAACGCCTTATAAAGACGTGGCGGAGAAGCTGGGCGTGAGTGAAGAGCAGGTGCTTGATGCCGTTAAGGAGCTCAAAGCCAGCGGTGCTTTAAGTCGGGTTGGCCCGGTCTTTAAGCCCAAAAGCGTTGGCGATAGTACTCTCGCTGCCATGGCCGTACCGACCGAACGCCTTGAAGAAGTCGCCGAAATGGTCAATGGATTTTCTGAGGTGAACCACAATTACGAGCGGGAGCACTGTTTCAATTTGTGGTTCGTGGTGACAGCACCTGACAAGGCGCGGGTTGAGGCTGTACTCAATGAAATTTCTGATGCTGCCGGGCTTGAGGTTCTGAACCTTCCCATGGTGGCCGACTATCATCTTGATTTGGGATTCGCCCTACAATGGAACTGACCGAGGCTGATCATAAGCTGGTCGAAGTGATTGCGCCGGGCTTGCCTTTTGTTTCCCGTCCCTATGCTGTGGTGGGTGAGCAGATTGGCATGGACGAATCCGAGGTGATTGAACGAATCGAAAAGATGATCTCGCTTGGCGTCATCAAGCGGCATGGCATGGTGGTGCGCCACCATGAACTGGGCTATCGCTCCAATGCCATGTGCGTCTGGAATATTCCTGATGAGCGCATTGACGAAATCGGCGAAAAGTTCAGCAGCTACGATTTTGTGACCCTTTGCTATCAACGACCACGGCGATTGCCCGACTGGCCCTATACTCTGTTTTGCATGATCCACGGCAAAGAGCGTGACGCTGTGCTTAAGCAGGTGGACGTCTTGGCTGAAGAATGTGGCTTGCAAGATGTTGAGCGTGCGGTTTTGTTTTCTGGTCGACGGTTTAAGCAGCGGGGCGCCCGCTACGCCATGAAGGAGTCGCAGTAGCCATGAGCCGTGCCGCCATGCGTGAAGACAAGTCTCATCTGCTTGATGATAAAGATCGGGCCTTGATCAATGCCTACCAGGGTGGTTTTCCGCTATCTGAAAGACCTTATGCCGACGTGGGAGAGAAATTGGGGCTTTCGGAGGAAGAGGTGATTGCACGAATCGGCAAGATGCTTGATGAGAAAATCCTCACCCGGTTTGGGCCGCTCTATAATGCTGAGCGCTTGGGTGGAGGTTTGACTCTCGCGGCGATGAAAATTCCGGAGGCCGAATTCGATTCGGTGGTCGATCAGGTTAATGAGTTTCCTGAAGTGGCACACAATTACGCCCGGGAACATGAGCTTAATATGTGGTTCGTACTGGCAACTGAGACGCCGGAAGGTATCGAAGAAACCTGTAAGCGGATCGAAGAGAAAACGGGTTACCCAGTTTACAACATGCCCAAAGAAAAGGAGTTCTTTGTGGAACTTAAGTTTGAGGCATGAGCATGGACGAGATTGATCGTAAAATCGTTCTTGCCACCCAGGGCGGTTTGCCACTCGTCGCCGAGCCTTATAAGGCTGTGGCAGAAGACGTGGGCATCTCTCCTGCTGAAGTGACTGAGCGCATGGAACGAATGCTGGAGGACGGCTCTATCCGTCGCATTGGTCTTGTGCCGAATCATTATGCCTTGGGCTACGCTTTCAATGGCATGACCGTTTGGAATGTTGAAGATAGTCATGTTGGGGACTTGGGGCCAAAGGTTGGTGCGCTTGATTGTGTCACCCACTGCTATTTACGGCCTAGGCACCTGCCCGAGTGGCCCTATAACTTTTTTGCCATGGTCCATGGAAAAGACCGTGAGACGGCAGAAGAGGGAATTTCGCAGATTACCCAGGTCTTAGGCGACCACAATAAGGGTCATCTGGTATTGTTCAGTTCGCGGATTTTAAAGAAAACAGGCATGCGCCTGGGTTCAAGCGGTTAAGGATAGAAGATTATGTTTCGGATTTCGCAATTCCTTCGTGAGATCGATACCCCAACGCCGGTAAAGCCATCGCGTGGCATGCCAGGGCCGGTGGTCATCTGGAATCTTCTGCGACGCTGCAACCTGGGCTGCAAGCACTGTTACTCGGCCTCGTCCAATAAGGACTTTTCCGGTGAGCTTTCGACCGATGAGCTTTATACGGTCATGGATGACCTCAAGGGCTTTCGTGTGCCGGTGCTCATTCTGTCTGGTGGTGAACCATTGCTGCACCCGGACATTTTCCAGATTTCCAAGCGCGCGATTGATATGGGGTTCTATGTTGGCCTTTCGTCCAATGGCACCCTTATTACCGAAGAGAATATCGGCGGCATTGTTGAGACCGGCTACAATTATGTGGGCGTCAGCATCGACGGTATCGGAGCGACGAATGACAAGTTCCGGGTTATGGACGGAGCCTTTGACGCTGCCATAAAGGGCGTTACCCTTTGTCGTGAAGCGGGTATCAAGGTGGGCTTGCGCTTTACGATGACCCAGGACAATGCTCATGAGTTGCCCAAAATGCTCGACCTGATGGATGAGCATGACCTGGATAAGTTTTACCTCTCGCACCTCAACTATGCGGGCCGTGGTAATGCCAACCGCGAAGACGACGCTTTCTTTGCCACCACCCGGAAAGCCATGGACCTGCTGTTTGAGCGGGGCTTGGAATGGGAGAGGGCTGGAAAACCGAAAGAATTGGTGACAGGTAATAATGATGCCGATGGAGTCTATATGCTGCTTTGGATCAAAGAGCATTACCCTGAGGCCGCCGAGCACGTTGAGCAGATGCTCAATCAATGGGGCGGCAATGCAACGGGCGTTAATGTGTCCAACATCGACAACCGAGGAAATGTCCATCCCGACACCATGTGGGGCCATCATATTCTTGGCAACGTGCGGGACCGGCCGTTCTCGGAAATCTGGCAAGACCTATCCAACCCACTGATGGCCGGCCTCAAAGCCAAGCCGCGCCCGTTAAAAGGCCGCTGTGCCGAGTGTGACTATGTGGGCATTTGCAACGGCAATACTCGGGTGCGTGCCGAGCGGCTAACGGGTGATGCCTGGACGGAAGATCCGGGCTGCTACTTGACTGACAAAGAGATTGGGGTGGCTGAAGCGACGGAAACCGCGACGGCCCATCCAGCTCAACAGGCCGGTGGGAGGGCCTGACAATCATGAAAAAACTTCTGCTTGGACTGCTTTCTATTCCTCTTCTTATGGGCCAGGCAGAAGCCGCCCCTGATGCGGAAAAACTCTATAAAGAGCACTGTGAGGCTTGCCATGGGGTTGGTCGCTTGGGCGGTCAGGGGCCGGTTCTAGAGCCGGTGAGCATGAAGCGGCTGAAAAAGAAACGGGCTGCGAAAGTCATCGCCAATGGTCGCGCCGCAACTCAGATGGAAGGCTTTAAGGAAAAGCTCTCTGAAGCTGAGATTAGCGCGCTTGTCGACTACATCTTTACGCCATTTGATAAAGTTCCTGTATGGGACATGGCCAAGATTGGCGAAACCCATGAGGTAATGGTTGATCCAGCCACTTTACCCAATACACCGCAGCATAAATCGGACCCAATGAACCTGTTCACGGTTGTTGAGGGCGGTGATCATCATGTGACTATTCTCGATGGTGACAAGTTCGAGCCGATCTGGCGGTTTAAAACTCGTTTCACGCTCCATGGAGGTGCCAAGTATTCTCCAGACGGACGTTTTGTTTATTTGGCGACACGAGACGGCTGGGTCTCCATGCATGATTTGCACAACATGCAAACCATTGCCGAGATTCGTGTGGGCATTAACACCCGCAATATTGCTGTTTCTAGTGATGGCAAATACGTCATGGCCGGTAACTTCCTGCCGCATTCGGTCGTGGTACTAGACGCAAGCAACTTGAAGCCGGTGAAATACATTACGGCGGAAGACAAGGAAGGCAACACCTCGCGGGTTAGTGCCGTCTACAATGCGCCGCCACGCAAAAGTTTCATTGTGGCGATGAAGGACATTAAAGAAATTTGGGAACTGTCTTACGACCCGGATGCCTTGCCCATCTATTCCAACTTTGTCCATAGCTTCCGCAAAGGCCACGAAGAGGCGGTCATTGAATACGAACAGCCCTTTGGCATTCGCCGTATTAAGGTCGACGATTTCATGGACGACTTCTTCTTCGATCCATATTACGCCGAAGTGATTGGAGCAGCGCGGAACTCTAAGAAAGGCCAAGTGGTCAATTTGGATGTGCGCAAGAAAGTTGCGGAACTAGAGCTAGAAAGCATGCCGCACCTGGGGTCTGGAATTTATTGGAAACGTGGTGAGCAGCAATTGCTGGCGACCCCTCATATTCGAGGCGGTAATGTCAGTGTTATCGATATGGATACCTGGAAAACGGTCAAGAAGATCAAGACCAAGGGTCCTGGCTTCTTTATGCGTAGCCACAAAAACAGCCCTTACGCTTGGGTTGACGTTTTCTTTGGGCCTCACAAAGACCTTCTCCACGTGATCGACAAAAACACCCTGGAAATTGTTAAGACCATCAACCCTGCGCCGGGCAAAACCAATGCCCATGTAGAATTCACGAAAGACGGCAGCCACGTTTTGGTTTCTGTCTGGGAAATGGATGGGGAATTGGTGGTTTATGACGCCAAAACATTTGAAGAAGTTAAACGGATTCCGATGAAGAAGCCGGTTGGCAAATACAACGTCTTTAACAAGATCACCTATGAAGAAGGCACCAGCCACTAAGACATTAGAACAAAGTGTGAGGTTTTGTTGTCCTAATGTGAAAAGACTGTTTAGTCTGATGGCCTTGAAGCGGGGGCAATAGGTGGGGAAAGGACCGAGAAAGTGCTCAATCGAACGCTTAGATGCGTTTTGATGCGGCGTTCGAAGCAAGCTATTGCGGGTGGGACAGCATTTGCCATTGCTTCAGTTATATCTTCGCCGTCATTTGCTGCGACCCAAACTTCGGAGGATGTTGTTTCTCCGGAGTTCGTTTGGTTGCTGGTCGGGCTGCTTTTCGGCTTAGGTTGTTTCATCCTTATTTTGCTTGGCAACATTGCCAAACGGCGGCGCGCCGAGTTCGAGCTTATCAAATACAAAAAAGACCTGGAAGCAAAGGTGGAAGAGCGAACAGTCCAGCTTTCAGCCGTCAACGAGAACTTAGCTGAACAAATTGCAATTGTTAGCAAATCAGAAGAAGCCCTCCGCGAAAACGAACGCAAACTTGCCCTTCTTTTTGGCAATCTCCCAGGCATGGTCTATCGCACCCGCCGGGGTGAGCGATGGGAACTGGATTTCGTTAGCGAAGGGTGTCATGCCCTGACGGGCTACACACCGGATGAATTGTTGGCAGGAGACCGGCGAACTTATGCCGATAAGGTCATTGCCATAGACGACCGGACTCATGTTCGAAAAGAAATCTTTGAGACGGCCTCGAAGGGGGATGCCTATCGCGTCCACTATAAAGTCATCACTAAGGAAGGCCGCGAGCGCTGGGTATGGGATCAGGGGCAAGGCGTTATTGATGACGAGGGCCACCTGATTGCCCTGGAAGGATTTGTTGGCGACCTTACGGAGCGTGTGCGGGTTGAGGAAAACCTGCGAGAGAGCGAAGAGCGGTATCGCGGTTTGGTGGAGGCCTCTCCGGATGCGATTGTCGTTCACCAGGATGGGATCGTAATTTTTCTGAATAATGCTGCCATGGAACTCCTTGGCGCTCGGTCTGTTGAAGACATTATTGGTACGAAGGTCGCACGATTTGTCCATCCCGATTACATAGATATGGTTGCTGAGCGGATCGCCCTAATCACCGAGAACAAGGGGAGTTTGCCCCTGGCTGAAGAGAGGCTGTTGACCTTAGATGGCACGGCCTTTGATGCCGAGGTGGCCGGGCGAACCGTGACCTATGGGGGCTTGCCAGCCATTCAATTGGTCATTCGGAACATCACCGCCCGCAAACAAGCGGAAGAAGGTCTTCGGGTTGCTTCCACGGTGTTTAACACCACCACCGAAGGCATCATGGTTTCCGATGTGAACAACAAGATCAAGGCGATCAATCCTGCATTCACAAAAATTACCGGCTACGAGCCCGATGAGGTGGTTGGGAAGAGCCCGTCGATGATGAGCTCTGGGCGTCACGATGCCGAATTTTATGAGCGTATGTGGAGCTCTCTTGAGCGCAAAGGATACTGGGAAGGAGAGATTTGGAATCGACGGCGCGATGGCGAAACTTTCCCCGAGTGGCTGTCGATTACCGTAATCCGGGATGATGAAGGCAAGGTGATCGAATATGTGGGTGTCTTTATGGACATCACAAAACGCAAAAAAGATGAAGAACAAATCCTCCGGCAGGCCAACTACGACTCGCTGACGGGTTTACCGAGCCGCAGCCTGTTCTTTGATCGTCTGAACACGATCCTGGCTGAAGCCCGACGTGATCATTCCATGGTTGCTCTGCTGTTCATCGATCTCGACCATTTCAAAGTCGTCAACGACACCATGGGCCATGTGGTTGGGGATCGCTTGCTTCAGTTGGCAGCGGACCGCTTGTCTGCCTGTGTGCGCGAATCTGACACGGTGGCTCGTTTTGGCGGCGATGAGTTCACGGTGATCTTAAGAGAAGTTATCCGGGCTGAAGATGCGGCTCTGGTTGCCGAGAAGATTATTGAAAGCATTTCTGAGCCCTTCGTGCTTGATGGGCGTGAAACCTTTATTGGCGCAAGTGTCGGGATCACTATCTATCCCTATGATGCCGATGATGTGACCACCATGCTCCGCAATGCCGATATGGCGATGTATCAGGCTAAGGATCAGGGGCGCAACGCTTTCCACTTCTACACGCCTGAAATGAACACGGCTGCTTTGCAGCGTATGGTCATGGAAGGGGCTCTTCGCCGCGCTGTTGAGAACGAAGAGTTCATTCTCCATTATCAGCCGGTCATCGAAACCGCGACGGGCAAAGTGGTTGCGGCCGAAGCTTTGGTGCGTTGGGAAGACCCCGAGGTCGGTCTGACCATGCCAGATCGGTTTATTGGACTGGCTGAAGAAACGGGTCTTATTGCCCCGGTTGGTGAATGGGTGCTCAGAGAGGCATTGCGACAGACCAAGGCTTGGCACGATATGGGTTTTGATGACCTGACCATCGCAGTTAACCTATCTAACAAGCAGATCAAACGGGGGCTCGATAAGCAGAAGGTTGAGGAGATTTTGGCCACGACCGGCTTTAGGCCTACAAAGCTGACCTTGGAGATCACCGAAACCCTGGTTATGGAAGATACGGAGCACAATACGGCCTGGATGGAAGAACTCCGCGAAATGGGAATTCGTTTTTCCATTGATGACTTTGGGACGGGATATTCATCGCTGAGTTACCTCAAGCGCTTGCCCGCCAATTCCATCAAAATCGACCGCAGTTTTATCAAAGACCTGTTTGAGAAGGGCGGTGAGAAGCCTTTAGTAGAAGCGATCATTGCCATGGCTCATAGCCTTAACCTCAAGGTTACGGCGGAAGGTGTTGAAGATGCCAGGCATGTGGAGTTCCTGGAAGGCCTAGACTGTGATTTCCTGCAAGGCTTCTATTTCAGCAAGCCTTTGACAGCCGAGGCCTTTAAGACCGTTCTCGAAGAGCAGAGTACATTTACCGTAGAGGCATAAGGTGTATGTAGAACAAGAAAAAGGCCGGGGAAAACCCCGGCCTTTTTCTTGGATATTTGTTGGAGTGCTTAAGCGTTTTTCAAGCCTGTTACAAAGGCTTCAACTTCAGCTTTTAAGCGATCTGACTGGTTTGAGAGCTCTCCTACAGCCTCAATAACCTGACTTGCAGCTTGTCCCGTTTCCTGGGCGCCTTTGCTGACGCTGACAATGTTGCTGGTTACTTCCTTGGTGCCAGAAGCTGCTTGCTCAACATTGCGAGCAATCTCCTGGGTGGCAGCACCCTGTTCCTCAACGGCCGCGGCAATGGCTCCCGAGATTTCATTAATTTGGTTGATCGTATCGCTGATGCCGCCAATTGCTCCGACGGCACCGGTCGTTGCATCTTGAATGCCACCGATCTGACTGCCAATTTCTTCGGTTGCTTTGGCCGTTTGGTTGGCAAGGTTTTTCACTTCCGAAGCAACTACGGCAAAGCCTTTGCCCGCATCGCCAGCGCGTGCAGCCTCAATGGTCGCGTTGAGTGCCAGCAAATTGGTTTGCTCGGCGATATCGGTAATCAACGACACAACCTCTCCAATCTTCTGGGAAGCATCTGCCAGTCCTTGGACCATCTCATTGGTTCGTTCGGCTTCATGAACAGCATTGCCAGCAACATCGGTTGATTGGTTAACCTGACGGCTAATCTCGCTGATGGAGCTGGAAAGTTCTTCTGCTGCTGATGCAACGGTTTGAACATTTGTCGTCGCTTCTTCTGCTGCTGATGCAACTGAAGTCGAATGTTCGCTGGTTTCATCCGCTGTTGAAGACATGGATTCTGCCGTGAACTGCATTGTTTCCGTTGCCTTAGACACACTGCTGATGATTTCAACAATAGTGTCCTGGAAGGCCTTGGTTAGGTCTTCACGGGCCTTGGTGTGTTTCTCTTTCTCCGCGCGCTCGGCTTCCTGCTCGGCCGTCAGTTTGTCGGCACGGATCATGTTGTCTTTGAACACAACAACAGCTCTCGACATTTCGCCGATCTCATCTTCACGCTCTGCACCGGCAATCTCAACGGACTTGTCGCCGCCAGCTAGCTTGGTCATGTCGTTCGTTAGGTCGCCAACAGCACCGGTGATGCTGCGAATAATCAGCATGCCGAAAAGGACCATGACGACGACCAGCACCAACGTAATGGCAAGAACAGTCCAGAACATAGAGTTAGCTGCTGAATATTGGTCTTTGGCAATATGTTTCAGATCTGCGGCAATCACGTCTTCAACCTTTTTCAATAGGTTGATTTTTACTGTGATAGTCTTGAACCAATA
>Ga0070727_10005044_pt1 | contig 10937 bp, 12 predicted proteins | sample tdAd472_FD_66722 | JGI IMG/M metagenome (GOLD analysis project Ga0070727, IMG submission 66722) | Marine sediment microbial communities from the Atlantic coast under amendment with organic carbon and nitrate - tdAd47.2 | ecosystem: Environmental > Aquatic > Marine > Coastal > Sediment | place... | reverse complement strand
TATCCATATTGCGGGGATCACTGGTGATCACCGAGATTTCCCCGAATACCTCACCGGAAATCAGCACGCCGATGACCCGGGTGTGATCTTCCGGGTCGCAGACCAACAGCTCTCCGCGCATCAGAAAATAGAGCCAGGTATCCTGTTCCCCCCTGCGCAAAAAGGTTTCCCCCGGCTTCAGTGCATACAGGCGGGACTTCTTAACCATTGCGCGCATCTGCTGGGGGTCGCACTCGGCAATCTCCTTGAAAAAATGCAGTGAGGCGACCCTTCTCTCCAGCTCTTCCTCTGATACCCGCATCGCACTCTGTGCAGACATATACGACCTCATGTCATTTCAAGCAGCATTACCCATCGGGAATACCCCGTGCCCCGCTCCCGCCGCGAGTCTCGCCGGATGAAACCCGTGATGGCGTTTGACTGTAGTGCTACAGTGAAGGCACCAGAGATTCCGGCAAAAGCAGGCTCCATCCACAGCAGTATAGCGATCAATATGGCAACGATACCTCTTGATTTCGACAACAGTTTCGCACGCCTCGGCGATGATTTCTTCAGTCGCGTGGAACCCGAACCACTACCGTCCCCGTGGCTGGTGAGCGTCAATCCCGCCGCAGCCGAATTGCTCGGCCTGAGCGAGGGCGATCTTCGTCAGGAATGGTTCCTACAATGGTGCAGTGGCAACGGCCAGCTCCCCGGCAGCGACCCGCTGGCCATGGTCTACAGCGGCCACCAGTTCGGCTCCTATGTGCCGCGACTGGGGGACGGTCGCGGCCTTTTACTGGGAGAGGTTCGAGGTCCCGAGGGCAAGTGGGACATCCACCTCAAAGGCGCGGGGCAAACCCCCTATTCCCGCTTTGGCGACGGCCGCGCCGTGCTGCGCTCAACGATTCGGGAATACCTCTGCAGCGAAGCCATGCATGGGTTGGGAATCGCCACCACCCGCGCGCTCAGCATCGCCGCCAGTGACGAACCGGTCTATCGAGAAACCACCGAGCAGGCCGCCATGCTGATACGGCTGGCGCGCAGCCACGTGCGCTTTGGCTCTTTCGAATACTTTCACCACCGGGACCAGGTGGAGCAGGTAAAAATACTGGCGGACCATGTGATCGAACAGCACCTGCCGACACTGGCAGATAGGGACGAGCGCTACCTGGAACTGTTCCGTCACGCCGTACAGCGCACTGCCCGGCTGATCGCCCAGTGGCAGGCGGTGGGGTTCGCCCACGGGGTGATGAACACCGACAACATGTCCATCATCGGTGACACCCTGGACTACGGGCCCTACGGCTTCCTGGACACCTACGACCCGGACTTTATCTGCAACCACTCGGATGCGGGGGGCCGTTACGCCTTCAAACGCCAGCCAGTGATCGGCCTGTGGAATCTCAATGCCCTGGCCAATGCCATGACCAGTCTGATTGAGGTTGAAGACCTGAAAGCCGCCCTGGAGGAATACGAGCCCTTGTTTCTCGAAGCCCTTCTGGCACGGCAACGGGAGAAACTGGGGCTGGCCGGGGAGGAAAAAAAAGACCGGGTGCTGATCGACGATCTGCTGGCCCTGATGGCCCGAAACAACGTGGACTACACCATTTTCTTCCGGGCTCTGTGCGACTTCGAAGAAAACGGCCCCAACGACCGCCTGCGGGACCTGTTTCTCAACCGCAGCGATTTCGACAACTGGGCGCCCCGCTACCGCCAACGCCTCGCCCGGGAAACCCGGTCGCCGCAAGTGCGCCGCGACGCCATGCGCCGCACCAATCCCAAATACGTGCTGCGCAACTACATGGCGGAGATCGCCATCCGCAAGGCCTGTGACGAACGTGACTACCGGGAAATTGACCGCCTGCTGGCGCTGCTGCAGCGCCCCTACGAGGAACACCCCGACTGCGAGGAATACGCCCAACATCCCCCTGCCTGGAGCCAGAAGCTGAGTGTCAGCTGTTCATCCTAACCACAGTCAGCCCCTGCCGTGCCGTCCGCGCCGTCGGCCGCGGCCACCGCAACCACCGGCATTCGCGGTCTGACTGACACAGCGCTCAAAGGCGGGTAAATGTCGCTGCTGGGAAGCCTCCTGCAAATTCCGCAATACCCCGAGAATGTCGGGACGGGGGGTCTTAGCGAGCAATCGCTCGTACATTTCGCCATTGGCCACTTCTGCTGCCACCGCGGCTTCACAGGCCGCTCGCAGTGTCGGGTACCTTTTCACCCTGCCCGGCCAGGTATTTTCCGGGATAGATAATCCGTACTCCCTGAACAGCCCACAAAGTGCCTCGATATGCCGCCCCTCGGCATCCCGGATATTGATAAAGGGTGGCACTTCCCCGAAATCGCTGATCACCTGATCATAGGTGGAAAAGGCCATGTACTCGTCGTCCAGCGCCTCGTGGAGCAACCGAATTTCGTCTTCAGACAGTACGCTCATAAGACACCCTGAAATGGCAAAATTGAAAAAGCGTCGCTCCAACCGGAAAACAATAAGTTATGGGATAAAGGGTGTGGGAGGCTCGATACCTTCCACCTCGACCTCGGGATCCTGCTTTTTAATCAGGGCTTCATAACGCTCTACCTGATCCACAGGCACATCAACCAAGATGAGAATATTTCCCTGGTCGAGCGAATCCTGAAATTTCTGTAGCCGGGAATTTTCATATGCTGCGCCAAAAATACCGGTCAACAGGCCCCCGACTCCCGCGCTAAAAAGACCTAACAGCACAACCAGCCCCCCTCCGACGACAAACCCTGCCGGGGGAAATGCGAGGGCCGTAAGCCCTGCCAAGACACCGGTTGTTCCCCCTAACGCCAACCCGCGCTCATAACCAGGCAGAAAATCATCGGCTTCCGGGCCGGCATCGGGAAGTCCCTCAACGTCCATTCCGAATTTTGCCAGCGCATAAATATGTTTTTCGGGAATCCCACTACTTTTTAAATCGTCTACAACCCTTTTGGCATGCTCCGGGTCAGGGGACAGGAAACACAATCTTTTCATAGGGTTACTCCCGTTTAAACGACGTATTGAGCTATCAGGGCAATAACAATGACCAGGCCGATCACCGTCGCCCCTATAATCAACAAGTTTCTTTTTGCAACACCTGATTTGCGCACGATTGTGCCTCCTTTTGTTAGGTCGCTTATAAAAAGTATGAGAGAAAGCACTATTTGGCAAGCTGACATCTGGCGATCCAAAAACAGTCAAAATGGTCGCAGCACAACAGAGTCAAGCACAATGACGGAAATCAAACACCAAAATGAATCAGGATGATGGTACTGATTCCCGCGAGTAAGAGGCCTAACTGTCTCAAGGATGCCATTGCATCGACCTGCTGGTGCAAACCGGGAAACAGGTCCGCCGTGGCGATATAAATAAAGCTGGCCGCGGACAGCGCCAACATATAGGGAACGGCACCGGTGGTGACATCAAACCAGAAATACCCCACCAACGCACCGGGCAGTGTGGACGCCGCCGACAGGCTATTCAGGACCAGCGCCTTGAGACGCCCGTAGCCACTATCCAGCAAAATGGCGAAATCGCCGATCTCCTGGGGCACCTCATGGGCGAGCACCGCCAATGCAGCGGCAATGCCCAGGGGAATTGATGTGTAAAAAGCGGCGGCAATCACTACCCCATCCACGAAATTATGGACGGCATCTCCCATCAGTATCAGCGGGCCGGCGCTACTGTGCGCCTCACAATGGCTGTTGTGGCAGTGGCGCCAGAGAACCAGCTTTTCCAGTATAAAAAACATGACGATGCCAGCCAGTGCCGTTGTCGTCACATGCAGTGTCGGCGCCGCGGCAAGACTCGACGGCAACATGCCGAGAAAAGCTGCACCCAATAGCGTCCCCGCGGCGTAGCTGATCAGACAGGGAACCAGAACCTTGCGAATGCTGTGGGGAAAAACCAGAAACAGGGCGGCGCCCGCGATGGCGCCGAGGCTGCCCAGCAGGCTGAAACCGGCAATCCAAACCAGTATCTGTTCGCTCTCCACCCGTTATCCCCCCGGGAGCAACACCGTCAAAACCATCGCTACGTTCCGCTTCAAATGACCGTGCAGCAGCGCCTATTAAGGATTGACCACCACCCGGTCGCGCCCCAGTTCCTTGGCGCGGTAGAGGGCGGCATCGGCGCGGGATAGCGCCTGATCAATACTTTTATCTTCGACGCGAACCTGGGAAATACCAATACTTGCCGTACAGTGTACTTCTCCGCCTTCAACGGGGATTCCCTGATCGGCCACCATCAGGCGCAATCTCTCTGCGACGGTGCCGGCGTTCTCCAAACCTGTCTCAGGCATCAGGAAAGCAAACTCCTCTCCGCCTATCCTCGCCAGCACATCGACGCTTCGCAGGTGCCCCTGCCAGCGCTGACAAACAGTTTTGAGCACCGTATCGCCCGCTGCGTGGCCGTATTGATCATTGATCTGTTTAAAGTGGTCCAGGTCCGCCATAGCCACTGTCAGGGGGTGCTGGTAGCGTTGAGCCTTGGCCAGTTCATCCTCCCCTTGCGAGAAGAAATAGGCCCTGTTTCTAGCACCCGTCAAGGGGTCGCTCCATGCCAGTTCCTGCAGCGCGAACTGGACCCGCTTATGTTCGGTAATATCGCGAAAAAACCAGACCCGGCCCAGATATTTTTTCTCATCATTGAACAATCCCACCGAATGGCGCTCGATGGTGCGTCCATCCCGGAATTCAATCTCCGTGTCATCTCGGACATGTGGACTGGCGTAGAGCCTCTGGACACGCTCTATAAAGCCCGGGCAATCCACCAACTGTTGTCTCGCAACGGCTAACAGGGCCTCATCCGTCAACACACCATCCCGGCTGCCATCATCCTGGATGTATTCCCGTGGAATCTGCCAGATCTCCAGAAAACGCCGGTTAAAGGAAACCACTTCGGCATTTTCGTCTACGACGAGAATGCCATCGGGAGAGGCCTCCTGAATGGCCAGCAGCAGGGTGCGGTTGAACTCTTCACTTTCCAACGGCTTCAAATATAAGTCATCCATAGAGAGAGAATTGGCATTGAATCTTTCAACGGCAATGACCTGTGGCGCTAGCAATATCGCCATGCTCACTGAACACTTTAGTACAAAGGAATGAACGACAGACCTAAACCATGTATCTAGGCCTTAGGTGGGAGGGGGATAGTGACAGGAAAAAGCCGTCTATTCTTGGATACGCCTGATGGTGTGACTCACCACCGGGAAGCTGAGAATAGCCCGGGTTAACGCTTCCTCGCCAGGGTCAGGCCATCGCCGATGGGCACCAGACTGATATCCACCCGCTGATCGGACTGTAATTTCTCGTTAAAGGCGCGAATGGCGCGGGTGTCCTCGTCCTGCTTGTCGGGGTTGATCACCGAACCGTTCCACAGCACGTTATCCACAGCCACCAGTCCCCCGGGGCGCAGCAGTGACAGGCAGCGCTCGTAGTAGGCGTCGTAGCTTTCCTTGTCGGCGTCGATAAAGGCGAAATCGAAATCTGCGGGGCAGTCCCGCTGAACCAGGTCGTCCAGGGTATTGAGCGCCGGCGCCAGTTGCAGGTCGATTTTGTGGTCGACACCGGCACGCGCCCAATAGCGACGGGCAATCTCGGTGTACTCTTCGCTGACATCACAGGCCAGCAGATAACCGTCGTGGGGCAGCGCCATCGCCACCGCCAGGGAGCTGTAGCCGGTAAACACCCCCACCTCAACCACCTTGCGGGCGCCACTCAATTGCACCAAGAGGGCCATAAACTGCCCCTGCTCCGGGGCGATCTGCATATTGGCGTTGGGCAGACGCGCGGTTTCTTCCCGCAGGGCCCGCAGCAGGTCGGCTTCCCGCAGGGAAACATCGAGCAGGTATTGGTACAGGTCGTCACTGAGATTAATGGTCTGATTGGACATACTCACCCCCTGTCGCCCGGTAGAAACGCACACGCTTCACCGTTTCCGACTCCCCCAGATCGGGTATCGTCACGGCTTCGTCTTCACCTATCAGTGTATAACCCGGCGCCCGGAGATCGCCAATGCGGGAGTCCGCCAACAGCACGCTGGCGGCGCGACGGCGAAATGGCTGCAGCAGGGGCAGGTTGTCCCTGTCGTAGAGCACGTCGGCGGCCAGCAACAGATCGGGGGTTTCGTCGAGATCGTCCAGCATCGCCACTGTTTCAATGGCACAACCGTTGCGTTCGGCATTGATTTGAATCGCCTGCCGGGCCACCGGATCACAGTCGCAGGCCGTCACTCGCCGCGCACCCGCCAGGGCGGCGGCAATGGCCACCACACCGGAGCCGGACCCGAAGTCCAGGACTGTTTTATCCTCAACCAGCTCGGGACGGGCGAGCAGTCTCGCCGCCAGCGCCCTGCCGCTGCCCCAGCAGAAACTCCAGTAGGGCGGCGCTTCAAAAATGGCATCGGTCTCCTCGCCGCTGAGGGGAACATCCCATCCCTCCGGATCAATCAACAGCAGACGCAGCGGCACACGCAACTGCAGCTCGGTTTCCCGCAGTCGCGCACTGGGCAACAACCCCTGCAGACAGGCTGTTAGCGGATCCACCGGAATGTTCACGGCGCCTCGCGCTCCCCGTCACCCTCGTTTTTTCGCAATGTGATTGGCACGGGCTGGGGATGGTTCCCGGCCCCCAACATGACGCCCAGCCAGTAGGTTTCGGGGTGATTTTCCAGGGCTATCTTGACCATGATGGTGAGCGGAATGGACAACAGCATACCCACCGGCCCCAACACCCAGCCCCAGAACACCAGAGAAAGAAACACCACCAGTGGCGACAGATTCAGGCCCTTGCCCATGACCCTCGGCTCCAGCAAGTTGCCCACCAACACGTTGACCGCGAGGTAACCCAGTGCTGTCAGAGTGGCAACCCAAGGCCCCAGCTGAATCAACGCCAACAGCACCGGTGGCACCGCCGCGATAATGGAACCGATGGTGGGCACAAAGTTGAGCAGGAATGCCAGCAGACCCCACATGACCGGGTAGTCGACACCGAGAATCCACAGCCAGATCATCACCACGCCGCCAGTCAGCAGGCTGAGCAATGACTTGATCCCCAGATAGCTGTTGACGATCCGGGTAAAGCGCTCCAGGGCCTCGCGGGTAGCGCCATTGTCGTGGCGGGCCGCCTGCAGCTTGTCGCTGAAGTTCATCTCTTCCGCGAGGATGAACACCACCGTCAACAGGATCATGAAGGCGTTGGTCATGACGTTGCCCAGGGAACTGAGGGTATTGCCCGCCAGTTGCATGATTTTTCCGGGGTCGAAGCTCTGGCGCATCTGCTGCATATCCAGGTTCAGCCCCCGCTCCGCGAACCAGTTGAGCAGGCCACCACTCATGGACTGCAATCGCTCCTGGTACTGCGGCAGGTTTTGCCTGAAATCGGCAATGGACGCCCCCACCAGGATGCCGATCAACCAACCCACCAATACCACCAGGGCAATAATCAGGCAGATGGCAATAACGCTGGGGACCCGATGCCGCTGTAACCAGGCCAACAGTGGAGAAAAAATCAGGGCGATAAACACCGACAGCAGGAACGGCACCAACAGCGTTTCAGCGGCCTTGAGCCCCGCCACCACGATCACAAAAGCCGCGGCGATCATGATGCCGCGGGCCATGGGCGAAGACTCCCTGGTCATGTCTCTTCTCCTTCCAGTTGTTGTAATAGCTGCCGCACTTCCTGCATTCCCTTGTCCGTGAGCAGCCGGCCGCTGCCCCCGATGTATTCGCGCTCATGGATGTCGCAACATTGCAGGCGTATATCCTCGAGGCGTTCATTATGTCTTATCGGCACACCGAGAAATACCTGCCAGTCGTTATCCGAGGCCTCCCCGGAGGCCACCAGTCGTAGCAGCGCCTCCACATTGTGCTTTTGCAACTGATAAAAGGGTGTACCGATTCGCACAAACACCAGTATCGCCACCAGCACGAAGAGAAACGTCATTAGCAGTGTGAGAAAAAAGGTCATGGGGCAATCAGCAATTTCAACGCGACAATCAGGGTAACGGCGACAATCACCGGCTGTACCAGTGCGCCCCCGCGCAGGATCACCATATTCGAACCCAGCCTGGCGCCGACGATCTGGGCCAGCGACATGGCCACGGCCAGCGGCCAGACCACATAGCCGCCGATAATAAAGAGTGTGGCGGACACGCCGTTCACCGACAACACCATGACCTTGGTCTGGGCGGTGGCCTTGCGCAGCCCATAGCCCATCAACCACACCATCAGAAACGGAAAGATCGATCCCATGGCCGGACCAAAAAATCCGCCGTAAAACCCCATCAGCGGCGCGGCTGTCATGGCGAACTGCAGGGGCGATAGTCGCGCTGCCCGGTGCTCGTCCCCTACCCTCGGCGACACCAGAAAGTACAGGCTGATGGCGATCAGCAACAGGGGGATCAACGTGGCCAGCAGCTCGTTCCCCACCCGTTGCACCGTCCAGGTGCCAACACAGGAGCCGAGCAGTGCCATGGCCATGGCCGGCAGCAGTGGTTTGAGGTCCAGATGGCCCTTGCGGAAAAAATTCCAGGTGGAAGACAGGGTGCCAAACGTACTCTGCAACTTGTTGGTGGCCAGGGCTGTCACCGGTGGCAGTCCCGCCCACAGCAGCGCCGGCAGGGTCAGCACACCCCCCGCCCCGGCAATGGACGAGACAAACCCCGCCACAAAGGCGATCACAACGAGCAGCAGAAAAACGGCGGGGTCGGGCAAGGGCTCAGGTATCCAGTGGACGGCTGATCAGGGAGGCGGAGGCAACGGCGTCAGTCGGTTTTAAACTGCTCCAGCTCCGCTCTCAGACGGGCAATGTGATCGGGGGTGGCGGGGGCGTAACCGCCGGGCTGTCGTTCGATCTCGTCAACAATTTCCTTCAGCCGGTGTAGCCGCTTCTGCAGGATACCGATACTCTGATTGATGGCGTCGGCCTCCGGCTGGAACAGATCCTGGCGGCGCAACCTGACCCGGGTGGTGAAGTCCCCTTCGGAAAGCGTTTCCAGCTCCCGCACGAACACGTGAACCGGGCCGGCGATACGGTGACTGGACACCAGGCTGCCCCACCAGACGCCCGCAATCAGCAGGATCTCCGCCACCCCGACGATCAGGGTATGCCAGCCGTTGAGCAGAAAACCGTCGTAGTCCGGCATCAGGGTACTGATGATAATAAACAGGTTGACCAGCAGGACCGAAGCGGCGGCAGCCACCAGTGCGTATTGGTACTGGAACCGGCTGTTGATCACGACCGTTTTGCGGCGATTTACCATGAGTTTCTCCAAACCGGGCAATGGGTGACACCATTATACCGGCCCGCCACCGGAAAACGATGATTGTGGTTCGGCCTCAGCCGTGGAGCAGATCGTCGCTGTCAGCCCCCGGCCCCAGGGGCTGGCCGTAACTGAATTCCACGTAATTGCCGTTGGGGTCGCGCAGGCCACAGTAATACCCCACCGGGTAAGGTTCCTGTCGCGGCGGCCACACCAGATCACCGTTCGCTTTGGCCCGTTGGGCGATATCGTCCACCGCCTCGCGACTGGGCAGGGCAAAACCGAAATGGCGGTAATCGTTATCGGGCAACCGCAGATCGCGACCGCCATCCATCAGTACAAAGATGAATTCACGCTCCCTACCCGGCTCCGCCAGCCAGACAATGCGCTGTTTTTCGGAACGACGCTCATGGGTAATCGCCATACCGCAATAGTCGCGGTAAAACGCGATACAGGCGTCCATATCCACCACGTGCAGGGCCAGATGGGTCAGCCTCGCACTTACCGGGTCATTCACACGCTTCTCCCTCCAGTCACTTTGGAAAAGTATAGGCGAACAACCCGGCGACGCTTTATCCGAGTCCGGGTTACAGCTCCCGGGTGGCGCGGAAGTCGATCTCCGGATAGCGCTCTTCCGTGAGGCTCAGATTGACCCGGGTGGAGGCCAGGTAGGTGAGGTGGCCGCCGCCGTCCAGGGCAACGCCCTCCGGCACCTTGCGCTTCAACTCCTCGACCTTTTTCTTGTCGTCGGATTCGACCCAGCGGGCGGTGTAGACATTGACCGGCTCGTACACGGCCTCCACCCCGTATTCGTCCTTGAGGCGATAGGCCACCACGTCGAACTGCAATTGGCCGACGGCGCCGACGATGATGTCATTGTTGTTGAGGGGGAAGAAAACCTGGGTGCTGCCCTCCTCCGAAAGCTGTTGAAGACCCTTCTGTAACTGCTTGGTTTTCATGGGATCTCTGAGACGGATTCGCCGAAACAACTCCGGGGCAAAATGCGGGATGCCGCTGAACTTCAGGTCTTCACCGTCAGTGAAGGTATCGCCGATCTGGATGGTGCCGTGGTTGTGCAGGCCGATAATGTCGCCGGCCACCGCTTGTTCCACCGCCACCCGCTCACCGGCCTTGAAGCCCACGGCATCGGCAATGCGCACGTCCTTGCCGGTGCGCACATGGTGCATTTTCATACCCTGTTCATAGGTGCCGGAACAGACCCGCAGAAAGGCGATGCGGTCCCGGTGTTTGGGGTCCATGTTCGCCTGAATCTTGAACACAAAACCGGAGAACTGTTCCTCGGCGGGATCCACCTCCCGCTCCACCGCCAGACGCGGCTGCGGTGCCGGCGCCCAGTCCACGAAGTGGTCGAGCATCTCCCGCACGCCGAAGTTGGACAGGGCGGTACCAAAAAATACCGGGGTCAACTGTCCGGCCAGGAACAGCTCCAGATCGAACTGGTGGGTGGCGCCGCGCACCAGTTCAATCTCCTCGCGGATATCGTCGACGTAATAACCGAGCAGTTCCGTGGCCTCGTCGGAGTCGATGCCTTTGATCTGGATATCCTCGGGAATGGTGTGTCCCTGCCCGGGCTTGAACACATGGATGGTGTCCGTGTAGAGGTTGTACACCCCCTTGAAATCGTGCCCCATGCCAATGGGCCAGTTGATCGGCGCGCCGGCGA
>Ga0070727_10005042_pt1 | contig 10938 bp, 10 predicted proteins | sample tdAd472_FD_66722 | JGI IMG/M metagenome (GOLD analysis project Ga0070727, IMG submission 66722) | Marine sediment microbial communities from the Atlantic coast under amendment with organic carbon and nitrate - tdAd47.2 | ecosystem: Environmental > Aquatic > Marine > Coastal > Sediment | place... | reverse complement strand
TTGCTCCCCTCTCCCCAACCCTCCCCCTGAGGGGGAGGGAGTTAATCGGCCGAATGGCCGATCGATCCGGCTTTTAGCCGTAACTGGAAGCCACCGGCTTTAGACGGTGGAGTATTCACACTAAGGCGTGCATAAATCAGCCGACATAAGCTTGCATGACACGCTGTACCCCAGGGCACCTTCTCTTGCTGCGCAATTCACCTTGTCTCGCCTGGAGGCGATTCACCTTGTGAATACATCCCTGTAGGCTCGACGGCCGCGTCCATGTGGCCGACGGTCCCGCAAGCTTATGTCGGCTGATTTCCGTACTCATTGCTAACTCGAAGGTATAATGACTGCTCGCTATGTTCAAACGACTCGACAATTCTGCCCATAACAGGGTCAACGTCACCATAAATGGTCAGCCGGTGCAGGTGCCGGAGGGCGAGACTGTGGCCGCTGCTGTGCTTACCCACGGTCTGCCATATACGCGAACCACGCCGGAATCCGGGGCTCCGCGGGCACCTTTCTGCCTGATGGGGGTGTGTTTCGAATGCCTCATGGTGATCGACGGTAAAGCCAATCAGCGGGCGTGTATGACGCAGGTAAGAGAAGGTATGCATATCGAATGTCAGCAGGGCGTGGGGGAGCCACTGCCATGAAACAGCACTACCGGCTGGCCGTCATCGGGGCCGGGCCTGCGGGTCTGGCCGCTGCCACGACGGCCGCAGAACAGGGTGTTGAAGTCGCTGTCTTTGACGAGCAGGCTGCTCCAGGTGGTCAGATCTACCGGGCCATGGAATCAATACCGCAACATCGAGCCAGACAACTGGGGGATGAATATCAGAGAGGGCGGGAACTGGTCAGCGCCTTCCGTGCCAGCGGTGCGAAATACTTTCCCGAAACCCAGGTCTGGTCGCTGAACGCGCGGCGCGAAATCGGCCTGCTGCAGCAGGGCCAGGCCCGCGCAGTAACAGCCGATCAGATCCTGATCGCCAGCGGTGCCATAGAGCGGCCCGTGCCTTTTCCCGGCTGGACGCTTCCCGGTGTCATGAACGCCGGTGCAGGCCAGATCCTGTTCAAGGCGCACGGCATTGTTCCGGATGACGGGGTGGTGCTGGCCGGTTCCGGTCCGCTGCTGCTTTTACTGGCCTGGCAGTACCTGCATGCCGGTGTCGGTGTGAAAGCGTTGCTGGACGTAACGCCCATGATGAATCATCTCTACGCACTGCCAAGACTGCCACGCGCCTTGCTGGCCGGACACTACCTTACCAAGGGCCTGCGCTACAAACGCGACCTGAAACGTGCCGGTATCAGCACGCTGCATAACGTCAGGGGTCTGCGCGCGCAGGGTAAGGAGACCTTGCAAGCTGTCAGCTTTCTTCATAACGGCCGTGAACAGAGCCTGGAAACCGCTGCGCTGCTGGTGCATTTCGGCGTAATTCCACATGCGCAGCTGAGCCGCGTTGCCGGTTGCAGGCACGTCTGGGACGACAGTCAGTTGTGCTGGCAGCCGCATCTGGATGAATGGGGCAGAACCAGCATAGACGGTATTCTCATCGCCGGAGACGGTGGCGGTATCGGAGGAGCGCGTACTGCCGAACACTCGGGCCGGGTGGCGGCTTTTCAGGCCCTGTATGCACTCGGCGCACTGGATCGGACAGCACGACAACGACTGGCCCGAATCGACCGGAAATGGATGCGGGAAGAGTCGCATATCCGGCCCTTCCTCGAGGCCTTTTTCCGTATTTCCGATGACATGCTGCAGGTAGCAGACGATGATACCCTGGTGTGTCGTTGCGAGGAGGTGAGCGCGGGCCAGATCCGCACAGCAGTCGCCGACGGTCACCGCGACAGTAACCAGGTCAAGTTTCTTACCCGATGTGGCATGGGGCTGTGTCAGGGCCGGCAGTGTGGCGAAGCCGTCAGCCACATCGTCGCTGCTGCCAGCGGACAAGCGATTCAGGACATCGGCCACTATCGGGAGCGCCCGCCGGTCAACCCGCTGACACTGGGGCAACTGGCCGGTCTGCATTCGGAGCAGACCGAGTGAAAGCCGATGTACTGATTGTCGGCGGCGGTCTGATGGGCTTCTCCACGGCTCTGCATCTGGCCATGCGTGATACCCGTTGCATCGTGCTGGACAAAGACAGTCCCGGCCGCCATGCCTCTGGCGTGAATGCCGGTGGTCTGCGTCAACTCAATCGCCACCCGGCGGAGATTCCCCTTTCCGTGGTCGCCGCCGGGATGTGGCATCACATTAGTGATCTGGTTGACGCGGACTGCGATACCCGTTTCCCTGGCCAGGTGAGGGTGGCGGAGAACGAAACCGATCTGCAGAGCCTGGAAAAACGTGCTGCTCTGCTGCGTTCACTGGGTTACCAACACGAAGAAATGATCGGTCCTGACGAGCTCTATCGTCTGGTTCCTGCACTGGCGCCACATTGTACCGGTGCGTTGATCTGTCGGAGCGACGGTTACGGGCGTCCTTTCCATGCGCTGGATGCCTTTCGCTGCAAGGCGCGTGCTCTGGGCGTGCACTATCGGTCAGACACCCGGGTGGATGGTGTGGTACAGGAAGGCGATGAATGGCGTGTGAATACGGTGCAGGGTGAATTTCGTGCATCGGTACTGGTCAATTGTGCGGGTGCCTGGGCAAACCATATTGCCGCTATGCTCGGCGAGCCTGTACCGCTGAAGCCGGGCGCGCCCATGATAATGGTCACTGAACGGCTGCCTCACTTCATCGATCCTGTGCTCGGTGCCGCCGGGCGCAAGCTGTCCTTCAAGCAGATGCAGAACGGTACCTTGCTGATCGGTGGTGCGCACATGGCGGAACTCGATCTGGTACAGGAATGCACGGAAATAAACTGGCACAAGCTTGCACTCAGCGCCCGCAGTGTCATGACGCTTTTCCCGCAATTGAAGGATGTCCGCATCGTGCGTAGCTGGGCAGGCCTGGAGGCGTTCATGCCTGACAATATCCCCGTTATTGGTGCCAGCGTTACAGCATCCAACGCTTATCACGCCTTCGGCTTTTCCGCCCACGGTTTTCAATTGTCACCTGTTGTGGGGCGAATCCTGTCGCAGCTGATACTGGACGGTACAAGCGAGCTGCCGATCGACTCATTCCGTATCGATCGCTTTGCTGATAACAGGTCTTAGACGGGTGTGCCTGAACAGTTCAGAAGTTCTTCGCTAATCGATTTTACCGGCTGTTGCGAGCTGTCGATCCAGGTCAGAAGATGCTCCCATGTATCGGCATCTTTCCGCCCATCCCGTTCAAGCAGTTCGTGTATGCCGACACCCTGTTCAACGGCACTGACATAGTGCTGGGTGTCGCGTATTCGTCCAATCACGGGGATATCCAGATCCCGAAGAAAGTAATCCAGTTTATCTGCCGCCCTGGTATGGGCGCGAGTCCGGTTGGCAATGATCCCCAGGCGTTTGTTCAGGCTGCGGGCTTTTCCGATCAGCAGCAGATCATGAATAAAATCAGCGGTGCAATGGATATCAATCGAGGAGGGTAATATCGGGATGAGTATGACATCGGCTTCGGCAACACGGTCCTCGATATCGATGGTGGAGTAACCCGCCGGAGTGTCCGCAATGACGTATTGAGTTCCCGCGGGAAGCGCCATTTGCCAGGCGCGCGTGACCCCCTCTTTCGGCGGCTCAAAGGCGGCCACACCGTGGATAAAAGGCAGACTGTCTTGTCGGATATTCAGCCAGCGGGTACTGGATGCCTGTCTGTCGTAATCAAACAGTGCCGTGCCACAGCCCTGTGCGGCACAGTAACTGGCCAGGTTGGTAGCAACCGTGGTCTTCCCACAGCCCCCTTTGGTATTCATTATCGCAATACGCAGCACGACAGGTCGGTCCCTCATACCCGGATAACTCAGAAGCGAAGTGGTGGGATTCTAACACGAACCCAAGTATCTTTGAGAAATGGATAATCGGGTTTACCTGGAAAAGCCGGTGGGCTGATAACATGCTGATCCTCAAGCTTTTGGTTCTGTTAATGCTGGCGAACGGAACACCGGTGATCGCCAGGAACAGCTTCGGTGGGCGGTTCGCCTGGCCACTTGATGGAGGTATAAAATTATTTGACGGTCAGCCGTTGTTCGGCTCGTCGAAAACAGTTCGCGGCCTCGTACTGTCGGTGCTGGTAACGGGCGCGGGTGGCGCATTGATGGGGTTGGGCTGGAAAGCGGGGGTTGTTATAGGAACCCTTTCGATGGCGGGCGACCTGTTTTCCAGCTTCCTGAAGCGACGTATGAAGCTGCCACCCAGTAGCAGGGCGATGGGCCTTGATCAGGTGCCGGAATCTCTGTTTCCGTTGCTGGCCTGCCAGGGTATGCTGGGACTGACCGTTACCGAGGTTGTGACGGTGGTGACGATCTTTTTTGCCGGTGATGTGATTTTCTCGCCGCTGTTTTTTAAATGGAAGATCCGCAAGCGCCCCTACTAGGACTGTTTACATCGTGTTACTCACTTACGGACGCCTTGGTAACAGGCCCTGGATCAGGTCGCGTGAAGCGTGTGCAGGGTGATTTCCGGCAGACAGTTGAATCGTACCGAAACGATGGAAGAACCCACCCCTGCTGACGTGTAGCCGATCATATTATGGTATTGCCAGGCGCCCGATCCCATATGCCTGGGCAGCACTGAATCCAGGGTGAGCGGGATTCTGCCGGGCAGGCAGATCTGCCCGCCGTGAGTATGTCCGCCCAATAGCAGGTTGAAATCAGCGTGCGCGGCCTGGCGATAGATCTCCGGCGTGTGTGTAAGAAGAATCGAGAACTCATTATGGTCTATGCCGGAAGCCGCTTTCTCAATGTTGTCTACACGATAGTAGTGGGCATCATCGATGCCGACCACATGGATGCGCTCGTTACCGCGCTCGATGGGCACTGATTCGTTGAGCAACATCGATATTCCCATTTCCTCCAGTCCGGGCACCATACGAATCGTATCGTGGTTACCCAACACACCGTAAACCGGATCCTTGAGATGAGCCTTTACACTTGCCATACCCTCGAGGGTGTCTTCGAAAGGACCGAAGGTTTTCCCCCTGTAGTCACCGGTCAGTACACAGATGTCGTAATCGATCTCATGCAGCAGTTCGATAAGCCGGTGCATGGCGCCCTGACTCATGTCCACATGCATGTCACTGATGTGCAGTATGGTGAATCCGTCGAAAGCTGATGGAAGACTTTCCGCTTCGATATGGTTGAGTTGTGTCTGTACGCGCATGGTGTTGTTGCGCCCACGCCAGTACAGCCCCATCAGTTTCAGAGTGTTTCTGATAAAGGCATGACACGAATACAGGTTTTCAATGTGAAAGAAGTTGGTACCCTGGCCGAAAATACGTGCCTCCTCATCAGCCTCGATGCCGAGCCGCTGCTGCGCGTACAAGCGCCCGAGACGCTCCACCAGTTTTTCAGTAATATCCTTGCTCATCCGTGTCTGAATTCTGATCGGGCCGGCCTTTTGTATCATGATCGGGCATTTGCCCGGAACCACAAATCAAAGTTTTTAATGCTGCCTCAATGTTGAGATCTCAAGCGAAAGTCTGATAATGGGCGGCTTGAGGTTGGTAAGGTGAAGTCTACGGTGCCGCGCATTGTTGAAAAGGTCAAGTCCCTGCAACTGAATTTGGCTGTCAGTCTTACCGTTTATTAGGCCTGCCGGCCTCTACAGTTCTCCGCCCCGCGGCTGATGCCGGATGCGGCAGTATGTGTTGATGCGCGGGCGGCCCGGCAATTTGCGCTGATTACATCCTGAGCTGTTTGTCGATTGAGAGGTAGAGGTGGGTTATCCTGATAAGGCCGCTTTCCCCGTTTTTCTGGTATTTTTTCTCACCAGCTGGCTTTTTGTAGTTCCCGGCGGGGCTATCGCGCAGGCACATGATGCGACCCGTGTATGGGTTCTGGACCAGTTGCACGAGGCCTTATCGCCACCCCAGGACCTGAGCCGGATTTCATCCATGCTTTACGGGCTGGTCAGCGACCGCGGGGTGGCAGAACAGCCCGCTACCCGTAATGCACTGGTTGAACTCGAAACGTTTTTACGTACTGTCGACCAGCGGACACTTGGCTGCGGAGAACTGGTAAATCTTCGCTTTATCACCAGTTTTCTGAATATGGCCGGACTGGCGTTCGATGCCGGTCCGCTGGACGAACAGCTGTATCAATGCCTGGGCGAAATGAACGTTTTTGACAGAGCGTGCGCGCTGTTTTCCCTGTGCCGCTTTCCTTCAGACAGTGTGCCCCGGGAAAAACTTTCGCCGGCGGTGAAGTCTATCGAGGACCTGCAGCAGGCGGACGGCAGCTTTGGTTTGTCCTACGGGCTGCAGCACTATTATTTCACCACCCATGCCGTGTACGCACTTCATAGCTGCAACGCAAGTGCGGATGCGGTACGGCGAGGACAGGCTTTTTTGCGCGACGGCCTGCCAGTCATAAAACAGGCCGGATTCCTGGACGGTCTTCTGGAAAGTCTCCTTATGCTCAGGAAAATGGCGGTGGAGATACCCAACGAAAGACGTTATACCGACTATCTGCGATCGAGAATCAAGGCCAATGGAAGCATATGCTTTTTTGACCGACCCGCCTGTCGATCCGATGTGCATGCCACCAGCCTGCTGCTGGAATTTCTCCGCGAATTTGGCGACTAGTGTCGCAGGGGTAATGAGCTGTACAATCTGATTGTTGTCTGACAGCACGCGGATCTTGAACCGCCGTGTACTCAGGTGTCTGCGCCGGAACTTCGAGGCGCCGGGAACCACAGTGAGTGTATTGACCATGATAGCCGGAAAACCAGTTGCCTCGTTGTCTGTCACAGCTGTTAGCGGAATGACGGAAGCGGCATGAAGCCCAGACCCGTCCTGCTCGCCATATTTGACGGTTTCGGACTCAATCCCAGTCGTGCACACAATGCCTGGGCACTGGCACATACACCGCATCTCGATCACTATTTCGCATCCTGGCCGCATACCGCCCTGCAGGCCTCTGGCCGTGCCGTCGGCCTGCCGGACGGACAGTTCGGTAACTCCGAGGTTGGTCATCTGACGCTGGGATCGGGCCGGGTGCTGGAACAGGACCTGACCCGCATTGCCGATGCGCTCTACGATGGTTCGCTGAAAACGAACCCCATCTGGCAGGACATGCTCAAGGACAGCCGGCGCCTCCATCTGGTGGGCATGGTTTCCGATGGCGGCGTCCACTCCCACATAGAACACCTGTTCGGCATCCTTGATCTGCTGCGCAAAACAGACATTGAACCGGTCGTGCACATGATCACCGATGGGCGCGATACTGCGCCGAAGGCTGCACACAAATACCTCATCATGCTTGAGAAATTCCTGGACAAGCTGGGCAAGGGATCCATCGCTACGGTCAGTGGTCGTTACTGTGCCATGGACAGGGCCAAACACTGGGACCGCACCCGGCGCGCCTGGAATGCCCTGGTGTGTGCCAGGGGAGAGACGGCAAATACGCCAGGTGAGGCCATCGAGTCGGCCTATGCGCGCGGTGAAGGCGATGAATTCATCCTGCCTACGGTCATTAACGGGCAGCACACCGGTATGGCTGTGGACGAGCCGGTGCTGTTCTTTAACTTCCGCAGCGACCGCGCGCGCCAGCTGTCGGCGGCGCTGGGATTGGCCGGCTTCGATGCATTCGATCGCGAGGGTATCGTCATGCAGCGCCTGGTCTGCATGACCGAATACAACACCACGTACCCCTTTCCGGTGCTGTTCTCGCCGCAGGTCCCCGAGCAGGTGCTAGCCGAGGTGATCAGTGCCGCCGGTCTCAAGCAGCTGCATTGTAGTGAGACTGAAAAATACCCACACGTCACTTATTTCTTCAATGGCGGGCGTGAACAGCCCTATCCCGGCGAAGACAGGATCATTGTGTCGTCACCCAATGTGGCTACCTATGACATGCAGCCGGAAATGAGTGCATCGGGGATCGTAGACCAGCTGATCGATGCGATTGAAAATGACCGGCATACCTTCATTGTCACCAACTTCGCCAATACCGACATGGTCGGGCATACGGCACGCCGTGAGGCGGTCATCCGTGCTGTAGAAGCAATGGATGTCGAGAGTCACCGTCTGTTTCGCGTAGCGCTGGAGTATGGATGGCGAGTGATGCTGACTGCAGACCATGGCAATTGCGATGAGCTGATCAATCCCAATACCGGGGAGCCGCATACCCAGCACACCGAATACCCGGTGCCGTTCCTGATCATGGGGGAGGGGCCGGTGCGACTCGGGATAGGCCGCGGCCTGGCAGACATTGCGCCTACTGTGCTGGACTTACTCGGTCTGCCGCAACCGCCGGTGATGACGGGGCGGAGCTTGATCCTCAAGCAGGCCCTGAGATGAAATCGAGGTTAGCATGACAAACACCCACAGCCATTCTGTCGCCGTACTCGCCCTCAACCCCGCCGTGGATATCGGCTACGAATTACCCCAGTTGATCGCCGACCGTAAAGTGCAGGCGGACACAACCGCCTATCACCCGGGGGGCAACGGCATCAATACCGCGCTCGCGCTCACAAAACTGGCGGTACCGATTTATTGCTGCAGCGTCATCGGTGGTGAGAGTGGTGACCTGTTTTTACGTCTGCTGGGGGATGCGCTGGGCGAAAATCACAAGATTTTTCGTGTCGAGGGCGAGACCCGCCTCAACGCCACCCTGTTGCAGAAGTCCCCGCCGAGCCAGTATGAGGTTGCCAGCCAGGGGCCGGAGATTCCAGCCCAAGTGCTGAATGAGCTGGACGAGTGCTTTTTGGGCTACTGTGCAAACGGTTACGGCGTCCTGACCGGCTCGATCCCGCCCGGCGTGCCGGATGACCATTACCGTCGCCTGGTTGAACGTATTCAGGCGCAGGGGGGCAGGGCTGTGGTAGATGCCCATGGCGACCTGTTGCAGCAGGCCATCGAAGCGCAGCCGTACCTGGTCAGAGTAAACAACTACGTACTTGAAATGACGACCGGGCAACGCCTGGATGACATTGAGGCTGTTGCCAAGGCCGCTCGTGATCTGCAGCAGCAAGGCATAGGCAAGCTTTGTATTTCTCTCGGTGCCCGCGGCGCTATCCTGCTCGATGATGCTGACAGTTACCACTGCACAGCACCCCGGGTACGCGTCCTGTCGACCGTCGGTTGCGGTGACGCCTTGCTGGCGGGGCTGCTTGCGGCTGATCTGCGTGGCGAAGACATGCCTGAGATGCTTCGTCTCGGGGTGATCTGCGGCAGCGCCACCGCCGCTCACCCGGGTACCTTGCTGTTTACTCCAGAGGAAATTGAACAGTCAGGCTATGAACTGGAACTGACGGCACTGAATATCTAGAGATCCCACACAGTCTGACTGGGATCGACTGGCGTATCCACCTGCTGGATATCGTGGATCCGTTTCAGATCGATACTCATCCGGCCATCGCGGGTATGGCGGTACATGTCCTTGAAACGGGCACCCCAGACGATCTCGTTCCACTTGTACGAGGAACGGGCATGCACCGCCTGCGCAGATTTATCGTCGATCGCATTGATGAGCAACAGGAACTCGGCATCCTGGTTGCGCAGGTCCTGAGACGTTTTCTGGTACAGCGGACTGTCTTCGGTGACCGGGTGAGCGACGGTCCAGTCCAGCGGAAAAAAAGCCACCCTGTGCCGTTCCAGGCGTAGCTGATGGAAATAACGGGTGCGTACACCTGCATTCGATTCGGTCATGCACAGCAGTATGCGGACCTCGACTTCGATCAATTCGTTGGGTGATCCGTTGGCAATGCGGAATCCAAAGCTGGTGGTGCCGTGATAGGGACCAATGACCGCCTGGTTGCTGAAGAGGATTTTTGCAGTGGGCCGGGAGAAGCGTGCAAACATGAGGGCGGCGGCGACCGCAAAGCCCGACAAGCCTAAAAACGCTTCCAGGACGACGAGTAAATTGGCGGCCAGTCCGTTTGGGGTGATATGTCCGAAACCCACGGTCGTCAGGGTCTGTACGCTGAAAAAGAAGGTCTCCAGCAGTCGCTCACCGCCGTCCATACCCTGTATACCCATCAACGCTTGCGGGCCGCAAAGAAAATACAGTGCCGCAAACAGCAGGTTGATCAAGAGATACAAGCCGACCAGAGTCAGATTAAACTGCCACCAGGGCATGCTTAACGAGGCCTGGTATAAATTCAGGGACTTGAACAGCGGCAGGCCACCACGGGACACGTTGAATGTCCCATTCCGGTTAAGCAGGCGCAGCGCGCTCTCCTGCATAACCTTGTTGCCAAAGCCGAGATCCTTGATGATATCCGGGCTTTTAGAGTAGGCAGTTCTTCGTGGCATTGTTCAAACCTGTTTCGTGAGCATACACCTGAGCTGTTCGCCGCAGTGTACCTTGTGACTTGCAGGGGTTAAACAGAGTTTTCTGGTATACACATGGCAGTTCTTATTAGTCGCTGAAAATCACTGCGGTCCCGTTAACTCCCTCTCCCACCGGAGGGTGTCGCAAAAGTCCCCTCTCCCCCCGGAGGGTGTCGTAAAAGTCCCCTCTCCCCCCGGGAGAGGGTTAGGGAGAGGGGATCAGAAAAGCTAACGCTTTGATTTTTACACCCCCTCATCCCAGCCTTCTCCCGGAGGGAGAAGGGGTTACAACCTTTTACAACACCCTCCACCGGGAGAGGGTTGGGGAGAGGGGAACAACATCAGCTTTTTGTACGTGACTTTAGTAAAATGCACCGCAACTTAACGGGGCAGCAGTCGCATGAAAATGTTCTTTTGAGCGCGAAGGGCATGGCTGCCCTGAGAAAACAGAAGTAGTTTTGACAAGTAGCCGACCAGGCCAAGCAATACCAGTAATGCAACAGGTGCCAGCCATTCAGTCTGGGCGGTGTGCAGTAACGTCTCCGCAATGCCCTGGTTGTGTTCATGGCCCGGGTGTGCCAAAGCGGCGGGCA
>Ga0070727_10005040_pt1 | contig 10943 bp, 7 predicted proteins | sample tdAd472_FD_66722 | JGI IMG/M metagenome (GOLD analysis project Ga0070727, IMG submission 66722) | Marine sediment microbial communities from the Atlantic coast under amendment with organic carbon and nitrate - tdAd47.2 | ecosystem: Environmental > Aquatic > Marine > Coastal > Sediment | place... | reverse complement strand
GGCGGTAGCCCTCCGAGACGCCGTGCGCACCCTGCAGGAGCTGATGCCCCCTCGCGAGGTCGACGAGGCGTTCCTCACGAGCCGACACACCGAGCTGGCACTGGCGGCGCTCCTCACCGACGACCCGGCCATCTGGCTCGACCTGCTCGACGAGGTCTTCCACACGCTGGTGTTGGAGGCCGGCGACATGCCCAGCACCCCGCTGCGCCCCGCGCTGGCGGCCCGTCACCTTGGCGAGCTCGGCATCCTGCCCATCGCCATGGTCAATGGGCTGTGGGAGCTGCTGGAGTACGAGGAACGCGCCCCTGGCTTCGCCTCCTCCCTGTTCCACTGGCTGCAGCCGGTGCTCCGCCCCACCCCCGAGCCCCTGACGCTGGCGCGGATGAAGGCCATCGCGACCCGCCTGCCCAGCCTCGGCCACCACGTCATCCACCTCATGGGCCTTCGCAATCGCCTGGAGCAGGGCGAGCACCCGGCCATCGGGCGCGCCGTCGCCGAGCTGTGGTGGGGGGTCGCCGCTCCGACCTTCTCGCCCGCCGTGGCCCGCCCCCTCGCGGGGCCCCTCGCCGAGGCCGCCCACGTGCGCGGCCACCGGGTCGTGGTCATCGGCACCCCTGACCTGAGCGCCGGGCTGCGCGCCGCTCGCATGGTCGCCGGGCTGTATGCGCCGGTGCAGGCGGAGCTGCCCGACCCCAACTGGGACGTGCCCTGCATCGTCGTCGAGCCCACCGCGCCCTCCCTGGTGCAGCTCGAGCAGCGCGCACGAGGTGGCCAGCTCACGGTCATCATCACCAGCACCTCGGCGACAGCCTGGGCCAGCGCACTGCCCCCAGAGCTCCTCACCGGCCTCGACCTCACCCCCGGCGGCAGCGGCGATCCCCCACCCCCCGAGGCGATGATCCGGGCGATGATGCCCCACGCTCCGGCCGAGGGGATCGCCGAGCTGTCCAGCCTGATGCACACCGAGCAGCGACCGGCCGGCACCATCGTGGTCCGCCCCCAAGACCGCCTCGGAGGCGCACTGTGGCTCCGGCAAGGGGAGCTGCTGGTCGACGACCGGCCGCATCCACCCGGAGCGCCCCTCGGCCTGGTGCGGCTGTTCACCGGCAGTCGGAGCGGGCACACCTTCCACACCACCAGCGACGCCATCATCGACGTGCTGTCGCGCGAGGCCCTCGACGCCCTTCAGGTCGCCGGTAGCTCCATCGTGCCGGAGCTGGAGCGGCTGGCGGCCGACGAAGCAGTGCGCCGCCTGCTTCCCGCCGTCGTGGAGGCCAGCACGGCGAAGGGGCGAAAGCCCGAGCCGGCGGCACCCACCTGGGAGGCGTGGTGGCCTCCGACGCCCGCACCGCCCTTCGACCGCATCCCGTCCCATCTGGTGGAAGAGCGCTTCCCCGGGGCCTGGGTCGGCACGATGGCCGCTGGCACGGTGCTGTATGCGCCCGGCGAGCCCAGCCGGGCGCTCTACCTGGTGCTCGAGGGGGAACTGCAGCTGCTCCAGCCCGCGAGGGCGGCCGTCTACGGTCCCGGTCACGTGGCCGGTAGCCTCGGCTTCCTGTCGGCCGGCCACCCCGAGCGATGCACGGCGAGCGTCGACACGGTCGTCATGGTCTGGCCCACCCCCCTGGCCCAGGCGCAGTGGGCCGACCCCGCCTCCGGCCTCCGGCGCCTCGTGCTGCACACGCTCTCGTCGAGGCTCTGAGCCGGCGAGCACCTCCCGTACGGCAAGCCGCTCGTCAGCGCGCTCAGCAACGTGAACAGCGGCCAGGTTAGCCACACCACAGAACCGGAGTCTGTGGCATGAAGAGCCTGTTCGCCCTCGTCCTCCTCACCTGGTTGTCGGCCCCCACGGCGCGCGCCGCCGAGGAGGAGATCGAGGAAATCATCGTCTACGGAGACGACTTCGCCCGGTGGGACCACACCCGATGGCTGGTCACCAGCGAGCTCATCCTGCCGCTGCCCCTGTCGCTGGGCTCCGACTTCAACCAGTCGTTCACCAGCTACGCGATGCAGACCAAGATGGTGTTGATGTGCGACAAAGACGGCAAGATCACCAAGAAGCGCATCGAGGTGATGTGCGAGATCGAAGACATCGGGCTGCAGGCGACCTCGATCCGGCACTTCCAGCGCGAGAAAGACCGTGAGATCGCTCGCAAGGTGCTGACGGAGATCGACGCGAAGCTCACCGGCGCCAAGGTGCAGCTGCAGGTCGACTTCAAGGGCGGGGTCAACAACATCGACATCGAGGGCCTGGTCGCCCGCAACGAGCGCCAACGGATGGTCAACGAGAACCTCCGTCAGCTGATGCTGAGGATGGTCGCGGGCTTCCACCTCAAGATCCCCGACCATGCGCAGAAGGCCGGCCAGTGGATCGAGTACAACTCCTCGTTGATGTCGCTGCCGTCGCTGACGGCCTCCCGCGGCAGCACCACCATGGTCCACACGGTCTCTCGCCACCCTGGCTACCAGCTGGTGCAGACCCTCGGCCAGGGCACGACGGCCACCAAGCTGCCCAACTTCAACGCCGACCGCCCCAACTTCGACCAGGTGTCGAGCTCTCTGGGCGGCGACGTGACCGCCGGCGAGACCGCTGCCGCCAGCATGGCCGCGCCGCAGATGGGTCAGGGCAACGGTGCCGAGCTCGACATCGACGTCACCTACACCTTCAACACCACCGGCGTGGCCATCTTCGAGCGTGACACCGGCATCATGACCGAGCGCGTGTGGGTCACCCACGGCTCCCCCACCGCCTCGTCGGCCGGTGGCACCTTCAACAACCCCTTCCGCAACGTCGGGCGCATCCAGATGCTCGGCAAGACCGACCAGCCCGACGTAGGCGCCACCCAGCAGATCGCCTGGCCGGGCCACGACATGGAGGGGGTCGCTCCCTGGACCGACCTCGAGGTCGCGCCCGGCGGCTGACGACTAGCGCCGCCGACGCCACCCGAGGGCCAGCGCCCCGAGCCAACCCGCGGCGCCCAGGCCCGTCGGCGCGGAGCTGCACCCGCAGCCATCTCCCTCCACCTTCGTGGACCCCGTGTCGCCGGTGTCACCCGTCGCGCTGGTGGTCGACCCGGTCGTGGGGCCCGTGGTGGGATCGGTGGTCGGGTCGGTCGTCGGGTCGGTCGTCGGATCGGTCGTCGGGTCGGTCGTGGGCGACGTAGCCACCGGATCGTTCGGGTCGGTCGGGTCGGTGCCGGCTGCGACCTCGTCGCCGTCGTTGATCCCGTCGCCGTCGGTGTCGGGGTTCAGCGGGTCGGTGCGCGGGCCATACTCCTCGCTGTCGCTCAGCCCGTCGTCGTCGGTGTCGCTGTCGGTCGGGTCGAGGCCGTAGGTCACCTCCAGCCCGTCGGGGATGCCGTCGCCGTCGGAGTCGCTGATCAGGGGATCCGAGCCGTAGGTCACCTCGGCACCGTCGTCGAGGCCGTCGCCGTCGGTGTCGGCGTTCGTCGGGTCGGACCCGAAGGCCACCTCGTCGAAGTCGTTGATGCTGTCGCCATCGGAGTCGACGTCGTAGGGGTTGGTGCCCAGGGCGAACTCCTCCACGTCGAGCAGCCCGTCGCCATCGCTGTCACCGACGGGGTCGTCGCTGGGGTCGAGGGGGTCGCTGCCGAAGGCCACCTCGGCACCGTCGGGCGCTCCGCCGCCGTCGGTGTCGGCCAACAGCGGATCGGTGCCCTCCGCCAGCTCGTCGCCGTCGTCGAGGCCGTCGCCGTCGCTGTCGGCCAGGTTCGGGTCGGTGCCCAGGCCCAGCTCGGTGGGGTCGTCGAGGCCGTCGCCGTCGCCGTCGGCCGAGGCCGGGTCGGTGCCCCCCGCCACCTCGTCGGGGTCGGAGATGCCGTCGCCGTCGCTGTCGACAGCGTTCGGATCCGAGCCGAAAGCCACCTCTTCGCCGTCGGTCAGGGTGTCGCCGTCAGAGTCGACCTCCAGCGGGTCGGTGAGGCTGATGTAGACCTCGAAGCCGTCGAGGAGTGTGTCGCCATCGGTGTCGCCGACGTTCGGATCGGTGCCGAGCGCTGCCTCTTCGGCGTCGGTCAGGCCGTCGCCGTCGGCATCGGGCGGGGTGGTGTTCGGGTCGAGGGCGTCGATGAGGTCGTTACCGCTGGTGTCGGGCCCCCCGGCGCCGCCCTCGGCGGCATCAGTGGCTCCGTCGAAGTCGGTGTCGCGGAGGTTGGGGTTGGTCTCGTCGTCGGCCGTGCCCGCGACGTTGCCGTCCCACACGCCGTCGCCGTCGAGGTCTTCCTCGCCATCGAGGAGCCCGTCGTTGTCGCTGTCGGCATCGAGGGGGTCGGTGGTGGTCGCCCCGGCGTCGCCGTCGGGCACGAAGCTCGGCCCCGTGCCGTCATAGCTGTCGCCCTGCGGGCCCACCCCATCGGGCAGCCCCGCCGACAGGCCGATCTCCACGCCATCCGGAAGCCCGTCACCGTCGCTGTCGGGGTTGGCCGGATCGAGACCGACCGCCAGCTCGTCGGGGTCACTCGCCCCGTCGTCGTCGGAGTCGATGTCGAGGTCGGACGTGCCGAGGCTCGCCTCCATGGACGCCGACAGCCCGTCGCCGTCGAGGTCGTCGCCCGCCGGAGGCAGCCCCGTGTCGACGTAGCCGGTCCCCGAGTCCACCTGCGGCAAGCCCGTGTCGGCCGTGCTCCCCGTGGCGCCCGTCTCCACCACGGCCACGCCGTCGACCCCATCGCAGTTGGTGTCGAAGCCGTCGCCCAGGGGGTCGGGGGAAGTGGGACTGAACTGAGGGCGCGTGTCGTCGCAGTCGCCGTCACACACCGAGAAGCCATCCCCGTCAGCGTCGAGCGCCGAGCAACCGGTGTCGGCGGTGGATGCCGTGGTGGCCCCCGCAGCGGCAGACCAGGACAGACACAGAGCGAGCACGAGAGGCTGGACGAGACGACGCGACATGGGGACTCCACTGAGGCTGCCCATGTATGCCCGCTCGCGGCGGCACGCCGCCACTCCTGTCACAGATGCGGGAGCAAGGCCCCCTCGACGTCGACCGTGAGGTCCCACAACACCCCGTCGCGATCCATCACGTACAGGTGGTCGCGCTCCCACCCCCCCACCCCAGAGCCGAACCGGATCGAGGTGGTGAAGCCCGCGTTGCCCAGGTCGGCGTACTCGATCACCGTCGCCGTGTCGGGATCGACGCGGAACAGGCCCCCGGCCACGTCGATGACGTAGTAGCGCCCGCACGCGTCGACGGTGGCCCCATCCAGGGAGGTGCCGAAGCCCCCCGACACCAGGTCGATGATGCCGGTGAAGCCGACGACGTTGCCGCTGGCGTCGAAGTCGATGCGACCCACCGTTCCGCCATCGTCGTGGTTGAGGTACAGCGACAGCTCGTCGGGGGAGAAGGCCGCTCCGTCGAAGTCGGTGTTGCTGATCTCCAGAATGCGCTCGACGCTGCCGTCGACCTTGATCCGGACCACCTCGCCATAGCCCGCAGCGAACACCTCCCCCGCGCTGTTGACGGCGATGCTGTTGGGCGACACCAGCCCGCTGGCCAACACAGAGCGGGAGCCGTCGTTCATGTCGACTTCGATGATCGACCCGCCGGCCTCATCGGCGAACACCAGCTTGCCGTCGGGCAGGAACCGCGTGCCCGCGACCTCGTTGCTGTCGTAGGGCGCCACCAGGGTGGTGTTGCCCGACCGATCGGTGGACATGATGGCTTCGTTGGTGTCGGACACGTTGACGAGGAAGCCCAACGCGTCGAACTCGAACTCCTCCGAGGTCGGGATCCCGCTGATCTGCGCGATGGCGGAAGGGCCGGTCGCCAGCACGCTCAGATCGCAGGCTGACGGCGGCAGCGTGGCCCCCCCCGTGTCGCCTGTCTCGGCCGTGGCCGCCGTGCCTCCGACCACCACGAAGCCGGTGTCGGTGTCGGTGTCGGTCGTCACGGCCGTGTCGCCGGTCGGCGTCGGGAGCGGCGTGTCGGTGTCGGTGTCGACCGGCTCGGAGTCGTCGGTCGTGGTGTCGCCCGGGTCGGAGCCCGAACACGCCAGCAGCAGCGTCCAAAGAAGCATCGTCATCTCCTGATCATACGATGCCCGCGGTGAACCTGCGCCGTCAGCGTGCGATGCCGAGGGCCTCCCGTACTCTGCCCAGCATGGGCTGCGTCGTGGCGCGGGCCTTGTCGGCCCCGGCGGCAAGCAGCTCGTCGAGTCGACCGGGATCCGCCATCAGGGCCTCGTACCGCTCCCGCGGCTCGGCCACGTGCCGCTCGATCTCCTCGAACAGCAACTGCTTGGCGCCGCCCCAGGAGATCCCCGCCCGGTACTCCGCCGCGAGGGCCGCCTCGGCATCGGCGTCGAGGAGCGCACGATGCATCTGGAACACCAGGGAGCTGTCGGGGTCTTTCGGCTCCTCGGGGGGGGTGGAGTCGCTCTTGATCTTCATCACCATCTTCCGCAGCTTCTTACTGGGCAGGAAGCACGGGATGGTGTTGCCGTAGCTCTTGCTCATCTTGCGCCCGTCGAGGCCGGGCACGATGGCCGTCTGCTCGCGCACGTGAGCGCTGGGAAGGTGCAGTGTGCCTTCGCCATACAGGTGGTTGATGCGCTGCGCGATGTCGCGTGCGATCTCCACATGCTGGATCTGGTCTTTGCCCACCGGCACCACGTCGGCGTCGACCACCAGGATGTCGGCGGCCATGAGCACCGGGTAGGTGTACAGCCCCATGCCGACGCCCGCGTCGTCGGGCTCCCCCGCGGCCACGTTCACGTCGACCTTCGCCTTGTAGGCATGGGCCTTGTTCATGAAGCCCTTGGGCGTGAAGCAGGCGAGGATCCACGACAGCTCGAACACCTCGGGCACGTCGCTCTGCCGGTAGAACACCACCTCGTCGGGGTCGAGCCCGAAGGCGAGCCAGAAGGCGGCCACCTCGTAGGTGTCGTGCAGCAGCTGCTGCCGGTCGTGGGTTCCGGTAAGCGCGTGGTAGTCGGCGATGAAGTAGTAGGCGCGCGTGTCGGGCTGGCGCGCGAGGGCCAGGCCCGGGAGCACGGCGCCCAGGTAGTTGCCGATGTGCGGGGTGCCGGTGGGCTTGATGCCCGTCAGCGCGATCTGAGGCACGGGGACTCCGGGGGCGACGCAGCCAGCGCTAACCCGCGAGGGCCCCTGGGCCGAGCACGAAGGAGAACGTGGTGCCCGCGCCGTCGCTGTCGACCTGCAGATCCGACCCATGAGCCGCGAGCACCTCTCGGACCAGCCGCAGCCCGAAGCCCGTGCCTCTTTCCCCGGCCGTGCCCTTGCGCCGATCCGGAGAGCCCTCGCGCAGCCGCGCCAGCTGCGCGGCATCGAGGCCGATCCCCGTGTCGCGCACCCACAGGCGCACGGCTCCCTCCTCGGCGGCGCCTGCTCCGACGACGACGCCCCCGCCGCCCTCCGTGAACTTCACCGCGTTGTGCACCAGATTGGCGAGCACCTGCTGAATGCGGGCCGCGTCGCCGTAGGCCTCGGCCACGGACAGCTCGGAGACCAGCCGAACCCCCTTGTCGAGGGCCGCCCCCTCGACCGTGAGCAGCACGTCGGCGACCACCCCATCGACCGCGAACGGGGCAGGGTCGACGTGCACGCTGCCGAGCTGCAGGGCCGAGATGTCGAGCAGGTCGCTGACGAGCTGCCGCGACTGCGCCGCGACGCGCACCAGTCGTTCGGCGAACAGCGCCGACTTGCCGTCGAGCTCGCCCATTCGCAGCAGGGCTCGACCGTAGCCCTCCATGGCGCCGATGGGATTGCGGAGGTCGTGGGCCACGATGCCCACGAACTCACGCAAGCGGCGGTTCGCTTCCTCGAGCTCGCCGGACTTCCGAGCGATCATCGCCCGCGCCTCGAGCTGCTCGACGAACTGGCCTGCAGCCCGGGCGATCAGGTCGATCATGTGGCGCTCGGCCTGGGTGAAGCCGTCGGGGCGCGCCTCGGTGCTCGTGAAGTTGACGGTGCCGTACAGGGCTCCGTCCGCGTAGATCGGCGCCGACAGGTAGGCCTCCAGCCCCATCGACTCGTACACCGGGTGCCCCGCGAGCGCCTTGCTCGCCCCTACCTGGGGAAAGCCCAGGGTGCGCTGCGCGCGAACGACCTCGCGACAGTAGGTGTCGCACAGCGGGAACTCCGCCCCGGCGGCCAGCCCCTCGATCGGCGTGCGCACGGCGATCACGGTGTATCGCTCGCCCTCGATCCGGCTGATGATGCCCGTCTGCATCCGGAAGATGCGGCATCCCGCGTCGAGGTAGGCCTCGCACAGCTCCGGCAGCGAGTCGTAGCCCGCCGTGATGGCCTCGTGGAGCGTCTCGAGGTGCTGCACATAGTCGAGGGCCGCCGCGTCGTCTCCGACACGCCGCGGCGCAAAGCTCGTTCCTTCCACCGACACGGCCATCGACCCAAGGTACCACCCTGGCGCCGTGCGCGCAGAGCCGCCAGCCGCTACCAGGCATTCCCGGGGGGGACCATGCTCAGAGCCGTACGCGACACGCGCCTGTGGGTGCACGACACCGGCGGCGATGGTGAGGCCATCGTCTTCAGCCACGGCCTGCTGTGGTCGGCCGACATGTACGGGCCGCAGATCGAGGCCCTGCGCGGCCGCTACCGGTGCATCGCCTACGACCACCGCGGCCAGGGCCGCTCCGATGTGCCTGCCGGCGACGAGGTGAGCATCGAGACATGCACTGCCGACGCCATCGCCCTGATCGAGCAGCTCGACATCGGCCCTGTGCACTTCGTCGGCCTGTCGATGGGCGGCTTCGTCGGCATGCGTATCGCCGCCCGCCGACCCGACCTCGTGCGGAGCCTGGCCCTGCTCGAGACCGCCGCCGATCCGGAGCCCGCCGCCAACATCCCCAAGTACAAGCGCCTCAACATGGCGGTTCGCCTGGTCGGCGTGCACCCGCGGCTGGGGGCCAAGGTCATGCCCATCATGTTCGCCGACAGCTTCCTCGCCGACCCCTCCCGCGTCGGCGAGGTCCGCCACCAGGAGCGGCAGCTGCGGGCCAACGCACCCACCATCTACAAGGCGGTCAACGGGGTCATCCGACGCCGGGGCTGCACCCATGAGCTGGGGAGCATCCGGTGCCCCACCCTGGTGCTGCGCGGCACCGAAGACACCGCCATCGCCCGGGAGCGTGCGTACGCCCTGGTCGACGGCATCGCCGGCGCTACGTGGGTCGAGGTCGATGGCGCCGGGCACACGTCGACGATGGAGCAGCCCGAGGCGGTCACCGCCGCGCTGCGCGCGCACCTGGCGGCCGCCTCAGAAGCCCAGAGTGCCCCAGTCGAGAGGTAGGCCGCGGGCTAGCGGGGCCCGGCTGCCGCAGCTCACCGTCGCCGACCACGTCGCCTGACCCGATGCGTCGAATGCCTCGATCGTGCCGCTCGTGCCACAGGTGGTGAGCAGGCCACCACCGGCCAGCTCGTAGGTCGCTCCCTGAATGGAGCAGTAGTCTCCCAGCTCCACCGAGCGAAGCTCTGAGGCCACGCCGCCGTCGAGGTCGAGGTCGACAGCCAGCCCACGTGAGCCGCTCGTCCCGTTGTCGAAGACCAGCAGGGAGCCATCGCTGGCCCAGCTCACATGGTGCTGCCCATGGAAGCCCCCGCCATCGGACCATGCGAGGTCGCTGGACAGGTCGCTGTCGTCGCCGGTGAGCACCCAGTCGACCGCGCCGAAGTCGGCCGCCTCGGGGTCGAGCACCACCTGCATCACGGCGTGCTGCACCTTGAGCGACAGCAGGGCCGTGCCGTCGGGCCCCAGCTCGACGGAGTTGGTGTGTGCCCAGTCCGTGGCGCCTGGAAACTCGTTGGCCCAGAACATGTCGCTGCCCAGCGAGCCCGTCGGCGTGAGCACGTCGGCCAGATCGAAGCGGGCGACCGAGGAGGTGCCGTCGAACACCTCCACGCCGTCGAGGATGTAGCCGTCGACCTCGGTGGCATCGAGCACGTAGATTCGCCCGTCGTCATCGACAGCGAGGTCGTGGTGGAGCGGGCGGGCGTCGGCGACGATGTCGCGCACGAGGGTGCCGTCGGGCGCGACCTCTACGATGCGCTCCCCCTCCACCACCGCGACAAAGCCGTCGGGGCCTACGTCGAAGCCGTTGATCCCGCCCCGCATGTCGGAGGAGCCCGGCCCGAGCACCTGGTACCAGGTGATCCTGCCCTGCCCATCGAAGGCGACCAGGCCGGTGGTGTCGGTGCACTGCAGCGGCACCAGCACACCGTCGAGGGCAGGCGCGCCGCCCACCGCGGAGATGGCCAGCTCGCCCAGGTCGACGGTGCCGGCGGTGAGGGTGCCCGAGGCACTGCCGCCGTCGGTGGTGGCCTCCCAGGTGTAGGCGGTGCCCTCGGCGAGCCCCCACAGCAGCTGCTCGTGCGTCGTTCCCTCGGTGGTGAAGGTGCGCACCTCGTCGCCCGCCTCCCGCAGGGTCCACCTCACGGTCGAGGAGGACTCGGTGGTGAGCGTGCACCGCGCCATCAGCGGGTGGTCGACCTCGCGGCAGCTTGCGGTCGACACCGTGCCGTCGAAGCTCACCTCACCGACCGCCGCAGGTGTCGTCGGGTCGTCGTCGTCGCCGCCGGGCCCCCCGCAGGAGGCCAGGAGCAGGGCAACCATCAGCAGGGGACGAGCCATCGGGAACCTTCGGGGCGGGGTAGGGTCCAAGCCACACCGGAGGATGTCATGCTGACGCTGTGGCTGTCGATCTCGCTGTCGTTCGGTCAGGGGCTGCAGGAGCAGGCCGAGCGGATGATGAACCTCGACTTCTCCCTCGACGAGATCAAGGCGAAAGTCGCCAAGCCGGCACGACGTGCCCCGGCCCCTGCGGCGGCGCCCGCCGAGGCCTACGACACCGGCTACCACGACCCCTACGTGCAGCCCTACGTCGAGCGGCTCCCCCTCGAGCCCAACTCCACTCTGCGCTCGGTCACCGTGTTCCGCGACCGGGCCATGGTCA
>Ga0070727_10005039_pt1 | contig 10944 bp, 6 predicted proteins | sample tdAd472_FD_66722 | JGI IMG/M metagenome (GOLD analysis project Ga0070727, IMG submission 66722) | Marine sediment microbial communities from the Atlantic coast under amendment with organic carbon and nitrate - tdAd47.2 | ecosystem: Environmental > Aquatic > Marine > Coastal > Sediment | place... | reverse complement strand
TCTGACTGAAGTGGTTTCAGTGAGTGCCCAAGGGAATCTGGCCTTTCTCATAATTCCACGACGAGCGCAACCCCTGTTTTTCAAGCCGCAAAATACTTCACAGCGTTGCCCAACGGGGCGACCCGAATGCGGTCGGGATTAGCGTCGCCCCTCCGGGGCTTTGACGATTTGTTCGCCGTGTTCCCCAGGCTTCGCCTGGGGCTGACATCGGACCGACCCTTCGGGCCTGAACGCAGAATCTGTTGCCACCAAACCAGAGGCGAAGTCGCCTACGGTGCTTGGACCGGGCTTAATTTCAAGACGGTGCGTTACGCGGACAGCACTCACATCACAAACCGTTTTCCACTTGTGTCCGCTCCACGCACCCTACAGAACTGGTGTCAAGTAGACTCGAAGCAACCTGCGCCCGAGCTAATGTCTACAAATACGGAGTTCGCCGGAGTGGCCGTAACACACAGCTAGTTTGCCGGGTTCCAGTGAGACGACGCACTCGGTTACAGAGTCGTTGCCTAGCAGGGCATCTCGAAGCGTGCCTCGGTATGGAAGATCGGCAGAGTGTCCGACAGGAAATATGAACCCCGGAGTGTCGAGGTATTTTGCCATGTTGTGCTTCGTGAGTGTGTCGAGTGGCGGAGTGTTCCAGTCTGCAAGCTCTGGCTCCGAGCAGTCATAGGCTGAGACGCCGTTCCACTTTTTTGGCTTCATACTGTAAACAGAACGCCAGCGGCCCTGTTTCTCTTTCGCTACGAAGTGCCTGATGAACCCATCCAAATGGGGTACGGCTTCCGGTGGAACGTGAGGGAAGTTTTCAGCGGCGGCGGTCATTTTCCTGCTTGGCTGTGAGTTGGTCGAGCCTACCTAACTATGTTGTATCGCGGACGAACCGGAAACATCCGGATATCGACAGAATCCTCACGGCAAGTCCGTTTAGAAGCAGCAACCGTACTCCAAGGCGATATTCCGGAAAAGCTCGCCGTTGTCTGTTGTGGCTCTTGGCGAACGACTGGAATCGGAGTTCATGCGACAGCACGGCGATCCGATAACGGACTGGTGGTGCGGCCAGCGGAACGGTGGTTGGCCGGTGGAAACCGGGCCTACTTGGGGCTGACGGCGCTCAGGACGGCTTCGCAGGCGCGGGTGCCGATGACGGGCCAGTCGTACTGGGTCAGGGCGAGCTGGCGGCCTCGTTCGGCGAACTCGGTTGCCAGTTGCGGAGCGGCGGCGGCTTCGAGGAGAGCTTCGGCGAACTGGTTCCGCTCGGCGACCCAGAGATGCTCGCCGTGGCGGCAGTCGATGCCTTCGCAGCCGATCGGCGTGCTGACGACCGGCAGGCCGGCGGCGAAGGCTTCCAGAATCTTCAACCGCGTGCCGCCGCCGGAATCCAGCGGCACGGCGAGGATGCTCGCGCGTTCGAGATAGACGCCGATGTCCGGCACGTTCGGATGCACCTCGACACCAGGCAGCGAACTCAGCGACGTGACGTCGGGGCCGGGGTTGCGACCGACGATCTGCAGCACGGCATCAGGATGTTCGGCGAGAATCTTCGGCATGACGCTGCGAGCCAGAAACTCAGCCGCCTTCGCGTTCGGCTGCCACGAGAGTGCTCCCAGATACAGCAGCACCGGCGGCGACATCGAACGTCCGACCGGCATGTGAGAGAACGTTTCGCAGCTCACGCCGTTCGGGACCAGATGCACATTGCGGCCTCCGAGTGCTCGAAACTCCGCCTGCTCCTGGCTGGAGACCGCCATCACCGCGGCGGCTTCAGTCACGATCCGCTGCTCGATGTCGGACAGCAGTCTCGCTTCCCGTTTGAGATATCGGCTGACCATCCAGTGCCGTTCGTCGGCGACTCGGTCTGCCAGCTTCGAGTAGACGTTGTGCAGATCGGCAACCAGCGGTGTTTCCGGGAAGAGGTCTCGAAACGCCAGCGGATCGAGATGGTCGAGATAAACCAGGTCCGGCTGGCCGGCTTCGAGTTCGTGCCGGATCAGGTCGCGCATTCGCCGGTGATTGTGGCGGTGGTACATCACGTAAGGCTCCCCCTTCGCGAACGCCGACGCGACTCGCGGCAGCTCCGCCGCCCGCCGGCCTGGCCGAGTCCGACAGACGCGTACCGTCAACCCGTGATCTTCGAGCACCTTGATCCCCGGGTCGTTCAGTCGAGAGACCGACGTCAGCAACGTCACATCAAACCGCGCCGCCAGCGCCTGCATCAGATGAAACGTCCGCAGATGCCCGCCCGTATTCAGCGGCCACGGCAGCTCGCTGGTGATGACGAGCACCGACGGCCGAACGTCGGTGACGGATGGAGTGTGCGAAGTTGTGTCAGTGGCGGTTGTCATGATGTGTTTCCCCGATCGTCAGCTCAGTCATTTCGACTGAGCGTTTTGCAACGTGTCGAAAACAACTTCCCGATTCAGCGGAACGGCGCAAGCCGTCCGGTCGTCGCCCCCCAGCACTCGACCGGAGGGCTTGCGCCCTGCCACTACAAATCGTGTCGGGAAGTTGCTTCGGACACGTTCCTAACTGCTAACGTTGCTCAACTTGAGACGTCCAATGTCGTTTCAAACGCCAACGGCGTTTCAGAACACAGCCCGGGGTCAGCCGCGCAGCGGCGCCACCCCGGGAATGATGACGATGGCAAATGACAACCCTGAAAGGGTTGCAGCCGGACTCGTCTGGTTTCGTTCTGGAACCCTTTCAGGGTTCGTGTTGTGTGTTGTTGGTCACCTGGGGTGGCGCGGCTGCGCCGCTGACCCCAGCTTTGTTCTTTAACGCCTGCGGCGTAACGATCGCGTCCTGCGTTCGTTGTCGGCTTTCCGCTCACCTCGCTCGCTTATTCATATTGTCGCTCCGATGTCCTGTCTCCTGACTACGTTGATACCGTCACGGTCGCGACTTGTCTGTCTTCACCCTCCCGCTTGCGGGAGGGTCGCGGTCTCAGCCGCGGGGAGGGTGCTGCACTCGTTCTGTTCGTGTGCCTTCCAGCGTGACGCCCTCCCCGGCTGCTCGTGCCTCGCAGCCGACCCTCCCAGAGAGAGGGTGGAATTGCGGTAACGAGACGTCGTCCAACCTTTCGTTAACAACTCGATGCTGAAGGCACTGCAGGAAGTCCATTCGCCAGCGTTGCCTCTCGCGGCCTCGCTCGTGAAACAAACAGGCTCCGCCGTGCCAGACATTCGGAATAAACTCCGGCATACAGCCGGTGCATTTCGTCGAGCGAGAATCGCTCCCTCGCTTTGATTTGAGCCGCAGCGATGACCGACCCGCGAAACGCCGAATCCGTCAGTGCTCGCTGCAGATGATTTGCCAATCGACCATCGTCCCGAGCGGGTGCGAGCAGCCCGGTCGCTCCGTGATCGATCACTTCGGGAATGCCGCCGACGTCGGTCGAAACAACCGGCACGCCAGCAGCCATCGCTTCGATCAGCGTGAGAGGGATCCCCTCGCTGATGCTGCTCAGAAGAAACGCGTCCGCGGCGCTCAGCAGGCGCGGTATGTCGCGACGTGCTCCCAGCAGCGTCACACGCTCCGGTAGATCAGCATCGCGAACGGCAGCTTCAATCTTCGGCCGCTCCTCGCCTTCGCCGGCCAGAACCAGTCGAGCGTTGACGCCGCTGTCGCGCAGCTTCCTGATCGTTGAGATCGCAGTGAGATGATCCTTCAACGGGTTGAGCCGCGCGACCTGCAGGATGACGTGTTCGTCGTTGCTGACTCCGAGTTCATTGCGAACTTCGCGGCGTAATGTCGAGTCGTCTCGAACAGCCTCAAACGGGCCGAGGTCGACGCCGTTGTAGATGACTTCAGCGCGGGCAGCCGGAATTCCCTCGTTCGCGATCAGAGCACGGCGGACAGAAGCTCCGACTCCAATCACGCGGTCACGACGTCGCATCAGCAGGCGGTTGACGGCAACTCGTTTCGCACTGCGCGAATCCGGAAAGTGCCGGCCATGCTCGGTAAACACGATCGGCGTTCGCCAGCGGGACAGACGACCGATCAGACTCTGAAAGAACGGCGTGTACTGGTGAGCGTGCAGCACGTCGACCTGCTGAGCTTTGACAAACGCTCCGAGCCGCCGACCGCAACGCCAGTCGATGCCTTCCGAGCGACCAAGCAATTCGACCGTGAAGCCGTCGTCACGCAGTTGTTCGCCAAGCGTCCCCACATCGTCGAGGCACGCGAACACGAAGCGGAACCGGTCGCTCAGCGCGCGAGCAAGCCCGGCGGCGAGCACTTCCGCTCCGCCAATGTCCAGGCTGTGCAGCACCTGGCAGATCGTCGGCTTCGACGATGTTTCAGTTCGATGCGGCATGTGGTTCTGCCCGATGTCAGTCTCAGGGTTTCCGGGAACAAACGTCAGAAGTGTGCTGTGTTTAGCCGCGAAGCGGTGACAGCACGTAGCCGTGGGCGTAAGCCCACGGTTACCGTTCGAGTGTTTTTTCGAGCCGCGAAGCGGCGGCAGCAGACACACCTGCTGTCGCCGCTTCGCGGCTTTCTTCATTTTCTGGGACATCATTCTGCAGGCTGACGCCTGCAGCTACGTGCTGTCGCCGCTTCGCGGCTGAATCCGCTCGGCTGGATGTTTCGATGAGAGGCCTGGAGAACGATTCGTTCTGGCGCCCAGCACTCGGTGTCAGATACCGGTCCGCCCAGACGGCCAGCGACAGCAGGCTCCACAGCGTGCTGCCGTGGCGGCCGGTGCCTCGCAAATGGGATTCGTACGTGCGGCCCGCAACGCGCTGATCGACGAAGCTGCTGACCGGCGACGAGCTGCCAAGAACGGTCTCGCGGAACATCTCCTGCAGCGGGCCGCGGAGCCAGGCGTCGACGGGGATCTCAAAGCCCTGCTTGGGGCGTTTGAGGATTGACTCGGGCAGCAGACTCTTTGCTGTCTCACGCAGCAGCCACTTCGTTTCGCCGTTGTGGATCTTCCATTTCGACGGGATGCGAGCACAGAGTTCCAGAAACTCGTGATCGAGCATCGGCGGTCGAACTTCCAGACCGCAGGCCATGCTGGCCCGATCGACTTTGACCAGGTAATCGTCCGGCAGCAGCGTCGCCATGTCGGCAGCGATCATCCCCGAAAGTGGATCGTCGGTCGCCGCTGAGCGATAACCGTTGGCCGCGATCAGCGAGCCACGATGGCTGACGAGTTGCTCGCGCAGGTCGGCATTAAGCAGCCTCGAACGCAACGGCTGCCGACACAGCGAGAGCGTGTTGGCATACGCGTCGGCGTCGGACAGCGACAGATTGGTCAACGCCGTCTTCAGCCGCAGAGGACGCGGCAGCCAGTCGGCCTTGGGCCAGACACTCGCCGCCGCAGCCAGCCACGGACTTCGGAGCCAACTCGGAATGAACCGCCGAATCGACGCTTCTTTGAGATCATGTGCGTAGCGCGAGTACCCCCCCAGCGCCTCGTCGCCGCCGTCGCCCGACAGAACGACTTTGACGTCGCGGGCGGCAAGCTGCGAAACAAGAAACGTTGGCAGCGCAGACGAATCGGCAAACGGTTCGTCATAAAACCGGGCGAGCGACGGCAGGAGCGATGCGGCATCAGCTTCAACGATCTGCTCGGTATGTTCGGTACCGAAGTGCGCAGCGATCTCGCGGGCGGCGTCGAGTTCGCTGAAACGGGCTTCGCGGAAGCCGATCGAAAACGTCTGAATCGGCGTCGGCAGTGCGGCACTCGCGAGCCCCGTCACGACACTCGAATCCATGCCGCCGCTGAGGAACGATCCAACTGCGACATCGGCGACCAGATGAACCCGCACGGATTCGCGCAGCTTGTCGAGCAACGCCGCCTGCCAGTCCTCGCACGACAGCGATTCGTCCGGGGCGAACTGCAATTGCCAGAAGCGGCGTCGCGTGACCTGCCAGGTATCGAGGTCGATACTCAGCGTGTGAGCCGGCAGCAGTTTCTCGACGCCGCGAAAGATCGATCGCGCGCCGGGAACCATGCCGTAGTTGAAGAAGTCGTCGATCGCGGCGGGATCAATGTTTCGCTCGATGTCTCCGTGTGCGAGCAGCGTCTTCAGCTCCGAACCGAACAGCAGCCGCTCGTCGTTCAACGAGACGAACAGCGGCTTAATACCGACGCGGTCTCGCGCGAGCAGCACGCGACGCTGCCGGGCATCCCAGATCGCGAAGGCGAACATGCCGCGCAGATGTTCGACGCAGGCGTCGCCGAATTCCTCGTACGCATGGACGATGACTTCGGTGTCCGACGTCGTTCGGAACTGATGGCCGCGCCCTTCGAGATCGTGACGCAGTTCGCGGAAGTTGTAGATCTCGCCGTTGAAGACGATCTGCACTCGACCGTCTTCATTGCCGATCGGCTGATCGCCGCCTTCGAGGTCGATGATTGATAGCCGCCGGTGAGCGAGCCCGACGTTGCGGTCGACGTAGAAGCCCTCGGAATCCGGACCGCGATGCGCAATCGCCCCTGCCATCGACGCGAGCACGTCGCGATCGACCGGTCGGTCAGCGTGGCGATAAACGATTCCAGCAATGCCGCACATCAGCAAGGGCCTTTGAGAAACTAAGTAATGCACCACGAAGTGCATGATCCTGTAGTTCGCGCACCGGGTGGCCGGGGCTGGAGCGAGACACGAGCGAAGCCCCGGTCCGAACCAAACATCCCAGCCGGGGCTTCCTTCGCAAGCTCAGTCCAGCCCCGGCCACCCAGAACTGATAGTGAGATCTCGTAACACGTACGGAATCCGCCCCTCTGAAACATAGGCGTCGTTCGCTGGCCGGAATCGCCGATCGGCATTCCAACCACACATTGCCGGCACTTCGCGGCGGAGTTGTGTCACATTCCGCGAGGCGACACGGAGTTCACTCTGGCGCGGTCGTGCTCAGCGGTCGGTCGAGAGCGAATTGACAAGAGATTCCGCGTCGGCGAGGTGCTCAGCGACTCCGTTCGGCGCGGCGTCGCTCGCAACATCCTCGTTGCGAAACCGCACAACACGGGCGGGAACACCGAGGGCGATCGCGTAGTCGGGGATCGGCTTCGTGACGACAGCGCCGGCACCGATCACGCAGTGTTTCCCGACGTTCGCCGCGACGGTCGCGCGTTCGCCGATCCAGGAACCCTCGCCGATCGTCACCGGAACGAATTCGCCCGGCTGATCGCGGATCGGAATGTCGAGCCGGTCGATGCCGTGCTGGGCGCTGCCGTTCATGATCGAGACGTTCGAGGCGATCAGGACGTCATCTTCAATCGTGACGGAACCGATCGAGCAGTTCGCGCCGACGTAAACGTTGCGTCCCACGCTGGCCGTCGCGTGAGAGAAGATCGTCCCGAATGTGATGCACGCGCCCTCGCCGCAGCGATCGAGTACCAGCGAATAAAACGCTCGCCGCAGGTACTGCCCGGTCAGGCCCGGCAGCAGAGAGAACGCCTGGCTCCAGCCGGGAAAGGCTTTGTCGGAACCAATCAACACAGCCGACAGGCGGAACGCGGCGACCGCCGGCAGAACGATCGCGACGGCAATCGCATTGACCGTCGCCTTCAGGAGTCGCCGAAAGGAAGATTCAGTCGAACCGGGAGTTGGGGCGTCGTTCACGATTCGCTCACGAAAGAGGTCAGGCATCGACGGTCGTGTGTCACAGGCTCTGCCAGTGCCCGATTCTCAGGTAACGGCAGGCATTGGCAGAGCCAGTGGCAAACAGCAGTCACGAATTGTCAGAAGTTGCGGTGCTTCACGGCGAAGCCGTTGTATCCAACAGCCAGGTGTGGCCGCGCAGCGGCGCACGCCTGGAACTTGTCGGACCCTATTGTCGTCCCGTGTGGTCTTCCGAGGAGCCTCTCCCGCCGCCGTCGCTACGTGAAATTGTTTTCGAGTGAAACGCGGCGGCGGGAGAGGCTCCTCGGAAGACGTGAGCGGGAAGTTGATTGGGACTCAGGATTCCAGGGGTGGCGCTTCGCGGCTGCGCCGCTGCCCTGACCCCTGGCTTTCGGGTTCAACGGCTTCGCCGTATTCCAGGATGTCCTCAATGTTCCCGTGTGACTGTGTGTCCCCCAGTGGCTGCGGTGGTTCTCCAAAGTGTTGAATACTCGGTTCCGTCTCGATCACAACTGTCGAAGCAGATTGCGGGCGAACTGCGGCCAGCGGGTTGGGTTGGCGTGTCTGAAGCATCTCAACAGACCGCCGGGGGATTTAAGGTTCTGTTTGACTCGCTGCTGCTGAGCGACGAACGGTTCTTTTGCCGGGAACGAGATCCCGGACGGCAGCTCGAAACTGTCGAACGATTGAGTTCTCAGCCAGCAGTCGCGAGCACCTTCGGTCAGCACAAGAGCCAGCGATCTCGCGACAAAGCGGGATTCAAAACGGGCAAGGTCCGACCACGCTCGATCGGCGAGTTCCTCACCGCGCCGCAGCAGACGGCTCTGGTCGCGTTCGGCACAGTACTTCGCGGCCAGTCGCAGCACGTTCGCTTTGCGAAGTTCCTGTGCGGCCCAGGTTTCGGTCGGGTACGCAAGCTTCTCGACCTGATCGAAGTACGGTCGTTCGTTGTCGGCCATCCAGCGTCCGTAATGCGCGAGACTTGCCGCCGCGTAGTAAAAGGAGTCGTCGCGCTCGCCAGCTTCCGACTTCACATCGAGATACTTCGCCAGCGCCGACAGGAAGACCGTGTATGACCAGCGCAGCTCGACGTTCAGCAGATCGAGCGCGTCGACATCGTCGTGCGGATGTACGACGCGACGGATCAGTGTTTCGGCATAGTCGAGATACCGCCGCTCGCCCGTCAGCAGCCAGCCATCAAGCAGTGCGTTGACTGAGTTGCCGGCGCCGCGTCCGGGACCGTGATAGTCGGGAGCCGCGGTCGCCGTCGCGCGACCTGTCGGGCCGTCGTCAACGAGGCCGAAGATCGTCTGCGAACCGTCGTCGACGTTGATCACCCAGTCGGCAAGTGAACGCACAGCGTCGTACGCGTCGCGGTTGCCGGTCTGCCAGTACCAGTGCAGCAGGCCCGTGGTGTAACAGTGCTCGTCGCTCGGTCCGCCGCCGTAAGGCTGCCCCGGTTTCTGGTTCGCCGCCGAGTATGTCCGATGCGTGCTCGACGCCGCGTCGACGTAATGATCCGTATGCCAGAACAGGCCGCCGTTATAAGCCGCTCGATCTTTCGTTGTGTGATAGATGTCGATGTCGACGACGTGCCGGGCGAGCGGACCAGACAGCTCCCGCCAGTGCGGATTCTCAGTGCGAGCCTCGTTCAACAGTCCTCCGAAAACTGTGTCGAACTGGTTGTTGTAGTGCGACACGACGGGCCGGTCGCCGTCGAAGTACGCCTGCTCGTGATCGGCCCAGACCTCGCCGAAATTCCGCCAGCCGAACTCGTCAATCACATCGCGGCGTGCGAGCAGCGAGTTGTCGCCGTCGATGGCCGCTGTCAGATACTCGGCCAGGTGCGAATGCGGCTCGTCGGTTGCCGCACTGAAATACGGAATGGCTTGCGTCTCGGCGTGCCAGTCGGCAGGCAAAACGACGCGCGGCGGTGTCTCGACCCAGGCGAGCGACTCGGTGTTATCGTCCGAGGACTCAGCGAGGTTCAGCCACAGCGTGTGCGTCTTCTGCTCACCGCCCTGCAGTTCAAAAGTGTGATCCCACTCGGCCGGGAACATTCCGACGCGAATCCGGTCGTCGCTCCACTCCAGAGCCTTCGGGAACTGCTGCCAGAACTCAGGCACGCAGACACTCAGTGACTGCTTCCCGCCTGCCAGGTGAAACAGCGGCTGAGCATGATGGCCGGAGTTCTCGCGTCCGGGAGCGTGAACCTCGTAACCGCGAAACTGACAAGGCACCTCACCCGCAGCGTTGACGTGGTTCAGGCTCTGCCAGTTTTCCTTACCACTTGACGCCTGATAGATCCGCACTGGTCCGGTCGGAGCTGTCTGCAGCGGGCACGAAGATTCACATCGCCAGGTCAGCTCGGCTCCGTCGTTCGAGCTGGCTGGAGTCACCTCGACATCAAACGATCGAAAGCAAATCGAGCCCGCGTCGCCGAGATCCCACAGTCCGCCTTTGTGCCGCGCGCGTCTCGGGTTGTGCAGCCGGACGTCGAGTTTCAGCAGCCCGGTCGGAAAGTACGAGTGCAGCCGCGCGACGAACCGCAGGCCGCGGCAGCCTGGAAACGTCCCTTCAATTCGCAAGGTCCAGCGTACCGGACCGCGGGTTTCCCAGACGGACTCGACAATGCGCGGCAGGACTCGGCGACCGTTGTCCGTCGTCAGCGGAAACGCGAGCGAGACCGTCGATCCGCCGCGTCGAATCTGCAGGCCACTCTGCACCAGTTCGACCGAGCACGGATCGCTGGCTGTCGCGTCTGAGGAAAGCAGCGACGTTGCTGGCACCGGAACTTCGCGTTCATCAATGAGCAGTGGCAACTCGGTCCAGCCGGGTGCGAGATCAGTGAGAAGCGTGTCGACAAGCAGCCACTTGATGCTGCCATCGGACCACCACGCCAGCGGGTCGGCCTGCAGCGGCAATGACCGACCGGTTTCATCAGCAAGGCTCAATCGCGAGGGATTCGTGACGAGTCCTTTCGGCAAATCGATGCCACGCGTGACCGGCGCGGCGGCGATTGAAGTCTCGCCAGAGTTCCACACGCGCAGGCAGGTGAGCTGCCGCAGCGGTGAAGTCGTCTGGACGCCGAGATGCGTTTCGTATTGCGTGGTCAGTTCGGTCATGGTCGATTCGATTTCGGTCATTTGCGAAGCGCGAAAACAAAGAGTCGGTCTTCAGGCCCGAAGGGTCGGTCCGATGTCAGCCCCGGGCGCAGCCCGGGGAACTCAGGACAAACAAATTCGGTTAGCCCCGGCGGGCAACGCTGTGAAGTATTTCAGGCGGCGGCATTCTGGTCGTGTTTTCTGAGTTGGGAGATCTGGTCGGAAGTGAGCGGGGTGACAACCGGGTCGCCTAGCGGTTTCTTGTCTGG
>Ga0070727_10005038_pt1 | contig 10946 bp, 13 predicted proteins | sample tdAd472_FD_66722 | JGI IMG/M metagenome (GOLD analysis project Ga0070727, IMG submission 66722) | Marine sediment microbial communities from the Atlantic coast under amendment with organic carbon and nitrate - tdAd47.2 | ecosystem: Environmental > Aquatic > Marine > Coastal > Sediment | place... | reverse complement strand
GCACCCTCGCCGAAAAGTTCGCTGAAGGGACCGCTGTTCAGCAGCTGACGTCCCCGACCCCGCTTCAGGGCGCAAACCACGTCTTTCGTATCTGGCGATCCCACGGAACTGAGATCTTCAAGGTCTATGGGTCAGATTCGCGTCTGCGACGTGAGACTCACGCTCTCGATGCTCTCGGCACCAACATTGGCATACCCATAGTCCTCGACCGCGGCGTGACCGAGAACGTTCATTGGGCCACATTCAAAGATGGCGGGAAGTGGAACCTCCAGACCCTCCCCGAAAACCCGGGGCTTGCGGAGAAGGCCGGCGAAATCCTCTCCCAGCTCCACACGCTCGAGCCGGGCACCGTGTCGAACCTCACCCGAGGCATCGACCAGGAATGGATAGCCGTTGACCTTCGCTCGACGCTTCGCCGCCTGGAGCGATACCGCGCCCGCGTTGGAGTTCCCGCCGAACTCATTGGGGCAGCGCAGGCAGTTCCTGCGCCGTACGCAGGGAACCCCGTTGTCAGCCATACCAATCCGGTTGCCAAGAAGTACATCGTCGACGACGCGGGGGGCGTGACTCTCATCAGTTGGGAGTGGGCTACCCAAGCACCCGCAGAATGGGACCTGACCCGCACGATCTGGTCCGTAGGCCTCCACATGGGTCCCGTCGCAGCGACAGCGGTGATGCGAGGGTACGGAAGAACGATTGAACCGACGCAACTCGATCGTTGGATCGTCTATCACGCAGCCCAGGCACTCGTGCACCTTGCCGAACAGCAGCTCTCGGCCCGGCCCGCAGACGTTCCTGGCAATCTCGTTACGGAATTCAACCGAGCAGTTCTTGGTTCCATCGCGAGCTAAATACCGCAGTTTTTCGCGGTCTGTCCCTACATTGGCGTATCCGATGGAGGGAGAGCGAGATGTTGGAGATTGCACTCGCCGCCGTGTTCGTCGCTATGGCGATTATCACAATCGGCGGCAAGAATATGTCAACGGCTGGTGTGTCGACCGATTCCCCTGTTGCGCCAGTCGGCGACGGTAGCGATTTGCCATGTCCGTGGTGCCGTGCCCAGACCAGTGATGCTGACAGGCATTGCCCGTCGTGCGGTCACCGCTTCGGATAGCGCCACATCACAGGTTCAGATCTCGGTACTCCTCAGGTTGGGCGAGCGAACTCCTTGTTTCTCGCCCTGACCGTCATACCGATTCCTTCGTAGAGCGCCATCGCCGCACGGTTCGCCTCATCGACCCAGAGCATGCCCGTTACACACCCTCGTCCGGCGAGCGCAGTGAACCCAGCCTCGACGATGGCAGCTCCGATGCCCAAGCCTCTGAACGGTGCATCTACGCCAATGCGATAGATCTCGCCCTCACCATTGCCATGGACCTTCGTCCAGCAGAATGCAGCAACCGTGCCTTCGACGTCGTGGAACAGTATTCCTGCAGGGTCGAACCACGACGCATCCATCAATTCGGCGAGTTCCGCCTGGTCGAGTGACCCTGCCTCGCGATGGTCTGCAAATGCAGCACCGTTGATCCGAATGAGCGTCTCCTCGTCCCCTTCTGCAAACGTCCGCAAAGAAAGGCCACCGCTTCCACGTTCCTGGCCCGCGATCGGGAGGTCGATGGCCATCTCTGCCAATGATCGGATGGCGCCGAATTTCCGCTCATCAAGGGCGGCATCAAGGCTCGAACGGCGGCTCCACACCGAGTGTGCAACTCCGGTGGGAACAAGATCAAGGGCGGCGTCGAGAATTCTTCCCTCGAACTCCGGGAACCGAAGCGACGGAGCAATCGCCGTTTCGACCGAAACATGAGTCGATCCATCGAGCTGTTTGTGCGTCGCTGATGCCCCAACAGCAACGAGAGACTCACCGTCGGACACGGTTACGACGCGATCAGGGTGGCTGAGCGAGGCTGCCTTCGCTTCGCTCAACGGTGCAAACCCGTCGTAGGCGGCGAGCTCTTCGAGAAACGATCGAATGTCGGGGTCCATGGCCGTGACCCTACTGGTCGTCCACCGACCAGAAACGGTGCCACTCCCCTTCCCCCGATATGCTCCCACGGTGAGCCATGTAGGACTTGTCTTGGGCGGTGGCGGGATCACCGGTGCAGCCTTTCACTTTGGCACCCTTCTTTCGATCCAGATGGCTACTGGCTGGGACCCCAACGAAGCCGATGTGCTCATCGGGACGTCCTCTGGCGCGTTTGTTGGTGCAATGGTGAGAGGCAACCAACTCAATCTTGAGACCTTCACAGGGACCGGAGAAACGGCTGATGAGATACATGAGTATCTGAGCTCCTATCTGTACACCCGTGGTGCCCCCCGTGGGGCGATCCGATGGATTCGGCGCGGCCTGATACCGTCGCTAGGGCATCCGAGCCTCCACGCTGTTGTTGGAAGCCCTGGCATGTTCCGCACGGACGGCTTGCGGTCATGGGTCTCGGACGCGATTGGTCCGCTCGCACATCAATGGCCCGAAGCACCTACAGCGCTCGTGGCCTACGACGTGAAGGACCGTCTGAGGGTTCCGTTCGGAACGGAGGGCGCACCAGATGTAACGCTGGCGGATGCCGTCGCAGCGTCGTCGGCGGTCCCCTTCGTGTATGAGCCAGTGCGAATCCGGGATCGCTGGTACGCCGACGGTGGACTTGCCTCAGGAACCTCGCTCGACCTCATTCTCGGGCATCCCCACCCGCTCGATCTAGTAATCGTGGTTGCACCGTTCGCTGCGACGGCGCCTCGGTCAGGTGGCCGGATGTACGAAGACATGTTCGATCGCGTCGGCCGACGGGCGCTCTCGTCTGAGCTTGCCGTGATTGCAGAAGAATGGCCAGAGACTGAGGTTCTCGTGCTTCGGCCGGATGAGCAAGTGCTTGAACTAGCAAGACCCAATCCGATGGCGGCGAGTGCCGCGGTACCCACGTTCTTGGCAACGCTTCGGTCGATGCAGAGGCAACTTGCTCGTAAGTCGGTCTGGAGCGTGCTCACCGAACACATCGGTTCTGGCTCTGTACTGGCGGACCGCCGCTGACACGCGAGGACTGGTCTACGATTGCGCCATGGAAACCGACCAAGTACCTGATCCGCGGGCCTGGGCCGTATGGGGCTCTGCCGATCGACTCGAGCTCATTGCGACGATAATTCTCGCGATTGCCACGATTCTGACGGCGTGGTCAGCGTTTCAGTCTGGCAAGTGGGGCGGCCAGCAAGCGATCTACTTCTCCGAAGCAGGAGCCAGCCGTACCGAGTCAACCCGATTCGACACCCAGGGCGGACAGCTTGTGCAGATCGATGTCGCCATGTACATCGATTGGGTAGGCGCACTCTTCGACGACACCGAGTCGGGCGCAATCGTGCTCGACGACGCATCCACCTACGAACCGACGCTCGGCACACGTTCAGGATTCCTCTACCTTCGGATGCGCCCTGAGTTCCTGCCTGCCGTTGAAGCGTGGCTCGCAACCGACCCTGTCGGCACTACCGATGGGCCAAAGTCACCATTCGAAATGGACGAGTATGTAGTCGCCGCGAGCGTTGAGGCCGATCGCCTGGGTGTCGTTGCCGATGAAAAGTCGGCGCTTGCGCGGGAGTCGAACCAAAACGGCGACAACTATGTGTTGACGATGGTCCTCTTTGCGTCGGTGTTGTTCTTTGCCGGCGTCAGCTCGAAGATGATCAAACCAAGGAACCGCGTCCTTGTGGTATCCGTAGGTGTTGTCACCCTCATCACCGGCATCGTGATCATTCTCAGCCTTCCGGTCCTGACCTAGGCAGCTCCCGAGTCAGCGAGACTTTTTGAGCTCGTCGGCGAGGATGAAGGCAAACTCGACAGCCTGACTGGCGTTGAGGCGTGGGTCACAATGGGTGTGATATCGGTCAGCAAGGTTCGCCTCCTTGATTTGCATCGCTGAGCCGGTGCACTCGGTTACGTTCTGCCCCGTCATCTCAAAATGCACTCCACCTGCGTGTGTTCCAAGCGACCGATGAATGTCGAAGAACTGACTGACCTCGGATGCAATACGCTCGAACGGACGAGTCTTGTAACCGTTCTCGGCGACCATGGTGTTGCCGTGCATAGGGTCGCAGGACCATACGACTTCGAAACCTTCGCGCTCAACCGCCTCTACCAACGATGGCAGATGGTCAGATATGCCATCTGCGCCATGCCTGGTTATCAGCGTCAGGCGGCCGGGGTCGTTGTCTGGGTCCAACACCGAGATGAGCCTGACGAGTTCGTCTGGCGTCATCGTCGGGCCACACTTGAGGCCGATGGGGTTGTCAACGCCTCGGAGCAGTTCGACGTGGGCGCCGTCGATCTGACGCGTGCGGTCGCCGATCCAGAGCATGTGCGCAGAACAGGCGTAATAGTCACCTGTAAGTGAGTCGACTCGGGTCAGAGCCTGTTCATACCCTGGGAGAAGTGCCTCATGGCTTGTGTAGAAGTCAGTTTCCCGCAGTTGTCGCACCGTATCGGGAGTGAGACCAATCGCACGCATGAAGGCGACCGTTTCATCGATATCCGAAGCCAATTTCTCGAAGCGTTCAAATTGGTCTGTGTCCTTGACGAATTCGAGGTTCCACCGGTGGACCTGTTCAAGGTTCGCCATGCCACCTTGTGCGAAGGCGCGAAGCAGGTTGAGCGTGAGCGCAGACTGGTGATACGCCCTCATGAGACGCTCGGGGTCAGGGATGCGAGCCTCTGCATCGAAGGCGATGCCGTTGATGATGTCCCCTCGGTAGCTCGGAAGCGACTCGGAACCTTTCTGCTCAAAGTCCGATGACCGCGGCTTGGCGAACTGCCCAGCCATCCGTCCAACTTTCACCACAGGAAGCGAGGCGCCATACGTCAGGATCACCGACATCTGGAGCATCACCTTGAAGGTGTCCCTGATCGTGTCAACGTGGAATTCAGCGAACGACTCTGCACAATCGCCCCCCTGCAAGAGGAATGCTTCCCCCTTGGCAACAGACCTGAGTTGTTTACGAAGCGTCCGGGCCTCGCCAGCAAACACGAGGGGAGGAGACGAAGCGAGTTGCTTCTCGACGCCGACGAGCGCGTCAGGATCCGGATACGTCGGCTGCTGCAAGGCAGTCTTGGATCTCCAGCTATCGGGTGTCCATGTCATCAGCGAGGTTCCTGTTGGTTCGTGTTCACCAAATGGTACCCATGGCTAGGGCACGTCCAGCAGTCCGAATGTTCGGCTACGGGACGTATCGCTGCCCAAAGACATCGGGTTCGGGGCCGATGCGATCGTTGCGATCGAGGTCATCGATTGCCGCCATGTCGCTCTGATCCAAAACGAACCCGAACACATCCCCGTTCTCGATGATTCTCTTCTGTCTTACGGATTTCGGAATCGTCGCGATACCGTGTTGAAGCTGCCATCTGATGACGACCTGGGCAGCGGTCACACCGTGGTCGGCTGCAATCGATGTGATCGTAGGATCGACAAGAACCTCTCCCTGTTTCAGAGGACTCCACGCCTGAACGAGCGTGCCAAGTTCCGCACAAGCACGTCGGACGGCCGTCTGAGACAGATTCGGATGAAGCTCAACCTGGTTCACCGATGGGGGAAGCGTCGCTGTCGTCATGAGTTGGTCCAGATGGTGCGGCTCGAAGTTCGAAACACCAATCGCCCTCGTCTTCCCTTCAGCAAGGAGATGCTCCATTGCGCGCCACGTTCCATTCATCAGATCAACATTCGGCCAGTGAATGAGATAGAGATCTACAAAGTCGAACCCAAGCCGACCAAGGCTGGCGTTCAGAGCACCGATGGTGCCCTCGTAGCCCTGCTCGTTGTTCCACACCTTCGTCGTGACGAAGACGTCCCCACGCTCTAGCCCTGACGCCCGAACCGCCTGCCCGACGCCTGCCTCGTTTCGATATATCGCAGCGGTATCGACCAGTCGATAGCCTGCTTCCAGCGCCCACTGCACAGCATTCGTGACTTCCTCACCTTCCCTGGTGAGGTACACCCCGAGACCGTGCATTGGCATCTCGACAGAGTTGTGAAGCGTGGCTGTCATTGGGTGCTGCATTGCTTGCACAATACTGGTGCGCCAACCAGGTCAAGGAGTTCCGAGGTGAAAAACTATGTCGTAGAGCGATTCGGGGCTGAGGTCGCTGCGGAGGCTGCCTCACGCTGGGGTATCAACGATGCTGACCTGATTGATCTCGGAGGCTTTGAGTCCTTCGTCTACGAAGCTCCGATTGCCGGGGCCGACGCAGTTCTCAAGATCGGTCACAGTGACCGCCGAAGCGTTGACCTACTGGTCGCAGAGGCCGAGTTCACGCGCTACCTCGCCGCCGAATCCATCACGGTATCTGCAGCTCTCGTGTCTTCCGCCGGCAATCTCGTTGAACGAATGCCCGACGGCAGCGGAGCAGAATTCCTCGCGACCGCATGGTCCAAGGCTCCAGGAGATGCGGTGGGCCGCGAGAATGACGACGCCAAATTCTGGGCTGCCCACGGAGCCCTTCTCGGCCGTATGCATTCTGCGTCGATCTCCTACAAACCGACCGGGCTTCGACGACCGGACTGGGATGACATGGTCTTCCTTGATGATTCGCTCCACATCCCAGAGACCGACATCGCAGCAACGCAACACAGAGACACCATCCTCCGATCTCTGAGGGAACTCCCGAAGGATCGAGGAACCTATGGCCTCGTCCACCACGACGCACACGGTGGGAATGTCCTGTTTGACGGAACGGCTGTCACGATCTTCGACTTCGACGATTGCGGCTACAACTGGTTCGCAAACGATCTGGCAATCGTCATGTACTACTCACTTCTGGCATTCGACGACCCGGTCGATGCGGCCCACAGCATTTGGCCGGTGTTCATCGACGCATACCAGAACCACCACCACTTGGAACCCTGGTGGTTCGAGCAGTTTGCACTGTTCCTGGCGTGGAGGGACAATCTGCTCCTGTCGGTAATCCACCGCTCAAGAGCATCGATCACCGACATGGATGTGGATGCGTGGATAGCCGGCTATCACGAGCGGCACGCCACAGGACTACCCCTAATCGACTTCGACTTCACGACCGGCGTCGTCGCCTGAGATCTAGTAGAGAATCATCCCACCGACGACCGATGCGATCAGAATCGCTCCCACGACGAGAATGACGACTCGCAGACCAATCGAACGCGCCGCCATCAGGCGATCGCAATCGTGAGGACGAAGATGACTGCGAGCCCAATGGCCAGCAGTGCGGTTCCCACCATGCCAAGAACGCGCCCGACCCTCGCATTGCTCTCGCCGTCAGGGGGACGCCTACCGGCCGCAATTCCCTCGAGCTCCTGATTGGAGATGATCCAAGCGACAGGAGCGAGGAAGGTCACGAAGATCCCAAGGATGCCGAGAACCAACGCCAATGTCCCGTTCGAAGACTCTTCGTAGGTGTGCGAATCATGTGTCATTCGTGCGTGCTCCTTCGATGCCGATTATGACGTCTCTCCAGCGATTTCCGTCTTGTAGTCGAGTATGGCTGCCTCAATGACGGCGTACGCATGTTCCTTGCCGTAACGCTCTTCTATCTCGACTGGGTGGTCGCTTCCTGGGACCAGCTTGTATGTCAGGAAGTAGTGCTCAAGCCTGTCGATCATCTGGACGGGAAGGTCGGTGAGATCGTCCGCGGTTCGAAAGATCTCGTCGTTTGCGAGAACCGCGATGATCTTGTCGTCAGCCTCTCCCCCGTCGATCATCCGAAGACCGCCCACGACCTTGGCAGGCAGCACGATGTCAGCGCGGTCGATGGGTCGCTCTGAAAACACGCAAATGTCGAGCGGGTCGCCGTCTGCAACATCAGTCGATGGACTGAGACCTGCCACCGCCGCTCCGCAATACGTTTGGGGGATGAGCCCATACAGCGTTGGCGGCGAGCTGCTGGTCTGCTGGGGTCGATCAACCTTCAAAAGCCCACTGACTTTGTCAAGTTCATACTTCACGACATCGCGCGGAGTGATTTCGATGTAGGCAGTGACGAGCTCGGGCGGATTCGGGCCGGGAGTCACCCCGTGCCAGGGATGCGCTCGTGCGTTCGGGAGAATCCTGTATGTCATGAGCCCACTCAAGCAGACTCCCGGAGGGGGCGGTGCCGGTTAGGACGTATGGTTCGTTTCATCCTCGTTGTTATCATTTCCGGCAATCCACGCTCGGGCGTCGGCGTGTGCTCGCTTGAGGGTGGACCCGACCCATTCATCCGACGGGTAAAGGTTCGACTGGCCGACGGCGGCGACGACATGGGTCGCGTGCAACTGTCGCACGGTCTGGTCGTCACTCGTGATGATGAGAAGTTTCGAGGTGGCGCCGTTCAGATCCTCGGCGTAGCGCCTGACGACCTCCATGAACGTAGACCCGAGATCGGTTCGACCGCGGAGGCGCAGGATGACAACCGAGTTCTGCGTCTCATTGGTGACGGCGGGAAGCAGCTCCTCAAAGACGGGCGCGGAAGCGAAGAACAGACTTCCGTAGGGCTGGAGAATCATGATCTCGGATCCTCCTACGGATTCCGGTGGATCGGATTCCCTGAGGTTGCCTTCGTCGCTCAGCTCCCACCGCTTCAAGGTGACTCGATTGGATTGGTTGATGATGAAGAGAATCATCGATATCCCAACACCAACCAGAACGGCGTTCTGGAGAGGAATAATCATCGTGAGAACGAAGGTCACGGCCATAACCGTTGCCTGCATCGTCCCTGTCTTCCACACGGCGAGGATCTGCTGGGGTTTGATCGTGCGGAATCCGACAAGCATCAACAACCCTGCGAGCGCAGGCATTGCGATGTAGCCGACAAGGTCGGCGAGCAGCAACGTGACCGCTGCGATCACGCCACCTGCGATCAGCAGAGCTGTTCGCGATCTTGCGCCAGCGGTCTTCACGAGTGACGATGCGGACATCGATCCGCCGACTGGCATGCCCTGGAACACGCCGACCGCAATGTTGGCTGCCCCCTGACCGAGGAAGTCCTTCGATGCGTCTGGGTAGTTGCCGTCGTCGTCTGGGAAGCTGGCCGATATCCCGGCGCCTTGGACGAGCCCGATAAACGCCAGGGAAAGAGCAGGCACAATGAGCGCCGGCATCTGACCAAAGAGTGGGAGCATCGGCATTGGCAGTGACCGAGGAATCTCTGCGATGTCGCGCAATTGAGCGATATCAGAGCCGAAGATGGGGACCATTGCCGAACCGATCACGATGCCAGCAACCATGCCGAGCGGTCCGAGCTTTGTCCTCTCGAGCAGAAGAATGAGAGCGATCGTGGAGACTCCAACGATGAGCGTCGGTCCGTGAATCTCTGTGAAGTTTACGATTGTGTTGACGGCCCGCCACACACGGTTGGCGCCGACGCTGTCGTACCCGGTGAAGTTGTCCAGTTGGCCGAGGATGATGTTCACGCCCACCGCATTGATGAACCCCACCATCACGGCGTTCGACACGAATCGCAGCATCGATCCGAGTTTGAACAAACCGGCCGCGAGCATGACAAGACCCGTCACGACCGAAAGCGTGAACAGCATCCGGCCAGGGTCCTCGGCGTTGTGCACTGCTCCGATATCAGTCACCACGATCGCCATGGCACCGGTCGCCTGGACCGCCATGAACGACGAGCTTGTGAACAGCCCGCCGGTAAACGTCCCGACCATGTACGCATACAGGCCGTAGACGGGATTCACACCGGCAAGGAGACCGCCAGCAAGGCCATCGGGGACACTTTCGACGCCAAGCACCAAGCCGGCGACGGCGTCTTGCCTGAGCGTGTCCCTACGAACCAATGAACGAAGAAACTTCACACGACTTCCATGACTGGCGGTTGGACCTCTGTGAGCCTAGACGGTCCTGCTTCCGACCCGTCTCGGCCACAGGACCGCTTTGGCTCAACGGTCTCTGTCGGTGGGCGACACTGGAATCGAACCAAGAGTATCGAACGGCCCGTGGGGTGCGCATATGTGCCGTCGTGCGTGCCTCAGCTCTTGGATCGCCCTTCCATCACCACACCTACCCAGATGGCCACGCCAATGGCGACGGCGAGCCAATCAGGAAGTGAGGTAGCTGAGTACAGGGCGACGCCGACACCAACCCCGAGTGCCGTCGCCGCACCGTATGTGGTTCCTTTGCTTCGTTTCGGCTCATCGGGAGGGCTCTCGCTAGCGCTGTTCATGCATTCGCCTGCTTTCCAGGGTTGGGAACCGGAACCTAGCGAGATTGATGACCGGCTGGTCGGGTGCACCTTGCCGTCATCAACATGCGACGGACCCGAGATGCATATGTGCCGCTAGGCGTTCCCTGTGTGGGGTTGCGTCTGCGGTCTCGTGGTTACCGCTGCAATCCCCAACAGAGTCCACGCGCCAGCAATGCCAAGAAGAGCCACCTCAAGAAGACGCTCATCCACACTCTCAAGTACCGCCCCGACAGGTATGGCCAAGATGAGCGTCAACGCCAACACCGTTGGGGTGAACGACCATCGCCCCAGAAGTCTCTTGCGGCGAACGCCTCCACCCATCAGGAAAAGCAAGACAACGGTAGACACAAGGTTCACCAGATACCCCAGATCACCAAAGTCGTCTTCTCGACCTGCGAAATGGGCAATCGCTGCAACCGTCCCAGCGACAGCGGCTAGCCACCCCAACGTCAGCAGAAGCCAACGCGACCGCGGCAGATCGTCGATCAAGGCAGACACCAGCAACAGAGCAGACACGCCAAAGAAGAAAGGAGCGACCTCGAACGCGTGATCCGGCTGGTCGCCGGTGAAGAGAATGGCGACACCCTTGTACGCCATCAGCCCAGCACCGACGAATGCGCACACCCCTCCGGCAACAAGAAGCAGCCTCTCAGTCATTCACACACCGTACACAATGCGTCTGCACGAGTAAGCCGATACCCACCCATGTGTGCCGTTATGCGTCGGGGATATCAAGGGTGGTCCGTCTCAGCCGATAAGGGCACCT
>Ga0070727_10005037_pt1:7500-10949 | contig 10949 bp, 6 predicted proteins | sample tdAd472_FD_66722 | JGI IMG/M metagenome (GOLD analysis project Ga0070727, IMG submission 66722) | Marine sediment microbial communities from the Atlantic coast under amendment with organic carbon and nitrate - tdAd47.2 | ecosystem: Environmental > Aquatic > Marine > Coastal > Sediment... | reverse complement strand
TTCAATCGCTGCGCAGTGTATTTCCGGAAATTGTAAGAATGGAAAAGGAATTTACTTGTTTCCTGGAGGAGCCAAATATATCGGTGATTTTCATCGAGGCGAAATCCAGGGAATCGGTAGTTTTTATTACACCAATGGTGGTACCTATAGAGGAGAATGGTTACGTGGAAAACAAGAAGGAAAAGGAATAAAGAGCCAACCAGATGGTTCTCGCCAGGAAGGTATTTGGAAAGGCGGTCGCCTCATTCAGAAAAAAGAAGTCAGTAGCTTTTTCACCGCAAGCAAGGACTTGAAAGCTAGTGGTTGTATTAGTGGCGATTGTTCGACAGGTCATGGGGTATATATTCATCCCAATGGATCTGTGTATATCGGCGACTTTAAAGAAGGTGAAATCAATGGAGTAGGTGTCTGCCATTATCCGGATGGGAGCAAATACCAAGGCGTGTGGTACCATCGCTATCCAGATGGCAAAGGTACCAAGTGGTATGCTGATGGAACGAGCCGAACGGGCTATTGGAAGCGCGGCCAACCTGTAGATAGCAATGGAAAATATACGCCACTCAAAGGAGATAAAATATTAACAGAAGAATATACCGTACAATCAGGTTGTTTACGAGGAAACTGTCAAAATGGTCGTGGCGTCTTTGCTTATCCAGATGGTAGTCGATACGAAGGTTCTTTTATATCGAAAAAACCTGAGGGGGAAGGTATTTTCTTTTATCCCAATGGAGATAAGTATGTCGGCGCTTTCCGGCAAGGTTATCGGCACGGGCAGGGGGAGTTACAGCATGCCCAAGGCAAAATTACCTCGGGCCAATGGCGCGAAGGAGAATTCGTGACTACAGCTGGAAAAGAAAAAAGCAGCCGTTTCGGCTGTGTCAAAGGAGACTGTCAAAATGGTTATGGTTCCTACGTTTTTAGAGATGGTGCCAGGTACGAAGGTTCATTTAAAAACGAATTGCCGCATGGAAGAGGAGTGGTAAGCTACCAAAATGGAGAACGCTATGAAGGTGAAATGTCCAATGCGGCCTTCAATGGTTTTGGTACCCTATATATGCAGGACGGTGTGCGCGCCAGTGGGTACTGGAAAGATGGTACCTTCATCGGCAATCAATCTCCTTATGATAAGCCGAATTTGAGACAATCGCCCGCCTATTTTAGCGATAAAATCCAGCCTGATGTCAAAATCTGGGCCGTTATTGTTGGCGTATCCTCTTATGATCATATGCCTGTTTTGAAATATCCTGATGATGATGCTTACCGTATTTATGCGTTTTTGAAAAGCCCAGAAGGAGGAGCCTTAGATGATGAACAAATCCGGATACTTATTGACGAAGATGCCAGTAAAGTGAATATCACGCAAGCCATGCGAGAAGTATTCTGGAAAGCAGGACCCAATGATTTGGTCTTTCTGTATTTCTCAGGTCATGGCCTAAAAGGCGCTTTCTTACCCATCGACTTCGATGGTGCGTCCAATAAGCTTTACCACGAAGAAGTAAATGCTATTCTAGAAAAGAGCAAAGCGAAGTTGAAACTCTGTATTGCTGATGCCTGTCACTCGGGCAGCCTACTAGCGATGCGAGGAGGAAAATACCCTTCTGCTTTGAATACCTATTATGAGTCATTGGCTCGTAGTAGAGCGGGTACGGCCCTGATCATGTCGTCCAAATCCGATGAGACTTCCTTGGAATCTAGTGGACTGCGGCAGGGGGTATTTAGTCATTTCCTCATTCGGGGACTGAAAGGCGAAGCGGATAGCAATAGCAATAAAGTAGTTTCCATTCAAGAGCTATTTGATTTTGTCTATAGTCGAGTGAGAAGTTATACCGGAAATCGCCAGTCACCTGTTATACAAGGTAATTATGATAGGAAAATGCCGGTAGCGGTTTCTCGTTAATGGTTTCTATCGGCTAAACCAAGAGGCAGGGTTTAAAAGTTTAGGGGTTTAAGGTTTAGATCAAGCGTTTAAACCTTAAACCCTAACTACCTTCCCTCTGGCGATTTCATTCTCCCACTTTCACGGAAGGCACCGCTGTAGTCACTCCGTGCTGCTGCCTTGCCAATCTGTTCCTAAATTGCTTACCATTAATAAACCCTAATATTTGCTAGAGTTAAAAAAATAACTACCTTTGCAGCCGCTTTGGATAAACAGAAAGTACAGAAAAGCTGTTCATCCACATTTTTTTAATTAAAAGTATGTCTGATCCATGAAAAATTATGAAGTTACCTTCATTGTAGACCCAGTGCTGTCGGGGGACGAGATCAAAGCGACAGCTCAGACATATGTCGATCAAATCAAAGGAGAGGGTTTTGAAATCATCCATGTGGATGAAATGGGCCTTCGCACTTTGGCTTACCCTATCAACCGTCGTAACTCAGGTGTTTATTTCACTGTTGAGTTTCAAGGACCAAATGGTGAGTTGATCGACAAGTTGGAACTGGCTCTACGTAGAGATGAGCGCATCATGCGCTTCTTATGCATCAAACTGGACAAGTATGGTGTAAAGTACAACGAAGACAAGAGAAAAGGATTAATTGGTAAAGTGAAGAAGAAGCAAGACAAGAAAGGACGCGGTAACGGCCCAGCTAAAGGGAAAGGAGGATCTAACTCCGGATCTAGAAGAGGCCCAGCTCCTAAACGTCCTGCTGCACCAGCACCTGCTCCCAAAGAGGCACCTGTTGCAAAAGAGGTACCTGCTCCTAAAGAAGCGCCTGCTGCAACAACAGCTGTAGCTGAAGAGGAAGAGTAGTATTTAATTACCAAAAAAATCTAAAAAATCATGGCTTCTAGAGACGATATTAAATTTTTGAGTAATCCCAAAATCGGCCAGAAACGTACAAAGTACTGCCGATTCAAAAAATTTGGGATTAAGCATATCGATTATAGAGATGCTGACTTTCTACTTCAATTTGTGAACGGACAAGGTAAAATTTTGCCACGTCGTATCACAGGTAATTCTTTGAAGTACCAAAGAAAAGTGTCTACGGCAATCAAAAGAGCCCGACATTTGGCTATGTTGCCCTACGTCACTGATATGTTGAAGTAATTGTTGACCCTTTAATTTTCTTGTCATGGATATAATTTTGCTCCAAGATATTGATAAGGTAGGTGACATGCACACCATCGCTACGGTGAAGGATGGCTACGGTCGCAATTACCTTATTCCTCAGGGGTTGGCTATCATTGCTAATGACACCAACCGCCGCCGCCTCAATGAATTGAAACGCATCGAGGACGCCAAAGAGGCGAAAAAACTTTCTTTCTACCAGGAAATTGCAGATAAGATTGGTACACAAGTATTGAAAATTGGCGCCAAGGCTGGTACCAGTGGTAAAATATTTGGTAGCGTAACCAATGTTCAGTTGGCCATGGCGCTAAACGAACAGTTTGAAGTCGAAGTTGACCGAAGAAAAATCGTTATTCCTGATGAAGTGAAAGAATTAGGAAC
>Ga0070727_10005037_pt1:0-2500 | contig 10949 bp, 6 predicted proteins | sample tdAd472_FD_66722 | JGI IMG/M metagenome (GOLD analysis project Ga0070727, IMG submission 66722) | Marine sediment microbial communities from the Atlantic coast under amendment with organic carbon and nitrate - tdAd47.2 | ecosystem: Environmental > Aquatic > Marine > Coastal > Sediment... | reverse complement strand
ATAAGGGCGTACGGGGGATGCCTAGGCTCTCAGAGACGACGAAGGACGTGATAAGCTGCGAAAAGCCATGGAGAGGTGCAAATAACCTTTGATCCATGGATGTCCGAATGGGGAAACCCGGCCACTTGAAGAGTGGTCGTCGCAAGACGGTAACCCAGGGAACTGAAACATCTAAGTACCTGGAGGAGAAGAAAACAATTAGTGATTCCGCAAGTAGTGGCGAGCGAACGCGGAACAGCCCAAACCCTAATGATTCGTCATTAGGGGGTTGTAGGACCTGCATAAAGGTTAAAGACACAAGTGGAAGTAGTTTGGAAAACTACACCGAAGAGGGTGAAAGTCCCGTACACGTAAAGTCGATAACTGGGCGGGTATCCTGAGTAAGGCGGGACCGGTGAAATCCTGTCTGAATCTACCAGCACCATCTGGTAAGGCTAAATACTCCTGAGAGACCGATAGTGAACCAGTACCGTGAGGGAAAGGTGAAAAGAACCCCAAGAAGGGGAGTGAAAAGAACCTGAAACCGTACGCCTACAAGCGGTCGGAGCTATATAGTTTACTATGTAGTGACGGCGTGCCTTTTGCATAATGAGCCTACGAGTTACTCCTATCTAGCAAGTTTAAGGCTTTCAGAGCCGCAAGCGAAGCGAAAGCGAGTCTGAATAGGGCGGAAGCTAGGTGGGGTAGACGCGAAACCTGGTGATCTACCCATGGGCAGGTTGAAGTTCCGATAGTCTCGGAATGGAGGACCGAACCGGTAAACGTTGAAAAGTTTTCGGATGACCTGTGGGTAGGGGTGAAAGGCCAATCAAACCAGGAGATAGCTCGTACTCCCCGAAATGCATTTAGGTGCAGCGTTTGCGATATTATGTCATGGAGGTAGAGCTACCAATAGGGCTAGGGGGCTTCACCGCCTACCAACCCCTGATGAACTCCGAATGCCATGACATGTAGCAAGCAGTGAGGCGTTGGGTGCGAAGGTCCAGCGCCGAGAGGGAAACAACCCAGACCATCAGCTAAGGTCCCCAAGTATTAACTAAGTTGAATGAACGAGGTGGGAATGCTATGACAGCTAGGATGTTGGCTTGGAAGCAGCCATTCATTTAAAGAGTGCGTAACAGCTCACTAGTCGAGCGTTCCTGCGCGGAAAATAATCGGGCATCAAGTTAATCACCGAAGCTATGGACTCCTTCGGGAGTGGTAGGGGAGCATTCCAGTGTTGCAGAAGGTGTACTGTGAGGTATGCTGGAGATGCTGGAAAAGCAAATGTAGGCATGAGTAACGATAAATGAGGTGAGATACCTCATCGCCGTAAGACTAAGGTTTCCTAGTTCGATGTTAATCAGAACAGGGTTAGTCGGGTCCTAAGGTGTAGCCGACAGGCGAAGCCGATGGCAAACGGGTTAATATTCCCGTACCTGCTATACAATAAAAGCGACGGAGAAGTGTAGGTAGTGCGTACTGACGGAATAGTACGTTGAACCAACCGCAAGGTTGGGATAGTACACCAAGTCCCTAGGACGAAGTGATAATCTACTGAAGCAGCTTCCTAGAAATAGCGAGTATAGCAGCCCGTACCGTAAACCGACACAGGTAGTCGAGGAGAGTATCCTAAGGCGCTCGAGTGATCCGTGGCTAAGGAACTAGGCAAAATCGACTCGTAACTTCGGGAGAAGAGTCGCCCCCTGTGAGGGGGGCCGCAGTGAAAAGGCCCAGGCGACTGTTTAACAAAAACACAGGACTCTGCCAAATCGAAAGATGAAGTATAGGGTCTGACACCTGCCCGGTGCTGGAAGGTTAAGGGAGGTAGTTAGGAGCAATCCAAAGCTATTGACTGAAGCCCCAGTAAACGGCGGCCGTAACTATAACGGTCCTAAGGTAGCGAAATTCCTTGTCGGGTAAGTTCCGACCTGCACGAATGGTGTAACGATCTGGGCACTGTCTCGGCCACGAGCTCGGTGAAATTGAAGTATCGGTGAAGATGCCGATTACCCGCAACGGGACGGAAAGACCCCGTGAACCTTTACTACAGCTTCACATTGGGTTTGGGTATAGGATGTGTAGGATAGGTGGGAGACTACGAAGTTGCCACGCCAGTGGTGGTGGAGTCGTCCTTGAAATACCACCCTTCCTATACTTAGATTCTAACTCTGTAAAGAGGACATTGTGTGGTGGGTAGTTTGACTGGGGTGGTCGCCTCCTAAAAAGTAACGGAGGCTCGCAAAGGTACCCTCAGCATGGTTGGTAATCATGCGTAGAGCGTATAAGTACAAGGGTGCTTGACTGAGAGAGGGACGCCTCGAACAGGTGCGAAAGCAGGCTTAAGTGATCCGGTGGTTCCGCATGGAAGGGCCATCGCTCAAAGGATAAAAGGTACTCCGGGGATAACAGGCTGATCTCCCCCAAGAGCTCATATCGACGGGGAGGTTTGGCACCTCGATGTCGGCTCGTCACATCCTGGGGCTGGAGAAGGTCCCAAGGGTTGGGCTGTTCGCCCATT
>Ga0070727_10005036_pt1 | contig 10952 bp, 8 predicted proteins | sample tdAd472_FD_66722 | JGI IMG/M metagenome (GOLD analysis project Ga0070727, IMG submission 66722) | Marine sediment microbial communities from the Atlantic coast under amendment with organic carbon and nitrate - tdAd47.2 | ecosystem: Environmental > Aquatic > Marine > Coastal > Sediment | place... | reverse complement strand
TAAAATGGTCCACGTGTCTTTTTTTTCTCGCCCTTTGTTGTCCGGGTGCCACGTTGTACTCGCAAGTTTTCCCCCAGGAGCGGGAAGCATTGATTGCCTTGTACAGCACTACTGATGGTGATAGCTGGGATAACAACTCCGGCTGGCTGGGAGAAGCAGGCACTGAATGTTCCTGGTTTGGCGTTGGTTGCGCGTTTGACAATACTGTATCACTGCTCAATCTTGCAGGAAATAATCTTAACGGCCTAATTCCAGCCGAGATCGGGAATTTGAATCGCTTGCGGTTTCTCTTTCTGGGTTCTAACCAGCTATCAGGTCCGATTCCTCCGGAGCTTGGCAAATTGTCCCGCCTTTCTTTACTTGATCTTGGTGCCAACCAGCTGGCAGGCGCAATTCCAGCTGCGATTGGAAATCTGGTGGGGCTTACCACCTTGCACTTCTTTGCAAATCAATTCTCTGGTTCGATTCCAGCTGAGATTGCCGATATACCGGGCCTGGTTGTTCTTGATTTACAGCACAATCAGCTCGCGGGGGTTGTGCCCCCCATGCTTCTTACGGATACCAGGCTTAGCTTGTTGCTGGAAGGTAACTCTGCCTTGACATGGGGAGACTGGCCTTCGGCATTTAATGGCGTTGTTCCCGATCCAAAAATTGAATTAGAGTTCAATAATATTGGCACTCTCAATCTGAATGATGGATTGATCTATACCTGCCTCAATATTGTGACTAACGGGCTGCAAGATTCAATTGCTGGCCTGGAACGATTGGGAGTAGCTTTTGCGATCGATTCCGTTGCAGCTGGGGTTGTCAGAGTAGTCAAGTCGAGAGAGTTTAATAAAGGGCGGGTGCTGACCAGTATGGGAGAACAACCAGATTGCAGCGGCATATTTGAAACTACAACCAATATCTACACCGACCATATTGAGGCCAATGAGAAAACTTACTCGGTGTCATTTGAATTGTTCGATGAATTGAATTTAATACTCAGGACGATAGACCTGATCGAATTGCGGGCTGCCAGATGATCGTTCTAGCCTTGTGGTTCTGCCGTTGCCTCTGGGCCCTGAGTCTGCTCAATCCAGGTGTTGAAACGGAATAGCACGCAGTCTGCGATCTGGACTATGTCGCCTCCGGTGATTTCGACGCAAGCGTTAAAATCGCTAGAGGCTGTGACGAAATTATAATCCTGTGCAAGTTGATAGTTACAGGCATGAACGGTTATGAATTCCGAGGCTTGCCAGTTGCGTCCGCACCAGTCATTGATCACCGCCCCGGCCATGGATAAATTCAAGTTTCTGCTTTCAGCTGCGTTATCGTCGGTGGCGGCGGAGGCAAAGCTAACCAGTGAACTAACTAACAGAAAGAAAACAATTTGGCGCACGATGTATCCTTAATATTCTGGTTGCAGCAGGGAAGCTGAAGTCATAATCAACAGGGCAACTGCCGGTAAAGACCTGATACAGCTAATTCGCCAGGATTTAATCGAGGCGCTCATAAGCAATTTTGTATATTGAAAAACCATATCATTTGAAAGCGTTCCAAGTCCAATTGGCAGGCTGCGGATTAAGAAAACCGATAGCCTCGTTGAGCCACCTTACTGTGCCAATGAATCGTGCCGGGCAATATTCACTTTGACGCAGAGAAACCAGCAACGCTTCTTGTCCCGCCCACACCAAGCCTTTTCTTTCCACACTATTGGCTTTAAGCTAGCAAAAACTATCAGGAGTCCCGTCAATGTTAATCTCCAACGCTGGTTTCTCTTCACTTCGGCTTTTCCTGGTTTTGTGTCTGTTAACTCTTGCTCCTCTGCTTCAGGCCCAGGGTCAGCCAGTGCTGTCGCCGGAACAACTTTCCCGGGTGCAAATTCATCCTGTGGCGGGCAAATCGGGCCTGTATGTTATTCCCGGCTTCGATGGTGGCGTATCGGGCGGCAATGTGGCCGTGCTGGTAACCGATGCGGGGGTGCTCATTGTCGATAACAAGTTTGAGTATAGTTACCCGAACATTATGGAGCAGTTGCGTAAGGTCACTGACCAGCCCATTCGCTATGTGCTCAACACTCACCACCATTCTGATCACGCCGGTAGCAATGCTGGTTTTATGCGCGAAGCGCCGGTTCTGGCCCACAGAAATGTGAGGGCCAATATGTTGCGCAACGGTCAGGCCGGCGCACCCGAGATACTCTACGATGATAGTGCCACCGTAGTGCTGGGGGGACAGGAGATCAATGCCTATCATTTCGGGCGCGGCCACACCAATGGCGATTCGGTGATTCATTTTCCAGCTCTGGGCACGGTTCATACCGGTGATTTATTTGTCTGGGGTGACCGGCTGGATGGCAGCACCCTGGCACCGTTTATTGACTATGAGAATGGAGGTAGCGCAGCCGCCTGGACGGCTACCCTGGATGCTTTGCTGCAGCTTGATTTTGATACCGTTATCCCTGGCCATGGTCCGATACTCAGGAAGGTCGATATCCGTATATTTCGCAGTAAGTTTGACCAGTTGCTTACGCGTATCCAGGTTTTAATCGGCAATGGAGTGACACGTGACGCTATAGTATCCGAGTTGGATATTCGCGACCTGGACTGGCCGCTGCCGCCTTCACGTATCGAATCTATCTACGATGAATTAACCGCCACTCAGTAGTCAGTTTCTGGCAGGGCAAATACCAGCAGCTCAGCATCACCAAAGCGGCCGCCCGCCACGGCGATATATTGTCTACCTTCGTGCAGGTAACTCATGACCGGTCCGTGAAGACGTTTGTCCACCATGATCTGGCCAATTTTCTCGCCGCTGGTTTTGTCCAGCGCCACCAGTATGGAACCCGTGGCCTCGGGAGCTATCTCATCTTTTTGCGCCAGGTGCGATATCAACAGAGTCTTAGTGATCAACAAGCCACCCTCAGAAGAAACGTCGTTGAAAACACTGCCCAGGTCGGGCAAGTCCAGGTGCTGTAATAACGGGTGGTTGGCCGGTCCCTTGCCAAATGGCACCTGCCAGACGTGCTCACCGGTATTGAGGTCGATGGCAGTAATGCGGCGGTAGGGCGGCTTCGTCAGTGGTAGTCCCATGGGGCCGATATTGCGTTGCACTCGAATCACATAGGGCCAGTCTGAATCTGGATCATCCGGCGGGACCAGTGACATGGCATAGGGCCGGGTATGAGAGGGCACGTAAAGAATGCTGGTTTCCGGATCCACGTTGGCACCCGGGAAATTGGCGCCGCCTCCGGCACCGGGCAGGAAGATTGTTGCCTCCTTGCCGTTAGTCCCTTCCACAATGGGTGGCGTAAAAATGGGGCCGAATACGTATTTTTGCGCCAGCTCCTGAGCTGCAGCATGAATCTCGGGTGTAAAATCGATCAGGTCGTCCACGCTCATTCCCTGTCGTTCAAAGGGCAATGGCCAGGTAGGATGAGGCTGGGTCGGGTGAGTTCGCTCGCCAGGTACATCGCTTTGTGGCACCGGCCTTTCTTCAATGGGCCACACCGGTTTACCACTGATGCGGTCAAAAACATAAGTGAAACCGGTTTTGGAAACCTGGGCCACGGCCTTGATTGCGCGGCCATCCACGACAATGTCTAACAGGTTGGGCGCGGATGCAACATCGTAGTCCCACAACCCATGGTGTACCGTCTGGAAGTGCCACAAGCGTTCTCCCGTGTCCGCATCCAGGGCCACCAGGGATTCTGCAAACAGGTTCTCACCCAGGCGCTTGCCACCCCAGTAGTCGTTAGTGGGGGTGGATACTGGCAGATAAACAATGCCGGCCTCGTCGTCCGCTGACAGGAATGTCCAAACATTGGTGTTGCCCATGTTGCGCCAGGCATCGTTTTCCCAGGTCTCTGTAAAGGGTTCTTCCCCTTGCGGGATGGTGTTGAAGCGCCACTTGAACTGCCCGGTGTAAGCATCATAGGCGCGCACATGACCAGGCGGATTATTATTGAACAGGGTGTAGTCGAAGACTTTTGAACCAATAATTACCGAGTTGCCGACGGCAATGGGAGGGGCGCCGTGAGTAATATTGTCCACGTCAAATTCGAGCCTGCCCAGGTCACCGCGCAGATCGACAAACCCATCAGTGCCAAAATTCGGGTCCGGCAGCCCGGTCGCGATATCGATTGATACCAGTTGTTTGCCCAGGGTGGCGATGAAAATGCGCTCGATCTCGCCATCAGTCCAGTACTCGATACCTCGAGTCTGCAGCGGCGTGAAATTGGGTCGCCCGTTACGGTAGCTGCCTGGATCGAACGACCAGATTTCGGTGCCGTTGCCAGGGTCCAGTGCTACTACCTGGCCATGATTGGTATTGACATACATGACGCCATTGATAACCAGGGGCACGGCCCGGTAATCGCCGGTTGGATAAGCCAGCCCGCGCGGCAGTTGTGTATCAAGAGACTGCCAGCGCCAGGCAACTTCCAGGGCATCGAAGTTACCGGCATCAATCTGCTCCAGGGCGGTGTATTTCTCTGAAAAATGACTACCCCCGGCATGCCGCCATTCACCTTGCAACTGGGCAGGTGCTTCGATCTCGGGGCTACAGGCATGAACAACCAGGGGGATCAGAAAACCGATCAGTTTGTTGCAGTTCATTGAGGCGTCCTCGATATTATTATTTTTGGCTCTCAAACAAAGTAAGTGTAAAACAACGATCAGATGAAACTTAAACCACGCTAAAACGAAGTATAGAAAGTATCCCCGCGCTGACCAATTGTCCAGTGATGCCCGGCAAGTTTAGGTTTCTGCATAGAACAGCTTAAAAAATGTAAGCCGTTGCGGCTAGTAGCTTCTGTATGGGTTTGCGTGGGTAGCAGGCCTGTAAACACTCATTGGGGTAGTGTCTGGTATACCTGAGTTGAAATCGACTCTATCTAAGGTTATTGCAGATGACTACCTGTAACGATTGGCATTGGTCAGGGAATGAGAAAATACTCAAGATTGGAGGTTATAAGAACGGCCATCCCTGGCCGCATTCAGTACCTAACTGCTATTGAGATTGCGGGAACTGAACTACTGACAGCAGATTGCCATCGGGGTCACGAAACCAGGCTACAATAGAACCGTCCGGCGTTGTAAGCGTGCCGTTTGCAGCGTGGGGGAAGCCCGGGAATCGTTCCAATGCAATACCGCGTTCTCCCAGCCAGCTAACCGTGCTGTCTACATCGGGCACCGAGAAGCCGAGCACCGTATGTTCAGTCGGCGCGGTTGCGGGAACCTCAGACACCCGAAGAGCACCGCCGTTGACGTCAAACACCAGGGCGCCGTCGGATTTTCCCTTCAGCTCAAGCCCCAGCACATTGCAGTAAAACTCTTCCGCCATAGCGGGTCGAGAAGTCAGGATAATTGATTGTATTTTCGAGTTGGATAGCATTTTTAACTCCTGTTTAAATTGTGGTGTGGAGAATCCACAAAAAGAGCAATGCCAGCGATGGCGGCGATTAGCAGGTTCTAGAAACAGATAAGCCGCGAAGGACGCGGCTCAATAAGGACTCTAATAATATGCGATTTACATTAGCTCGGGCAACTGTTGTTTCTATCCTGTATTACGTATTGTAGCTATTGCCATTCGCATATAGGCTTAGGGATTTCTAACTACGAAGCCCCCAAGACAAGCTGCACAACTCACTAGTGGTTGCTTAGATTCCTTAATTTGGTGCTAACCAGGTTGATATACATGAATTCATTCGATCTCGAATTTATAAATTTACTTAATCAGTTTTCTAATCTGTCACAAAATTTTGATCTTACGGTCAGGTTTATATCTAGTAACTACCTGGTAAAAAGCGGTATTTTGCTCAGCCTCATTTGGTGGGCATGGTTTAATGAAAGTTCGGACCGTTCGTCTGCTAGAATCCATTGCGTTTCTACTTTGGTAGGCTGCGTGATAGCAATCGCCATAGGCCGAGCGTTAGCTTTGTTGCTGCCGTTCAGGCTTCGACCTATCCACAATGAAAATCTGGATTTCTTGGTAACCTATGGCATGAATCCCGACCTCCTTGATGGCTGGTCTTCGTTTCCAAGTGATCATGCTGTGTTGTTTTATTCTATATCTGCGGGGCTGTATTACATATCGAAGAAACTTGGCCTGTTCGCATTTTTCTATACCACAGTTTTTATAGCATTGCCCCGTGTGTACCTGGGGCTTCATTTTCCCACTGATATAGTTGCTGGTGCACTCATTGGTTTTGCCATAGCGGTATTTTGCAATGCAGTTTTCTTTCAGGAAAAAGTCTGTCGTCCAGTTATTCGCTTTTCTGCTTACAAACCAGAGTTCTTCTATCCACTATTTTTTTTGGTCACTTATCAAATAGCAGATATGTTTAACAGCAGTAGAGAAGTACTGCGTTTTCTGTATGCGGGATTTAAAGCGATATTTGGCTGATTCTATGCCAGTTTAATGCGTATAGATCGGTACTATCGAATAGTTGATTATCGAGGTGGCTGTTGCGGTTGAGGCATCTAGAGATAATATCGAAATTTGTGCAGGTTTAGTGCCATGCTTTTCGTAGTTTATGAAACACAGAGTAACAAAGACTAAGCGAGTTGCTGAATAATCAGCAATTGTTTACGTAAGTATCTGCGCATCACATGGCAGTCTTAGTGACGCGTATATTTCCGTAGCGCCATCCCGGCAGTCAGTGATCCGGTCATATCGGTTTGTTGGTGTTTGTGTTACCATGTCGCTTCACTTCTAGCCAGCGGGATATTTTTCCTGCGGCAATCCCACTTAGCGGAACTACTCGTTGACATTCGGCCAATCCTGGTCGGCACGATCCTGTTACCTCCCCTGAGCTTTGCCCTCAAAGGGGACTTATGCGTGCCAAACCGATCGACTTATCTGACATTGATAGACCTGTTGTTCTGAAGAAAGACACAATAGCCCGTTTGCCATCTGTGGCGGCTCGCATCGAGCGTGTGGCTGCCAAAGCCATTATTTACTGTGAAGCAAATTTTGCTGGACTCGATGGCAAAACAGCCAACGGTCTAGTGCGCTATTCGGAAAAGTATCAAATCCTTTCTGTAATCGATAGCGAAAAAGCCGGCCTCGACTCCGGTATGGTTCTGGATAACAAGGTCAATAACATCCCTATTTGCCGGGACCTGACCGCCGCACTGGAGCACGCCCGCGTGGTGCCGGATTACTTCATCTTCGGTATGGCACCATCAAGCGGAATGTTATCCATACATGAGCGCAGCCTGATACTTGAGGCAATCAGTCATGGCATGAATATCGTTAATGGTCTCCATGAGTTTCTTAATGATGATCCGGTATTTATCGCTGCCTGCGCCGCGAGTAATGTAAAAATCCTGGACGTTCGTAGACCGCGAGCCAAGAAAGACCTGCGCATGTTCGATGGCAGCATCTCCAAAGTGACGTGTCCGCGTATAGCTGTGCTTGGTACTGATTGTGCAATCGGTAAACGTACAACGGCTACCATCCTTGCCAAGGCTCTCAACAGTCAAGGTGTAAAAACAGTGATGATCGGAACCGGCCAGACCGGTTTGATTCAGGGCGCCCGCTATGGCATTGCGCTGGATGCCATTCCGTCACAATTTTGTATTGGTGAGTTGGAGGCAACTATTGTTGAAGCCTTTGAAAACGAAAACCCGGATGTAATTATTATTGAAGGGCAAGGGGCACTGAGTCACCCGGCATTTTCTTCTTCAGCGTTTATTCTTCGTGGCAGCTGTGCTAACGGTGTGGTCTTGCAGCATGCCCCGGCGCGGAACCATCGTTGCGACTTCGCGCGCATGGCAATGCCTGCTGTTGAGTCTGAAATTCAATTGATTGAATCTTTCGCAGAAACCAGAGTGATTGGATTGACCATTAACCACGAGAAAATGAACGATACCGAAGTTAGTGCCGCCATTAGCAGGTATGAGAAGGAACTTGGTATTCCAGTGACTGATGCTTTGACTCGCTCAACAGACCAATTGGTACAAATGGTGATTAGCGCATTCCCGACCTTGCGAAAGATCTTGCCAGCAGTGGCATAATGTCCGCGCCACGGTTAGAAATCAATCTCGCAAAAATTTACCACAATGCACATGAGTTGATTACACGATTGGCTCATATTGGCATTTCCGTAACCGGTGTTACCAAAGCAACTGTCGGTTCAATGGAGATTGCAGCCACCCTGCTGCAGGCAGGTGTCTGTGACCTGGGTGACTCACGAATCCAGAATATTAAAGCGATGCGCCTCACAGGCAAGGACTCCTTGGCGCAAGATGCACAGATGACACTGATTCGTTCCCCAATGCTCAGTGAGGTAGAACAAGTTGTCATGTACGCGGATGTGAGCTGCAATACCGAAATAGAAGTTATAAAGAAACTTTCTCATGCAGCCAGGGAGCAATGTCGCGTACACCAGATTTTACTGATGGTGGAGCTGGGCGATCTTCGTGAAGGCATTCTGCCAGAAGATCTGATCGCTATAGCAGGAGAGGTTCTGACCTTGCCAAACATCCTCCTCAAAGGCATTGGCACCAACCTCGCCTGCCGCAGTGGTGTCTCACCTGATGCCACTAATATGGCAGAACTCTCGAGACTGGCAGATCGAATAGAGTCAACACTAGATGTGACGATGGAAACCGTATCGGGGGGCAACTCGGCCAATTTGCTATGGGCATTGGGTGGTGATAGTACAGACACCGGGAGAGTTAACAATCTACGTTTGGGTGAAGCTATCTTGCTGGGTAGAGAAACACTCAACCGATTGCCGATAAGTGGCCTACACACGGATGCCGTTACTGTTACAGCAGAAGTGATCGAATCAAAGCTGAAGCCATCGCGACCTCGGGGTGATATTGCACAGACAGCCTTTGATGAGGCAGTTTCTGTTGTTGATCGTGGCACCGTCAGTCAGGCTATCCTGGCTATTGGCAGGCAGGATATCGACCCTAGTGGTCTGACCGCCCCTGGGGGAAAAAATATTCGCGGTGCCAGTAGTGATCACCTGATTGTGGAGACCGACAAAAATGACCTGTCAGTTGGTGATGAAGTGACATTCCAATTGAACTATAGCGCCTTGCTTCGAGCCATGACGTCACCATTTGTTTCTAAGACTTATGTATATCGTGAAGAAACCGGTGAACTCCCAAATAGGCTGATAAGCTAACCTGGTTTTATTTATAAGTTGTAGATGTAAATTCAAGATGCGTGGCAACAGCTATTTTCGGTAATCTTGTCCGTGTCAGCTGATTGAAAAATGCCAGTTATTCACTGTTATAAATCTGCAACCATTGTTTGCGCTTTCAAATAGTCGTCTTACTGTGGCGTATATTTCCGTAGCGCCATTCCAGCAGTCAGTGAACCGTATATATTCCCTGCTGCATCGGCAATCACACCTTCCTGGGTGCCATCTTCATCAGGATCTTCGATGAATGCGATGATCCTGCCGTCATGCACGTTGCCGATACGAATTCCTTCTTCATAGCCTGGGTTGCTGCGGGGTGTGGATGAAGAGTCGGTGATGTAAAGCAAATCGTTGGCGTCGATGAACATACCGCTGGGACGACCAAACTGAGGCCACTGAGCAATGAAATTGCCCTGCTGGTCAAAAATCTGTACGCGATTGTTGCCACGGTCACCGACGAATAAGCGACCCAGCGAGTCGAAGGCCAGGGCATGTGGCACGTCAAACTCACCCGGGCCATCGCCCCGCTGGCCCCAGGTCTTGATGAAGTTTCCCCTGGCATCGAATTTCATAATTCGAGAATTGGATTGTCCACCATGACCGTCGCCAACGTAAATGTTGCCATTGGGGCCGACGATTACCGCGGAGGGCATATTGAACTCGTCGTGCCCTGGGCCAGCAATGCCAGCTTTACCCAGAGTCATCAGCAGCTCACCGCTAGCACTGAATTTGTACACTTGATGACCCTTGCCCTCCATTTGCGTATTAATCTCACCCGGCCCGACGTCATCCGCCACCCAGACATTTCCGTCGCTATCTACATAGAGCCCATGGGGGCGCACAAACAGGCCAGCCCCAAAACTGATGAGATGATTGCCGTTAAGGTCGAACTGCATGATTGGCGCCAGGTTTGAACCCAGGCAATTGCCTGGGCCGCAGCGATCCACCACCCAGATGGAGGTTCCGTCGGGATGGATTGCCAGGCCCGATGTAGAACCAATGGTCCGCCCGCCTGGAAGCTTGAAGAAATTGGTTTCCATTGTATAGGCCTGGGAGGGAGTGAAGCGCGCATCATCAACCTGCCCATTGGCGGTAAGGGACAGGCAAGTAAGCAAAACAGCTAAAGGGGAGACCAGGGGAGTAAAAAATCTGTCAGGCACCATTGGTTTGTCTCGCATAGCGGGGACGGAGGGATAATTTATCACTATCCAGTGGATTGGAATAGTAAGTTGCCTTTGGGATAGGGTAAACAGTATTCGCTGACGCGACTTGCACGGAAAGCTTGTGTTAATCGTAGCGACGAATTACAGAAACTTTCTTTAGAAGTTGAATTTATTTGTCCGGGAATTTCGATTAGAAAGCGTGGAAGAGCTAAGGTTGGTTAACAATTGACCCCAGTGTCGCACTATCAACATTAGCAAATCCACATCGGGACAGACCGAGTGCCGGTGGAGACAGGGAAATTGCGAATGGCGCCGTTTGTTGCAGAACGCTCATTCCTAATAGATTGCGTTCGCCATGCTTTAGTACAGCAACCTCGGCTGGACCCAGTTCGCAGCCGTTGCCGAGGGAAAAGCGTTCGACCAGATAAACATCCAGCACTTCTACTTTTCCGCTGGCCAGGCGAGCGCCGACACTGCGGATTTTGGCGACCTTGCCTTGCTTGCGAATTTGTTTAAACAGGGTCGCACTGACTGTAGCCATGCTAGCTCCTGTGTCCAGGAGAAATTCTGCCTCCACACCACCCACGGAGGCGGCAACAGAATAGCTTCCCGCGCCGGTATGCTTGAGGGGCACGCTATGGGAAAAC
>Ga0070727_10005034_pt1 | contig 10960 bp, 10 predicted proteins | sample tdAd472_FD_66722 | JGI IMG/M metagenome (GOLD analysis project Ga0070727, IMG submission 66722) | Marine sediment microbial communities from the Atlantic coast under amendment with organic carbon and nitrate - tdAd47.2 | ecosystem: Environmental > Aquatic > Marine > Coastal > Sediment | place... | reverse complement strand
TCCTGCAGGTGCAGCGTCGGCGTGATAACCAGCCACCTGAACAGGTTCAGATCAAGCCCAATAATGCCACCGATCAATGGCAGTAAAAAGATCGCACCCAGGACGATAAAAATGCCGACACGTTCGAGCCGCGCAATGTGCCGGGCGATCGACCACGGCAACACCCCGACGGCGACCCGGCCACCGTCCAGCGGCGGGATCGGCAGCATGTTAAAGACAGCCAGTAACAGATTGATCCATAAGGCATTTGCAAGGTTCTGTGCGAGCCAGTCGCGGGCATCTCCGTCGAGCAAAAACAGGAAATGGAACGACATTGCGCAGATCACCGCCAGCGCCACGTTCATACCCGGCCCGGCGGCGGCGACCAGAATCATGTCTCGGCGCGGATTTTTCAGCCGTCTGAAGTCCACCGGTACCGGTTTTGCGAATCCGAACATCATCCGCCCGCCGCTCAGCAATAGCATCATCACCGGGATAATGACCGTCCCCATGGGGTCGATGTGCTTGAACGGATTGAAGGTCACACGGCCCAGCAGCTTCGCCGTCGGATCGCCGAGCTTCATCGCCACCCAGCCGTGCGCCGCTTCATGCAGCGTCACGGCCAGCAGGACCGGCAGCGTCCACACCGAGATCGTATAGGCGATGGTGTCGAAATCGTAGCCCATCAGTTCACTTTTTGCTGTTGCGCCGGAGACCGGAAAATCAGGCTTTCACCCAGGGCGAAACCATATCGTCGAATTGTGCCTGTAATTGGGCGGTGTCAACGTCTTCGGCGACCGGCAGCATCGCCTGCGCGGAATGCAGACGCTGCACCGACATCGGTGACAATTCCGGTAGTTCCCCGGCGACGGCGATCATCTCCTCGATATCGCCGTTACAGTGCAGGACCGCATCGCATCCGGCATCGAGCGCGCGCTTGACGTTTTCCGCCGGGCTGCCGGACAGCGCCTTCATGTTCAGATCGTCGGACACCAGGAACCCGCGAAAACCGATCTCGCCGCGGATGACTTCCTGAATGACGGTTTCCGACAGCGTTGCCGGGTTGTCGGCGTCAAACGCTGTGTAGACGATGTGCGCCGTCATACCCCACGGCGCGTAATACAGGTGGCGGAACGGCACGAAGTCCGTCTCGCGCAGGGTATCGGCGTCGGTTTCGACACGCGGCAGCTCGAGATGGCTGTCCTGGCGCGCGCGGCCATGCCCCGGCAGGTGCTTGGCGACCGGCATTACGCCCCCCGCCAGCAACCCGGCGATCACGGCTTCGCCCAGTTCGGCGATCATCGCCGGATCGGCGCCGAGCGCGCGGTCGCCGATAATGTCGTGGGCGTCCTCGGTCGGCACGTCCAGCACCGGCAGACAATCGACGTCGATGCCGAGCGCGCTCAGCTCGACGGCGATCAGGTGTGCATTCAGGCTGGCGGCTTCACGCGCCAGCGCGCGGTCGTCGGCGGCAATTTGGGCGAAAAGGTTCTGTGGCGGGCGTTTCAGCCAGTGTGGCGGCCCCAGCCGTTGCACCCTGCCCCCTTCCTGATCGATCAGCACCGGTGCGTCGGCACGTCCGACCGAGGCGCGCAGATCATGCACCAGCTTTTTCACCTGATCGGGATTGTCGACGTTGCGCGTAAACAGAATGAAACCGAGCGGATCGGCGTTCTCGAAGAAATAGCTTTCCTCGATGCTCAGTTCAGTCCCGGCACAGCCGAAAATAGCCGCCTTCGGCGGCGGTAGGGTTGCAGCAGACATCAGGCGCCCGGCTTCACGACCAGGCAGCCGAGCTTTCGCTGTTTAAGCCGTTCACAGAGCGTCTTGGCGGTCGCGGCATCGGCCAGAGGCCCCGCGCGGAGCCGGTAAAACACCCCCTTGGTCGCGCCCAGATCGATGCGCATGATCTGCAGGCGCAGATCGCCCAGCAGATCGACGTGGCGGCGGCGCAGCCGGTCCCATTCCGATTTCACCGCATCCTCGCTGCGCGATGCGGCAAGCTGAATGCGATACGATTTGGAAAGATCGGCGGCCGGGGATTCCGGTGACGGGGAAGCCTGCGCCGTCTGCGTCGGTGCCGGCGTGGCGGCTTTCGGCGCGGGTTTCGGTGCGGGGGGCGGCGCGGGCGTTGGTTGCGTCGTCATCTGCGGCGTCGTCTGTACGGCTTGCGGATTGATGGCCGGGGGCGCCGGCGTCGGGGCCGCCGGCAGCTTTGCGACATCCTGCGCGCTCGGTGTGGCGGCGAGCGGCGCCGGTTCGGGGTCGCCCGGCGTCAGACGGACAGGCGCGCCCGGTGCCGGATCGGCGACGCCGCGCGGTGCGGTGCCGGTGACGACGGCGTTGGTTTCCGGCACGCTCCGCTTCAGCACCTCGTCGACGGCGACGGGTTTTTCCGGCGACGGCAGCAATCGTTCGACACGCGGCTGCGCCGCCGACCCATCGACGACGCCATAGACCAGCCGTCCCTGATTGGGCACCTGCATGCCGCCGGGATTTTCCGGACGCACCTTGATCGGCGACGGGTCGGCGGCAATCACCGGCACATCGCCGTCGGCCGGCGACAGTATATCCATGATGCGGTCGCCGAAGCCGATCCAGATTCCGCCGGCCAGCAGCGTCAGTCCGACCAGAGCCGCCAACGTCTTGATGACGCCGCCCGACCCGGCACGTGCCATATCGCCGTCGCCGTCGTTGTCGTCGTCCGGATCTGTTGGCGAGACCTTCATATCGGGTTTCGCTGATAGCGCCATTGTCTTTTCGCTCCCAACCGCGTGATGCGGCATGTTTCTTCGGGCGACACCCGATATGCCGGAGTGTCCCGGCCTGCCGAATCGCAGCTATTATATACGTTCGCCGACATGTGGGTAACAGGCCCGGCGGGCGCGGTGCAAGACCGGGTGCGGCAAAACAGGCGCCCGGCGTCGGGCGGGCGGCGGTCACCGCCCCGTCCCAACATCAGGATGTCCGCGACTGCAGATCGAAAAGCCGCCGGTGCTCGTCCAGCGCCAGCCGGTCGGTCATGTCGGCGATATAGTCGCAGACCAGTTCCGCCGTCTCGCGCGAGCCCGGTTTTCCGGCGTTTTCACGCCACTCGGTGGGCAGACAGCCCGGCTCGTCCAGCAGCAACTGAAACAGATCCAGCACCACGCGCCTAGCCTTCGACGTCATCCGGTTCAGCTTGTAGTGGCGGTACATGTTGTCGAACAGGAACGATTTCAGCGCCTTGTCGTTGGCGCGCATTTCCTCGGAAAACTGTGCGACCGGATGGTCCAGATGGCGGATATCCGCCGCCGTTTCCGGCTTCGCGGCGTCGATTCGCTTTTGTGTCTCGACCAAAAGGTCACCGACCATTTCCCCGATCAGCCGGCGCACCGCCTCGTGGATGGTGCGCGATTGGTCGAGATCCGGGTATTTGCCGCGGACCTCGCGGAACACCGGGCCGACCAGCGGCACGTCGCTCAGATCCTCGATGCTGAACAGCCCGGCGCGCAGACCGTCGTCGATATCGTGGTTGTTGTAGGCGATATCGTCGGCAATCGCCGCAACCTGCGCTTCGGCGCTGGCATACGTCGCCAGTTCCAGATCCTGCGCCGCCGAATAATCGATGATGCCGCGCGGCAGGTCTTCGAGCTTCATGTCGCCCGTCAGCAGCGGCCCGTTGTGTTTGACGACGCCTTCCAGCGTTTCCCACGTCAGGTTGAGGCCGTCGAAATCGGCGTAGCGCGCTTCGAGCTTGGTGACGACGCGGAGCGACTGCGCGTTGTGATCGAAGCCACCGAACGGCGCCATCATTTCTTTCAGCGCATCCTCGCCGGCATGGCCGAACGGCGGATGACCCAGATCGTGCGCCAGCGCCAGCGTCTCGCCTAAATCCTCGTTCAGGCCCAGGCACCGGCACACGGAACGCGCGATCTGCGAGACTTCAAGCGAGTGCGTCAGGCGGGTGCGGAACGAATCCCCCTCGTGATTGACGAACACCTGCGTCTTGTATTCGAGACGGCGAAACGCGGCGGAATGAATAATGCGGTCGCGGTCGCGCTGAAACGCGCCCCGGGTCTTGCTTTCCGGTTCCGGAAACAGCCGTCCGCGGCTGTCGGCGGAGCGGCACGCATAGGCTTTCAGCGGCGGGCGCTCGGTCGAAACCGGCTCTATCGGTGAGGATTCATCCATGCCGCAAGGGTAGCTCACCGTGGGTTTCACGGCAACGCAAGAAGCCCCACACCCCGCCTTACTCCCGAGGGAGAGAGGCATCTCAATCCGTGCGATTGACAGGGAATTCCGCTACACTACATATAAGGCACGCATAAAGGAGTATCCGATGCCCGACGGCTCGCAAAACACCGAAGGCCTGATCGTTTCCGACAGCGCGGCGAAACGGATCGCCAAACTGCGCGAAATTCAGGGCAATGACGCATTGATGTTGCGCATCACCGTCAACGGCGGCGGTTGCTCGGGCTTTCAGTATGCCTTCGATCTGACCGACAAGACCACCGACGAGGACATCACCTTCGCGCACAACGGCGCGGCCGTGGTCACGGACGAGGTTTCGCTCGGCTTCCTCGCCGGCTGCACCGTCAACTTCAAGGACGACCTCGGCGCCGCCTTCTTCGAAATCGACAATCCGAACGCAACGTCGAGCTGCGGCTGCGGCGCGTCGTTTTCGGTCTAGCCCCGGTCCGCCTCCCGCCCATGACCGTTATCGCCACCTGGAACGTCAATTCGGTCAAGGCACGACTGCCGCGCGTGGTCGAATGGCTGAAGGAATTCCAGCCCGACGTGGTGCTTTTGCAGGAACTCAAGACCGTCGACGACGCCTTCCCGCGCCTGGAAATCCAGGAATGCGGTTATCACGTCGAAACCGTCGGTCAGAAAACCTATAACGGCGTCGCGGTGCTGTCGAAACAGCCGATCGACGTCGTGCACCGTGCACTCCCCGGCGATAAAAGCGACGAACAGGCGCGCTACCTCGAAGCCGATACCTGCGGCTTTCGCGTCGCCTCGATCTATCTGCCGAACGGCAACCCGACCCGCGACGACAACGGCGGGGACCATGAAAAATTCACCTACAAGCTGGGATGGATGGACCGCCTGATCGCGCGCGCCCAAGACCTTCTGGCGGAAAACATCCCGGTCGTGCTGGGCGGCGATTACAACATCTGTCCGTCCGACGTCGATGTCTACGATCCGCAGGCGTTCGCCGATGATGCGCTATGCCGCCCGGAAAGCCGCAAGCGGTTCCGCAACATCCTCAACCTCGGCTATACCGAGGCGTGGCGGACGCTGAACCCGGACCTGCATGCGTATTCGTACTGGGATTATCAGCGCGGCGCCTGGCAGAAGGACAACGGGCTGCGCATCGATCACCTGCTGCTGTCGCCCGAAGCCGCCGACCTGCTGGAAGACGTCGGCATCGACAAGACGCCGCGCGGCAAGGAAAAGGCCTCCGACCACACGCCCGTGTGGGGCCGCTTCATGGACGTGGCCAACGCCAAGGCGGCGTGACCTCTCTCCACCGTCGTCCTGAACTTGATTCAGGACCCATGTTTGCACGCGCCATCGCCGTTATATTTATGGACCCTGAATCAAGTTCAGGGTGACGATATTCTTTCCGGGATCACTTTATACAAGTCGGCAAATAAACGTTCCCGAACGCAAATACGATGCTTTGCGGTGCGTCCGGTCTGGCGATGCCGCCCAGATCGTAAACAAGCACCGCGATGTCCGGCTTCGACGGATCTTCCGCCTGATACATCCGCGTCATGATACCGGTCCCCGCCCCCATCGACGTCGGATAGCGCGTCCGCTCGCCACGCCGCTCGTGCACCAGCGCGCCGTCGTCCTCAAACCACAACTTGCTGTTCGGATCCGCCTCGTCGATATGAACGCAATCGGGGTCAGCTGCCTGCCCCGCGCCCGGCCACAATACGGCAAGCACGGCAAACGGGATCAGACCCCGCATCAATTGCACGGTTGCGATGCCTGTGGGGTTTTCGGATGCGGGCAGACCTCGGCCGCGACCAGCAGTTCGCAGCGGAACTCCCCCCCGCCCGATTGTTCGGCCAGTTGCTTGAACACCGGCAGGTTGACGAATTCACCGATAACCAGCGGCCCGCCGTCGACCGGATGAGCGCGCTTGCGGATATCGCGGTCATAGAACGCCACCCCCTCGTAAAAACCGCCGAGGTTGCTGATCACCTCGTATACCGGCATCGCCGCGTCGAAAATTTCGATGTTGCGGGGGTCGTCCTTCACGGCGTCCATGATGTTGTCCTTTTGCGACCCCGGAATCACCGCGAATTTCACCCCCTCGACATTGCCCGGCGCGCGGTCCCGTGCCGAGGTGCAGCCGAGAATACCGCTCGATGCCGTCGGTGTGCCGGCGCCGAAACCGCAGCGCCCGTTAGCCAGATTGTCGGCCATCATCGATTGCGCACGGGTCGTGTGCCGGAATGCGTCGATGAACGTGTCCGTATTGATGGTCATGCTGACGGCGCGTTGTCCCTGAAGCGAAAGATCTATGTTGATCTCGTATCCAGCGCGCAGTTTGCCGATGATCCAGTGCCCCGGCAGGTCGAAGCCGATCGAACTACCGCCGGTAAAGAATTCGAACACATGCGATTTGCCCGAGACGATCGTCGTCTCACCGCCGGCGGACAGGGTCAGCTCGCCGTCGATATACTTGTGCTTGGTGTATTCACCTTCTAGGCGGTCATAAACGACCTCGCCGTTCTTTTTCACGTTGAAAATATCAATCGAGGTTTCCTTGGCCCCGTCGGCGTCGGGATACTCGGTGAAATTCAGTTCGATGCCGTTCGCCTCGAAACCGTTATGCACCTGGAAGGTTTCGCGCACGTCCGAGGATGTCACGCTAACCCGGTCGAACCCGGCCAACATCTTCCAACCGTCACCCTCGCCATAGAACTCACAGAGCGGGCCGTTCGCCTCGCTGATCGGCGGCAGACTGCCCCCTCCGCCGCCGGATGAGGGCGATGACGGTGCGGGCGCAGGTGCGGGGCTCGCCACCGGGGCCGGTGCCACACTGGCAACCGGCGCAGGCGGCGGCACGTTCAGGCGGCGGCCAAGCTTCGCAAGTTCATTGTCGCGGTCCCATTTTCCATAGCGCAGCATGCCGCCGCCGAACGCGGCACAATCGGCGGTACCACCCGACACGGTATCGAAAATATCCTCGGGTGCCACCTTCAGCGGATCGCTGTTGAACTGTTTGACCCAGCCGAGTGTCGGCCCGGCTGTCGGCCAGTCCATCACGGCAACCTTCATCGCGCCCAACTGATGCGCGCCGGAAATCATCTTGTCTTTACAGGTCACCTGGACCTCGGCGCAGTCGAAGCACTGCTTGATGGTGAACACGCTGAAATCCGTCGACACCCGGGGAAACCCGACCATGGCCATTTCTCCCTCGGTCAGAGCCTTGTGCGCGGCCTGCATCTCCGCTGCGCTCGGCGGCGTAGACGGTCGCGGTGTTTTCGTCACGGGTGCGGGTGACGGTGCTTTCCGCACGACAGGCGCAGGTGCCGGTGCTGGCTGCACCGCGGGGGCGGGAGCCGAGACGGGGCCGCCGCCGCATGTGCCACGCAGCTTTGCAACACGCAATTTCGCGAGTGTCGCGAACTTACCCTTCGGGAAGGTCTGCAGATACGCGCAGTATTCCGCCACGTCCTTGCTGGCCGATATGGACTGCCAGAAGACGGCATCGTCGCTTTGTGCCTGTGCCTTGGACGAAAGTTGAACGGAGAGAATAACGGAAAGTAAAACCAACACGCCTGTGCGCAGCATTTGCTCGACCCTGGTCTGCCTACCCTTGTGCGGCACTGATTGGCCGCTTAATCGGATTTTCGACCGGTTCTCGCAATACTGTCAAATGACGCGCCCTTACGTCACCGTCACCCTGAACGTGATTCAGGACCCATGCATCCGGCACGGCGTGGATGTGTATCCATGGACCCCAAATCAAGTTTGGGGTGACGGGTGCGTAGAGTTTGATGGAGAAAAACAGATCATCGTCGTCCTGAACTTGATTCAGGACCCATGAATCCCGGCACGGCTTCGGCATGTCGTCATGGCCCCTGAAAAGCGCTCAGGATGAGGTGTCATTTTTTAGGTAATCGGGCCTGCATATAAACCGGCGTATAGCCGTACGGTCCTCATGCAGAGGAGGGCGCGCAGCGCCCGTCTCGAAGCATGCGTGCGCGTTTACTTGGAGAGCTTGTCGCCGACCTGGCGGATACCGTCGACGAGGGCATGGCCGTTGGCCCCGCCGTCGCCCTTCATACGGTTCTGGATCACCAGCTTCATGGCGTCGATGTGGACCTTGACGGCCTGCACTTCGGCGTCGCTGAAATTATCCTGGCGTTCGATCAGGCGGCAAAGTTCGTTGGCGATGAGCGTCATCAGGTCATACCCGAAGCTGCCGCCCTGACCCTTGATATCGTGGGCGATCTGGAACACCTGATCGGCCTGTTCCTTGCGCGGTGCCGCCGCCGCCGCCAGCGCCTTGTAGGCGGCATCGATACGGACAAGGTCTTCCTGAACCCATTCGAGATAGCTGTCGGCCATGCCCGCGATGACGTTTTCGGCGCGCTCAAGCGTCGCCAGATCAACCGCGCCCGGCCCGCCTTCGCGGACCTTGTCCTTCAAAGTGTTGGGCGGATTAATGATTTCCATATCATCGGCCATCAGCTATTTCGTTCCCTTATCGGTCTACGAATCGCAAGGAGCTTAGCAACCACAGCGATATGACACAATATCGGGTGTCAGCTAAAGTAATCCGAGTGATCTTAGCTCGTCCGCCATCTCCGGTGGCAATTCCTCGGCACCGGCGCCGACATCGTCCAGATCGCGCGGCGCGTCGGCCGGGTCGAGATACCGCCAGCCCTGAAACGCCCGGAACGGCCGGGGTTCGGTCAGCACATGATCGCGGGCATAGACAATCGCACACGCCGGATTGCCGTCCTTGTTGACCGTCTCGCGCAGATCGGTGATGACCTGACGCAAACGGATCACGCCCTTGATGACCCAATAGATCGAGCCGCCGTCGAGCACCTCCGTGGCGCGGCGCGGGAAAGACCGCGTAATATGCATCAGCTCGGGTGTCTCGCCGGCCTTCTTTTTCTGCGCCAGCCGACGCTGCTGCACCTCGGCCAGATGCGCCACGTTTTCGATGCCGACGCAGAGCTTGATCAGATTGACGCTCATTCCGCCGCTGCCGCGCCTTGCCGCGCCAACGCGACCTTGGATGCCGGCGCGCGGCCGATGGCGTCCGAGATAAACCTGCTGGCGGCCAAAAGCTTTGTCATGTCGATGCCGGTGTCGATGCCCAGCCCGTCGAGCATGTAGACCACGTCTTCGGTGGCGACGTTGCCGCTGGCGCCCTTGGCGTACGGGCAACCGCCGAGGCCGGCGACGGCGGTGTCGATGACGCGGACACCCTTCTGCATCACGGCGAGCAAATTCGCCAGCGCCTGACCGTAGGTATCGTGGAAGTGCGCGCCCAGACGTTCGACCGGAATATGCGCGGCCACGGCGTCGATCATCGCCTGTGCCTTGGCCGGGGTGCCGGTGCCGATGGTGTCGCCGAGCGAGACCTCGTAGCAGCCCATGTCGTCCAGCGCCCGCGCCACGGTAGCGACGGCATCGGGGGCGACGTCGCCTTCATACGGGCAGCCGAGCACGCACGATATGTAGCCCCGCACCTTCATGCCGTCGGACAGCGCCGCTGCGGCGACCGGGCGGAAGCGGTCGAGACTTTCGGCAATCGAGCAGTTGATGTTCTTTTGCGAGAACGCCTCGCTCGCGGCGCCGAAAATGGCGATCTCTTCCACGCCGACGGCCTTGGCCGCCTCGTAGCCCTTCATGTTCGGCACCAGCACAGGATAGCTGACGCCGGGTTTGCGCCTGATCGTCGTCATCAGTTCGGCGGTATCGGCCATTTGCGGCACCCACTTGGGCGACACGAACGCGCCCGCCTCGACCACCGGCACACCGGCGTCGGCAAGGCGTTCGACCAGTTCGACCTTGACCGCGAGGGGCACCGTATCAGGGTGGTTCTGCAACCCGTCGCGGGGGCCGACGTCGACGATCTTTACATGGGACGGCAGTTTCATCTCAACTCCTGCTCACTCAGACCGGCTCGAAGATGACAAGGGCGACGCCGTCATCAACCTGATCGCCGGCGGCGCAGCGGATTTCCGTCACGGTGCCATCAGAGGGCGCGGCGATGGTGTGTTCCATCTTCATCGCTTCGAGCACCAGCAATGCCTGCCCGCGCTTCACCGTGGCCCCGGCCTTGACGTGCACATGCGTGACACGGCCCGGCATCGGCGCCGTCAGATCGCCGCCTGCGTCCGTTTCCTCGCCCGCCGCTTCGGCCGGATCGAACAGCGAGAAAACGCATCGCCCGGCCTCCGTGAACACCGTCAGCCGCTCGCCGATATGCGCGACATCGCACGTCAGGCGGACGCCGTCGATGATGGCCGCGCCGCTTTCCAGCAATTCGGCGGCGACACTGTCTTCACCGATGATCAGATCGTACCCGCCTTCGGCACGCGCCCGGGCCGTGACCAGGTGCTGCGCATCGTCGTCGGCGGGATCGCGCATGAACACGTCCTGATGGCCGCGGTCGATAACGCGCCAGCCGTCGGTGCGGAACCATGGCGAAAACGGATCTCCCGAGCGTGCGGCACGTCGGCACGCCGCCGTCCCCCGCTCGCGAATGACGGAAAGCGCGGCCAGCGCCAGCGCCGTGGCATCGGCCTTGCGCACCCTGCGCCAGCCCTGCTTGGGCGGCTTCATACGGTCGAGCCAGCCGGTATCGACCTTGGCCTTGACGAACTTGGCGTCGGCCGAAATGCCGAGCAGGAAATCGAGGTTGGTCTCCAGACCGGCGATTTGTGTGCCGCCGAGTGCGGTCTGCAGCTTCGACAGCGCATCGGCGCGGTCCGTGCCGTGGACGATGATCTTG
>Ga0070727_10005033_pt1 | contig 10960 bp, 8 predicted proteins | sample tdAd472_FD_66722 | JGI IMG/M metagenome (GOLD analysis project Ga0070727, IMG submission 66722) | Marine sediment microbial communities from the Atlantic coast under amendment with organic carbon and nitrate - tdAd47.2 | ecosystem: Environmental > Aquatic > Marine > Coastal > Sediment | place... | reverse complement strand
GATTCTGAAATATGGCGTGATGCCGGATTTGTACAGTGAGATCATTACTTCAGGTGACTTGACGCAGGCGGCGCTTCGAAGACGCGACGACAATTGGCATGCAAGGTTGGGTCGCTACTATTTCCACCTTGGCCCGGCACGTTCGAAATCTCTTCTAGAGGGCATAGATGGGGAAGCGGTTGCTATAGATGAGGCTGAATATCTGCTGGTTTCCGGCGTTTTCGATGACGAGACCGAGCAAGCGGAAGACTATCGCGGTTTTCTGCAAGAATGCGTTGCCCGCGATTTACCGTTAGTCTGCGCTAACCCGGACAAGATTGTGATGAAAGGTGAGAACATCATTCCCTGTGCCGGCGCAGTAGCGGATCTTTACGAAGAATTGGGTGGCAAAGTCGCGCGCCATGGAAAACCCTATCCGGATGCCTATGAAACCGCTTTGCGCCATGCCGATGGCATCGCTTTAGACCGTAGTATCATGGTCGGCGACACCTTCCATACAGATATTGCGGGCGGTCGGGGCGTTGGTATGTCTACTTTATGGATCGCCGGTGGCGTCCATATGGAGGAAGTTCGCAACAACGACGGACAAATGGACTTAAAGAAAGCGAGCGAAGTGATCGCCAATTCAGGTGAGCGGCCAACATTCGCCAGTTTTTCCCTGGCCTGGTAGTCAAGCAATGATCAGTGCGTCATGGCGGGCATCAGCTCGTTTTGCCAATGCTGTATCGCCACGGGCCTGATGAACTCGGGCGACCATGCGCCAGTTCTGCGAGCTGGTTGGTTTTGCTGCAGTACGTTCATTTGCCAATGCCAGTGCTAAATCCGTTTCGCCTGCACGCAATGATGCTTCCAGTAAAGTCCAACCGATAATATCCCGCTGCGCGAAGCTGCCACCTAACCGATGGGTTTGATAGCGCACTGGTAAAATTCGATCGACACAAGATTTGTAGTCACCGCCGGCAAAATCCTGCAGAGCGCGACAGAACGGAATACCGATAATCCGGCTCATCGCCACATTGGCGTCACTGGCATGATCGATATAGCGCTCGTTCGCGTTTAACAGTCTCTCTGCCGCGTCCGTTTTACCAGCTGATACAAATGTCATCATCGCATGGACATCGTTGAAGGCGTACAAGGTATCAGCGGCGCTTGCTTCCCATTTTACCGCCAATTCTTTCCAGCGCTCACCAACATCCACGCCCATTAGGTTTAGCCGCCACAACAATGCGGATGCGTCAAGTTCTTCATATTTATCGCCGGACGTTTCGCTGCTCCGCAAATGGGCGTCGTAGATTTCAAAGACCCGGTCGATCTGTCCCAAGTCCATGTGATAAAGTGATAGATGCCACCAAAGATGGTTGCGAAAATTCGAATTTGCCCAAGCGTCTTGCCGACTGGTCATCCACCAGATGCCGCCGGACTGGCGGCCTTGCATTTCCAGCACATGAGCGACAGCATGAATGGCATACGGGTGGCCCGGACGGATGGCTACGGCCCGGCGACCAAGTTCTTCCGCATGTGAGAAATCGCGGTTTTCCTCCAGCCCGAAAGAATAGAACCCAAGAACAAATTCATAGCCAGGCAAACTTTCGTCCCATAGATCGAACACGCGTGCGACCGTGTCCCGCTGGCCAACCACGTCGCCCAACAAAACGTCAGTCAAATGCGCCAGCGTAAGCGCCAGTAGATCGAACGGATGATGAGTACAGATAGTCTCCCAGTGTTGCACAGCGGCAAAAAAGTCTCCGTCTACCCAGGCACGCAGAGCGCGGATGTGCCCTCTTTCTCGGTCGTTGGCGCGATCAGCCATAGCCTCAGCCGCTTCAACGCTTGCCAGCATCTCATCGTAGATCCGAACTTCCATCGCTTGTGTCAGCATACCTGCTTTAAAACAATGGCCCATGATGAATTCGGGATGATCGGTCAACAATCGGCTGATATCGGCAACGGAATCGCCATCAAATGCAAGGGCTGTATCCAAGCATTGATCCAAAAAGTTAATCAAGGATTGATCGTCCGTTGAAACAGGTACACCGCGACAGTCGCTAAGCATGAAAATTCTCCAATCTTCCATTTGGTTATTTTTTGGCCGGCTTTTGTCTACAACACTCCATCGTAAGACTGACGATCGATTTCGCAGGCGATGACAGTAAACTTGTCGTCGGTCAACGCTGAGTCGAGAGCTGATATTAGCTCCGCTTCATTGGCAACCGTTACACCGCAACCACCAAGCGGGCCGGCGAGGGCGGCAAAATCATAACGGGCAAAATCGACGCCGCGGTTGACCATCTGATTGCCACGTTGCTTAAGTTCAATCAGCGCAAGGGATGCATCAACGAATACGATTACGATGATCGGTATCCCGACTTCGGCACAGGTTGCCAATTCACCCAGGATCATCAACATTCCCGCGTCTCCGATAAATGCGACTGCCGGTCTATCTGGATCGCCTAATCGCGCGCCGAGCGCCAAGGGCACTGCACAGCCCATGGTGCAAAGACCGCTTGATTGCAGCAAGCTGCGCGGCTCAAAACATTCCCACATCTGCGATTGCAAAATACGATGGGCACCACTGTCGGCTGTCGCAATACTGTTGCGCGGCATGACCTCGCGAACAAGCGCGATGACTTTGGCAGGCCCCCATTCGGCGTCAGCGGAGAATTCCGCCCGCAAATCCGCCCTTGTTGTTGCCGGCATATCATTTGGCCAGCCGGTTTTTGGTTTTGTATGATTTGTGAGACTGGACAAGGCTGCTTTTGTGTTGCCAACAAAACTAAAACTCGACTGATGCATATAGTGATCGTTGGCGACGCTGGCCAGTTCGACGACGTGCTGGCGATTGGGGTCCCATATGTCACGCCAACCGGTGCGCATCTCTATCGGGTCGTAGCCGGCTAAGATGATAGTGTCTGCGGCATGAAGAAGAGGGACTAAACGGGTATCTGCTTTGGGTGATAACCCAGCCCCGCCAAGGGACAGCGGGTGATCTTCCGGGATCACTCCTTTTGCCTTATATGTTGTGATCACGGGCGCGTGCAAATGTTCCGCCAACGCTCGTAACTCAGCGTCGGCGTTGTGGTTCATGATATCCAGGCCGGCGACGATCACCGGTCGCTCCCCCTGATCGATTTTTACCATTGCAGCACCGAAGGTTTCATCAATCCTTGGTGCGGAAGCGGTGGTCGCGGCCCGTCGGGACAATTTGGCGATATCTATTTGTTCGGCAGCTATAGAAATTGGAACATCAATCTGAACCGGGCCGGGACGGTCGTCCAGCGCTAAATTGACGGCTTTATCGGCGACGATATCCGCACCCCTGGCCGTAAGTCTGAAAGTTCCTTTGCTAATCGGGTAGAACAGTTTTTGATGATCAATCACTTGATGGGTATAGCTAAGGGCTTCGTCTTCATCGACGCAACCGCTCAGGATAATTAGCGGCACTTTATCCTGCAGTGCATTGGCAGTTACATTCACCGCATTAGCCACACCTGGACCTAAGGTTGCGACCACAATTCCGGGGGCGCCGGTCATGTGATAAGTCCCTTCCGCCATAAAACCGGCGTTATTTTCGTGCTTAGTTAAAATGAATCGGATGCCGGCCGTTTCTAAAGCATCCACCAAGGTGAGCACTTCCCCACCCGGAATGCCAAAGGCAAACCGGCAGCCAGCCTCGTAAAGCCGTTCAGCTAAATAGTCTGCAGCCCTTTTAGTCGCCATTTCACAGCCATCCCTGCTTTTTCTTGATTACACTAAATATGGCTTCTGATTCTTCGCATGAAAGTCTAGGTTAAAAATAGACTGACCCCAATTGGAAATTTATGAGAACAGAGCGAACAGATGACAAAACCATTTTTGATTGCCGGCGGCGGCATCGGCGGCATGGCCGCCGCCTTAGGGTTAGCACAGAAGGGATTTGCATCGGTCGTACTGGAAAAGTCGGCTGAGTTCAGTGAAATTGGCGCAGGCATACAAATTGGTCCCAATGCGTTTCACGCATTCGATTATTTGGGTGTTGGCGATGCGGCGCGGGAACGAGCGGTTTATGTAGAAAAATTGCGCCTGATGGATGCTCTTGCGGGGGAGGAGATCGTTCATATTCCCCTCGACGAACCTTTTCGAGAACGCTTTGGTAATCCTTATGCCGTTGTTCATCGGGCAGATTTGTATGGCGCACTGTTTGATGCCTGCGCTGCGACCGGCGAAATTGAGCTTCGAGCCAACGCTGGCGTGGAGCGATACGAACAGGACGGCGAATGTGTCACAGCCTTCCTGTCAACCGGTGAAGCTGTAACAGGTCAGGCTATGATCGGGGCCGACGGCCTATGGTCGAGAGTGCGAGAACAGGTGGTGGGAGACGGTGCTCCACGAGTGTCCGGCCATACCACTTATCGTTCGGTCATTCCGATTGAACAGATGCCGGAGGATTTGCGTTGGAACGCTGCGACGCTATGGGCGGGTCCCAAATGCCATATCGTCCATTATCCATTGTCGGGTTGGAAAGTTTTCAATCTGGTGGTTACTTATCATAATGATGCACCCGAACCGGTCGCAGGGCTGCCGGTCAGCAAAGCAGAAGTACGTAAGGGTTTCGAACATATTCATCCCCGTGCCCAACAGATCATTGAGCATGGCAATGATTGGAAGCTTTGGGTGCTCTGTGATCGTGATCCGGTTGAGAATTGGATCGACGGTCGAGTGGCTTTGTTAGGGGACGCGGCTCATCCGATGATGCAGTATTACGCTCAAGGTGCCTGCATGGCGCTCGAAGATGCTGTATGTCTGGCGCACATGATGGAAAGTCATGGCGGCAATTTGGGCACTGCGTTCGAGGCTTATCGTCAGCAACGGGTTGTCCGCACCGCTCGTGTGCAGTTGGGTGCCCGGGCGATCGGTGACCACATTTATCACCCAAGCGGCGCCCATGCCCTGGTCCGGAATTCGATCATGCAGGGATTGTCGCCAAACGACTGGTACGATCGTCTTGAATGGTTATATGGTGGCACCGGACTTGAAGAATAAGGATAACTGATTATGAGCCACGTGTTCCCGCGACATGCCAACGCAAATCCGCCGACAGCAAACGGTGGCGATGGCTGCTATATCATCGACCAGAACGGCAAACGTTATCTCGATGGGTCAGGCGGCGCAGCTGTTTCCTGCCTTGGCCATGGTGATGCGGAAGTGACTGCGGCGATCAAAGCGCAACTCGACCGGATCGCATTTGCCCATACCGGCTTTTTTACTTCGGAACCGGCAGAAGCGTTGGCCGATCTGTTGATTGCGAACGCGCCCGACGGCATCGACAAAGTCTATTTCGTGTCCGGTGGGTCGGAAGCCGTGGAGGCGGCGATCAAATTGGCCCGACAATATCATCTGGAAAAAGGTGAAACGAAACGCGACAAGTTGATCGCGCGCAAACAAAGTTATCACGGTAATACCTTAGGAGCGTTGTCGGCTGGCGGCAATATGTGGCGGCGGGAACCATTTGCGCCTTTATTGGTTGAAATGTCGCATATCGAGCCCTGTTATGCCTATCGTGGTCAGAATGAAGGCGAGAGCGAAGAAGCTTACGGTCTACGTTCTGCTAATTTGCTGGAAGATGAGATTGTCCGCCTGGGTGCGGAAAATGTCATGGCCTTTATCGCCGAGCCGGTGGTCGGTGCGACACTGGGTGCGGTGCCGCCGGCGCCCGGATATTTCAAGCGCATTCGGGAGATTTGTGATCATTATGGTGTATTGCTCATCCTCGACGAGGTGATGTGCGGCATGGGCCGGACCGGAACGTTGTTCGCTTGTGAACAAGACAATGTTGTGCCGGATATTGTCTGTATTGCCAAAGGTTTGGGTGCCGGATACCAGCCGATCGGCGCGATGCTCTGCAGCGACAAAATTTATAATTCGATTGCTGCCGGCAGCGGATTTTTCCAGCATGGCCATACCTATCTAGGTCATCCCGTGGCAACGGCTGCCGGCTTGGCAGTAGTGAACGCGATCCTTGACCGGGGCCTGCTTGGCATCGTGCAAAATCAAGGTGCGAAGCTTCGGCAGGGCCTCGAAGAACGTTTCGGTCAACATCCACATATCGGGGACATTCGCGGTCGCGGACTGTTCATCGGTCTGGAACTGGTTCAAGATCGGGAAAGCAAAACACCCTTCGATCCATCGCTCGGCATTAATAAGGTGATCAAAAAGGCAGCCTTCGACGCCGGCCTGATCTGTTATCCGATGGGCGGCACAATTGATGGCAAAAATGGCGACCATGTTATGCTCGCACCGCCTTTTATTATCAAAGATAACCAATTGGATGAATTGATGGATAAGTTGATGGTCGCGATTGAATTGGCCGTGCCGCAGTCTTAGAAAGACTTGAGAGTGCGGTACACTTTTTCCAGATAACGTTGGCGTTTAGGTTCATCGACCAAGTCCATTTTGTACAACGCCAAGTATTTACTTTTACAGCGTTTGGCGCACAGCACCCGGATGCCACGTAAAATAGTTTTTCGCCCAGGCTCGCCAATCAATTTCGACCACCACCAAGTTGCCCCGCAGGTTGTGACTACCGCAATCTTTTTGATGTGCGTCAGCTTCGGCGCAGCACGAGGGTTATCGTCGGTCGGGATATCAAAGGCGACAAAAGGCACAAAGGCACGATCCAACCAGCCTTTCAACATTGCCGGCAGGCCGTACCACCAGGTTGGATAGACAAAGACGATCATTTCAGCCCAGCGAAGCCACCTCACATGTTCGACTACGGGCTCTTCGTTGACGCCTTTTTTCTCGTAATTTTGCCATTCTTCCGCCGCCATTGCGGGTTCAAAACCGTCAGCATAGAGGTCGATCAAGTGTAGGTCATGACCGGCCTCTCCCAAAGCTGCGAGTGCCCGATCACGCAATGCCGCGCCAAAACTTTCTTTCACAGGGTGACAAAAAACAACCAGGCAACGCATACCTAAAATCCCCGCATCGCGAGGCTAACTTTCTCAAGAAATTTAGCCCGGCTTTGGTCGGTTGATAGGTTCATATTGTAATGGGTCAGATAATTCACCGGTGCACCAGCACGGATAGTTTTCCGCATCGACCTTGTTGCAAATTTTCGTGGCGGATCGCCGGCCAGGAACGCGGCCCATCGTGGCCCACCGTAGGTGGTGACCACAGTCAATTTCCGGATATTGTCCAAATTCGTGCGGACCTTGCCGTCTTCTAAGACAAAAGAAACGCCTGGCAAAAACACCCGGTCGATATAACCCTTTAGAATTGCCGGAAAGCCGAAATTCCATACCGGGTAAACCATTATCAACGCTTCGGCATTCAACAACCGATCGACATAGTTTTTCACTGATTGGCGATTAACTTCCAAGTCGTGATAGTTGGCGCGCTCCGCTCGGCTCATGACCGGATCAAACTCCTCCGCGTAGAGATCGCAGTCGTCGACTTCGTGCCCGGCCTTTTTTAGCTCCGCGATAATACAGGCGCGCAACGCAGCGCAATAACTGTCAGCAATAGGGTGGGCATATAGGACCAAGGTTCGCATTGTATCGCCGGATCAGTTGCTTTTCTCAAGGCCGGGAAATAGATAGATTTGGTCTGAAGTAAAATCGAAATCCGGATTGTCCCAGGCCACCATCTTGCCTGGATTTAAAAGGCCTTTCGGATCCGCTTCTTGTTTGAAGCTGAGCTGAACTTCGTCGGTTTGTTTCATGCCGCCTTCTTCCAACGTATAGCGGTGGGGGTTGAAAACTGGGCAGCCATTTTCTTCATGCAGACGCATGATTTCCTCTAGCCTTTCTTCGCTACTGAAACGGATCATCGGCAGACCGACAGCCGTGACATTGCCATCGAAGCGCACAAACTCCGCATGGGACAGCAGTTCATCAGGGAACATTCTGTCCATTTTGTCGGCTAGCTCAACCGCATTCGGGTAAGGGTACAAAACCTGCAAATAAGTTATGCTGTCATCGACTTGCAAAGCCCGCAAAGTCGTATGATTCCAGGCAAATTCGAACAATGGCGGCAAACGCCTTGCGACTTTCGGATCGAGCATATCGGACCGCATCAGGATCGTGCCGCCGCCTACTTCAGTAAACGAAGTAAAAGCATCCATCGCATGTGGCGCTACCATGACCAAGACAACGTGGCTGCCGGCCGGGACAAAATCTTCGTGGCGGGGGAAATAGTTCTGCGAAATAGGCGCCGCCATTGGGCAGATCAGCTTCGTCAGCAAACCGTCTTGTACACCCAATTCTGCGCCATAGGCCATGGCTTGTTTGAAGCTGTCGAAGCCGACAATCACATCGATCCATTCGTATGCAGCTGTCAGCGGCATTTCAACTTCGGTAATGATGCCGTTGGTGCCGTATGCGTGGGAAACTTTATGCAGATCCCACCCTGTCAACTCCAGGACGCGCGGTTCGGCTTCCATAGTGATGACACGCAGCCGGATGATGTTGCCGTGATCGCGCAGACCGCCCCATTGAATCCCACCGACACCGCCCGAGCCGCCGGCAATAAACCCGGCAATTGTGGAGGAACGCACTGTTGACGGCAGCAGACGCATTTCCTGCCCGGTCTGCGCCTTCGCCTGTTGATCCATTTTCCACATATTGGCACCGGCTTCTGCACTGATCGAGCCGGGTTTTATTTCCTTGATTTTATCCATGCCTGTCATGTCTAACACCACGCCGCCGGAAAGTGGCATTGCCTGGCCGTAATTTCCAGTACCGCCGCCGCGGACTGTGACGGGAATATCAAGTTTAAAACAGGCTTTGATAACTTGGACGACTTCTTTTTCACTCGTTGGAACGACGACCAGATCAGCTATCACGCCAGTTAATTGACGTTTCAGGATCGGCGAGTACCAATAAAAGTCCTTACTTTTCTTTTCCAGATTAGCCGGTCTGTCATCGATCTTGATGCCATCAAGCGCTTTCTTCAATGCGTCCAAGTTTTCCATTTTATCGCCTCACAATATGATCTAATTCACGATAATCAGGGAGTTTTGTCGATATCTTGTCCCCATTGCGGATGACTACACGATCCGCTTGTGGTCGCGATAGCAATTCAGTCCATGTTCTTCCCTTACAGATGACGATATCCGCGCCACGCCCAGGACCAATTAGACCTAAGTCTGGTCGCCCAGCGATTTCCGCCGGCGATTTCGTCACTGCTGCCGGCCAATAGCCGACCGGATGATCAAGATGCAGAATTCTCGTTGCTTCTCGATAAACCTCAATCATATCCATGTCGCCATAGGCGTAAAAAGGGTCGCGAGTATTGTCGCTGGCGACGGCCACGGCGATATTCCGCGCTTGCATTTCATGCACCAAGGTCACCCCTCGCCATCTAGGTGTGCGGTCCGCCAACCTGTCCTGTAGATACATATTGCACATCGGCAACGAAACCACGGCGATCCCTGCTTTCGCGACGAGATCGAGAGTGTGGCTCGCATCATCCGCTTCCTGTTTGGCGATTGAGCAGCAATGACCACAAACGATTTGGCCTTGGAAACTGTTGCGCAATGCGGCCTCGGCAATATTCCTCAGGCACCGAATTGTCGCATCGCCGGTTTCATCGACATGAAAATCGAGATCCAGATCATATTTGATTGCCGCGTCGAAAATCCGGTCCAAGGCAATATCGATATCGGGGGAGGGGAAGGCAACAACTCCCAACACACCACTGGCGGCGGTAATATGCTGACAAAGGTCGCGGAAAAAACCGTCCTCCAAAATCCTATCGACGGCGAGAATGGAGCTGGCCTGCAGCGCAACTTTACCACGCCATTCCTCGCGAAGCTCCCGGAAAAGGGGCCAGCTGATTTGATGCTGAGGTGGGCTACTATCCAAATGACTGCGGATCAACTGGGTGCCGTGATGATAGGCACACTGGATCGAAAAGTTAATCCGGGCCCTCAGATCGTCAGCACTCCAATGAGCTTCGCGATCTTGTCCACTTGCCTGCAAGGCGCCGTCGAAACTACCGTCCGGGTTCGGCGTTCGCGGCCAAATATGTCCTTTGTCGAGATGACTATGGATATCAATAAAGCAAGGCCAAACCATGCTATTTCCAAGGTCAACGACTTCTGTATCGGCGCCCGGCGTGATCCTGGCGGCGACCTGCTTGATATTGTTGCCCTCAATCAGGATATCGACCTGACTCAGGTCATCTTTGCTTGCCAACGACTCGCTTAGGCACGCCGTCGGCACCGAGGCGTTGTGAAGTAGATACTTGGTGGCCGAAAAAGGAGCGTCGTTCATGTTTAATGCTCTCGTTTCACAGCGCTTTCATGCCATTTGCGCAATAGCATGTGTTGGACCCAGCTGAGGATCAGGAATATTGCGATCCCGGTGCCGGAAATAAGCAGTAAGGCGGCAAACATTCGTGCGATATGCAGTCGGTAACCGGCTTCAAGGATGCGGAATGCCAACCCAGAACCCGTGCCCGCGGTACCAGCAGTAAACTCCGCGACGATAGCGCCGATTAAAGCTAAGCCGCCTGCGATCCGCAACCCGGAGAGGAAGTGTGGTAACGCCGACGGGATGCGCAAGAAGCGGAGGGTTTGCCAGTTACTAGCCCCGTAGAGGCGGAATAGATCGCGCAAATAGTGGTCAGCGGAATTCAAGCCAAATGTTGTATTCGACAACACCGGAAAAAACGCCACGATCCAGGCGCAAACCAACAAGGCCAAAATGGTGTTCTGTACATAGATCAAGATCAGTGGTGCGATCGCGACTACCGGTGTGACTTGCAGGATTACTGCGAACGGGAAAAAGGAATATTCGATTATCCGCGATTGGGCGAACAAAATCGCCAGACCGACACCGCCAATGACTGCGACAGCCAAAGCAAGCACAGTTATCGTCAAAGTATTCAACAATGCCCCGGACAGGATCGACCAGTCTTCGATCAGGGTCAGGACTACATCAAATGGGCGAGGGAAAATGTAATGGGGTACTTCATTCCA
>Ga0070727_10005030_pt1 | contig 10965 bp, 7 predicted proteins | sample tdAd472_FD_66722 | JGI IMG/M metagenome (GOLD analysis project Ga0070727, IMG submission 66722) | Marine sediment microbial communities from the Atlantic coast under amendment with organic carbon and nitrate - tdAd47.2 | ecosystem: Environmental > Aquatic > Marine > Coastal > Sediment | place... | reverse complement strand
TAGCTTCATTTTGTTTTTTTGTTCTTGGCGACATTTTACATTGAATGAACGTTCATTCAAAAATACATTAAAAAAAAATGAAAAGCAATAGCTGCCTATTAAATCCTCTATATGCAAGGCCTTAGCTTTCAACATTCCTTATTCATTTGCTAGAATTAGACGGTAAGCCCAGGAAAAAGGCAAGCATTTTAAGGGGATATTACTTAGCTTTGCGCGCAAAAGCTATACATCGATATGAAGGTCACAGAATATTTTGAAAAAGCGGTTGGACAAACATTGATTTCATTTGAGGTGCTTCCTCCATTGAAGGGAGGTAGCATGAAAGCTATCTTCGATGCGCTGGATCCGCTCATGGAATTCAAACCGCCTTTCATTGATGTGACTTATCATCGAGAAGAGTTCCTGTATAAAAAAAGAGACAGCGGCTATTATGAAAAGACCGCGATTCGAAAGCGTCCGGGCACGGTGGGTATTTGTGCGTCTATTATGCACAGGTATGGTGTAGATGCCGTTCCTCACCTGATTTGTGGTGGCTTTACAGAAGAAGATACGGAGAATGCGCTCATTGATTTGAATTTCCTAAATATCAAAAACGTATTAGCCCTACGAGGAGATGCGCGAAAGTTTGAGGGAAAATTCATTCCAGAAGCAGGTGGACATGCCTATGCCCTGGATATGGTCAAGCAAATTGTAGAAATGAATCAGGGAAAATACCTGGATACCAATATCGAGAACGGAGAGAAAACCGACTTCTGTATTGGCATTGCCGGTTATCCAGAAAAGCACTTCGAATCACCCAATATGGGATTGGACCTTCACTACACCAAGGCTAAAATTGATGCGGGGGCCAATTATATTGTCACGCAGATGTTTTTTGATAATCAAAAATACTTTGACTACGTAGATCAGTGTCGTGCCGCCGGCATTAATGTACCTATTGTTCCTGGTTTAAAACCACTGACCAAACTGTACCAATTGACTTCTTTACCCCGCCTTTTTCATGTTGACCTCCCTCCTGCCCTAGTGGAGGGTATTACAAAAGCTAAAAATGCAGCCGCCCGCTTACAAGTCGGGATAGAATGGTGCGCGCAACAGTCCAAGGAGTTGAAAGCGGCAGGAGTACCTTGTTTGCATTACTATACCATGGGCGACTCTGACACCATTCGCAAAATTGTGGAGCAAGTATATTAACAGCTTTTGAATATCAACTACGGGGCTGATTTACTAACTGAACGAATGTGGGCTTAGAGCATGTTTGGAAGCCCTCCGAACCGCCACTGGCAATGCAGTTAAATCCTTTCAGTTAAAAGAAGCCGGCCAGCTTCGAGAAAATGATCCAGCCAATGCAATATTGATCCAAGGAAACCCAATGGAGAATATAAAGTCCATCAGGAATATCGAGAAGGTCTGGAAGAATGGCCAATTGGTTAAGTAATTTGAAGCGCTTATTTTCATAAAAGAGAGAATAAGTCATTATTATTGTGAGTATTGAATTTGTTTGACCTTTAGAAGCTATCTTAAAAGTGTGCTTTGGCTTTAAAACACTTTTGAGATAGCTTTTGGATTTTATCCAGAAAAAGCCGAAAAGAATGTTGAAAAAACTCACAATGGCCATTTGCCTCTTGGCAAGTAGTTTACACTTGACTGCACAACTCCAATCCCCTGATCAATTCTTACCTCATCGCCTCGGAGAAAATTTCACCCCACATCATATGCTAGTCGACTACTTCGAGCAAGTAGCAGCTAATAGCGAGCGGGTGCAAATCCAACGATATGGTTACACCAATGAAGACCGGCCTTTGCTAGTGGCTTTTGTCTCAACACCGGATAATTTGGCTCGGCTCGAAGATATTAGAGTCAATAATCTTCGGCGGGCCGGATTGATGGACGGAGAAGTTGATCCCGACTTAGATGTGACGATTGTTTGGCTGAGCTACAGCGTACATGGAAATGAGGCTGCAGGGAGCGAAAGTTCTATGGGAGTGATCTATGAATTAGCACGTGCCGACAATAAGAATACCAGTGAATGGTTGAAAAATACCCTGGTCATCATGGACCCTTCCATTAATCCGGATGGATACTCTAGGTATACGCACTGGTACCGACGTAACACCAATCTCATTACCAATCCTGATGTAGCCGTTCGCGAGCATGATGAGCCTTGGCCCGGCGGCCGCGTTAATCATTACCTTTTTGACCTCAATCGGGATTGGGCCTGGCAAAGCCAGGTAGAGTCGCAGCAAAGGATGAAGGTTTATCGACAGTGGTACCCACAAATCCACGCTGATTTACACGAACAGTCTTATAATGATCCTTATTATTTTGCGCCAGCGGCTCGCCCTTATCATGAGTACATTACAGATTGGCAGGTTAAGTTTCAGGAAATGACGGGTAAAAACCACGCCAAGTATTTTGACAAAGAAGGCTGGTTGTATTTTACCAAAGAAGTTTTTGATCTTTTGTATCCTAGCTATGGAGATACCTATCCGATTTTCAGTGGAGCAATAGGGATGACCTATGAGCAAGGGGGTAGTGGTCGAGCGGGAAAAGCTGTGGTTCGTAATACAGGCGATACTTTAACCCTAAAGGATCGAATTAGTCATCATCTCAGTACGTCCTTGTCCACTGTAGAGGTGGCCTCAGTGAATTCATCGGAATTACTGACACAATTCCAACAATTTTTTGCGGACACCAAACAGCGGCCCAAAGGGAAGTATCGAACCTATGTAATAAAAGGAACAAACCCGCAGGGTAAACTAAGACGATTGACCGACCTGCTCGATAAGAATGGGATTGAGTATGGCAAGGCTCAGACGGGTAGTAATGTAAAAGCCTATGACTACCAAACGGGTAAGAATACCACGGTGAATGTCAGTACAAATGACTTATTGATTAGCGCCTATCAGCCGCTGTCGGTGTTGACTCAAGTTCTCTTTGATCCCAATTCAAAAATAGAAGATTCATTGACGTATGATATAACAGCTTGGGCGCTACCTTATGCCTTTGGTGTGGAGAGCTATGCTACGGTCCAAAATATCGAAGTTGCACCAGGTTACTCTTTTTCTACCGCTAGTCAAGCTTCCAAGACCTCCTCCAACTATGCCTACCTCAGCCGATGGGAATCTGTGAATAATGCGCATTTCTTGGCCCAATTACTACGGAAAGGGATCAAGGTACGATACGCTACGACTCCTTTTAGCGTGGAGGGAGAATCCTACCAAGCGGGGACCCTTATAATGAGTCGAGCCGATAATAGGAGTAATCCCTCTTTTGAAAAAACCATCCAAACTTTAGCGAGTGAATTGGGGCAATCCATCCAGGCTATTGGAACTGGTTTTTCCGATCAAGGCCCCGATTTAGGTTCTGATGCCATGCATTTTATTCCTTTTAATAAAGTGGCTATTCTCTCTGATGAAGGAGTATCTCCTTACTCTTTTGGTCAAACCTGGTATTATTTTGAAAAGGTAATCGAGTATCCTTCTCATATTTTCTATCGAGACCAATTCATGCAGCTCCCCTTATCCAATTATGGTGTACTAATTCTGCCTAGTGGATATTACAGTTTTAGTGAAGAGGAACTGAAGAAGCTCAGTACTTGGGTGAATGAAGGTGGGCATTTAATAGCTATAGGTAGTGCCGTGGGAAGCTTTGCAGATCAGGAAGGGTTTGGTTTGCATAAATATGCTACGGAGCAAGAAGAGGAAAAGGCTGCAGAAGCAGAAGAGCAGGCTAGTTTAGATGAACGTCTACTCCCCTACCGAGGAGCAGGGCGAAGAAACATCAGTGCTTCCTTACCTGGCGCTATCTTCCAAACACAGTTAGATAACACGCACCCTTTGGGCTATGGCTTGAGTAAATCTTACTTTAGCTTGAAAACAGGGACGCAGTCTTATCCCTTTCAAAGAGAATTGAGCAATGTGGGGGTTGTAAAAGAAAAAGCGCATACGATAGGTTTTGTTGGCGCCAAGGCGAGGCTGAAGTTGGAAGAAAGTACCAGTTTTGCCGTAGAGCAAAAAGGGAGAGGTAGCGTGACTTATATGATCGACAATCCCTTGTTTCGAGGTTTTTGGGACAATGGAATGTTTCTCTTTAGCAATGCTTTATTCTTTGTGGGGCACTAGTTACCCCCCATTGATGAGGGATGCTAGCTGTTCGAAATTCAATAATTCTTTCAATTACAGATAATTATTAGCCAAAAAAGTAGCAAGAGTACAACAATTAGCATACATTTGTCGTTGAATAGAAAGTAAGTGTATGTAAGTTCACGAAACTTTAGTTGACAATATGTTTAATTGACCTGTTTATTTTATCTCATCTTTTCTTATTTGATTAGCATCGATCGATTTAAAATTTCCCGTTAGTTTCATTTATTGTTTGAGAGAATAGATATGAAGTGTGGCCTTCAAGCTATCGCCGATTATGTATTCAAAAGTATCGTACTTAATATCCTGACCTTTTAACTTTTTTAATTTAATTTTTTAGTAGTTATGAACATTTTTGTTGCAAAGCTAAACTATGATACTCTAGAAGAAGATCTTAGGGACGCTTTTGAAGAATTTGGCGCAGTTTCCTCAGCCAAGATTATTATGGACAAGTTTACTGGCAGATCCAAAGGATTTGGATTTGTTGAAATGGACAATGATGACGAAGCACAGGCTGCAATTGATGCCTTGAACGATACTGAATTTGATGGAAGAACAATTGTCGTAAAGAAAGCAGAACCACGTGAAAACCGCGGTGGCGGTGGCGGTGGTCGAGGCCGAGGTGGCTTCGGTGGCGGCGGCGGTCGTGGTGGTAACCGCGGCGGCGGTGGTGGCTACGGCGGTGGCGGTGGCTACGGCGGTGGCGGCGGTGGAAACCGTTGGTAATCCATCAACTCGATGAAATAAAAAATGGCCGATCAGTTTACTGGTCAGTCATTTTTTTTGCCGCTGTCTAAACAGTCTTCACGGTACACCTTTCCTAGGCCAATTGACCTTCCTGGCCAGATACCCTGGTATCTCCTCTCCTTTCTATTAGACCTTATTTCCAAAAAAAATAGGTTGGTCACTTGAAAGAGACCAACCTACTGCTTGAAAGAGAGAGCGTATTCGGTTGAAAACCTATCATACCAAAAGGTCTTCACTTAGTTAATTGGGATTGCCATGAGTAAACTTAAAAAAGTACTTTCCGTTTTGCAGGAGCAATACAGACCAAGGCTGATCAATATTAGCTATTGAATAGCTGATCATAAATTGTCCTACAAGATTTAGAGATTGCTATCGTGTTACAGAGAGAATAATCATAAGGAATCGATCAGTAGAGCGCGTCTTTACGGGAAAAGAGGAGGGGGTGATCCCCTCCGAAAGAAGTAAAAACTTACTGACACTCGTTCGAAAATTTTGGATTTTTGGGTGTTACACATTCCTTAAATGCTTAAGACTGTTTTTGTTTGTTGCGTTGATACAAATATACTAATAATTTTCATTATGACAATATATTGAATACAAAAGTTTAACTTTTTTGATTTTTATCACTTTTTTGATTATAAAAATCAAAAAACCACTGATAACTAAGCCATCAGTGGTTCGATAAGGAATTTGGTTTGGGGTTATTGTTTTTTAGGGTTATGCAGATAATGAAATAATGGCATCATCTACTCTTATAATTCTCACGTTTGATTTTCTTTGTGGTTATTGAATCGGCACTGCAAATCCGAGGTTAATCCCGAAACCGCGCGTTTTCACTTTCTCATCTACAAAAGGTAAGTTGTAGGCTTCGGTAAAACCATGATTGTAACGGGCATCCATGAATATAGTAGCGACAACGGCATCATAGCTTACACCGGCAGCTCCGACGGCACCTACCTCCAATCGATTAAAATCCTGGTCGGCCAAATTGATGTTGGTAGACCCCAAATTGATGTCTACTAGTAAATTTGTTTTGGTATCTACTCGGCCATTTAGGGCATAGCCAAAATTGGGCCCTACTGCCACATAAGCTTTCAACTTATCTTCGCCAAAACTATATTTGGCTAATACCGGTACTTCTAAGTAGTCAAACTTGGTCTCCGCCGTCACACCAATCGGTAGATCAATACCGAATAAAGGCGCATCAAATCCTTCATTTAAGACAAAGCCTTTACGAGTAAAGCCAATTTCTGGTTGAATGGCAAAATTTTCGGCTACGGGGATTTCCGCAAAAGCACCTATGCTAAAGCTGTTTAAATCTTTGAAATTGGGAGTTGCATTTCCGATGGCGCTTGAAGTATTAACGTTATTCCAAGTACTTCCTAAGCGAAGGCCAAAAGAAGTCTGGGCAGTAGCAAATAAAGTCATCATACTCAAACAAAACGTCATAAATACTTTGGACATGGCTCTCATAATCTATCTTAATTTGTGTGTGGTTATTATCAAATGATGGCAGCAAGATGGGGGCTTTAAATGTTAAGAGAAGTTAAGCCCGCGTTAGCAATTATTTAATTTTTTTTAAGAACTTAGATGCAAAGTGAAATTATATTAAAATGTATGACTATACGTTAATTTTGCTAACGGGGAGTCAAATCATAGGCTTGCAGTTGTTGATTTTGATTGACATTTTGATTGGGAAGGACAGCAGGAGCTGTCAACAGGCGAGGTCATGGCTAGGTGCCGGTTAGAAACCGAGCACCAACGGCAACGGTGGTGATGGCGATGGTGATGGCGATGGCTTTGATTTTGATTTTGATTTTGATTTTGATTTTGATTTTGATTGAAATTCTAATTTCCACCATTCAAATCCCAAATATAAAGCACAACGTTTTTCATTATTCATTTCTCACTATTCATTATCATGCTCTACTGGCAAAAAATACATGAAGACCTCGCCTATGATGGCTGGCGAAAAATGTGGCAGAAGCTTTTTCTTTTACCCAATGGCAAAAAATCTACCTTCGATGTGATAGGAAATGGTCCGTATATCTCTGTGGCGGCCTTTACACCTGAAGGAGATGCTATTCTAATCCGACAATATCGACCAGGCCCCGAACTCATCCTTACCAGTTGTTGTGAAGGTTACCTGGATAAAGGAGAGAGCCCTGAGGAAGCAGCCAAGCGGGAACTGATGGAGGAGACGGGCTATGAAGCCGAAGAGATTATCCTATTAAAAGCCAAGCGCAGTGCCTACAGCACGGAATATCAGTATTTTCTTCTAGCCACGAATTGTCGCTGGAAAAAGGATCAAAAACTAGATGAGAACGAATTTATCGATGTCTTTACCCTATCCCTAGCAGAGTTTCGCCATTTTATTAAGGACCAAGAGGACCATACTTTCGTCAATATTGATTTGGCATATTTGGCCTTGGATTATTTGGGGAAGTTATAAGGAAATACGTAAGCCCTCAAGCTTGTAAATACGGCCGGCTACTTCTGGCAGAACTAAGATTCCCAAAGTTCACACCTTATTTGATTACTCCTATCACTTTATCTAATGCAACAATGTTGCATTAGATAAAAATACCTATCTTTGCATTTTAGCTCTACTCATTAAAATACAAACCATGAAAAATAGGAGGCATTTTGAAGTCATTATTATAGGCGGTAGTTATGCGGGGCTTTCAGCAGCGATGGCCTTGGGACGTTCGCTACGTAGGGTACTCATTATCGACAGTGGGAAGGCCTGTAATCGTCAGACGCCCCATTCTCATAATTTTATTACCCAAGATGGGGTTACACCGGCTGAAATTTCAGAAAAAGCGAAAGCGCAAATTCTCCAATATGATACCATTTCATTTCTGTCCGACTGGGTACAAGGTGTAGTGAAGGTAAACCAATCCTTCGACGTCACAACCAAGCACAATTCCACATTTACGGCTGACAAAGTACTATTTACTACTGGCGTAAAAGATATCATGCCTCCTATACCTGGCTTTAGTGAATGCTGGGGAATTAGCGTCCTACATTGCCCCTATTGTCATGGTTACGAAGTCAAACATGAAAATATTGGTATCTTAGCGAATGGGGCTATTGCCTTTGAATTGTGCCAATTGATTCAGCATTGGACAGACCAATTAACCTTATTTACCAATGGTCCATCCACGCTCACTGCCGAACAAGCCTCAATCATTGCAAAGCTCAACATCACTATCATTGAAAAAGAGATAGCCGAATTGGATCATTCCGCTGGGCACCTAAAGAGTGTTGTCTTTAAAAATGGTACAAAACACGATCTAAGGGCCATTTTTGCCCGTGTTGAATATCGACAACATTGTGACCTTCCGATTCAGTTGGGCTGTGAATTGACAGAGCAGGGGCATCTGCTTGTAGACTTTTTTCAAAAAACCTCAGTCGAGGGTGTTTTTGCTGCAGGAGATAATACCACGCCCTTGAGAACGGTATCCATTGCAGTGGCAGCAGGAACAAAGGCTGGTGTTTCTATTAATAAGGACCTGATAACAGCGCAATTGTCTCTGCTTGTTTAAAATATTTTTTTTTGCAGTCTTCAAATCGCTATGGCAGCACCTACTTCGGATAAAAGTACACCTCCCAAAACAGATTCGATCATTGATCGACTGTCACAATCTATTTACTACAACTGTGACTTAGGTGAAATAGATCTAATCGATTTGTTTCATGCGATAGAAAAGGATCAACGAAAGGAATACCGCAGACTGTTTATTATTCAGCGGCGCTCCAAGCATCACTTATTTTTTGGCAAAGGCAATTATAAAGGCAGTCCTCCTTTTTATGGCGAAATGAAATATGAGGCAGGGCAACTCAGTATTATTCTGAGATATGAAAGCAGGATTGCTTATTTCAATATTGTCTGGCCATGGATCCTGGTCCTCTTTTTTGCGATCGGATCTGCCTTTAATCATAGCGATGTGAGTAAACTATTTGAGTGGTTTCTCTGGTTTCCTATTTGCGCTGTTGGTTTGTTCTTCATTTGGTTTTACATCCGCAGTATGAAGCCAGATATTGCGCTTGCTATTTCAAAAGACTTACAAAAGAGGGGTATCGTTTTTGAAACAGAAAGTGAGAAAAAGTAGGTATTTCTTCTATTTAATAGGGTGCAGACTTCAGCTATGAGGCCGTTGATTTGGGTCGAAATCGCCCAAACAAAAAGATCAAAAATAAAGCGAGTACGCCATAGCCTGTCCATGACCAAACCTTAGACTTGGGCGTTGCCAAAATCAGTGGACTATCATCTCCATATTGAATAAATCCAGCCCAATAATAGGGTGATTTTTCTTCATCGGGTACCGACGTCTTAGCCAGGTAATTGGATTTCGCTTGGTGGAGGGCAGAAGCTTTGGTCGCCCCCTCGCTCAATTGTTGGTAAAAAGCGGCAAAAATTTGGGCAGTAGCCCGGTCATTTACCTTCCATAGACTGGAAATCAGGCTCTTAGCTCCTGCATAAGTAAAACCCCTATTGAGGCTCATCACCCCCTCCCCTCTTTTTAGCTCGCCCAGGCTCGTTTGGCAAGCACTAAGGACTACCAATTGAGCCGGTAATCGCAATTGATACAAACGAGGAAGATATACCTTCTCATCTCCAAAGTCGATATAAGGCTGCCCTTCTTTGGCGTTAACTGAGGCATGAGTAGATAGGTGTAAAATAGCATAGCTAGGGGCAGACTCCATAAAAGCTGTATGGCTAGCCGCTGCATCAAATAAAAACTCGCCATCGATAAGCCCAGCTATTTGATTGAGTTCTTCTTGGCTGAAGGTCAAGGAAGGCCAAGTCGCTGTGGATTGTCCGGCAAAGGGTGCCATGGCCAAGATAGTGCCAGGGGTAGCCGTACTGCCGTTATCATTGGCCATTTGCTTAGCTAAAATCGTAGCAGAATAGGCATGGCTCAATTCATATTTTTGGTGTAAATAGGCCCACTGGCCCATCGAAGCCTTTTCTTCGATATTCGTCAATAGCGCCTCAAAAGGGAGGTTATGCAGAACACCATCGAGCATAAGCGTAAGTCGTCGAATGTCGCTATTCAACGCAATGGGGGCCAATAATGCTTGAAATAGTTGGTGAGCTACCGTTTGGTAGGCCTTCGGGGCATTTAAAATAGCGCTTGCTCCCTCAAAAAAGGACAAATATTCCCAAATGAGTGGATTGATCGTATTTTTGGGAAAGCGTAGTAAGCGGAGATCATTTACTTGGAGCGACAAAGCATAAATCGCATCCTCTCCATAGAAAAACTGAATAACGGCCTGGTCCTCCGCCAGTAAAGCCTGAAAAGTATCGAGGGCTATTTGAGTCGTTTTATATCGCAAGTCATAGTAAGCGGGGTACGATTGACGAATCTTTTCTCGAAGCCCTTGTAGCGCTTTTTGTTGATCGAGTAACTCCTTTTGTAAGGACGGATTCAATTGTCCTTCTTTCAATTGCTCGCGGAGAGCGATCATGGATTGGTTGATCTCATTTTCAGCCTCAGCTAATTCTGGTGCAATCCATTGCCGGGTATCCGCTTCCACCAAGGCATCCAACAACAAGACGGCCCTGCTCTTTTCCAAGAAGTAATACGCTTGTTCCGCATCTTTTAATAAATAGCAAATAGCTAAACCTTCTTCATAGATTTGATGTACCTGTTCCCGCCAGAATAACTTTGAATCTTGGTCCAAATGCTCAGCGCGCATCAGGTCGACGAGGTAATCCGCCAACTTCAAGACTTCGAGCGCATGCTCTAAGTCTTTATTATTCCCATTTTGGGTGTAAAAGGCTTTCCAACACCGGGCTTTATCTCTTAGGTAAGTTAGCAAATCTTCTTTCTCTGTATTATTTTCCAGCTCAACCAAAGAAGGATTCTGGGTCATATCCCCTGGAATCGCCAAGGTGCAAACATTGGCAATGGCTTGCTGGAATTGTCGAATGGCTTGCTGCAATTGCCCTTGGGCTAAATAGACTTCTCCTAAGTTATCATGCAAACGAGCTTTGGCGGGATGGGGGCCGGTTCCTTGTATTTCGATATGGCGAGAAAGGCTATTTTTTAGTAATTGAATCGCTGCA